>OOBX01000011.1_pt1 | contig 363416 bp, 325 predicted proteins | sample 1671021 | NCBI WGS metagenome assembly OOBX01 (sample SAMN06348114, study PRJEB24527) | human gut metagenome | biome: human gut; feature: ankylosing spondylitis patient; material: feces | host: Homo sapiens | place: China | collected 2015-10 | reverse complement strand
TTGGAGCAAAATCAGAACTGTTGCTTGTCGTTCTTTGATTTCCGCAGCAGCTTTGGGAATTATTAGTTCCCGTGATGATTATTATATTAAAAAGAACAATCTATTAGTAACAACTCAGAATTCCATTTACAAATTCAGGCTTATCAACAAGGAGGTGAACACTGATGATAAAACTTAACAAAATGGAACAAAATGAATATAACGCTTTTATTGTTGCTGTTGTTCCTTCATTATTACCCGGCACATACCACTTTAGAGACTTTTTCACAAATAGAGTTACATCTGCAAGAATCGGTCGTAAATTCTATGAAGATGTTGTCAATGGTATATATCCGCATATTTCTCTTGTTGGGACAAAGGCTTCAGAAGGTTATATTTGTTCTTGAGTAAATACCTGATTTCTCATAATGTACTTGATGGCTACTCAAACGAGCAGCCATCTTTTTTAATATGCCGGAATACCGTATCCGTAGATAACTGAACTTCCAACCGGATATGTTTTGGTTCTGCAAGTGTCACCTGAGTTGCCCTCAACGGTATAGACTGTACCGTTCTCGCATTTCTGAACGATACCGGTGTGGTCTGTCACGCCGTCGCCCTCCCAATCAAAGAAAATAATTGTACCGGGCGAAGGTTCATACGAACCGTCTGCCCATTGTCCTCGGTCTCTGAACCATTGTACGCCGTTTACGCAACCGGCATACTTCGGAATAATACCAGCGTCGATATATCCGCACTCGTTGGCACACCAAGAAACAAAGCAGGCACACCACTCTACACGGGAGTCAAACCCGTACCAAGACCAGTAAGGCTGACCGCCCACATTACCTACCTGAGACAGAGCAACCGTTACGATTTGGTCGTCGCTGTATCCGATACCGTAAAGTACCTGCGACCATAGCTGGTTGTTTTCGTCCTTTAGCAGCTCGGCAAGATAATCTTTCTGCTCTTGATTAAAGCCGTACATAGCCGCCATTTCATCAACAGTCTTGTGCGTTACCGTGATATACAGAAATGTTTCGGTTACCGTGGTTTCAGTCTGTACGATATTGCCGTGTCCGTCGTCGCTTTCCTCGATTTCGGTATGGGTTTTCGTTTCCGTTTGGGAAGAAATATCGTTCATCTCCCAAAAAATATCCGACAGTAGCTGCTTCTTGGTTTCGTCAACCGTGGCAACCTCCATCGGATTATCAGGGTCGGTATTTACTTTAACAGAATAGACCGCAAGAACCTCTTTCCACACAGCTCGGCTTCCACTCATTTCAAGCACATCATAGCTTACAGAGTTCTTTTCCTGTTCCAATCGGTCATCATATTCCTGATTGATTTCCTGAACGACTGTCTGCATTGACATTCCCGTGCCGGAATCCTCTCCCGAAAAGAAGATACCGAACACAGAACCCGCAATTAATGCGACAAGGCATAGAACAATAATAACTACCACCGCAACCCAACCGCCGGCAGCGATGGCGGCAACAAGACCTTTTACCGCCGCTATGATTGCTTTTACTGCGGCAACAGTGGCTTTGGCTGCGGCTTTAATCGTAGCGGCAGTTGCTTTGGCTGTGGCTTTTGCTGCCTGTGCCGCTTTCTGCGAAGCCTTAACCGTCGCCTGAGCTGTTTTCTGTGCCGCTTTCGCCGCTTGCTGACTGGTTTTTATCGCAGTCTTTGCAGTCTGTTCAGCCGTCTTAACTGATTTCTGTGCGGTTTTGGTTGCTTCTTTTCCGGCAAACTTAATGGTTTTCTTTCCGGAGGAAGTGGCAGACTGCTTTATGGTCTTTTCCGCCTTGTCAACAGTCTTAATCGCAGAGCTTGTGTTATGCGAAGCCTGTTTTCGTAAAGACTGCTCGGCTCGCTGTTGCTTGAAACGCTGAATACCGTCCTTTGCGGTGCGGATATTCTCTTTTGTGGTTTCAAGTCCCTTTCGTCCCGCCTTGTCAAACGCATAAGCACCATCGTGAACCACCTCGTCAATACCGCTTTCCAGCTTATCGGAAGCGTATTCCTCGGCTGAACTGCTGTTAGCATTTACCGACCGCTCCGCCTTTTCTTTGGTTGCGATATACGCCTGCTTCATTCGTTGGGTTGCAACGGCAGCCTTATCTATGGTTCGTATCGTACCTTTTGCATTGTCTTTCGTTTTAATATCAGCCATACAATCCCTCCTTCCTATGCAGGCTGAACCACTTGTTGTGTTATTCGTTAATGAGCTTCGCCACTACAACAAGTCTGCCGTTTGTCCGGGAATACTCACAGGTGGAAAGGGTCAGGAGCTTGTCGCCGTATTCGGTGGTTACGCCCGTATCGTAAAGCGACAGTTCCTTGCACCTCTCAACATAGGCTGTGAAATCATCGGCGGTCTCAGCATTGACGAACTGATAATATTTGAAGCTGTCGGGACTATCCGTATATACTACGGTTTTGAACACGGCAATTACTTCATAGGTCTGTCTGTCGGTCAGCGTATCAAAGGATACTGTTTTGTGCTTTTCCCAAAAGCTCTTGTCCTTGAATTTCATAAGACCGGCGAACATAGAGCCGTCGTTCATATGATGACCGTAGATAATGATATTGTCGCTTGGCAGTTCCATATCGCAGTTTTCCTGAACATAAGGACAGCCGTAGTCGGTGTATGCCTTATCAAAGCCGTGCTTCAGATAGAAGTTCGGGTTGTCCTTTGACTGCATAACGGGATAATTGATTTTTGTGTCCTCAACCTTAATCCAGCCGACCATATCGTTGTTTTGCAGATAAAGCTCCTGATACTCCGGGATAAAGGTCTTTTCTTCGGAGTAGTTCATCGGCTCTTTAGTTTCTTCAGGCTCGGTCTCCACAACCTCAATCAGATTGTCGTACATCTCAGCCTGCTTTGCAGAGTCGCAATAGTGCTTGATGAGAAAACCTGAACTGACGGCAAATACAATGCTGAAAGCACAGATTATGGCAATATAGATTTTGTTTTTCATAGGTGTTTCCTTTCTCATTTACAGAATAGGGCAAGGGTTATACACCCTCGCCCGGTTTGGTTGTCATCAGCTTATACAGCTTCGTATTCTTCGGGAACTTGTTTGCAAACGGCACAAGCGAACTGCCGACCTTAATCAATCCGTGTCCTGCGTCAACATTCGTGATATACGAAAGCTGGAGGTCAGAAATGTTAAGGAGCTTTGCAAGCTCAATTCTGTCGGTTGACGCCTGATTGAGCATAATCAAAAACTCGCTGTTTGCAAGCATAGTTCTCGCCGTATGGCTCTGCAAAAGGTCGTCCACATTCTGTGTAATGCCGGTGGCATAAGCGCCGTACTTTCTTACACGCTTCCAAAGCGTAAACAGGAAGTTTGCAGAATACTCGTGCTGGAACAGGAGGTAGATTTCATCAATGAAGATAAAGGTCTGCTTACCTTTAGCACGGTTCTGTGTAATACGGTTCAGAATAGAGTCGAGGACGACAAGCATACCGATAGGCATAAGCTGCTTGCCGAGGTCAAGAATGTCATAACAGATAAGTCGGTTATCCGTATCAACATTGGTTGGCTTTGCAAAGGTATTCAAAGAACCGTGAGTAAACAGCTCAATAGCAAGGGCGATTTCCTTTGCTTCCGGCTCGTCCTGTTTCAAAAGCTCCGCACGAAAATCCTGCAAGGTAGGAACAGTACCGGTATATCCTCTCTGCTGATAGTCTCGGTAAACGCTCGCCGTACAACGGTCAATGATAGACTTCTGCTTTGCTCCGAGGTTTGTGCCGCCGATAAGCTGTTCACAAAGGGACATAATGAACTCGGATTTTAGGATAACCGGGTTTGCTCCGTCGCCGTATTCCTTGTTCATATCCATTGCATTGATATGGCTCGGAGAAGTAGCGGAAATATTGATGATTTCACCGCCGAGTGCCTTAACAAGCTGAGAATACTCTCGCTCAGGGTCGATGATAATAACATCTGCGTTGGAGGAAAGAATGATATTTTCAATCTCTCCCTTTGCCGCAAAGGATTTACCGCCGCCGGATACGCCGAGAATAAAGGAATTGCCGTTGAGTAGCTGTCTGCGGTCGGCGATAATCATATTTTTGCTGATAACATTCTGACCGTAGTAAATGCCGTTTTCGTGGTAAATGTCCTGAACTCTGAACGGGATAAATACCGCAAGGCTTTCTGTGGTAAGGGTTCTGAATGCGTCAATCTTGCGTGTTCCAAAGGGCATAGCCGTATTCAGTCCGTCCATCTGCTGATACTTGAGAACGGCAAACTGGCACAAATGCTTTCTTGCCGTAGTAAGCAGAGCTTCGGTGTCGTTATCAAGCTGTTCTTTGGAGTCCGCAGTATGAACCATAGTGAGTACAGCGAACATCATTCGCTGATCACGAGTGGTAAGGTCATCAAGGAACTCCTTCATTTCCTTTTTCTGCTGTTCCATATCATACGGAACGGTAGCGGAAAAGTTATTGTTCTGATTCTGCTTTCTCTGCCAGTTGGTTATATTCGTCTCAACCCCAAGCAGTCTGCTCTCTGCTTCTCGCACCGCTTCATCGGTAGGAACAGGTACGATGTCAATGGACATCATCAGGTTGCGGTTCAGGTCGGTAAGCTCAGCTACCATACTGTCCTTGATATAGGAAGCGTACTCACGAAGAAAAAGGACTCTCCCGTAACGGTTTCCCATTTTGAAGTAGTCCTTTTCAAATTCCATTGTATCCGGGCAAACATAATCCTTGAAATCGTGTCCCTTTTTTCTCGTTTCCTTAATATTGAAGTGGTAGGCGGTTTCCTCACCGACACGGAAGAAATCGTGGACAATTCTCAGCCTTTCATCGGTTTCAAGCTCCACACATTTGCTTCCGAGTCTTGCAAAGTGGGCAATCAGGTCAGCACCGACACGGGCAAAATAGGTTCTTGCGTCCTCCACGCTCTTTTTGTTGATGGAGATAGTAACATACTTATCCTGAACGATCGCATTTGCACCGGTCGCCTTGTCGAGAAGCATTTTGTTATATTCCTCTCGGTAAACATCAAGCTCATCGCCGGTTTCGGGGATAAGAATGGTTTTCTCAAAGTCCAAACGGTTAAGCCGTCTGTTGTTGATAGTCAGCTTTGTAGTAGCTCCGCTGTCAAGAGAGTTGAGAAGCTCGGAGTATTCAAGGAACATTGCTTCCTTGTCCTCACGGCTTGCTACGGCAAAGTTAATATCCGTGAACTTGAAGCTCTTGGAATACTTGTCCTTGCCCACACGGAAAATACCGTCATCATAAATGGCGGTAATGGGAATACAATCCTGTACGCCCTTCGGTACTACAAACTTTTCTTTGTCCTGCTTTAACAGGTTTGTAAGGGTTTTAATCATTGTTCTTATAAGCCTCCTTCTGTTTCTGTTCGATTGCCGGTTTCATCAATTCGTAATAGGTGTTGGTGGAATGAAAGACCAGCTTTTTCGGCATAAGGAACTCGGACTTTATCCACGCCCATATAAATTTCTCAGCCGTCATTCCGTTGTATTTCACAAAGCCGAGAGCCGCAAAAGGGGCAGCTCCCAAAATGCACACCCACGATACGGTTTCTGTTCCGAGGTACGGTTTTAGGAGGAAGTAAAGTCCTACCGCTACCGCACAGGCAAGAACAGAAAAAATGAACTGTCTGAGCGACAGTCCAAAAAACATTGACTCTGTATAATTTCGTATCTCTCGGTTAATTTTGACTTCCATCAAAAGCTCCTTTCTCTGCGATATGCTTGTTTTGCGTGACGGATTTCATCAGAGCAGACGCAGGTGTCCGCAAGGCAAATCACATTGCCGTTTTTCTTTCCTCCGTAGTACACACAATATTTGCAGTCGCAGTCGGCAGGCGTATAGCCCTGCCATCTATCATTATTTTTCTTGTTTTTCTTCATCAGAGAACCTCCCGTTATAAGCCCATCATCTCACGGATAATTCGGTCGCTCATCTTAACCGCACCGACAAGCACAAGCATATTGAATACCAGTTCGCCGATATATGCCCATACCTGAGTAACGGCTGCTGCGTCAGGGTTCACTACCGGCGGCGTAGAAGCAAATAGGGAGAAGATAATACAAGCAAGTACAATTACTGCTCCCTCAAGCAAAACGGCACAGTAGCTCTTTATAAAGCTCTTACCCACATTCTGCGACGGTTCTCCGGCAAAAGTGGACAGCGGTATCGGAGCGAGAGCCGTGTACATATACAGCTTGAAAAATCGTCCGTACACCGTCATTATCATAATGAACGACAAGACCGTGATAAACAGTCCGCCGATAAGAGTAACCGCCCACAATGGGATACTCTCAAAAAAACCGCAGCTTTCAATGGTTGTTACCATTTCGGCAGGTAAGGTTGTTTGATTGGGCGTACCGAATCCTGCAGATGTCATAATGGTTGAAATCGTACCTTGTACGATGTCGAACAGGGCAAGCATAAGCTCCAGACCGTAGGTAATCACACCTTTGGCAATGGCAAATCGAATGAACAGCTTTAATGCGTGTTCCGGTTTCTTTACATCGGTAAAGCTGCCGCAGGTGCGAACCACACCGACAACAAAAAACAGAACAAGTAGGGCAAGACCGATAGCCTGAACCGCTCCGTTGATATTCACCATTACAGACCAAATACTGCCGCCTTTGAACTGCTGCGGTGAAGTGGTTAGTAACTGCCATATTTCCGATAGCTTGCTGTTCCAAGTTTCAAGGGCATTTTCGAGGTTCTGAACTACCCAGTTATCACTCATCTGTTTGCACCTCCTTTAAGATTAGGGGCATACCTGAAATGCCAGGTATGCCCCGTTTGATAACTGTGTTCTCTTAGCCGGTAATAAGGGTCAGGATTTCCTTTGCAAAGGTGATGATGATACCGCCCGCAAGGGTCAGGAAACCGTTGGCTCTCTGAGACGGGTCGTGAGACTTCAAAGAGAGACCGACCTGAACGATACCGAAGCCAAGCAGAATAAGACCGATGGCACGGATAAGACCGAAGATGAAATCGGACAGATTGTTGACCACGGTAATCGGGTCGCTTGCGGCAAAAGCGGTAACGCTCATACCGCAAACAAGAGTTGCTGCTGCGATTACGGCGCAGTAAGCACGGAAGCCTTTCTGAACCTTTCCGGTCATAGGCAGCTTCTGAGTGGTTTTCTTTTCGTTGTTCTTCTTAAAAATGTTCATTGTGTTTTCCTCCGTTAAAATAAGTTTTTATTTACTTCAAAATCCTCATCGGACAGAAGCTCGTAATTGGTTTCTCCGTAGCTTTCCTCCAGAAGTTCTTCCGGGTCAATAGAAAGAACGGAAATTGATGAGTGCTTGATGGTAACTTCGCCGTGCTTATAGGCAGAAGCCTTTCCATCGGTTGTAAGTGCCACATTCGGGTGCTTCAAGATGTCATACTTGAAGTCCATAACGGGGCGTTCTCCACGAATAAACAGAATTGCATATTGGTTATCAAGCATACGAACCTCGTCAGGGGTTAGAAGCTCTCGACCGCTAATCTGATAATTGGTGGAGTAGTTGCCGCTTCGACCGGTACTCTTTCCGAAAGTGTTGGTATCAATGGTTTCCTTTCCGAGAAGCTCAGACACATATTTGTGGGTGCTTTGCTCGTTGCCGCCGAGATATAAAAACTCGTCATGAGGTAAGCTTCGGCTTATCCTCCCGAAGAAGGATAAACGTCCACTCCCTCCCAAACCGCACGTACACCTCTCGGTGTATACGGCTTTCCGCTTATCATATTTGCGGTATTGTTAAGAATGAATCGTTTTATGACAATCCGGGCATACTACCAGAGTTTTCCTTCTGCGTTTCCGCATCAGGAGTACCCAATCGGCATTGCCTTTCAAGTCCTTGAGTTTCTTTACCTGGTGGATTTCGAGATTTCTACAGTCTTTTCCGCACAATTCACAGGTATGCCTTTCCACACGCTGTTTTAAGGTATTGGTTTTCGTGTACTTTGAATAATCCGGCAGTTCGCTGACGTTATCAAACTTTGTCGCCGTTTCTTTCCGTTTGTACCCGTCCCTGTAAAACGTGGTGGTTTTTCTTCCTGCTTTTGTGTCATATGCAACTGTAAATAAATCTCCGACACAGTACCTCCGCTTGATTTCATGGACGTTGGTCTTGTATTTACATGCAAATGTTTTATACATGCTGTATTTCATCACATTGCCGAATCTGCCGATTTTGAAAGCGTCATTGGCAATAGAATAGTAGTTGTACAGGCCTCTGACCTCAGCATTGTACGTTGCCAGTATCTCTATATCGCTTTTGTTTACCAGCTTGCCCCTGTGCAGGGCAACGAACCTCTCTTTGCCGTTCTCGTTGATTTTGATTTTTATTGCCTGATATTCAAGCAGTTTTCCGACCCATTTCTCTCTGGGAACCAGAAGCTTCACAACTCCTGTCTGGCATCTCTGAATCTTTCCGTTTGCCAGTTTCTTCATATTCTGGCTTCTTGATACCGTAATGTCATATCCTAAAAACCTTGCTCTGTCTCCCGTATGGGTAACTTTAGTCTTGGTATCTGACATTTCCAGCTTTAGCGCATCTTGCAGAAATGCTTTTACATCCCGCTTGACTTGCTCGGCATCTTCTTTGCTGCCTATTACGCCGATAAGAAAATCATCCGCATACCGGGTGTACTGAATCCGCTTGTAATTCGCATCCAGCGGAACCGTCGGGGTCATACTTTTTTCTGCCCTTTCCAGTTCCTTTAACCGTCTGCTCCGTATTTTCCTTTCTTCCGGCGATAACTGCTCCCAGAGCCGCTTGCCCTCTTTTCTATACTCGTATGCCCTGTTTACACTTGTTTTGTATGCCGGTGAGAGCCGCTTTCTGGGCGCTTTCGTATTAAAATCTATGGCATACTTCTCCATGAATTTATCCAGTTCATTCAGATAGATGTTGCAGAGGACTGGGCTTACGCCGGACCCCTGCGGCACGCCGCTGTACGTCCTTTCGTATTCCCACTGCTCCATATATCCAGCTTTCAGAAACTTCCATATTAGCTGGATAAACATTTCGTCGTCGATTCTCTTTTTCAGAATCTCGACGATTACATGATGGTCGAAGCTGTCGAAACAGGCGTGTATATCTCCTTCTACAAACCAGTTTGTCCCCGTAAAGGTTTTCTGTATCTGCATTAGGGCTGTCTGACAACTCCTGTTTGGTCTGAACCCGTGAGATTTATTACTGAATACGGGTTCATAAATACTTTCCAAAATCATCTTGACGACTTCCTGCACGAGTTTGTCATTGCCGGACTGAATGCCCAGCGGACGTTTTTTATTGCTGTTTTTCTTGGCAATATATACCCGCTTTGCAGGTTTGGGACGGTAACTCCTGTCTCTTAGTGACGCAATTATCCTATTGATTCTTTCATTACTCATCCCGTCAATCGTAGTCCCGTCGGCTCCGGCAGTCATGCTGCCTTTATTTGCGTAAATATTTTTATACGCCAGCCAATAGAACTCCGGGTTGTACAGATTCCGGTATAGTCTCTGGAACCTGTATGATTCATCCTTTGACTTTTCCGTCAAACTTTTTAATACCTCAGTTGGATTTCTCATGCCTCACGCACACTCCTTTCGTTTTGGTATCAATAATAAGCTGCTCCCCTTCGCCATGTGAACGCTATTAACGTCTCGGACTACTATGGGAGCTGTGTGACCATGCCCGTTACCGGGTTTAGGTCATCCCCAGTTAGTAAAAACAAGATTAGCTTTCTGTGTTGTCGGCACCGACTTTCGCCATTTACCCGTTGTCTTGCGGTTGCCTTTCCATGAGTATCACTTACTTCCATAACTGCGAAATGCAAGCAACATGGAAAACATACGTTTCAATCCTTTTCGTATGCAGGGTACGGGTTCCCTCGCTCTGGCTATCGTTCAGGCAGTTTAGCTTTGTACCTCGTACACAGATTTTTATTCTTACGCATTTGGACGCACAGGATTATTGTCCTCTTACGCAGGCTGTCATAAATTCATATGACAGCAACGACATGCTACACTCCCCTTCGGGTTTCCCCTCTCGGATAAGTCGTAGAATAATAGGTTGCTTCTGCTTGTTGTGAGCCTCCTTTTCTCCATTTATTTGCAGGTAGCTTGATACTTTTACCTACCGCTTGCTAAAGGCGGTATCCTGTAGTTACCACGCCGCCAATTTATAATGCGCTGGCGGCTTCTGGGCGCACGCAGTTGCCGACAATACTTTCCCATTGCTTTTCAAACAAGGCTTTTAACTGAGCCAAGTTCTGTAAGATGATACTTACCGACACTCCACGGGAACGCATAACCGACAGTATCTTGTCAAAGTCATCGGGCAGGCTCACATTCGCAAACTCGTCCATCAGGAAATGGACGGGAACGGGAAGCGAGCCGCCGTGAATATGGTCGGCAGCATAAAACAACTGCTGAAATAGCTGTGTGTAAAGGATAGATACCAAGAAATTAAAGCTGGAATCGTTATCCGGTATCAAAGCAAACAGAGCGACCTTTTTCTCTCCGAGTGACGGAAGGTCAAGCTCGTCTGTGGTAGTTAAAGAAGCAAGACTTTCAAGGTTAAACTTTTCCAGTCTTGCCGCAAGGGTTATCTGTATGGACTTTAAGGTTTTTGCCGCACCTGAATGATAGGAACGGTAATACTTGAGAGCGATGTGGTCGGGATTTGACATCTCCAATTCCGCAAACAGTTCATCAAGAGGAGAAGGTCTTGTGTCCTCCTCGTCCTCAATCGAACCGGCTCTGAGCATTTCCATTACCATTGCAAAGTTCTGTTCATCTTCGGGTGCTTCGTAATGAAGATAAAATACAAGTGTAAGCAGAAGCATTGAAGCCGAGGTGTCCCAAAAGGGGTCTTGTGCCTGACTGCCTTTCGGAGTGGTACTCTTAAAAAGGTTCGTCACGAGCTTTTGCACATCGTTATCATTCTGCAAATAGACAAATGGGTTATAGCAATGGCTTTTCTCCATTGAAATCAAATCGAGAACACGGACTTCATAGCCTTTGCTTTCAAGCAGCTTTCCGGTATCTCTGAGTATTTCGCCCTTTGGGTCAAGAATGACAAATGATGTGTTGCACTGCATAAGATTCGGCTTACAGTAAAACCTTGTCTTACCAGCTCCCGAACCGCCGCACACAAGGGTGTTTAAGTTTCTTCGGTGTTTCTTCGCATTGAGTCCGATACAGACATTTTGCGTCATCAGCTTATTTGCAGAAGCCGGAGACTGTCTGTATTTTTTGTTTACGGCTCTTGCGTTGCCCCATTTTGCAGAGCCGTGTTCTTCACGCCTTCGGTAATTCTTCTGTGTTGAGAAGTAAATCCCAATACCCATTGCATAACAGAGAAGCAAAACGAGGACAGTTTTTAGGCTGTCCTCGCATAGCTCAATATGGAATGGGTTGTTGAACGCCGTTAATAGGCTCGGCAGTATTTCCGGCAATCCTCCTTTTACAGAAGGTGCAATCAGAAGTGCCAGCCATACGACCGGGATAATACCGATGACGGAAAGAATAATCGCAGACTGCCTTTCGTTATCTCGATTCACAGGAGCGTTCCTTTTCGATAACTCTAAACTTTTTCTTTGGGGCAGTTCCGACCTTGATGATAAGGTCGTCCACCGCATCGGTAGATTTGCCCTCGTTCATCAAATCTGTTTTCTCGTCGTTGAGAGAACGGATAATAATGCCGTGTTCATAATCGTCCAATGCGATATGATACATTTCTTCCTTCGCCATAGTCTCACCTTATCTTTCGTAGTCTTTGCTTCGTTCCTGCTTCTTCTTGTAAAGCTCATCGGAAACACGGGAGTGAATATCCGCCATCGCATTTCTCGTTTTGGAAAGCTCATAGCGAATATCCTTCGGCTCTTTGCCGGCGAGCTTCTCAGGGATACGGTTGATTGCAAAATTCTGTGTATCGACGCCGTACTTCTTGCAAAGCATATAGCCGATACAAACCGCCTGAAAGCCCATATCCGCTCTGCTGTAACTGTCGCTGTTGATGGAGAGCTGTGCGTGGCCAAGCTCCTGTGCTACGCACTGAGCGACCGCTACGCTGTCTCCCACATCACGCTTTACATACAAGGTCTGTTCCTCGTTGTTGTAAAACGCCGCCATATTGGGATACGGAAGTTCATTTGTTGCTTCCACTTCAACAGGGGAAGAATCCAGCATAACGGTAATGAGTGCTTTCGGGTCACGGTTGACAGTCGGTGCAGGCGGTCTCTTGCCGCTGGTCTGCGAAACATCAAAGACCTTTTTCACATTGTAGGAAATGCCGGTCGTACCGTCTCTCTTGGCATACTCGACAGGCTCAAGAATGGAAATGCTTTTCGCACCTTTCTGAATTTTCACATTGTCCTTGCTCCAGTCGTCAAAGTTTTTGAGCTGGCTTGCTTCGGGAAGCTGCTTGAAAATCAGAAGTGCGTTGACCGCAGAGTATCTGTCAAGACGGCTCTGCGTATCAAGGAACGCTTTGAACTTCTCCGGGTCGGAAACAATCGCCTTTGCCGTGTCGTCCGCCATCTGATATACAGCTTCTTTTTCAGCCTTCATCTTTTCGGCGTATTCCTCTTTGGAAAGGCGGCTTCTCTGCTGTCCTGCCTTAGCAGGGGTAAAATTGTTTGTCATTGTGATTACCTCTCTTTCACATTTTTGCTTTTAGGTTTCGGCTGCTGGTGTACGGTCTGTGCCGGGGCGTTCTTAACCTCCGGCTTTGATACCTCCGGCTCTTTGCGTTCTGCTTCTTTCTGCTGCTTGGACTGTGCCTTGTATCGGTCGAGCTTTGCTTTCACCGACGGCTTTCTCTGTCTGTCGCTGACAGTACCCTTATCAGTTTGCATATCTACCGGCTCTGAGTTTTGCCTTGACGGAGGGTTTTTGTCCGTTTTGGCGACTGTGGGGTTTGACTGGGAGTACCCCTCTTTCTGAATAGGCTTTCTGACTGCTTCCTCAGTGATAATTTCGTTCTTGGATTTTGTCGGCTTGTCTTTTTCCAAAGCTTCACGCTTTTCGACAGCCTTCTGAGACTCGGTTACAATCGCAGCCTTGTCAACCTTGCCGAGTTCAAATCTCTCAACGATTCTCTGAATTTTGGAAGCGTCCTCTGCACGGGCAATAATATCAATCGGTACATTATCGCCCTTTGTGTTTTTATCCCTGAGTACGCAGTATAGAACGCCGTAGCGTTTTGCCTGCTCGGTAAACTTCTTCAAGTCCTTGTTTGGGATAGAAAACACCTTCAGCTCCTTGCCCGACTTAATCATATTGGTAAGTCGAGCCTTGCCTTTTGTTTTCTGTTCCTGTTTGAGAACAGAGACTAATAGAACGGCAATATTCTTTGCTGCCGCTCCGCTTAATTTTGCGGCTACTTCAAAGCCCTCAAGCGATAGCCTGACGACCTGTTCTGCCGCATCACCTCCGTTTGTCATTACGGTTCTGCTCCTTTCTTTCTTGTTTTTCTTCGTAAACTCTTACCGTTTCAAGGTTGGCTTCAATGACCTTTGACCTTTCGGCTATGTCATCACAAAGACCGACCTCTTTGCGGAGAGTCCACAGTTTGCTCGTGATTGCCGCAATCTGCTCTTTGACATTTGATAGCTCATCGTCACTCAAATTTCTTCTTAACTGTTTTCGCAGGTGCGTTCTATCGTCAGTCAGGGATTTGATTTGCGACAACACGGACTCTTTATATGAGAAAAGCTGCTCGTCGGTAGAAATGTTCTCCCGTCCAAGCAGCCTTGTCTCCTGAGTGATTTTGTCGAGCTTCAGCAAATCTTCTTTCAAAAGATAGTGAAGCCTTGCGGTATTCTGTTTTTTGTACTTCGGCAGATAGCCGAGCTTATAGCAGTAATGCAGATACAGCCCATACAGTCCGCCGACCTTTTTGACTTTGTGTTCTCTTGTGGGCAATCGGTACTGTGTGACTCTTACCGTTTCCTTTGCAAAAGGAACGATGAGAACCTTTTGATTTTCCGTCAGCCTACGCTTGATTGCTTCCTCGGTATAATTCTCTCCGAGGGATTTAAGTCGTATCGGCTTCTTGTATCCTTTCGGAACAATCGTCCAATACTTACGGCTGTCGCTGAGACAATGCTCATAGCCCATCTGCGTCAGGATATAATCAAAGGTCTTTAAGTTGGTGCTGTGTGCAATCGCTTCATCAATGGCGTCACGGGTCATCGAATATCGGCTCGGCATACCGGCTTGCTCCTGCTTGTAGTAATAAGAGGATTGCTTACTGCGGTTCGGGTTCGGATTATAATACAGTCCGTACTTTTCACAGAGACGGTCGGCAACCAAACGGAACTTGAACCACGCTTTTTCATCGCCCCATAACCGCTTGCCGTCCACAAAGGAAACGGAGTTGATTACATAGTGGCAGTGCAGGTGTTTCGTGTTCAGATGGGTAGTAACCACCACCTGAAATCTTTTGCCCCACACCTCGTTTGCAAATTCCATTCCGATTTTCTGTGCCAGCTCCGGGGAAATGTCCTGTTCCTTAAAGCTCAGGTATCCGTGATAGGCTTGTATGCCGTCGTCTTTGCCGTATGCTTTTTTCACAGATACAAACTGGTCTCTTGCGGTCGCAGGGTTGCAGTTGATACCCTCAACGAAAAATTCACGCTCGGTTTTTTCTTCGTCCTTTGCATAGCTGAGAACATCACGAAGAGCCTGATACTGTTCCTCGGTGTAAATATCTGCCGCAGTCTTTTCGGGATTGGCGGCATAGTCGATTACCTGACCGAGCCTTGATGTGACAGACCACAATTTACTTACTGCCATTTCATATCGCTCTTATCGGGTCTTAAAAAAGTACGCTCCACATCAGCCTGAAACTTGTGCCAACGCTCGGCTTCTTTTTTAAGCTGTGGTGCGTCCACAAATCCGAGGGTGTTTGCTTTCGCCGCAAGCTGATTGATGTTGTTGCCGATAGCTGAAAGCTCCCGCATAACATCGTAAAATCTTTCGTCGGGCTTTTCTCTCGGCTCGTATCCTTTGAGAAGCAAACGGATAAGACCCGACTCTGACATACAAGAACGCTTTGCTTTTTTCTGTAAGTCCTGAGCTTCATCTCGGCTTAACCTAACAATCTTCTGAATGTTTCTTTTCCTCATTTTTATCGCTGTCCTTTCTGTAAATATAGTGCCTGTCCCGGTTTATCTGAAACAGGCACATTGTTGTTACTCCGAAAAAGCCGCCGATGAGTAACCCGGCGGCAACCAATACTATCTCCCGCATTGCTTGTGCTCCTTTCTTGCTTGGGGTCTTAGGGGCAACCCCTAACGAGTGTACCGTTTGGAAACCTGTGGTTATCCAAATGGTCTGCTCGCTAAGATTATGCAGACACTCAGGGTTGCCCCATAGATTGACTCTTATCTCTCCATATCCTTGGAGACCGGCTTATACGGCTTTGCTTCAATACCGTCCAAAGACTTGTAAAACCTCTCCGGATATTTGAACTTTTCCTCGTACTTACGAGCCAGTTCTTTCGGCATACTGAGAAACTTTTCCGACTCAATCGGTGCGTATGCAATGAAGAACTTGCCGGCAATAATGTCGAGCATTTCACGGTTGCTGTCGTCTTTTACATAACATTTTTCAATCTTCCAACCGTCCTTGCCGCCGTGTTCATCAGCCATATATGCTTCCAGTCGCACACATTTATCCGAACCGTCAAGGGAAGAAGCATAGATAGAATATCCGCCCATACCCTCAATGAAAGCCTTATTGTTACTGCTGACAACATAGGTTCTTTGTTCTTCTGTGTAAGGCTTGTCAAAGCTGTCAGCCGTAAAAACAATATATCCGGTCGTGTGCTTTCTTTCTTTTTCTGCCTGCCGGAAATGAGCTTTCAACTGCGGATAACTCATCTCAACATTCTCAGGCTCGGAATAAACAGCCCTGTTCAGCGGCAAGCCGTTCATCTTTCCTTCATCGTTGCAGATGATGGCAACCTCGTCCTCAAAGGGCATATATTCTTCAATATCTCCCTCCACAAGAGACTGCATTGCTTCCAGCGTATCCTCGATTTCAATGAGCTTCGGATACCTGCCCGGCTCAACAAGAATGACGGAAATCTTCTCAGGTGCTTCTACCTTTTCAAAGGTATCCTCGTTAATATTCAAAGCAAGAGAGCTGCCGTTTTCCCATTTCATATGAATCTGTCCGGCGTCGTCAACGAACTTAACTGTTCCTTTCAGACCGTAGGGCATTTGACTTTCGCCAGCCATTTCAGTGAGTACAATCTGCGTACCCTCCGGGTACATTTCTCTGATTTCTTTTAGTTTCATCGTGCAAAACTCCTTTCGGTTTTATCTTTTATTCCCAAGCGTTTACAAAGAAAGTCGTTGACATCTTTCCCATATTGGGGAGGGTCGTCAACGACTTCATACTTATCTGAAAGAATCGTCTGCAACGCTTTGGTCGCTTTTCTTCCGGCAATATCATTGTCCAAATGAAGAACAATTCGCTTGATTGTTTTGTCCTTTTCAAGCAGCCTGCCGAGTGTAACAGGCACTTTTGAGTCCTCGATTTTCTGCTTTGGGGAATACACTCCCGCAAGAGAAACAAGGTTAAACTGTCGCCAGTCTTTGCCCTCCAGCTTCATCAAAGTTGCATAGGAAAGCAGGTCAATGGCACACTCAAAAAGATGAACCTCTCCGGTGTTCACGGCAGTCAGGCGGAAAGAATATTGCTTTTTGCTTCCGGTGCAGTCGCCCATAATTCTTGATTGATTTGTTGCTCTGTATGCGGCGTATTTAGGTTCTTTATTCTCGTCATAGCCGATAAAAACAGCATTATGATATGGGAGCGACTCAATAATTAGCTCCTGTTCCAAACAGTGGTTGATGATTTCATAATCAATCCCACGCCCGAAAAGATAATCAAATACCACATCGGCAGTAGGGCTTTTTTCGGGCAGAAGCAAAGGCTGGTTCTCATAGCTTTTGATGTTTTCACAAGCCGGAAAGCTGACTGAACCGTTTCCCATAATGGTCTGAACCGCCTCCACAAAATCCATTCCACGGACTTTGATAAGGTAATCGAGGGCAGATTTGCCCCCGATACCTCTCGACCACCACATCCATTTGCCGTTGGAAATCTTCAAGCTGTCGTGGGTTCTTGTGGTGTAGGTGTTACTTGAAAACTTGACAAGCTCGCCCGGTTCATACTCTCTGAGATAGGTTAATAAATCCATTCGTTTGGCTTCGGTTATGACTTCCGGTGCAATATACGGCATAGGTATCACCGCCTTTTTACATCAGCAAATCGGCAACCGCTTTCTGTATCGGTTCGTTGATACTGAGCTTTGCAATGATAATGAGTATCTTATCAACAGGGCAGCCGATGTCATTCCAAACAGTCCAAGCACCTCCCGCAAGGTCGTCGTTTTCATACAAAGCAATGATTTCTTCCGGCGAAAACACCGTTTCAATGCTCTGTCGAACCAACTCTCCGTAGAAAGAAAGCTTTGCATTTCTAAGGGCAAATTCTGCTTCCTTTGCGGGCGGTTTGCTTCTTTTTAATTCGAGATATGCTTTATCAAGTCTCCTGACCACAACCATCATCATTGCGTCAAAAGGGTTAATGATTGCTTTTCTGCAAGGGCAGTTTTCTCTTTCCTTATCGGGTGTCATTTTATCGTTCATAGGTTTTCTCCTTTCGTGTGTTCGGCACTTCGCCCTCATCGGGTTCGCCGCCGACAATTTCGTTTTCTCGCTTATCCATATTGAGCAGAATATTCAGCTCGTCTAGTCGGGCAAGCTTTGTTTTGAGTTCTTCCTCCCCAATAAACGGTTTTTGGACTTCTTTCTTTGCGGTTTCCAACTGATTTTTGGTGTTCTCAAGGTCATTTTCCGCAAGCGACAAGCTCTCGGCAAATCTCTCAATACCGTTATCAAGACGGATAATATTGCCGTGTGCGTCATCGCCGAGAGGAACATTTCTGCTTGTCGCACCTTTCAGTCGAACCTCATAATTTCGCTCTGCGGTATTAAAAAGCAGCTCCGTTTCAAACCCTCGGTACTTGCCGAGAGGAATAGGGTCGGGGCTGTTCATCTGCTTACAGACTTCAATGATTGCTTTACCGGCGTCGGCTTTTTCGGAATAAAAAACACCCTTAACCTCCATACCGACAAAGCGGTCGTCCGTTGGTTTCGGGTGCTGTTTCGCAGTTTCTACATCTTGCTTCAAGCCTTCAATACGGTTTTCCAAAGCTGTAATTCTCTGCGGATAATATTTGATTATCTTATCCTCCAAAGCGTATTTTTCTGAGAGGAAGTTAGATTTTAAGAGCTTCAGCTTTTGAACTTGAATGTCCAAATCCATCTTTTCCTTAATATACGGATTGCCGGTGGCAAGCATTTTAATCTCTGCATAGGACAGGGCGGTTTCATCAATATCCTCGGCAGAACGCACCGGGGATTTGCTCGTCATAATCTGACTGGCGAACTTTTGCTTTCCCTCTACAAGCTGATAGAGGTATGCGTCAAAGGTCTGCTCTGTTACATAGCGGTAAATATCTACATCGGGGTTTGAGTTGCCCTGTCGGATAATTCGACCGGAACGCTGCTCCAAGTCTGACGGTCTCCACGGGCAATCCACATCGTGAAGTGCAATAAGTCTGTCCTGAACATTCGTGCCGGCTCCCATCTTTTGCGTAGAACCGAGAAGCACTCTGACCTCTCCCTTACGGGTCTTTTGGAACAGTTCTTTCTTCTTAACATCGGTATCTGCTTCGTGGATAAAGCGGACTTCGCTTTCGGGGACACCACGCTCTATGAGCTTTTTTCTGATGTCGTTATACACCGAAAATGTGCCGTCATTCTTCGGCGTTGAGAGGTCGCAGAACACAAGCTGTGCCGATTTTTTATCAGCTGTTTCCTCCCAAATACGGTAGATGTTATCGACGCAGGCGTTGATTTTACTGCCCTCAAAATCAGGCAGCATATCGTTGAGCATACGCTGGTCGAGAGCTAACTTTCTTCCATCGTTTGTGATTTTGAGCATATTATCTACACTCGAATCCACACCGCCGCCACGGACTTTCTCGGCTCGTTCCGCAAGAGAAGCAACCATCTCTTTCTGCATTTCCGACGGCTTGACGGCAACATTGTGGAAGTGTGCTTCCGGTACAGGCAGCTCCAGCATATCCGCCGTCTTGATGTCGGCGACCTCCTTAAACATCGCCATAAGCTCCGGAAGGTTATAGAATTTTGCAAAGCGGGTTTTTGCTCTGTAACCCGTTCCCTCCGGTGTAAGCTCAACGGCTGTTACAGTCTCTCCAAAGGTACTTGCCCACGAGTCGAAGTGCTGTAAATTGTTTTTTACAAGCGTGTTGTACTGCAAGTATCGCTGAATGGTATAGAGTTCCACCATACTGTTTGAGATAGGAGTACCGGTTGCAAACACCGTTCCTCGACCGCCTGTAAGCTCGTCAAGGTATCTGCACTTCATAAACAGGTCAGAGGATTTCTGTGCTTCCGTCTGAGCGATACCGCCCACATTACGCATTTTGGTGTAAAGATAGAGGTTCTTGTAATAATGGCTTTCGTCAATAAAGAGCCTGTCCACACCGAGTTCTTCAAAGGTAACAACATCGTCCTTGCGGCTTTGGTCGTTGAGCTTTTCCAGCTTTTGCTTCACGGACTTTTTAGACTTTTCAAGCTGTTTAATGGAGAAGTTTTCTCCACGATTTCGCTTCAAATCCATAATACCGTCTGTCAGTTCTTCAAGCTGCTGCTCAAGAATTGCCCTCTGTCTTTCAATGGACATCGGTATTTTTTCAAACTGAGAATGACCGATAATCACTGCGTCATAATCGCCCGTAGCAATTCGCCCGCAGAACTTTTTACGGTTCTTAGTCTCAAAATCTCGCTTTGTCGCTACGAGAATATTCGCTGCCGGATAGAGCTGCAAGAACTCCGCCGCCCATTGTTCGGTTAAGTGATTCGGGACTACGAACAGCGACTTATTGCAAAGTCCGAGTCGTTTGGACTCCATAGCAGCCGCCACCATCTCAAAAGTTTTACCTGCACCGACTGCGTGTGCCAACAGCGTATTGCCGCCGTACAGAATGTGTGCAACCGCATTTTTCTGATGTTCACGGAGTTCGATTTCCGGGTTCATACCGTTGAAAACAATGTGGCTTCCGTCGTACTCACGAGGACGAATACTATTGAATTTCTCGTTATACATTTTCGTAAGTTTTTCTCGGCGGACAGGGTCAGCCCATATCCAGTCCTGAAAGCCCTGCTTTATGAGTTCCTGCTTTGCCTGTGCGATTGCCGTTTCCTTTTTATTGAGAACTGCTTTCTTTTTGCCCTCGTCATCTTCGATATAGTCAAAGATACGGACATCTTTCAGGTTCAGAGTTTCCTCGATTATCTTATATGCGTTGATACGGGAAGTACCGTAGGTGCTGTATGCTTTAACATTGGAACGGTCATAGCTCTTTCCCTCAATGTTCCATTCGCCGGTAAACTGAGAGTAGTGAACCTTGATGTTCCACTGTGCATAGCGTGGGGTGTCGAGAAACTCAAACATAAACTGTTGGAATATTTCGGGCGGTATCCAAGTTGCACCGAGCCTTACGGAAATCTCGCTTGCCGTCAAATCCTTTGGCTGCACCTTTTCAAGTGCCTGCACATTGACTGTGTAATCTTCGGGATACAGTGTCGCAGACCTTTGGGCTGTCGCCAGCTTTTCACGAACATTGCCCGACAGATATTCGTCTGCCATCAGATACTTCGGCTCATAAGAATTGCCGTACTCATAAAGGGGATTTAAGAAGATAACACCCTTTAAGTCAGAAAATAATTCCTCCTCGCTTTTGCCGGAAAGCTCCATCATATATTCCATATCAATGGCGGCTTTTTCACCCATAGAGACAGCGAGAGCCTCGTCAGCGGTGTCAACCTCCGTTACAGGCTTGTGCGGTTTAATCGTTCTCTTGAAGAACATATCCGCCTTGCGTTCCAGTTCGCCATTTTCGTCCAAGACCTCAAGAGCAGAGAGCAGAGCATAGGAGCTGTCATCGGAAAAGGCGGAAGTATTGGCACGGCTGTTAATCAGTCCGTACTTCTTTGTAAAGCTGTCATACAGAGTGTTCAGCTTTTCCTGTGCCTGTTTGATTTCCCTGTCGGGGTAATCCTCGGTTTGCAGTTCAATCAGGTTGCGAACGCAATCTCTTATCCCAATCATACCCTTGATACGGTTCTCGGCGGTTGCCGATACCTCCACCGGGGACATACGGGAGTTCTCACGGAAATAGATTTTATCGTCCAAAATTGTGTAAGAGAAGTTCCTTACCGTAGGGTCTGCCGGGATAGAATTATCTTCTTCCTCCAGCTCGTCGGCAACCTCGTATTCGGAGATTTCTCCGTGAATGTTTGAGACTGCTTCGTTCAAAAGCTCCGAAAGGTCGGCATTTTCAAACGGTTCACAGGTTGCTTCCGGTCCGAAACGACCGCTTACCATTTTCATTTCGCCGAGTATCATTTCCGGGTGCTGAACAAAATATGAGTTCATCCTTATACCGTTTTCGTCGGTGTCAAGATGAACCCAATCCGGTTCAATATCTATGAGCCTGTCTCGCTTTTGCAGAAACAGAATATCGGATACAACCTCTGTTCCGGCATTGCCTTTGAAAGTGTCATTCGGGAGCCTGATTGCTCCGAGAAGCTCCGCCCTCTGTGCTATATATTTTCGGACATTGGAGTTTTCCTTATCCATAGTTCCTTTGCTTGTCACGAGAGCCATCACACCGCCGGGGCGTAGTTTATCAAGCGATTTCGCAAAGAAATAATCGTGAATGAGAAAGTTGTACTTGTCGTATCGTTTGTCGGAGACTTTGAAATCTCCGAAAGGCACATTGCCGATAACGCCGTCAAAGAAGCTGTCGGGGACATTTACTTCCTCAAAGCCCTGTGCCGCAATGGAAGATTTCTGATAAAGCTGCTGAGCGATACCGGCTGAAACGGTATCAAGTTCAACGCCGTAAACCTTTGCGTTTTCCATTGACTTAGGCAGCATACCGATGAAGTTACCGATACCGCAGGACGGCTCAAGCAGGTTGCCCTCCTGAAATCCCATCTGTTCCAACACCTTGTAAATGGCAGTTGATACTTCGGGCGGAGTATAAAAGGCAGTCAGGGTGCTTTCTCTTGCCGACGCATATTCCTCCGGCGTCAGGATATTTTTCAGCATTGCATACTCTGTATGCCAAGCTCCGGCTCGTTCGTCAAAGGCTTCGGGAATACCGCCCCAACCGACATATCTCGACAAGATTTTCTGCTCGTCAGGTGTTGCAAAACGGTTTTCGTTTTGACAATCCTTCAAGACCTTAATCGCTGCATAGTTTCTGTGAAAACGCTCTTTTTTGTTCACTTCTTCAACCTGATTATTGGCAAGGTCAAAGTTGTGTCGCTCCGACATCGGAATATCCGGGTGGAGGTCAAAGCTCTTTACCTTTGACTTTTTCTTTTGCTCCCAAGCGGGTACAATCGGTTCAGGCTCTTTGTCGTAACCGTTGCCGATACGAACACCCTCGTTATACATTTCCTCATAACTGTCAAAACCGTTTTGAGTAGCAACGATTTCTCTGTAATCCTCAATCGGTACATTTCCGATGTTCGTTGCCACCATATCAGTTCTTTCAGCGTTTTCAATGAGTGCTTCCATTGTGGCGGAGGTACAGTCGGTCAAATCCGGTGTCCTGTGAAATTCTCGGTCTGCGTCCTCAAACCATTCCGTGCCTACATCGGCAAGCTCCTGATTTGCAATGCTACCGAGGTAATCAAAGAAATCCTCAGCCGAGTCATACTCCCGTGCAGCTTGCTGTATCTCGTCAAAAGAAAGCGTATTAGTAACATACTGACCTCCGGCATTGTTGTCGGGGTTATAATATATCCAAGTTACGCTTTCATTGTCCCGGTCGATATAGAAGGCGTCGTCATAACCGGTTTTCGGACTGAAATCCTGTACGGTTTCGGTATCATTTTGAGCTTCGTTTCCGCCTGTAACGGATTTTTCTTCCGCCGGTAATACACTGACCTTCAAGTGGTCGTTCATCGGATTTTCACGCACTTTGCGGTCAAATTCTTCCCTTGAAAGCTCCTTGTTGAAAAGGGGCATATCAAAGTCATAGAGCATTACACGGTTTTCGTCAAAGGATAAAATCTCATACTGAGAAGCCCCGATATACACGCTGTCGCCGAGATGATATTCATACTGTGCTTCCGTTTCGTCCACTTTGTTTTCAGGCTCAGGCGGTGCGGTAGAGAGTATCTCTCGGTTTTTTCTCTGCTCTGCAAGCTCGGCTCGCCGTTCTTCCTGCTTTTCAAGCCATTCCGGGTACTTTTCTTTTTCCCTTGGATTTAAGTATCTGTCCATTCGGATAAGGTCTCCGATACGCTTTTCCACCTGAGACCAAGAAAGTGTAATGTGCGGCTTGTCGCTTCCGATACCTTTTGAAATTGTGATACCTTTTCCGTCGTGCTGTTCGTCAATGCCTGCACCGATGATGACCGGATAAGAGCCGCCCCAACCGTATTCGTTTTTCAAGAAGTCGGCGTTCTCTTTTGCGGAAAGGCTCTTTTCAAACTGTTCATAGATACGCATTTTGCCCTCGGAAACTCCGCTTCCACGGGTCAGTACAGCGTCTATGATTTCCTGAGAAAAAGTAAAGGCAGAGGTTTTTTGTTCCTCTGCCTGATTTCCCATAATGAGAGTCAACTGACCGTCCATAGACGGAAGCGGCTTCATTGTATCGGTCAATTCTCCCAAAAGTCTCATTGCTTCAAAATGCTGTGCGATAACGCCCCAGTCGTAGAAGCTCTGAGCGGTTCTGTTTTCGTATTCGCCCTCCCACAAGTGGAGGACATTCTGAAATGTTTTGTAGCCGACAAGCCTGCCGTTGCTTAAAGGTAGCTGTGTGTAATCGTTGTTGAAAATACCCTTGATATATTCGGTACGGGTCGCATTGTCCGTATTTCTCTCATAGAAGTCTTTGATTTCTTCCTTTGAAGCGGACAAATGCGGGGTAGTGCCGAGTATCTCTCGGATAGTATCATCGCCACCGAAAAACGGCAGGCTCTTGTCCTCGTGGTTTCTGTCGTAATACTCTAAGCGAATATTACCTGATTCTTCACGATTTCCTGTGCCGAGTTCCTGATGTTGTTCATCAGGCGAACCCATTTCATCATATCTTCCGCTTTCATCTGCTCGGTCAGTCCCGCTTTCTCTGCCATCTGCTTTACGAGAGCTTCCTCCAGTTCGCTGGCTCTCTGCTGAACCTCCGCCAAGTGACTGTTCAGAATCCCTTTCGTCAGAAGATTGTAGTACAGGATTTTGTGATGTTCCTTCAGATAAGTTCTCCTCATCTGCGACCATCTGCCGAGAGTTACTTCCGTCTGCTCCGGCAGCCTCAGGTTCGGAAGATTGTAATCTCCCACCATCGTGTATGTGATTTCGCTCATCGCTTTGACTCCTTTCGTCTTTGATGTCTTTATTGTATTCGGATTGCCCCTGTTCATCAATTATGCGATTTTCCTTACTGAGCGTGCTGATTGTTCTGCTGACAGGAAGCAACGCCATTTCAGCAATGTCGCTTGTAGCAATACCCACCGCATTGAGAACTTCCTGTGAATTGAAGCTTGAAATCCCGACAAAGTCATCGGGAGAATAAACCTTGTCTGCGTCCAGTCCCAATCGTGCCATAACCATATATGATACGCTGTTTCTGACAAGCTCCAAATACAAGGCATTTGCTTCGTCGGCAGACAAATACTCAATATCGCTTCCTGCACCCAAACTCATAAAGTCGGAGATATAGTCTGCGATGTTGTCCTCGACGGCATTGGCAATGCTCTCTTTGACGACATTTTCAATACTCGTTGTATCGTTTACCGCACCGAAAGTGTTTTCAAGCGTTTCGATAACCTCTGCTTCATAATCGGGTCTCATCTCCCAAATAGGAACAGTGCGGGAATGTCGGCTTTCGTGGGTGTCCGATATATCAAAGTAATGAATCAGCCTTTGACGGCTTCTGTCTGCGTCCTCAAATACGGCAATACCCTTTGCTCCTCGGTTTACCCAACGACCGAAAGTACCGTTCCATCGTTCGATTTCAAGCACGGCTGTTGCATCGGGTCTTTGGGCATAAATGAGAAGCTGTTCATCAAATCGGAGCCTGAAATTCCTGCCTGCTGTTTTCAGAAACGATTGCCAGTTTACCGGATTGTCTGTAACTGCAAAACAGGTTCTTTCGTATAGCTCCGAAATCAGGTCAAATTTCCTTGCCACCTCGTCTGCACCTCCTTATCGTGTTTTTTCTTTGTCCATTGCGTATTTCGTGTTTTCTTTTGCGGCTGGTTCTACGGTATGACCGTTTCTCTCGCAAAGCTCGGCAAATTCGCAGATATGGTAGAGATTTGTGCCGACCTCCAAATGGTAGTCGTCGATATATCTGCAAGTTCTCTCCATTGTTTTGCCGTCGCCGAGCTTGATTGAGATTTTTTCTCCGTCCGCAATGCGAAACTGCTCCTGATAGTGCGGGTCAATAAATCGGATACCACGCTCGGCATTTTTCAAGTGGTTGTTCAGCCACTCTTTCTGATAGCAATAGCAGTACAGATTGTACTCTCCACGGTTGGGATTTAAACGCATAAGGTAGGAATATCGCTCGGTATCAACACGGACGCCGTAATGATTGCGGTCATCTTCGTAGCTGCTTTCGGGGTGTTCATAGCAGAATTTTGACATAGTGCTTCTGCCGCTTAAAAACTCGCCGTCCCCGAAACGGTAGGAGTTTATCACCAAGTCAAATTCCTTTTTGAAATCGTCGGTCTTTAAGTCCTTTCTGAAATCGTTCCAAGTCGTCCAAAACTCGTTCCCGTTAGAACCGAAGTCGGCTCTCAAATATCCGATAAGACCGGTCTGCATAGAGAGCTGCTGACTTTGGCTGAAGGTGTATTTACGCTCTGCTTCGGTCAATACTCTGTAATCCATTTTCATCACCTCGCTTGTTCGTTTGGTTGTCTTTGCTTTGGAATAGAAAAGCCATATACCCCGGCAATGTCATCGCCGAGCCTTTTGGTAACTCGTGTGATGTCGGCTCTTGTAGCTTTTCCGTTGTAGATTTTATCTTGCAGATTTTCAATCTGCATATCGGTAACACCGTCTTTGAATACACGGTATAGATAATGGTTTGTTCCGTCGTGATGAACGGCGTCGGCTCGAAGATCGCCGTACTTATCCACATACCATTCGGTGTAATCGGTATCGGAATAAAGGCAATCCTTGATGTTGCCGGAATCAATCATCTTGTAGCCCGACACTCTGCCGTTCCATCTGCCGAGGTCGCCGATTACGATAATCGGCTGTGAAAGCTGAATGTTGAGATTTACTCGTTCATCATAAAGATTTTCGGCATTGGATTTTACCATAATGTCGTAAAGCTCATCATCGGAATATCCGGGATACAGTTCCTCCAAAGACTCTCGCCAATCATCAAGGTCAAGGCTAATGTCGCTCCAAATGATATGGCGGTCATTCTGTTCCTGACTGCTCATCAGTGCCACCTCCCAAATAAGAGAACAGCTTATTGGCTTTGGTCTGCTTCTGAAGCTCGATAATCAGGCTCATATCCGGAATAGTGATACCGGGAATTTTCAAAATGCTCTCCATATCAAGCTGCTGCAATTTCTTTTCGGTATTGCAGCCTGCGTCAAACAGTTTCGTCAGAAGCTTTGTTTTCTGTTGAAAAGTGAATTTTTCCTTCATTGCTTTGTCCTCCTTATCGTTCTTTGTCTTTGTTTCGCTTCTTGTGTAAAAGCTCTTGTGCCTTTTCCTTTGCCCATTCAGGCAGACACTCAGGCTTTACCTCGCCCATAACGTCCATTCTTTCGTATCGGGTGGATTTGCCGGTGTGAAGATTTGTGCAGAACACAGCACTTCCACGGCTGTTTGCCGACGCACCGAAACCTCCCGTAACATAGTAGAGCTGTCTGTCGGCTCTCTGAAATTCGGGCTTTAATACCTTGGGGTCAATAGCTATGATTTTGCCGTTGATGTCTTTGGAATAGTGGTCGGGGATACAATCGGCTTCCGTTATGAGTGTGATTGGAATATCCAGCTTTTCGACCTGTTCCTTGAAAAGCTCCGCTTCATTCGCCACACGGCTACCGAAAAGGTGTACGATTTCGATATAGTCATCGCTTACCATACATTCCGAACACAGTTCAAACAGGTCGTTTCGCTCTGCAAAGCCGCACATATATTTATCGCCGTTTGTGCTTTGCTCATTGGAAGCCAAGATAACTTCCTTTTCGCCCACATTGACCGAGCAAAGAACAGTGTATTCACCGATTTTTCTTTTTTCCTCGTTCATATCCACACCTCAGCTTACTTCAATCACAATTCTGATGTTTCCGCAGTCGCAGCCACTGCACTGCCTTGACAGTTCGGGAAATAGGGATTGCACTCTCTGTCTTGCTCTGCGGATAGTCTCAAAGCACGGCAAGCCGTAGCCTTTATAGTTGTTGACTATATCCTCAAGCGGTAAATCTCCGACTCTCATATAGCTGTATCGGTTGTAATAGCAAAGGATAAGCTGCATATCGTCATACCTCGTTTCGGGGCATTCTCTGAGTATTGCAAGCACCTTGCTGTCAACCGTCTTTTGCTTATTCATAATGCACCTCCGTAAAAGAACGGTGGGCGAAGTTTTCACTCCGCCCACACAAGCGTTCCTTATTTCTTTCTGTTCTTAATCTGCAAGAAGATAAAGCCGCCGATAATAAAGGCGACTAATACAACTGCTACGATTGTTTTAGCGTCCATTACTCATTGTCCTCCTTCTTCTTTTTTCTGTACGCAACAACGGCTGTGCCGACAATACCGAGGGCAGAAAGTCCCGCAAGTGCCGTCCACAAGCCCACATTGCTGTTATCTCCGGTCTTTGGTGTGTCTCTCAGCTCATTGTGCATTTCCACAACGGTAGTAGAGCCGACCTTTACTGTTGCAATCTTATCCGCAGGAAGCACATAGGAAGCAGAAACACTATCCTGAACCTCGGAAACGGTGTAATCGCCGATACGAAGTCCCTCAATAACGATTTCGCCGTTCTTATCGGTCGTGAAGCTTCGGTCGTATCCGTTTACTCCCGTAACTCTGAAAGTGAAGCCTTCAACCTTACCGTCTGAGGAAGTCTTAACGATTTTCAGGTTTCCTTTCATAGCCGTGTTAATAAAGCCGACGCCGGCTTTGTTTTCTACCTCGTAGGTGGTTTCATCTTTTTCAATGAAAACAGAGTACACACCCTTATCAAGTTCAAAGCCTTCCGGTGCTTTGGTTTCTCTTACAAGGTATTTTCCGTAAAGAAGCTCCTTCATCTCGTAAATACCCGTAGAAGTTTCGTTGAGTGTACCGATAAGCTCGTCGCCGTCGTCCAGTTTGCCATCGCCGTTTACATCTTTGTAAACCTCAAAGGTCGCTCCTGTCAGCTTGTTGTCCGGGTAATCTTCATCGACCTTAGTCAACTTGATATTGCCGTGAACATACTCATTGACGATTTCGACCTCAATGACCTGAGCGACCTCGGAGATTTTAACTTCATAAGAAGTTTCATCAAGCACGAAGCCCTCCGGCTGCTCGATTTCTCTTACAAGCCAGTTGCCATATGGTACTTTCTCAAAAGAAAAGCTACCGTCTTTTTGGGAGGTAGCAGTCATCAAAGCATTTTCTTTTGTAAATTCGGTTTCATCAGCCTTAAACAGACCGATTACAGCACCTCCCAGTGCTTCGCCGTTTTCGGTAATCTTCTTACCGGAAACAGAACCGTAAATGAGCTTGTTTTCAATCGGCTTGCCGTCATTGACTGCAATCTCAACAGTTTCGGTATCCTGTCCCGCATAGCTGAAAGTAAACGGATACTTGCTGTCGGAAAGGATATAATGCTCATCAGTTGCAAGTTCCTTTACATAGTAGCTTCCAAAAGGAAGGTCGGTTTTGATAACAGCCTTACCATTTTCGGAAAGTGAGATAATCTCAATCAGACCGTCTGCCGGGATAGAAGTACCGCTTGTTGAAACAAGTTCCTCAGCAGCGAAAAGTCCGAAGCTGATGTTCTTCACTTCATCGCCGTTGCCGATATTGAAGATGTCGTTCTTCTCGATAGCTTTTTCAAGACTTACCGTAACCTTTTGTCTCTCGTTTACGAAGCTGGTTGCCGTTTCGGTCACGGCGACTTCCTGACCTGCGTAGGTAAGCTCGACCTCGTGTGCTTCCTTGTTGATAACCATACCCTCCGGTGCGGTAATTTCAACTACCGTATATCTGCCGAGGTAAAGCTCCTTACTCTTTGCAAGTCCGTTTTCATCTGTGGTAACAGTATCTACGACCTCGCCCTTTGCATAACGGAGTGTTCCGTCAGGAGTGATAATATCTTCTGCTGCGGTAATCTCATAAACCGCACCTGCAAGACCTTTCACTTCATAGACAGGCTGATAAATCACATCGGCATTTTCCTCTCCGGAGATATTTACCCCTGAGAATACCTCGCCGGTCTTTTCAATGCTGACAGTACCTTTCTGTGCCATATTAGGCTTATCGACCTTAATCACGGTAATACCACCCTCATCGGAAGAATGTTCCTCTGCCACATCAAAGTACACCGGTGTGCTGTCAAGCACATATCCGTAAGGAGCCTGAACCTCAACAAGAGAATATCCCTTGCCGTATTCCAGTTTCTCCGGTGTAACAAGCTGTCCGTTTGCATCAGTGTAGAAAATATCTATCGTTGTCGGAGTAGGATAAGTGAAGGTCATTGTTACCTGATTGCCGTCCGGGTCAAAGATTTTGAACCCAGCACCGGCATAAGGAATGTTTTTACCACTTTCTGCGTCCACCTTAACCACCTTGATATAGCTTTCAAAGTTTGCGTTGTTGATGAGATAGCGGTAGGTCTGTCCGTTCTGAGCAATGAACACATCGAAGTCGTCCATTAACTCACGCCCCTCCCAACCGGAGGTCTGATGAACGGTATATACGCCGTAAGGCATATCCTTTGTCTGACCGAAGCCGTTTTCATCACAAACAATTACATCTCTTTCATCTTCCTCTGCTGAATCAAAGCTGCCGGAAGATTTCAGATAGATTTCAAAAGTTGCACCGTTTTCCGGTGTTTCAATCTTTGTTTCGCCGTCATCGGTATGCTTGATGATAGCGATATTGCCTTTCATAACCTGTTCGGTAACATCATTTGCGGTCTGATTGTGTTCCACCGTATAAAGCTGCGGTTCAGCACCGACCTTATGGATTGTACCGTCGAGCAGATAACCCTCGGACGGCGTGATTTCACGGATTGTCCAGTCATCATCACAGATATATTCCTTTGTGGTAAACTGCCCGTTCTTATCCGTAACATATTTGTCCACAAGGGTTTCGCCCTTATAAATGCCGTAAACTGCTCCGGCAAGGGTAGCGTCGCCCTGCGATGTGCCTTCCTCTCGGTCGCTCTTTGTTACGGTTACGCTGAACTTTTTGAGAATGTTCGTGAAGTTTCTTGTGGTTACTTCTTTCCAGTTAATCGGTGCGGTCTGATTTGCAGGCACAACATAACGGATTGCGGTATCCACTTCCTCAATGGTGTATGGGGTAGTGCCGCTGATAAGCACATCATCAAAAGAAGCAACACCGTTCTTATCTGTCACGGCATACTCATCGACAGCAATACCGGAAAGAGATGTGCCGTAAAGATGGAAGGTAACGCCCTCAACCAAGTTATCCTCAGAAGATTTGATGACCTGAAGATTGCCTCTTTTGAGAACATTATTGAAGTTGACCTTTGACACCTGACCGGCAACAACAGTTACTCTGTGAACCTCCTGCGGTACATATTTGTCGATATCCTGTTCTGTTACCGTGTAAACACCGGGCATAAGGTTATCCAGTTGGAATTTGCCGCCGTTTGCGGTTGTTACAGTCTGATTGACACCGTTACCGCTGATGGTAAACTGAATACCGTCAACCTTTCCGTCCTCACTTGTCTTTACAATCTGACAAGAGCCGTAGCTGACCTTCATTTTGACAAATCCGCTGACAGGGTCGCTGACCTCCTGAGCATAAGTGACCACATCCTGAATGCCGTTGCCATTCTGATGGATACCGTCAGACCATACGACAACACCTCTGCGGACACCGTTCTTTTTTGCGGCTGTGATGGTAAATTCCTTGCTCGGAGCTTTCTCCATCGAAACAGTCAATTTGTTTCCGCTGACAGAGAACGAAACGCCGTCAATGTTTGCCGAGAAGTTGTAGTTGCCAAGCACACCGTTTGTATCGGTGAGAGTTGCAACATACTTGCTTCCGTTCCATTCAAGCTCGTTCACCTTGGCAGAACCGCTTGACCTTGTGCAGAAGCTCGGTACTTTGGTGTGATTCTGAACACTTGTTACCATACTGTTGTAGTAAGACAGGATTTTACTGCGGAGAGGGTGTGCAGAGCTTACACATTCAAGCACGGCATTGTACCCGCCCGTAGAAACGTGATTGAAGCCTGCGTCTCTTTCGCCGACAATCGTTTCCCAAATCAAAATCTGAGTGGCATAAGCGTGGGCGATACAGTTTGCGTCGCTTTCATTCTGCGACTTCCAGCTTGTCGAAATTCCTCCACGGTAGCCGTACTGCAAGATACGACCGATAAGCAGGCGAATATCATCGCCGGAAATCGTACCGTTCGGACTGATGTTGTTGAAGAAGTTCTCGTCCTTTTCGGTGAGAGTATCTCCAGTCCGCTGACCTGTACCCGGCTCGATACAGTAGGCGATATTGCCCGAATACGAACCCATTGCACGAAGTCCCGTATATTTCGTGGACAAGCCTTTCCAACCGTTCATATAGTTGAGATTGCCGTGTCCCCATTCGCCGTTGTTATTGGTATCTCCGCTTCGGGGATAATCGACGAGGTACACATCGGCTTTTTCGCCTACGGCTGCAAAGGCTGTCGTTGCCCCAATGCCCATAAAAGCAGTGAGGCTCATAACCGCCGCCAACATAAGCGAGACGGCTTTCTTGAATTTTGTTTTAACCATTGCGTTTTCCTCCTTGAAATGCAAAAACGCACCGATTTTACTCAGTGCGTCCGCTTAAAATTATTTTGTTTTAGCAGTAGCCGATATAGATGTTGTACTCCGTATCGGATAGCTTTTCTGTCCATATCCACACAGCGGTAAAACCCTCGCTGTTCTTGTATCGGTTCAGTCTGCTTTCAATATCAGACTTGATACCGCTTCGGTTAGGATTTGCGGATATGGGGTTGTCCCAACATTCTGTCGCCGTGCTGTCAAGAGAAAGCCCTATGCTTACCGCATACTCTTTTGCGTAACTAACATAAGGGCTGACATCGAATGTCTGCTTGGGCGGCTCTGTCGGTTTCGGTTCTGCCGGCTTTTCAGTCGGCTTTTCAACCGGCTTTTGTTCGGCAGTTGTCTGTTCTTTTGGCTGTTCCGTTTGTTTTTCGGGTTCAGCCTGCGTGGTTGTCTGCTTTGGTGGCTCTGCCTTTGGCTTTTCGGTTGCAGGAGTATCAGCCGTTTTTTCTTCCGCCGGTTTTGTCTGAACAGTTGCAACCGTCTGACTTTCAGCGGTTGGTTTGCTTTCTTCTGCCGTAATCGGTGTTTCCTCCTGAACTGCCGTGCTTTCCGGTTCTTCTGCCGTATCTTCCTGAGAATTTGTTTCGGTATTACCAGCCGGAAAAGAAGTCTCCGTTTTCGTTATCTCCTGTGCAGCTTCTTTGGCTGTGTTACTGGTACAACCTACGAGAAAAATCATCAGGCAGGCAAGAACACAAGGTATCAGCCTGTTTTTCATATCCATCGCTCCTTTCTGCTTTAATCGTAATCAAAACCGGTCAAAACATCAAAGGTGCGATTGGCTGAACTTTTTATCGTAGCAGACATTTTGCTTTTGCTTCAAATGTGCGAACCCTTTTATAGACAGCTATATGTTATTAGAGATAGATATACTCAAGGGAGATAGAGTATATTTTTTCAGCAGGTTAATAGCCGGTATATATAGGGGTTAGAGTGTGAGAAAGGGGGAAGGCTATCGGCTGTCACGGTCGGCTCTGCTTCGCAGAAACTTGTTGTAATGCTCCAATGCCTTGCACACAAAATCCTCCGTTTGGCTTATGGGAATGTTCTTCGGGATAAGCTGTCGAACCCTGTCGCCCCTTAAAACAATTTTCTCCCTTTGGTTTGGTTTTTCCTCCGACATAATCGCTTGGATTGCTTCGGTTGTGAGCTTGCCCTCCTCAAAGAACTTTCGCATACGGATTGTTTGGTCGTGGGACGGGGTTGCGTCGTTCAGGTCGATTTCATCAACCACATCACGCTGACTGTCCTCATCGAGAAAAGACAATTCAACCGCCGGTCGCATTTTTATTCGCCCCTCATCAACATAATCCAAAAGTTCGGGAACAAGGTTTGTAAGGCGAATATAACGCTGAATTTGCGTTTGGCTTTCGCCACTTTGAGTTGCAAGTTCTTCCCTTGAAAAATTTTGTCCCACTGGGACTAAATTATCTTTGCTCGGTCTGCCCGCTTGCCTTTTCATCGCTTCCAAACGCATTTTGTAGGCATAGGCTTTTTCAGAGGGAAGTATTTGCGACCTTTGATAGTTGCTCTCAACCATTAAAATCGTGGCTTCGTCTCGGTTCAGTTCAACGACCTCACAGCGGAGAGTATCAAACCCGGCAAGCTCACAGGCTCGCTTTCGTCTGTGTCCCGATATGAGTTCGTATCTGCCGTCCTCTTTCTGCCTTACCGTCGCCGGTGTGATTACCCCTCGTTCCTTGATACTCTCAATGAGCTGTGCCATATCCTCGTCATCACGCACCTTAAAAGGGTGGTCGGGGAAATCGTCAATCTCAGTCAAGGGAATATCTCGGATTTTGGAAAGCTTTTCTTCATCTCTCTGTTCCTGCGTTGAGAATAAGTCATCGAGCTTCGTGAGAGTGAAGTCGCTCTTTCTTCCTGCCATCGGCTAACACCTCCTTTGTAAATTCTGTGTACGCCTTTGACACCGTGCTGCCCGGTTCGTAGGCAAAAATGCTCTTGCCTTTGGAAGAAGTCTCTGCGGCTTTTACGGCAATCGGGATATATGTTCGATACATCTTGATTTGACTACCGAAGTTCTCTCTCAGAGCTTCTACCGTGCTTTTGGCGAGGTTGGTACGGCTATCCACCAAAGTGAGAAGCATACCGTCAATCTTCAAGTTCGGATTGATACGCTTCTTAACTCTTGAAATGGTCTGAACAAGCTGCGTCATACCCTTTGCCGGTAAATACTGAGCCTGAACAGGAATAATAACGCTGTCTGACGCAGATAGAGCATTGATTGTTACCATTCCGAGGGAAGGCATACAATCTATAAGGATATAGTCATATTTGTCCTTCACTTCGCTGAGATAATTTCTCAATGCCGTCTCTCTGCTCATTGCGTTGACAAGGTTAAATTCCATTGCAGAAAGCTCAAGGTTTGCCGGAACAAGGTCAACACCCTCGTCGTGGTGCAGAATACCGACCGTAGGGTCATTCATCGTTTCGTTTAAGACATCTGTGAGTTTCGTTGCAAGCGTGATACCCAAGTTGTCTGTATCCTGCCAACCGAGACAAGTGGTTAAGTCGCCCTGTGGGTCTGCGTCTATGAGCAGCACTTTCTTTCCCTGCATTGCAAGACCGACGCCGAGGTTTACCGTAGTGGTCGTCTTTCCAACTCCGCCTTTTTGATTGCATATCGCAATCGTTTTGCAGTTCGACACTTTGTGCGTCCTCCTTTCGTAAAATTCATAGCCATCGCAGTATGGCTATGTACTTGACCGGCTCATTTCCTAACCGGTCGGGCAATATTTGTTCTCAACACCCCTTGCCGAGCAATAAGCTCACGGGAAGTCACTAAGGAACAGACTGCTAATCTGTATCATAGGAATTTCACCTCTGCCGGGTACTCCGCCAGCTCCGTAGAGAAGTATCATTATCCTTCTGACTGTCATCGCCGTAACAGGGGCAACCTATTACTTATACCGGGAGTTCTCGCTGTTCTGCAATGCAGAAGTCACGGCGTACCCGATAAGGTGGCTAAAATCATCAGAATTAAAGTCTTAGTGAATGATTTATTCAGTTGTCAAAATACAAGTGAAAGGGCTGACCTTTTTGTGGTTCGGAATTAACCCCTTCACTCATTTGGACAAAGGGGGTCAAAATGCACACCCAAAATCACCCATTTTTCAAAAATTTCTTGAAAATATTTTTTAGAAACAAAAAAGCCGCCTATTTCCCTCGTAATTGAGGTCAATAGACGGCGGGTAGAAATATTCATATTTTTGGTGTATAATAAGAGTTAATCAAAAGAAAAATTTGAATTTGCGGAGATGATAAGATGGTCAATATAACAGATGTAAAACAGATTCTTCAATTTGCAATAGATGCGGAGATTAAAGTCTTTCTTGATGGCGGCTGGGGTGTAGATGCTCTTCTTGGATATCAGTCAAGAGCCCATAACGATATTGATATTTTTGTAGAAAAGAAAGATTATCAGAACTTTATAGAGATGATGAAAGCTAATGACTTTTATGAGATTAAGATGGAATATACAACATTGAACCATACTGTATGGGAAGATTTGAAAAACAGAATTATTGATTTGCATTGTTTTGAATATACGGACGAAGGTGAAATTCTTTATGATGGGGATTGTTTTCCGGTAGAAACTTTTTCGGGTAAAGGAAGAATTGAGGAAATAGAGGTTTCCTGTATTGAACCATATAGTCAAGTAATGTTCCATCTGGGATACGAATTTGATGAGAATGATGTGCATGATGTGAAGTTATTGTGTGAGACATTTCATATCGAAATTCCAAATGAGTATAGATAACTACAAATTCCAATTTTACAAAGCGACAGAAACTTTCAGTTTGTCGGATTTACTCTAAAATTAGCAAAGACCGCTTACGTCGTGTAGGCGGTCTCTTTTTGTGTTTAGAAATATTTGATTTTGACCTTTCTTTTCTTGGCTGAAAGCACCTTGCAGAGAACATCGTCAACTCCGTCGGTGTATCTGCCTTGTGCTATCAGGCTGTTCTTCAAACGGATAAGTGATTGTATCACTCTGCTGTATTCGTCATCATTAAGATAGATATGGAACTTTTCTTCTCTCACAGTCGCTTCCTCCATTCATTGAATTTTGCTCTGATTACCGAAACATCTGCTTCGACATCAGAATAAATAAAGATATGTACGCTTTTGAAAACTGCTTTTACTCTATCGGCATACTCCGCTTCCGTTTCGGTTGTCTTAAAAGGGAGTTTTACAAGTTTTATATTTCGCTGCTTGCATAGATGGCTTTTGAGAACCTCCATATGTTCTGAGCCGTTCGTAAATTCTATCGCCAGCTTTTCTGACGGAATGTAGGTTTCAAGTGGTATTCCTAATAGTTTATCTGAACCGAGCTGTACCTTTAATCCTTTTTGATTGGCGTAATAGGCGACCGCCAAGCCGGGGAATACGGAGCGATATTCTTTTTCGCACACAGTGCATTTTTCTCCGATAATTGTTCTATCGCTGATTTTTGCTTTCCAAGAGTGTCCCAGTGAACATTTCCACCACACACTTTTCATCGACCTTCTTGACACTTGTGTCGGGAGCAGAGAGTTTGTTTCGTAATCCCATTCAGCAAGCAGTCTCCTGTCAGTTGTGGCTAAATCATTGTATCCTGCAAGAACCGCCCTGTCCGCACAAACCGGGCATACTGTTCCTTTTACACGAGCATTGATAACGGACTTCCACTCATTGCCACAGGTCTTACACTTCCACCAAACATTGTGTCTTGATTTTGCGTTTACCTCATCAGGCATTAGGGGATAATTTCTTTCTGACCACTCAGCCGCAAGTTCAGGGTGCGTAGTCGCCAAGTCATTAAATCCTTTGAGCAATGTATATCCGCTGCAATACGGACATCTGCTCCCATCGGCACGGGTTGAAATAAGAGTGTGCCACTCGTTTCCGCAATCTTTGCATTTCCACCAAGCCTTACTGTTTGCAAAGGCTGTCACCATTGTAGGTAGCAACGGAAGATTTCTGTCAGACCATTCAGCAGCAATATCGGGATACTGTGAAGCAAGGTCATTGAATCCGGCAAGGACTTTATTGTGTGAGCAGTATGGACAGCCTGTGCCGTTTATCGTTCTGCTTTTAACGCTTGCTTCCCATTCGTGTCCGTGTTTGCATTTCCAAATAATCTTCTTATGAGAAGCGACAGATATCTCGGTTGGCTTTAATTTGTTCTTTTCAGACCACTCCTGAGCTAACAGGGGCTTCAATGTGGCTAAATCATTGATACCCTCTATTACTCTCGCTCCTGAGCATATCGGGCATTTCTCGCCCTTTGAACGAGCTTTAACGCTCGTTTCCCATTCGTGTCCGCAAGCACCTTTCCACCACACTCTTTTATTTGAACCGAAGGTTATCTTATCCGGCGTCAGCGGTAAATTCCTCTCTGACCATTCAGGAATTAGCTCCGGGTGAACGCTTGCTAAACTGTTGCTCATAGTATAACCACCCCTTCCTCTTTGATTATCCTCATTATATTGAGAAAAACAGAATTGGTGTAGTTTGCGATGTAGTCCGAAAACTATGAGAAATGAAAGAAGCTCCTGAGAAGATGTAGCTTCTCAGGAGCTGTGTGAAACTCAAAATTATGCGATTTTTTAGTCTCTGCACCGTTTTTAGCACCGATTGGTGTAAATTTGGTGTAAAGAGGTAAATTTATTCAGTTTGGAAAGTCCCGAAACCCGCATAAACACTGGCTTTTTCTTACTTGTCGTTCGGTAAGGACTTCATTGTCGGGAACAGCAGCACATCTCTGATTGCCGCAGAGTCTGTCAGCAGCATACACATTCTGTCGATACCGAAGCCGATTCCTCCTGTAGGCGGCATACCGATTTCAAGTGCATTTAAGAAATCCTCGTCTGTATGGTTTGCCTCCTCATCGCCGGCTGCAAACTGCTCTTCCTGAGCCTTGAAGCGCTCTCTCTGGTCGATCGGGTCATTGAGCTCGGAGTAGGCGTTTGCCATCTCCCAGCCATTCATAAAGAACTCGAAACGCTCGGTATATTCCGGATTCTCCGGCTTTTTCTTGGTCAGCGGAGAAATCTCTACCGGATGATCCATAACAAAGGTAGGCTGAATCAGATGCTCTTCTACAAAGGCCTCAAAGAACAGGTTTAAGATATCGCCCTTCTTATGGCGCTCCTCAAACTCTACATGCTTTTCCTTTGCAGCAGCTCTTGCTTCTTCCAATGTATGGATTTCATTAAAGTCCACACCGGAGTATTTCTTAACCGCATCTAACATGGTAATGCGCTCAAATGGCTTTCCAAGATCCATTTCCACGCCGTTGTAGACGATCTTTGTAGTGCCAAGAACCTCCTGAGCCACAAAACGGTACAGGTTCTCGGTCAGATCCATCATACCGTGGTAATCGGTATATGCCTGATACAGCTCCATCAGGGTAAACTCAGGATTGTGTCTTGTATCCAGGCCCTCGTTGCGGAATACACGGCCAATCTCATAAACTCTCTCAAGACCGCCTACGATCAGACGCTTTAAGTAAAGCTCCAGGGAAATACGAAGCTTCAGATCCTCATCCAGTGCATTGAAATGGGTTTCAAAGGGGCGGGCAGCCGCACCGCCTGCATTAGATACCAGCATAGGAGTTTCTACCTCCATAAAGCCTTCTCCACCCAGATACTTACGGATAGCAGCAAGGATTTTAGAACGCTTAATAAATGTATCCTTAACATCCTCATTCATAATCAGATCCACATATCTCTGGCGGTAGCGCAGATCTGTATCTGTAAGGCCGTGGAACTTCTCAGGAAGAACCTGAAGGCTCTTGGAAAGAAGGGTAAACTCACTTGCGTGTACGGAAATTTCTCCTGTCTTTGTAGTAAAGACTGTTCCTTTTACGCCTACAATATCACCGATATCCAGCTTTTTAAATTCCTTATAGGCATCTTCCCCCACACTGTCTCGGGCCACATATACCTGAATGCGTCCCTGCAGATCCTGAAAGTTGCAGAAAGAAGCCTTGCCCATGACGCGCTTAAACATCATACGTCCTGCAATGCTTACTTCCTTCTCCTCCCACTGATCATAATGATCCTTGATCTCCATGCTGTGGGCAGTTACATCATATTTTGTGATCTGAAATGGATCCTTTCCTGCTGCCTGAAGCTCTGCCAGCTTATCTCTGCGGGCCTTCAGTACATGATTTAAATCCTGCTCTGTCTGATTTGACTTCTGCTCTCCCACGTTTCTTCTGCTCCTTTGTGAAATATTTAACTGTAAAATGTTTCTTATGATACTCTCTGGATCTCCAGCACCTTGTACTGGATCACGCCTGCCTGTGTCTCTACGTCAACCACATCTCCTACGGATTTTCCCATCAGGGCATGGCCTACGGGAGCCTCATTGGAGATCTTGTTCTGAAGGCTGTTGGCCTCTGTGGAGCCTACGATGAAAAATTCCATCTCCTCATCATACTCTACATCCAGAAGCTTTACCTTGCATCCGATATTGATCTTATCAACATCGATCTCGTCCTCTACTACTACCTCTGCGTTCTTTAACAGCTTTTCCAGTTCTTCAATCCGCAGCTCAATATCTCTCTGCTCATCCTTTGCTGCATCATACTCTGCATTCTCGGATAAGTCGCCCTGCTCTCTGGCCTCTTTGATCTTCTGAGCTACTTCTTTTCTCTTTACAACCTTCAGATTCTGAAGCTCATCCTCATACTGTTTTAATCCGGCATAGGTCAAAATGTGTTTCTTGTCTGCCATGTCTCCTGCTTCCTTCCTTTTTCATTCTAAATTGCCTTAAAGACAGCACATTTCCGGACAGACTTAAAGTCCTGCCCGGATATTTAAAAACGTCTCATCTATGATGTATTTTTTGTTTCTGTCTGTATAAAAAAGATACCCCGACATTCTGTGTATTATATAAGAAAAAGCACCCATTGTCAAGTATGGGAAGCTATCCCGGCGCCTGCCCAAAAACTAAACCATACGTCCGTCCAAAAGTGCTGCCAGCCCTTCAAGAGTCTCCACCTGGTTGATCTCACACCGAAGGGAGGCTGAATGCTTCATCCCTTTGGTGTACCAGGCCATATGGCTGCGCATTTCCCGCATAGCCACATTTTCTCCCTTATATTCTGAAAGCATCCGTCCATGGCGCAGGATCATTTCCCGGATTTCCTCCGTAGATGGCCTTGGAAGAATCTCCCCTGTTTCCAGATACTGCCGGATCTCCCGGAAGATCCATGGATTTCCCTTGGCGCCTCTTGCAACCATAACGCCGTCACAGCCTGTTTCCTGCATCATCCGGGCCGCATCCTGAGCATGAAAGATATCGCCGTTTCCGATCACCGGTATCTTCACTGCCTCTTTTACCTGACGGATCACTTCCCAGTCTGCCGTGCCGGAATAATACTGCTCCCTGGTCCTTCCATGAACGGCCACCCAGGCTGCCCCGCTGCTTTCTGCCATTTTCGCAAATTCAACTGCATTGAGGCACTGGTCGTTAAAGCCCTTTCTGAATTTTACAGTCACAGGCTTCTTCACTGCCTTTACCATAGAAGTCAATATCTTTTCTGCCAGCTTTATATCCTTCATAAGTGCAGAGCCTTCACCGTTATTCACAATCTTCGGCACAGGACAGCCCATATTTACATCAATAGCCGCAAAAGGACCGTCCTCGATCTGAGCTGCGATCTCAGCCATGATCTCCGGATCCGAGCCAAAAAGCTGCACTGCCACAGGCCCCTCTGCCGGGTCCACCGCCATCAGCTCTTTTGTATTCTTATTTTTATATAAAATGGCTTTGGCGCTGACCATTTCCGTCACCGCCATTCCCGCTCCCTGCTCATGGCACAAAAGCCTAAAAGGCAGATCGGTTACTCCCGCCATGGGGGCCAGTATGATATTGCTGTTAAGCTCCCTATCTCCCAGCCTAAGCTTCATCCTCATCTCTCCCGCTCTCTTCCCAGTCTACATCCTCCTCTAAAAAGAAGGTTCTGTAGTATAATTCCAGCGCCTCCAGAAGATCCTTTTTCTCTTCCTGATACTGTTTGATCTTAAGGACACTTCCAATTTCGTCAAACAGGTAGTCGCCTTCCTCAGAGACTACCTTAAATTCCAGACGTCCCTTGTCGTCAAATTCCAGTGTCAGGACTCCGCCCACATCCTCTGTAAAAAGGACGCACATAATATGCAGCTCATCCTGTACCGACTGGGGAAGGCTCTTAAATTCTTCATTAAAATAATATTTCTGCTCATAGGAGCTGGCTCCACAGAGCACCACTTTATCCATCATCTTCTTATCTCCGCAAAGGTCCGCTGCCCATACAGACAGCGGACCTCTTTTCTGCAATTCTTATCTTACCAGCATCTTTGCAATATTAAACTGTTCTTCTGAGATATCCTTCTTCATATTTAATGCTTCCTGGATATCGAAATCCACAAATTCGCCCTTTCTGTATGCCACCAGACGGTTGCTCTTTCCTTCTACCAAAAGCTCTGCCGCTCTGGCTCCCATAATGGACGCATACACACGGTCCTTGCAGGTAGGCGTTCCGCCGCGCTGCATGTGGCCCAGAATGGTAGCTCTTGTCTCAATGCCTGTGGCAGCCTCAATACGCTTTGCCATAGAGCTGGAATGACCGATTCCCTCTGCATTGATGATAATGTTGTGCTTCTTTCCCCTCTTACGGTTCTCAATGATCCGGTTGATCAGTGCCTGCTCATCTCCGTCGTAACGCTCCGGAAGCAGAATATCCTCTGCACCGTTTGCAATACCGCACCATAAAGCAATATATCCCGCATTGCGTCCCATTACCTCTACAATGCTGCAACGCTCATGGGAAGTGGATGTATCGCGGATCTTATCAATGGCCTCCATTGCCGTATTGACTGCCGTATCAAAGCCGATGGTGTAATCGGTACATGCAATATCCAGGTCAATGGTTCCCGGAAGGCCAATGGTATTGATCCCCAGGGCGGACAGCTTTCCTGCTCCCTTAAAGGAACCGTCGCCGCCGATTACCACCATGCCGTCAATTCCGTGCTTGCGGCAGATCTCAGCACCTCTCTGCTGACCCTCAGGAGTGGTAAATTCCTTGCATCTTGCTGTATAAAGAATGGTTCCGCCGCGGTTAATGGTGTCTGAAACACTGGTGGACTCCATGTCCACGATCTCCTCTTCCAGAAGACCGGCATAGCCTCTCATAATACCCTTTACCTTCAGTCCTTTATTGATCGCAACGCGCACAACTGCGCGGATTGCTGCGTTCATGCCTGGTGCGTCACCGCCGCTGGTTAATACTCCAATGGTCTTCACTGCCTTTGCCATAGCAATTTACCTCCTTATATTAAGCATATCCATCTATGCCTGTTGTTTTCTTCTTTCTATTTTACACACAACGCTATTCTAATTCATTTTCCATGATTTATCAAGAGTCATTTCTACGACTTTGACATTTTTTTCACCAACTTTACAGTACAGGCGATTTAAAAGTCCTGCATCCGCCATTACGTTCCAGTTGGGAGGGAGCATTTTTTTCGCCCGTTCCTTTTTTAAATAGATGATTACCTGATCATTTCCCTCACTGGATTTTAGAAGCTCCATAAGCTCTGCCTCCGCTGCCTGATACCCGGCCATATCTTCAAACTGCAGCCACAGCTGACGGGACACAGCATCAAAGGGGATCACCTGCTCGCAGACCATTTTTCCTACCGGTTCATCTCCCAGTGAAACACGTCCCCGGATAAAGAGCTTTTCATCCTCTGTTAGAAGATCCCTGTTATTTTCATAGTCTCTTGGAAATACGATCACTTCCACTGATCCCATCAGATCCTCCAGCGTGATAAAGGCCATCAGCTGGCCTGTGCGGGTAGTCTTGACCGTTTTTCCCGTTACCAATCCGCCTATGACAGCCTTTATGCCGTCCTTTACCACGGCCTCCTCCGTCTCCTCATCCACGATAAAATCAGCTGCTGTAGCAGTGATATTTTTCCGCCACAATGCCTCATAATCATCCAGCGGATGACCGCTGATGTATACGCCTAAAATATCCTTTTCAAAGGCAAGCAGCTCTTCTTTTGCATATTCCCCCACATCAGGAAATACAACCTCAAACTCCTTTTTTTCCTCTTCTCCGGCTATATCAAAAAGGCTCAGCTGTCCCTCAAAGGCATTCTTCCGCTCTCTGGCCTTATTCTCAAGAAGTGCTGGCCCCACAGCCATCTTCTGCCGTCTTGTGCCGGGAAGGGAATCCAGTGCGCCTGATTTGATGAAATTTTCCAGCGTACGGCGGTTTACCTCTCTCTGGGTCATACGGTTGATAAAATCCTCCATGGTACGGAATTTTCCATTCTTCGCCCGTTCCTCCAGAATCGCGTCTACCACCGGCTTTCCCACGCTTTTAATCGCAGAAAGGCCATAGCGGATTCCTCCGCCGGACACGGAAAATCCGCTCTCTCCCTCATTGATATCAGGAGGAAGAACTGCGATATTCATCATGCGGCGGCAGTTTAAAATATATTCGGAAAACTTGCTCACATTTTCCATCACAGAAGACATAAGGGCCGCCATAAACTCCTTTGGATAGTAGTATTTCAGATAAGCGGTCTGGTAGGAAACCACGGCATAAGCTGCCGCGTGGGACTTATTAAAGGCATACTTTGCAAAGTCGATCATTTCATCGTAAATATGATTGGCCGTCTTTTCATCAATACCGTTTGCAATACAGCCCTTTACTCCCTCGGCTTCATTTCCGTAAACGAAATTCTGACGCTCTTTTTCCATCACAGCAGTCTTTTTCTTACTCATGGCACGGCGCACCAGGTCGCTTCGTCCCATGGTATATCCGGCCAGGTCGCGGACGATCTGCATTACCTGCTCCTGGTATACAATACACCCGTAAGTCGGGCTCAGAATCGACTCCAGCTGAGGGCATTCATAGGTAATGGAGCTTTTATCATTCTTTCCTTTTAAATATCTGGGAATAAAGTCCATGGGGCCGGGACGGTAAAGGGAAATTCCCGCAATAATATCCTCCAGATTCTCCGGCTTAAGCTCCTTCATAAAGCTCTTCATCCCGCCGCTTTCCAGCTGGAACACGCCCTCGGTTCTTCCAGTCCCGATGGATTCAAGTACCCTTTTATCATCAAAATCAATATGGTCAATATCAATGGAAATGCCGTAATCCTTCTCAGCCAGATGCACGGCATTCTGGATCACAGTCAGTGTACGCAGGCCCAGAAAGTCCATTTTAAGAAGCCCCAGCTCCTCAATGGTCGTCATGGTAAACTGGGTGGTAATGGTGCCGTCTGCCGCCTTGGAAAGCGGTACAAATTCGTCAATGGAGCGGCTGCCGATCACCACTCCCGCCGCGTGCATGGAGGTATGTCTTGGAAGGCCCTCCAGACGCTTTGACATATCGATCAGGTATTTTACCTGCGGGTCCTCATTATAAAGCTTTCTTAAATCCGGATTTGCCGCTATGGCCTTGTCCAGTGTCATTCCAAGATCATTTGGGATCATCTTTGCAATGGAATCACACATGGCGTAGGGCAGATCCAGCACACGGCCTACATCACGGACCACACCCTTGGCTGCCAGAGTACCGAAAGTAACGATCTGAACCACCTGGTCTTTGCCGTATTTCTCCACCACATAATCAATGACCTCCTGGCGGCGCTCGTAGCAGAAATCCACGTCAATATCAGGCATGGAAACTCGCTCCGGGTTTAAAAAGCGCTCAAAAAGCAGGTTATAGCGCACCGGGTCAATATTGGTAATGCCCAGAGTATAGGAAACAATGCTTCCCGCGGCAGAACCACGTCCCGGTCCCACCATAATATCCTTTGAGCGGGCATAGTTGATAAAATCCCATACGATCAGGAAATAATCCACATACCCCATGGTACGGATTACATCCAGCTCATAGTCCAGGCGTCGGCTTAACGTGCCGTCATCCTTTGGATATCGGGTCTTAAAGCCCTCCCGGCAGAGATGATTCAGATACGTCCAGGAGTCAAAGCCCTCCGGCACCTCATACTTTGGCAGCTTGGTGACGCCGAATTCAATCTCCACATTGCAGCGCTCTGCAATTTTATGTGTATTTTCAAGGGCTTCTCTGGCGTATGGGAAAAGGGCCTGCATCTCCTCCTCGGATTTACAGTAATACTGGCCGCCCGCATAGCGCATCCGGTCTTCATCCGCTACTTTTTTGCCGGTCTGGATGCACAGCAGGATATCGTGAGCCTTTTCATCCTCTGCAAAGGTATAATGGATATCATTGGTGGCGACCAGTTCAATCCCCGTGTCCCTGCTCAGCCTGAGAAGTCCCTGATTTACCATCTTCTGTTCTGGAAGCCCATGATCCTGAAGCTCCAGAAAGAAATTATTTTTCCCAAATATCCCCTCATACCGCTGTGCAGAACGCATGGCCTCCTCATACATTCCTCTGGCCAGATATTTCTGCACTTCTCCGGCCAGACAGGCGCTGAGGGCAATGACTCCTTCGTGATACGTTTCCAGAACCTCATAGTCTACACGGGGCTTATAGTAAAAGCCTTCCACAAAGCCCTTGGATACGATCTTCATCAGGTTTTTATAACCCTGATCATTTTCTGCCAGAAGAACCAGATGGTAATACCGATCCTCTCCTCCCGTATTTTCCCGGTCAAACCTGGATCCAGGAGCCACATATACCTCGCAGCCCAGGATCGGTTTAATTCCCACTTCCTTTGCCGCCCGGTAAAAATCAATCACTCCATACATTACGCCATGATCCGTGATCGCCAGGCTGTCCATTCCCAGCTCCTTTGCCCTGGCGGTCAGCTCTTTTATCTTGGATGAGCCGTCTAAAAGACTGTATTCTGTATGGACGTGCAAATGTGTAAACGCCATATATACTGATTCTCCTTTCCCGGAACAACGTCCTGTTCCTGTCTGTTATGAAAAAAACCAGGCAGCCTTCTGCACTGCCTGGTTTCCAACTATCCTTTTAATCTCTCTGAAACACTTATGCATTGATGAGATACTTCTCAATCTCAGACACTGCCTGATCCTCATCCGCACCGTCAGCCTCTACTGTGATGGACTGGCCGGCAATCAGCCCAAGGGTCATCATTCCCATAATACTCTTTGCATTTACACGCTTGGAACCGGACTCCAGATAGATTCTGCTGTCGTACTGGCTGGCAACCTGCACCAGCATAGCGGCCGGTCTTGCTTCTAATCCATCGGGCAGTTCAACGGTAATTATTTTTTTCTTCATGATTATCCTCCTCATATCTGCGGATGGAGCGTTTCCTTACTGCTCCGGGAACTTTTCCCTTAAATCCTCCGCCATAAGGCTGAGTTTTCTCAGCCGGTGATTGACTCCTGACTTTCCCACCGGCGGCTCCAGAGCTTCCCCCAGCTCCTTAAGTGTCGCCTCCGGCCGTTCCAGCCTCACTCTTGCCATTTCCTGAAGGTTCTCCGGAAGGGACTCAAGTCCTATGGTATCCTGAATATACCGGATATCCTCCATTTGCTTTACGGCTGCCGAAACCGTTTTATTGATATTGGCAGTCTCGCAGTTTACCTGACGGTTTACGCTGTTTCGCATCTCCTTTACGATCCGGATATTTTCCAGCTCCATAAGCGCCACCGGCGCCTCCATGATCTGAAGCAGCTCTGCGATCTGGCTTCCCTCCTTTACATACACTACAAAATAGCGTTTGCGCAGAACGATCCTGGCCTCAATATCAAATGAAGCCATCAGCCCCTGAAGCTGCTTTGCCTTCCGCATGGATGCACAGGTGATCTCAAAATGGTAGAACTTTTCCGGATCACTGATGGAACCCGCCGAAAGGAAGGCCCCGCGGATAAATGCCCGCTTACAGCAGACATTCTGCACCACAACGTTATGTATCAGCGACAGATCCTCCGCAATTTCTCCATAAGAATCCAAAAGTTTGGACGCCTGAAGAACCCGGAGCGCATCCTCATGCTCTCTCACTGCTACCATATATGTTCGGCTCCGCCCCGGCATCTGACCCCGGCGGATTAAAACATCCGTATTTATATTAAATGTTTTTTTCAATAATGTAAAGTATTTTCTTGCAACTGCCAGATTTTCTGTATGGATCTCAATGGCATAGTGATCGGAGGCCGATATCTTTACCCGGCCGCAGAGGCTTAAAACAGCCGCTGTTTCTGCGATCTGGCAGTGCCTTGCCGGAGACCACTGTCTGGACAGTTCCTCCTTTACTTTGGAAGAAAATGACATTGCTCCCTCTTAACTTTCCCTGTTATCGTTTACTATCCTTATCAATATCTCTGTGATCCATGCGGATCCCATATTCTCCGTGGCTCTTCAAATGGTCATACAGAGCCTTTGCAATGGTGACAGACCGGTGCTTTCCCCCGGTGCATCCGACAGCGATAACCAGCTGATTTTTCCCTTCATTGATATAATTGGGAAGAAGGAAATCCATCATGTCATTCAGCTTCTCTATAAACGTCTCTGCTGTATTCCCCTGCATCACATAATCCCTCACAGACTGGTTTTCTCCGGTCAGGGGACGCAGCTCCTCCACATAATAAGGGTTCGGGAGGAAACGCACATCAAAGACCAGATCTGCATCCTCAGGAATACCATACTTAAAGCCAAAGGACATAACGGTAACAAACATATTTTTAAAGCTTTCTTCCTTTAAAAATATCTTTTCCAGCTCCTGACGCAGTTCCTTTGTCAAAAGCATGCTGGTATCAATAATAAAATCCGATCCCTTCTTTAAAAACGCCACTCTGGCCCGTTCCTTTTCAATGCCTGTTTCCAGCCGTCCCTTTCCGGCCAGAGGATGGGAACGTCTTGTTTCCTTATAGCGTTTGATCAAAGCGGTATTGCTTGCATCCAGAAAAAGGATCTGTACATCCATCTGTTCTCTGCGCCACTTTTCGATAACGCCTTCCAGATCTTTTAGACCCTCCCCGCTGCGGATATCGATCCCCAGAGCCGCCTTCTGCACAGTTCCTCCGTCCGATACCAGCTGCACGAATTTATCTGCCAGGGAGATAGGCAGATTGTCCACACAGTAAAACCCCAGATCCTCCAGCATTTTTAAAGCAATGGTTTTTCCGGCCCCAGACATTCCGGTGACAATTACAAGCTTCATCTGTCAGTTCACCTCGTACTCTTTATCGTAATCCACCTTAAAATTTCCCCAGTGTCTTTACTTCCATTTCCAGCTCCACATCAAACTGTGTCTTTACCCGCTCCCGAATCTGACGGCAGAGTTCCATCACATCTGCCGCTGTGGCATCGCCCCTGTTAATCACAAAGCCGCTGTGCTTTTGGGACACCTGCGCGCCGCCGACGGTAAAGCCTTTTAATCCGGCATCCTCAATGAGTCTGGCCGCAAAATGCCCTTTTGGCCGTTTAAAGGTACTGCCCGCACTCGGATACTGAAGAGGCTGCTTTTCCCTGCGTTTTAAAGACAGTTCATTCATATACGCCTCAATCTCATCCCGATTTCCCTTTTTCAGGCGAAAGCAGGCATCCAGCACGGTATAACCCATAGCAGGGATACAGCTGGTGCGGTAATCCATCTTAAGCTCCTTTGGCCCAAGAGTAAGGATTTCTCCCTCCGGCGTCATAACTCTGGCATACTCCAGTACATCCTTTATCTCTGACCCATAGGCCCCGGCATTCATCACCAGAGCGCCTCCTATGGTTCCCGGAATCCCGGCCGCAAATTCAAGACCTGTAAGCCCCTCCTTTAAAGCTCTTTTCGCCGTTCGGCTTAAAAGCTGTCCGGATGATGCAAAAATCCTCTCTCCTTCTGCCTCAAGACGCGTCAGCCCCTCTGTCGTGGAAATAACCACTCCCTCATATCCTGCATCACTGACCAGCAGGTTGCTTCCATTTCCCAGAATGAAAAACGGAAGCTTCTCCCTTCTGCAGAAAGAGAGGACCGTTTTAAGCTCTGTCTCTCCGGACGGACATACATAAGCCGCTGCGGGACCTCCGATCCGAAAAGTGGTGTGGCTGCTCATAGGCTCCATAAAACGGCACGGAAAGCCCTCCAGCTCCAAAAGAGCCTGCAGTTTTTCTTTAAGCTCCATCTGTTTCCTTTCTCCGGTCTGAATATCAGTCATTCATCCCGTTTTTTAAATTTGCCTGTACACGGTTATACAGCTCCTGAGCCGCATTGTAGCCCATCTTCTTCTGGCGGTGGTTTACAGCCGCCGACTCTACGATTATGGCAAGATTTCGTCCGGGACGGATGGGAATGGTGTGGCACACAACCTGATTGCCCAGAAATTCCGTATACTGATCTTCCAGGCCCAGGCGGTCATACTCCTTATCCCGGTTCCAGTCCTCCAGCTTGATCACCATATCGATCGACTGTGTATCCTTTACACTCTCAACACCGTACAGAGTCTTTACATCAATGATCCCGATACCACGAAGCTCAATAAAATGCCGGGTAATATCCGGCGCACTTCCGATCAGGGTATCGTCGCTGACACGGCGGATCTCCACCACATCATCCGTCACAAGGCGGTGTCCCCTCTTTAACAGTTCCAGCGCCGCCTCACTCTTTCCGATCCCGCTCTCTCCCATGATCAGCACACCTTCACCGAATACGTCAAGAAGCACTCCGTGGATGCTGATGCAGGGAGCCAGCTTCACATTGAGCCAGCGGATGACCTCTGCCATCAGAGAGGAAGTTGTTTTATCTGATACAAGACAGGGAACACCGTAATAATTGCAGTATTCCAGCAGATCATCATCAGGATTCTGTCCCCGGCTGAATACAAGGCAGGGAATCTGGCTGGAGGTCAGCTTATCATACATCTGACGCTTCACTTCTCTGTCCATGGTATTGATATATGCCTGCTCCACGTATCCTATGATCTGTACGCGCTCTCTGTCAAAATGATCGAAAAATCCGGTAAGCTGCAGCGCAGGACGGTTTACATCTGGATGGGTCAGTACGATCTTATCCGTATCAATCTCCGGTGTGGTGTTGCGCAGTTTCATTTTCTCAATAAGCTCACTGATGGTTACTCCATGCATGGTATAATTACCCCCTTGTGTCTGCTCTCCGCACATGGACGCGGAAAGGCTATCTGGTTAACATATATACTATCACAAGTTTCACTGATTGTCATGTGTTTTTACATCCGCGCACATTCCGCCGCAGAACGAATGACCCCCTGTTTTGCGAAAAAAATGGTAAACGGCCTCTGCGGCCTTCTGATTCATCTGAGGCGTCTGGGCCAGCTCCTGGATGTCTGCATTTCTTATGGCCTCGATATCCTTAAACTGGCGCATCAGCGCCTTCCGTCTGGCAGGGCCGATGCCCGGGATCTCATCCAGTACCGATCTTACCTGCCCTTTTCCCCGAAGGCTTCGGTGATATTCAATGGCAAACCGGTGGGCTTCATCCTGAATCCGCGTAATAAGCCGGAAGCCCTCGCTGTGCCGGTCAATAGGCACCTCTTTATTGTTGAAATACAGGCCTCTGGTGCGGTGAAAATCATCCTTTACCATGCCGCATACCGGAATGGAAAGGCCCATCTGTTCAAGAACCCCAAGGGCAATATTGACCTGTCCTCTTCCGCCGTCCATCATGATCAGATCCGGAAAACGGGTAAAGCTTCCAAAAGAAAGTTCCTTTCCCTCCGCTCTGAGGTTCTTTGCCTCCTCCATTCCATGAGAAAACCGCCTGGTTAAAACCTCTTCCATGGAGGCATAGTCATTTGGCCCCTGGACGGTGCGGATCTTAAATTTCCTGTAGTCACTGCGCTTTGGCTTTCCGTCCTCATAAACTACCATAGAACCTACCGACTCCACGCCGCTTGTATTGGAAATGTCAAAGGCCTCCACCCGGCGCACTGCACCGATCCCAATGAGCGCTCCAATCTGGTTCATGGCTCCTATGGTACGCAGTTCTTCCTTTTTGATCCGTTCCTTATCCTGAGACAGAACCAGAGCCGCATTTCTTGCCGCCAGCTCCACCAGCCTTTCCTTCTCCCCCTTCTGGGGCACCACCAGCCTTACCTTCTGTCCCCTTTTCGCGGTCAGCCACTGGCTGATAACCTCGCTGTCTATAATGGGATACTGAAGCCAAAGCTCCCTTGGGATAAACGGCGTTCCTGCATAAAACTGCTTTACAAAGCCGTCCAGAATCTCCTCCTCGCTCTCTGCCGCTCCCGCTGACAAATGAAAATGATCCCTTCCGATCAGCTTTCCTTCCCTGATAAAAAATACCTGTACCACAGCGTCCCTTTCGTCTCTTGCCAGAGCCACAATATCACGGTCCTCCATGCTGCTGCTGGTAATTTTCTGCTTCTGTGCCACCTGCTTTACACTGTTTAACAGCTCCCGGTATTCAATGGCCTTTTCAAACTCCATTTGCTCCGACGCCTGCTCCATTTTCTCCTTCAGGGAACGCAGAAGAGGCTCGTAATGGCCTCCTAAAAAATCAAGCGCCTGTCCAAAGGACTTCTGATAATCCTCCTTTGAAATATACCCCTGACAGGGAGCATCACACTGCTTGATGTGGTAATTTAAGCAGGGTCTCTCCTTTCCCGTATCCTTCGGCAGATTCCGGCTGCAGGTGCGGATCCGGTACAGCTTATGGATCAAATCCAGCGTATCCTTGACTGCCCCGGCGCTGGTATATGGGCCAAAATACCGGCTGCGCCCATCCTTTTTCATATCCCTTGAAAATAAAAGTCTTGGGAAATCCTCACCCACCGTAGCCTTGATGTAAGGATATGTCTTATCATCCTTTAACATGGTATTGTATCTGGGGCGATGCTCCTTGATCAGATTGCATTCCAATACCAGCGCTTCCAGCTCTGAATCGGTTAGAATGTACTCAAACCAGGCAATATGGGAAACCATCTGTTCGATCTTGGCAGTCTTATTCCGGCTGCTCTGAAAATACTGGCGCACCCGGTTTTTTAAGCTGACTGCCTTTCCCACATAGATGATTTCATCCCTGTCATTGTGCATCAGATAAACGCCCGGACTGGCAGGGAGTTTTTTTAATTCCTCTTCCAGATCAAACATCAAAACCCTCCTGTTCAGCGCAGCCGTGTGCCGTCATAGCGGCGCAGAAGCTGTACATAGCGGCGGAGCGCCTGAATCTGCTCCTCCACAGGCATTTCCGGCTCCGGTTTTAAATCCATAGCCATAAACATACAATCCAGCTCCCGTTTGGTTGCCTTTCCTTCCATCTGTTTCAAAACAGCTAACTTATCCTCAGGGCGCAGCGCATCCAAAAAACGCTCCAGCCAGGGGCCTGGAAGTTCCTCTTCCTTATCCGTCTCCCCCTGTTCCCTTTCCTGCCAGGCAGTTCTTACAGGATCATTCTCCGGCCATACACGCTCAAAACGGTATTCCTGATCCGCATCCGGATATTTTTCCCGGTCTACCGGACTCATAAACATCTCCAGAGGGCGGACATACATACCAAATGTTCCATACAGTGCCTGATACACCACCATAGGCTCTCCTGTTTCTGAATGAACAGCCACTGCTATGACCTGATACAGTTTATTTTTAAAATGCCTGTAAAATGCTCCCGGCACAGGCATACACTCTCTCTGCTGCAAAATGCATCTACCTCATTTCCGCCCGGCCTATGCCGAACTCTGTGTTTATCTTTTTAGTATACCATATCTCATTTTAGAATCAACGGAATTTTGTCCGGACAGATAAAAACGCCCCGCTGCTATGCTGTCTGCAAAGCTGCGGGGCGTACACCTGGGTCTGAAAAGGTATGCTTCTGCATTCCTTACTGTAAAGAAGCTGCTGCGTCTTTTCCTGCAGCTAAATATTCCTGACCGGAAAATTCATCTGCATTCGCCGCTGCCGCATTTACAAGAATCAGCACTGCTGCCAGAATCACCCAGGCAAAGCATTCCAATCCTTTTTTCAGTTTCATAATCCTCTTTTCCTCCTAAGGACCACATCTGGATCCGACTCACATTATACCGTTTTTCCGCAAAAATGCAAGTTTTAAATTTTTTTCTGACAGACGGGGAATTTCTCTCCTTCATCCGTTTTATATAGTAGAGGCTGTTAATTTTATACTTCTGATAAGGAGGAATATTTATGATTACTTATAAGCCATTCTGGGAAACCCTGAAAAAGTCACCCGAAACCACCTATACCCTAATCCATAAACATCAAATTTCCAGTGCTACCATTGACCGTCTGCGAAAGGATAAACCCTTAAGCACAATCACCATTGACGATCTGTGCCATATTCTGAACTGCCAGGTGGGTGAAATTGCCGCGTACATACCTCCTGAAGATAAACTACATTAAACGGTTAAACTCTGAACATTTTACAATAGCCTTCTGTTTTTTCCTGTGCTATACTTTAAGAAGCTTAACGTATAAGGAGGTTTCTTTGTAATGCAGAAGATTGGAAGAAATGATCCCTGCTGGTGCGGCAGCGGTAAAAAATACAAAGACTGTCACATGGAGCTGGAAGAAAAGCTGACCCAGTTCCGTCGTCAGGGCGCCATCGTCCCCACCAGAGCCTTATTAAAAACACCCGAACAGATCCGTGGCATAAAAGAGAGTGCCCGGATCAATGTAGCCGTTCTTGATTATGTAGCTGCACATATCGGCCCCGGCATCACTACTGCCCAGATCGATCTGTGGGTCTATGAACAGACCACCCGTTTAGGAGGCATTCCCGCGCCTCTGGGCTATAACGGCTTTCCCAGAAGCGTCTGCACCTCTGTCAATGACCAGGTATGCCACGGCATTCCATCCGAAAATGACATTCTGAAAGAAGGCGATATTATAAACATAGACGTCTCTACTATCTATAATGGTTATTATTCTGATTCCTCCCGTATGTTCTGCATCGGAGCGGTTTCTCCGGAGAAAAAACGATTGGTAGATACAGCAAAACAATGTCTGGAGATTGGTTTGACAGAAGTACGTCCCTGGGGATTTTTAGGTGATATGGGGCAGGCAATCCATAATTTTGCCAAAGAAAACGGCTGCAGCATTGTCCGTGAAATCGGCGGTCACGGCGTGGGACTGGAATTCCATGAAGAACCCTGGGTAAGCTATGTGTCCAAAAAAGGTACAGAAATGCTCATGGTTCCCGGAATGTGCTTTACCATTGAACCCATGGTAAATATGGGACGGCCGGATGTATTTGTGGATGCGGACAACGACTGGACGGTATATACGGATGACGGACTGCCCTCCGCCCAATGGGAAATCCAGGTGCTGATCACAGAGGATGGATATGAAATACTGGCGTGGTAGACGATTTTCCGAATGGAGTATGCAACACGAAATGCAGCACGCATTAAAAAAAGTCCTGTATTACAGGACTTTTTTTAATGGAGATAGTGGGATTCGAACCCATGACCTCTTGCATGCCATGCAAGCGCTCTCCCAACTGAGCTATACCCCCATTGGAACATATTTATATCAACTGGCGTCGACTCGTTGATAATACCATATCCGGCAGAATAAATCAAGTATTTTCCAAACTTTTCTCAAAAGGTTTCCAAGACACAAGCTCCCCGAAAGGTTTTCGCCTTCCGGGGAGCTTCTATCATTTAATATACATTTTCACTGTAGAAATTATTCATTTCCATACAGAGCAACCAGCTTGGATAAGTGCTCAAAGCGCTCCTTAGCCTCCTGCTCGTTGCGTGCGAACAGCTCTGCTGCTCTCTCAGGATTCTTCATGGTCAGAGACAGGTAACGAACCTCGCCCTTTAAGAAGTCCTGATAGCCTTCCATCTTAGGAGCCTTGGAATCCAGAGTGAACTTCTTCTCTGCTGCAGGATTGTAACGGAAGTTATTCCAGTAGCCACACTCTAATGCCAGCTTCTCCTCAGTCTGAGCCTTGTTCATGCCCTTCTTGATACCATGGTTGATACATGGAGCATATGCAATGATCAGAGATGGTCCCGGATATGCCTCAGCCTCAGCCAGTGCCTTAACGGTCTGCTGCATGTCGCCGCCCATACAGATCTGTGCAACGTATACATAGCCGTAGCTCATAGCGATGCCAGCCAGATCCTTCTTCTTGGTCTCCTTACCGCCAGCTGCGAACTGAGCAACTGCACCGGTCTTGGTAGCCTTAGAAGCCTGTCCGCCTGTATTGGAGTAAACCTCGGTATCGTATACCATGATGTTGATATCCTTACCGGAAGCCAGAACGTGGTCTACGCCGCCGAAGCCGATATCGTAAGCCCATCCGTCACCGCCGAAGATCCACTGAGACTTCTTAGCCAGGAAATCCTTGTTAGCTACGATGTCCTTGCAAACCGGGCAGTCAACGCCGGATAATGCAGCAACCAGACGATCGGTTGCAGAACCGTTCAGAGCGCCGATGCCATAGGTATCTAACCACTCCTTGCAGGCTGCCTTGATATCGTCAGTTGCGTTCTCATTTGTCATAACGCTCTCAACCTTAGCCTTTAAGCCGTCTCTGATTGCGTTCTGAGCCAGTAACATACCATAACCGAACTCAGCATTGTCCTCAAACAGGGAGTTATCCCATGCAGGACCCTGTCCCTTAGCGTTCATGGTGTATGGTGTAGAAGGTGAGGAGTTGCCCCAGATAGAGGAACATCCTGTTGCGTTTGCAATGTACATTCTATCACCAAACAGCTGGGTGATCAGCTTAGCGTAAGGAGTCTCGCCACAGCCTGCACATGCGCCGGAGAACTCAAGCAGAGGCTGCTTGAACTGGCTTCCCTTAACAGTGTTCTCTTTGAACTTTGCAACAACCTCATCCTTGATGGATACAGTCTGTCCAAAGTCAAAGATAGCCTGCTCGCTGAGGCTCTCTTCCAGAGGCTTCATCTCCAGAGCCTTGTTGCCCTTCATGCCTGGGCAGACATTTGCACAGGAGCCACATCCTGTACAGTCAAGTGCAGAGATGGTCATGGCAAACTTGTAGCCTGGCATACCGGTCATATCCTTCATCTTCATATCTGCAGGAGCGTTAGCAGCTTCATCAGCTGTCATAGCTACCGGACGGATAACAGCGTGAGGACATACATAGGAACAGAAGTTACACTGGATACAGTTGTCAACATTCCATACAGGAACATTTACTGCAATACCACGCTTCTCGTATGCGGAAGAACCAGATGGTGTAGTACCGTCTACATAATCCTTGAATGCGGATACAGGCAGGGAGTTTCCTTCCTGAGCGCTTACCTTGGTCTGGATATTGTTTACGAAATCAACAACTTCCTTGCGGCCCTCGGTAACTACCTTATAATCAAGGCCTTCGTCCTCGCACTGAGACCAGCTTGCAGGAACCTCTACCTTGTGAACGCCCTTAGCGCCGGCATCGATTGCTGCCCAGTTCTTCATAACAACGTCCTCGCCCTTGCGGCCGTAGGTTGCCTTTGCAGCTGCCTTCATCAGTTCATTTGCCTTCTCAGCAGGAATGATGCCTGTCAGCTCGAAGAATGCGGACTGAAGGATAGTATTGATACGGGTCGGGCCCATGCCGGTCTCGATACCGATCTTAACACCGTCGATGGTGTAGAAGTTGATCTTATGATCAGCGATGAACTTCTTAACCTGTCCTGGCAGATGCTTCTCAAGACCTTCCATATCCCATGGGCAGTTTAACAGGAAGGTACCGCCGTCAACCAGCTCCTGAACCATGTTGTACTTGCGTACATAAGAAGGATTGTGGCAGGCAACGAAGTTAGCCTGACGGATCAGGTAGGTAGACTTGATGCGGCTGTGTCCGAAACGCAGATGAGACATGGTAACACCGCCGGACTTCTTGGAGTCGTAATCAAAGTATGCCTGAGCGTACATATCAGTGTTATCACCGATGATCTTGATGGAGTTCTTGTTAGCACCTACCGTACCGTCAGCGCCAAGACCCCAGAACTTACAGTTGGTTGTTCCCTCTGGAGTAGTAACTAAAGGAGCGCCAATCTCCAGAGACAGATTTGTAACGTCATCCACGATACCGATCGTGAATGGGCTCTTTGTCTCATTCTCAAATACTGCTACGATCTGAGCAGGTGTGGTATCCTTGGAACCTAAGCCGTAACGTCCGGTCTGGATCTTGATCTGGTCAAACTTGCTGCCCTTAAGAGCTGCAACAACATCCAGATACAGAGGCTCGCCCATAGCGCCTGGCTCTTTTGTTCTGTCTAATACAGTGATGGTCTTTACAGACTCAGGAATGGTATCGATCAGTGCCTGTGCGCAGAATGGTCTGTACAGACGAACTTTAACAACACCAACCTTCTTGCCCTGTGCAACCAGGTAATCAATGGTCTCCTCGATGGTATCATTTACAGAACCCATAGCAACAATCACATGCTCTGCATCAGCAGCGCCGTAGTAATTGAACAGCTTGTAATCTGTACCGATCTTAGCGTTAACCTTGTCCATGTACTCCTGAACAATTGCAGGAAGTGCATCGTAGTAGGGGTTACATGCCTCTCTTGCCTGGAAGAAAATATCAGGGTTCTGAGCAGAACCTCTCTGGCATGGATGATTTGGATTCAGAGCGTTCTTACGGAATGCTGCAATCGCATCCATATCAGCCATATCCTTCAGGTCCTCGTAATCCCAGGTCTCGATCTTCTGGATCTCGTGAGATGTACGGAAACCGTCAAAGAAGTTGATGAAAGGAACTTTGCCCTTGATTGCTGCCAGATGAGCAACTGGAGTTAAGTCCATAACTTCCTGTACGCTGGACTCACACAGCATAGCGCATCCTGTCTGACGACAGGCATAAACGTCGGAATGGTCACCGAAAATAGATAATGCATGGCTTGCCAGTGCACGGGCAGATACGTTAAATACGCCTGGCAGCTGCTCGCCTGCGATCTTGTAAAGGTTAGGGATCATCAGTAACAGACCCTGGGAAGCAGTATAGGTGGTGGTCAGCGCACCTGCTGCCAGAGAACCGTGTACAGCACCTGCTGCACCAGCCTCAGACTGCATCTCTGTAATCTGAACTTCATGACCGAAGATGTTGGTTCTTCCGTCTGTTGCCCATTCATCTGTAGCTTCTGCCATAGGTGAGGATGGGGTAATCGGATAAATAGCCGCTACATCAGTAAATGCATAGGAAGCATGAGCTGCTGCATGGTTACCATCCATGGTTTTCATTTTTCTTGCCATTTTGATTTCCTCCTGCAATTAGTGAAATATGTATATGATAGTATACATGTAAGTCCGCCCGACGGCACATAGCCTTTAGCGGACTGACCTGTATATTATTATAAACAATTCTTTAACAAATTGCAAATGCTTAATTGCTATTACTGCAAAAAATACAATGTATACAGTATAATTTATGCATAAATCCTCTGACAGCCAGAAATAGCGAAAAAGAAGCAGCCGTAAAATTTCCATTTGGGGATTTTACGCACTGCTTCTTTCTTAAAATTTTTAAAAATTCAAACCGCTATTCCGGCTTTACGGGAACAACCACGGCTCCGGCTCCCGGCCCGCCCTGTGAACCGGAAGGCGCGTCCTCTGACGGAGCAGGGGCCACAGGTACGGAAGACGGCTCTGTAGAAGCTGATCCCGGCCCTTCTGCCGGAGCAGAGGAAGCCGTACCTGACCCAGGCTGGGACTGGGTCGTCTCAGCAGGGCCGGTATATCCCTCCGGCATTCCGTCCACTGTCGGCGTAACCGTTGTTGCCTGCGTGGTGGTTTCCTCCGGATTTAATACCACACCGCTGGTATTGCGGTGGACTACCGGCTTGTGGCCCTTATACGTTGTTTTATGATCCAGTTCTCTGGAAATCTCCTTGCCGTCCTTATAGACAACCTTATAGGTTTCCCAGCGGCTTCCGGAGCTTCCCTTGCTTGTGGTCTTTTCCACTCCCGGATCCAGAGTCTGATCTTCTACATATTCCGGTTCCGGCACACCAAGGTCTTCTACCTTTTTAGACTCAAGATCCCAGGTGATGCCGTCCTCCAGAATCGGGATACCATATACAGATACCGTCATCTTCTGATCCGCATAGCTTGCCCGCAGGCCGATCGCTGTGCTTGAGGTATTGATGAATTTAAAATCAGGCTGCTCATAACTTACAGTAGCATCTCGTCCCGGAGTTACATAATTTGGCTCAAAGGTATGGGAACGGCGATAGCTGATCTTTAAGCCCGCTTTAAATACTGCATTGTACAGAGTAGTTGAAACCTGGCATACGCCTCCGCCGATTTCCTGAACAACCTCACCGTTATTATAGGCAGCCGCACCCTTATAACCCTTAGCCTCTGTACGCTGGCCTACAGTTCCGTTAAAGGAGAACTCATGGCCCGGCTTGATAACGGTGCCGTTAATAGCTTCTGCCGCCAGACGGACATTCGTATTTCTGTTTTTATTGGATGTGGTATTTGTAGTAAAGGAACCAATGGTCTTATACTGCTCCTTTGCGCTAGCCGCCGTAATCTCAGGTGCCACCGTGCTGCCGGATGCCTCAATTTTGGCATCAAAGTCCTTTGCAGCCAGAGCCTGTGTGATATCATCGATCAGCTTTTCCTGATCAATGGCAAAGCCATTCTCCTCTCCTGCGAAAACGAACTTCCCTGTTTCTGCATTAAAGCTGTCGATGGAACCATTTTTTGCCTTCTTATCCCACTTCGCCGCGCAGGCTGCTGCCTCCGCTTTGATCTGCTCTTCTAATCCGGCCGTATCCAGCGTGTAGCTTTCCTGAGGCTCTCCGCTGTAGATCTCATTTAAAAGAGAATCGATTTTTCCGGCCATCAGGTCATTTACCTCATAAACTTCAGAATCATAAGAAACGGTCATACTCCATGGAAATTCTTTTAACAGCACCTCTCTGGCCTGAGATTTGGAAAGGCCGGTGATGGAAATGCCGTCTACGGACACCTCTTTTTTCATCTCGGTTTCTGTCACTGCCTCTGTTGTTGCCTGCACTCCCGTCTCATCAGAGTTCTTTCCATTTAACGCCATAGCGATGCAGGTAATCACTACGATCAGGATCACGCCTCCAATGGCAATCCATTTATAATCCGGCTCCTTTCTTCTGTGGCGGCGGCTGTTCCGCCTTACATTCTGCATGGCGTTCATCCTTCCTGCCTGGCCGGAGCGGTAAGAGGAACTGCTGCGTGAGCCGCCGTGTCCTGTATTTCTGGAAGAGGTACCTCTGGATGATGCTCTCCCGGAAGCACTACGTCCTCTGTCTGCGCCCTTTGCCCGGCTTCTGCCCGGCGAAGCGCTGCGGTTCCTGCTGTTGTTTTCTAACTGATTCATTTTTCTCACACCTTGTTCAAAATACTTTTGCATTAATTACAGCTTGTAGTATAGCATACTTTATTTAAAATGGAACCGCTTTTTATATTTTTTTCCTTTGATTTTTTCTATTTGTGAATTTACTGTTACTTATTATAAATGAAATATTATGGAAGTATTACCAAAGTATTTCACTGCTCTTTTTTAGAGGCTGTGACCTTTGAAAGCTGCAAAATGATCTCGCTGAAATATCTGGGCGGAACCTGCTCCAGAAGAAGCGCCTTTTTATCATCTGCCTCATCATAGACATAGCTTCCCCTCTCTATGGTTCCGGCCGGATAGAAACGGACGTCTTCTATTGTTACCTCCTCGTTCTGTCCTCCGATATAGGTTCCTGAAAAATGAAGCTCCGCTCCCAGCTTCCCGTCTTCCCGGTAAAAGGTATAAAAACAGCCCGCATCCTGAACAGAACCCGTATACCAGCCAAGAGACTGCATTTTTCCGATGAGAGACAGATCGTTAAGGATTACTCCTTCAAAGCGCTCCACTGCCTTCTGCCCCACTTCTTCTTCGGAAATGAGGTACACAGTGCGGTCCAGCTGTTCCACAGGCTGAATGATTTCATAATCCTCCAACTGCTCCTTCCATGCGTCCCTCTCTTCCTTTGAAAGCTCAATGGGATGGATCAGGCCGATTACTGCGTCCTCAGGCAGCTCCAGCTCCTCTTCATCCACCGTATTAAAGGAGCCGTCCTCCATATACCGGAAGCTGCCTGTAAGTGTTTCTTCCTTATATATACCCCAGATCAGGCCAATGGCAAAGGGGTGCATCACCGGCTTTTTCGTAAACAGCTCCACCCAGTCCTCCTTCTTCCACATACGTCCGGATGACAGGGCCAGCTCCAGCCTCTGCTTCTGGCTGGCAGCCACGGTTTTTAACTGCTTTTTCATAGCTTTAAACTCCTCATAAGCCCTTGCCGCCTTATCTTCCTCATCCCGCTTGCCCGGAGCAGGCATATTTTTAAGCTTTCTGCCCTCCTGGTCCCGAACCTGAATTTCAAGCTCCGGGGTAATGGACACGGTAAAGGATCTTGCTCCATAGTCAAAAACACGCTCCATCCGCTCATTAAAACCGAGATCCGGCACAATCCGGTCTGAAAGCTCCTCTCTAGTAATCCCAAGCTGTCCGGCGGCAAATTCCAGCGCTTTGGCAGCCGCAGCCTTCACCTGACGGAACTTGAATTTTGACGCAATGCCGTCTACCTTTAAAAGCGCCTCTGAAACAGGGCTTAAGGCCAGTGCGTTGACCGCCTCACAGGCCATGGCGCCTCTGGCATTTGCCGGCCATTCCTGGATCTGACGGTACAGCTTTTTAACCATCAAATTGCCTCCGTGGATGGACGCTGCATAAAGAACCCATTTCTTCTTTGCTTCTGCGCCCTGCTCCATAAAACGGTCAAAGAGTTCATTTACATAAAGAGAAAACTCCTCTTTCTTAAGATCTCCGGCCAGAAATTCAGCGTCTTTATTTACGCCCGGACTGGTTCCTGCTCCGGCATAACACAGGAGAATGGCCTGAAGGTATTCAACGGACGCCTCCTCCCCGTTTTCAAAATGAACCGCCGGGAAAGGAGTCTGAAAGGCCCAGGACAGCGTGCGGCTCTTTCCTCCTTTATGAAGGGCTTTTACCAGATCCTCCCTCTTTAAAACGCCGGAGGGGCTTTCATTTTCTTCCTCCTTTACCCCCAGCACCTGGGTTAAAAGCCGGCGCACCTTGGCATTTTTTTCCTTTTCAAGAGCTGCCTCAAGAGCCGGGCGGTCGGAAACGTCATTCCATGCAGCCAAAACATATACCGCAGCTTCCCTGGGGCCTGCCTTTTTATCGCTTAAAAGAACAAGTATATCATCCTTCCAGTCCTTCTGCTCCTCTAAAATTTTTAAAAGCTCCTCCCGGACAGATTTAGCCGTATCCTTTGCATAGGAAAGAATTTCTTTTTTGTACTCTTTTGCCATCAGAGCCATGGTCATAAGCCCCAGACGGCGGCCTTCTGCCTCAGACTCACGAAATACTTCCATCACTGCTTCCGGATTGGCTCTGAGCTTATACAGAAATACTCTTCTGGCTGCCAGCTCAAAGCAGCGTTCCTTATCCGAATCAAGGTATAAGGATTTTACATTCAGGATAAAGGTCTTTAACAGATGCGCCTCATCCATTCCCGCTTCTTCCATGTCTTTAAAAAATCCTGCAAAGGCTTCTTCCTTCGGCTGGTAGAACGGATTTTTTCCCGAGGACATAAAGTACCCCTCCTGCCGAAGAAAGGTACAGGCCTGGCAGCGGTTAAAAAATTCCCGGTCCTCATCCTTAGCAGGAAAGCCGTCCAGCAGATTACGCAGTCTATAGCCCCTGTAAAAATGACTGTTTTTTGCCATCTGTTCCTCATATGGATACAGAGCGCTGAAAGGAACCCGTCCATACAGGTAATCAATTAACGTCTGGGTTTCCGGGCCTTTTTCCTCTGTCAGTACCTTTATAACCGCATCTCTTCTGCGCATGCCGGCAGAGGACTGAAGGGTTTTATAAAGCTTAGGATCTGCGCTGCGAACCACATTCATCATGTAATTCATCTGCTCCAGATCTGCCTCCTTTAGGCATTCCAGATACAGCTCCTTATTCTTTTTAAGCTGGCTGCAAAGAATCTTCCCCTGCTTTCTGATGGCTGCCCAGGAAATGTAGGACTTGCTGTCCAGATGGAACAGCTCATCAAAGCTTCCTCCCCGTTCGTGAAGATCCCTGCGGAAATCCAGCTGCTCCATAATAGGAAGGCAGCAGTTCATATCAGAAGCCAGATACAGATCCACTGTGCGCATCAGACAGGGGGACAGGGCCATATTCATAAAAGCGGTTCCGCATATGAGCCATGTAATAAGATTATTCTGGGCCAGAGGACCTGCCAGAGAACGGATCTCATCCGTCATGGATCCTTCCTTTAGCGCACGGGCGATCTGAAACCGGCTCGCCTTGGAAACAGAGGACGGCAGCGCGTCTTCAATAGTGTTGCATACAATCGTTTCATATTGCCTCATAAGCTCCGCGTCTTCACCGGAAAGCCCGTTTCCATTTCCAAACGCTGAAACAAGCCGGTTCAAAATACCCTTTGCACCCGCAGCCCCCTCTTTGGGTTCTTCCAGCTTTTTATCCGGGTATTTCCGGAGAAAATAGAGGGAAAGAAGGATCAGCCTGCCATTAGCCATATCCCCGATGCAATACTTCATGGCTGACAGCAGGTATTCCGGAGTCTTAGTCTGTTTTATCATCTGATCCATCAGATAGCTGAAACGTGTATCATTGTTTCTGCCCGCGATCTCTGCCACAACCGAAAGCCACTCTTCCGGCTTCAGTCCCCAGAAGTCCTTCCCCTCTCTCATAAAGCTGTAACGCCATGCATAATTCCCCCGTTCCAGCGCGCCGCAGGTTGACTGTCCCAGTGTAAAAAGCACCCGGAGCATTTTTTTTGCTTCCTCTGAATGCCGGTCGCAGAAATGGCTAAACAGGGCTGCCGCAGCCTCCAGCTGCGTCTCGGCAAGCTGGTAAAAGTCCCTTGCCGTTAAACCCTGTAAGGCTTCCTCTCCCCGTTCGCCTGATACATAGGAAAAAATCTTCTCCCGTTCCTGTTCAGACAGACCGATTTTTTCCAGAGTTTCCATTATTTTATCCCCATATGTTCTCTTTGGCTGTATCATACGCCTTCTCCTCCTTTTTACCGGATTTTTGCTGTATCGTCTATCACTGTGTATAGTAGGCTTCTGCCAGATCAAACTCCGTCTTTCCTCTGGCCAGCCACAGGTATTCCGCTATATTTACATAAATTTCCAGTTCTGCCCCATGAACGGGATGCAGGCTGTGACGGCAGCTTTCAATCTCCCGGCACAGCTTCCCAAGCTGTATGCCAAGAAGGGCAAGCCCGCTCTCTCCTGCACGTTCCGCCCATTGCCGAAGCATCCCAAGGGTGCTGTCATGAACGGCGTCAAACCCGCTCTGGTACAGATCCTCGATCTGCTGGCTGACCTCTTCCAGAAGACGGTACATCTGCTCCATGGCATTGATTTTAAGTACCCGTTCCTGTTCCTGCGGTGAATCTGAAACCCATTCATCTGCAAACGCTTCCCGTTTGCCGGCTTCCTGTCCCCACTGAAAAATCTCCAGAGGATGAAGGATCATTTTCCCATCTTTTAAGTACAGCTTGCCTGCAATGGCAGGAATGGGAATTTCTCCCTTTTCCACCTGATCTGCAATCCGCTCCAGATAGCGGATATTCGCGTCCTCCCGCCTGCTGTATGCCATCTCTGTCAAAAGTTCTTTCCCATTGGAATCAAAAACAGCCATGGAAAATTTCTGCTCTGCCTGAGAAAAACGGGCCGCATCCCAGGCTGCAGCCTGAACGCACACGATCCGCAGCGTCTCCTCCTCCCGTTTCAACCAGCTGTTTTTCAAAAAACACTGTTCTTTAAAAAGCGCTCCAAAGTCTTTATAAAGCCATTTTCCCGCGTCCTCCGGGCAGAAGCTGTGTTTTCCTGTTATCATGCCTTTTGTATCCTGACTGGATGACAGACGGCCTGTTTTTCCGGCTTTTGCCTGTTTTAAGCAGACCTCTGTTCCGGCCAGTTCCTCTAAGGATACATTTAATCCCCAGGGAGCGGCTGCCTTTTCCATCCGCCCCCGTCTTCCCCGGCTGTCATAGTACACCGGACGGGCGCTGGTATATGTATACCATTTCTTTGTATTCTTTTCCAGAAAATATACCGTTTCTCCCTGATAACCGTTTCTGCTCTGAAAGGCCTCCGCCGTAATGCCGATCAGTTCCATATCTCCTGCCGGTTCATAGTCCATGTGAAAGACTCCTCCCAGGTTCCTAAGCTCCCCGTCTGTTTTCACCCGGCTCAAACGGCAGATCTGTTCATAAAGGCGGGCGCTTTCATCCATCAGCCCTGCGGCATTTACAGAGGATGAACGGCTAAAATACGCTTCATATCCATTTTGAAGGCTCCGGAACGCATCTTCAAAGGAGGCCAGTCCTTCATTGTGGCTGATCACTGCCAGCCGTTCTAAGGTATCGGCACTCTGACTGGCAGTGCGCGAAAGGCCGGAAGCTAATATATCCTCTAATGCAGCCTTCATCTCACCGGCCTTTTCCCGTATCCGGTTCAGATCCGCTTTCGGTTCTTCCTCTTCCTTTTCAAATTCCTCCAAACGCAGAGTTCCCGCCTCCATACGGCACCACAAAGCCGCAGCAGCCCTGTGAGCGCAAAATTCCTTCTTTTTGCAGGTACAGGAGGAATATTCCAGCGGAAGCAGAAATTTTACCTGCAACTCTGAATCCGGAAGCTCCACCAAAACCGTGCTGGAACGAGCGATATCTGCCCTTTTCCCCGCCCGGATCTGCCCCAGTACCTCCCCAAGCTTCTTCATCCCTAATGCCCGTATGATCTTCTGGTTCCCAATCTCCAGAACGGCCTGCCAAAGCTCCTCTGAGGGCAGAGCTTCGGATTTTTCTTTCTTCTCCTCTTTTATCCCGCCTTCTCCCGCTTCATACATATCCTTAAGAACCAAAATAGCCTGCACAATATGCCTGCATATGGATCTGGACGGACAGCTGCACCGGCTTTCCGCCAGCACCGGAGCGATCAGAAGCTCTTCCTCTCCAAGCTTTACATTTATGCCCTGATCCCCTGTATCCAAAATCTCACAGGGAGTAGTTTCTCTGTCCTTATGGGCCCGCTTTACCGTACCCTTATTGCTGAGACCGGCCAGATATTCGTCATCCGCACCGGCCAGTATGGTTTTCCAATCTGTCATGCTATGATTTTCCCCATCCATTCTGCCAGCTGCTCCGGAGTCATAGCCCCTACATGAGCCCCCAGCCGCGCCATCTTTTCTGCTGCATTTCTGTCATATACCGGATCTGCCTGACGGTCCAGAGCTGTAAGAGCTACCAGTCTGGCCCCGCTTTCCACAATATCCTTCACAGCGCCGTACATATTTGCCTGGCTTACACCCTCATAAAGATCAGATACCAGCACCACAATGGTTCTGGCCGGAGCTTCGATCAGGGTTTCACAATACCTTAAAGCTCCTCCGATGTCCGTGCCGCCGCCCAGCTGGATACTCATAAGCGTTTCGACCGGGTCTTCCACATATCCGCTTAAATCCACCACACTGGTATCAAAAATAACCAGCTTCACATCCATCACCGGAAGCCTGGCAAAAATCCCCGCCATGACAGCACTGTGGATCACGCTGTCCATCATGGAGCCGCTTTCATCAACACAGATGATTACATTCCATGGGCTGTGGCGTTTCAGCCTGCCGTAAAAATAGACCTGATCCAGCAGAAGCTGCCTCTTTTCCACATCATAATGCTTTAAATTCATCCGAATGGTCTTCTTTATATCCAGATTCCGCATAGAGCGCACCGGACTGCCCGAAAAACGATCCATGCGGCCTGTAAGCGCAGGCCGTATCTCCTGCTCCAGCTCCTTTGTAAGCTCTTCTGCGACCTTTTTTACCACCTCACGAGCCATTTCAAGAACCGGCCCCTTCATCATGGATTTCAGTTCCAGCACCATTTTTAACAGCTCCCTGTTGGGCTCCATGCGCTTTAATACCTCAGGATCCGTTAAAAGCTCCGTCATATTGTACTTTTCCAGAGCATGGCGCTCCATGATCTCTGCGGTTGACTTGGGAAACAGGCGGCGCAGTTTCTCAATCCAGGAGGGTACGGTAAGGCTGGAGGGATCGCCGCTTCCCCCGCGGTCCTTTCGGATCTCCTGTTCTTCCCCGTACTCTCTGGAATAAAGGAACTCCAGCACCTGATCCATTTCACCATAGGGCAGACTGCCCTCTGAAAAATGCACGGGCCCTTCGGCATACCGGCCCAGAGCCAGACGCCAGCGGTTCAGTATCTCTTTTTCATCTCTCATCCGGCTCTCCCTCCATGGATAGTTTTACAAAGTTTTCCAGTTCTTTCCCATAGGCAAACACACCCGGAAGTACTGGCGGCGTTTCTTTTTCCAGACTTTTTTCCCGGTGAAGCCCGGCCGCCAGATTTCCAACCCTCTTTAACTCTCCCGGAGTAAATGCGCCAAAGGCCAGACGAAGCTGGGGCAGAAGTTCTAAAAATTCCCCATCCTCCACCTGGGAGAAAAACGCATCCAGCATGGGAATCATGCCCTGCCCCATAAAAATGAGATCTCTAGCTGTGAAAAAAAGGCCTCTGAGAAAAACAGCCGTTTTAAGAAGCTGCTCTCTGGTTCCGGTAATGTATCCCCGGCCCGCAGCCTCCGCTTCATACGCCTCTTCCCTGCCGCAGCCAAACAGGATCCCGTGAATACATCCCTCCAGGCCCGGATGGAGCTTTCCATCCTCCCGCATCCGCTCTAAAGCCTCAAAATATGCCTCCCTGCTGCAGCCTGTCTGCCCTCCGGTCTGATAGAGAAGCTTCATGGCCTTCATGGCGCTTTCCAGATCCTCATCCTTAATCCGGGCCATGGAGGGAAGAAGGATCACCAGCTTTTCATAACAGCCTGCGATCAGCCGTTCAAAAGGAAGATTTACCCGGTAAAGCCCCTGAAGCTCTTTCAGCATCCGCAGGCGTGACAATGCCTCTGCCACTGCAAAAAACCGGGTATCCTCCAGAATGATCCGGCTGACCGCTTCATAAACAGGCTCCATCTCCTGATCCAGTCCCATTTCAAACACAGAGGTAAGCAAAAGGGCGGCTTTCCCGGCATCACTCTCCGTCTTAAGTTCCTCTCTTACAAGGCTTGTCACTGCCTCCTCAATCACTGCCCCCCGGACCGATACGTCCATAAGGGCTGCTGCTACGGAGGGTCTGAAGCGGCAGATCCAGGTTTCCCGCATCATATTCCGGTCTCTTCCCAGACGCAGATCCGGTCCCTTTGTCTTTCTGGCAAACTCTGTCTGAAGAAATACCATCCTGTTTAAAAATTTGCTCTCTTCCCTGTGTTTTTCGTTGGAAAATGGGGTGAGTACCCGCTTGATCTCCATAGCAGACCGGCTTCGGATGCCGAACCTGGCGCACTGCCTTTCAAAATCCTGAATCAGAGGCGGTACCTCAGCCTGCTTGCAGAGCTTTCCCAACCGGGTTCCTGTCATATGCTTTTTGAGAATCCGAAGTGGCTTATCCGATGATAAGGAGCACTCGCCCTTAATAAAGGAGGAAAGCACCGCATCCTTTAATTCCCAGGCTCCGGGCTCTCTCTTATCCCGAAGGGATGCAAGCCCTCTTGCCTGATCCAGAGCACAGATCTCATCATAGGTGGTGGGAACGCCGTCCTTTTTTCTCCCGTCCCTTCCGGTCTCAATCAGGAAATCAAGGACTGCTCCTTCATACACTCCCTTCTGCGGCTGTTCCTTCTCTTTATTTTCTTCCAGTTTTTCCCATATTCTCTGGTAAAAGCCGGGAAAAGGCATACCGCTGGCATAACCGCCCCAGGCGTCTGTCTCCTCCATGGAATAGGGCATCAGGTAAATACCCTCCTCCCCCTTTTTTGCCTGTTCCTTCCATTCTTTAAGCTTTGTCTGTTCCCTGAGATACTCTGCCAGCGCCGGAGTATGAAATCCGCCTGTGATTCCAAGCACCAGCCCTTCTTCTCCCACCTCGGCCGCCTTTTTCTTAAGCCTTCCTGCCATAAACTGCTCTCTGGCCTCGCAGCCCTCTGAACAGATCTGCTCCGGCGGGGTATCCTCCCGGATCATCCGGCAGTAGCCAAGAAGCATTTCAAACCAGGTTTCGCTCTCCATGCACAGGCCCTGGATTTCAAAGTACTTCTCCCAAAATTCATCAAAGGAGCGCAGACCGGTTTTCTGGCAGAGCTTCTGAAAAAAACGGCCGTCCGACAGCAGCCGGTCCCCTGTAAGGCCTTCGCTGCGGCTCTTTTCACAGGCAGCCAGAATCTCCCTGTAAGGCAGATCCATAAAATTACCTGGGATTCCCAGATCTCTGCACGTCCTCAGGGCTGCCAGCTCCGGCGAATAATCCAGAAAGGGATAATAACACTTATAGTATTCTTCACCGCCGCCAATCTCTCCTGCCTGATCCTGATAGGAATAATATACGGCAAAGGGCGCCTTGGTCTCCTCATGGATCATGGCCGGGATCAGGGAGCCTGCATTTTCAGGCCCTTCGATCAGAACCGCATCAGGCTTTAATTTTTCTATCATCCGCACAATATGCCAGGCGCAGGCCGGGCTGTGATGGCGCACGGGAAGAAGGATTATTTCAGCCATTTCCTTGCGTCGTAGTATCTGCTCCATATTCCGCCCTCTCTGCTGCTCTTGTCACGGATCACTGTTCCAAAATAGGCCTTTACCTTTTCCAGATCATCCCTGTTTTCCTTTGAAATTGCTCCGGTAAGATTTTGTACCAGGCAGTCAATATCCATGGTTTTATTTCCATAGTAATAACCTGAAATCATGGTCTGATAGTACACAGATACAGCCTCTGCCGTACTCATAACCGCTCCCGGCCGGTCAATCCGGTGTCCCAGGGAAGATACTCCCTCACGCAGTTCATGGTAGGTAGAAGCCAGCAGCTCTGCCGCACTCTCATCCAGCTCCATTTCCATATGGCTTTCTTTTGCCAGGCTTTCCACCTCATTTAGAATGATCTGCTTTTCCATGGAAACCTCACGCACCGGCTGAACCGTTTCAAAGTTAAAACGGCGTTTTAAGGCGCTGCTCATCTCATTTACGCCCTTATCCCGTGTATTGGCCGTTCCGATTACATTAAATCCGGGAGCGGCAAAGAGAAAACCCTCATCGCCCAGCTCCGGAATATTTAAAAGCTTATCGCTTAAAACGCTGATCAGGCTGTCCTGAATCTCTGCCGGAGTACGGGTGATCTCCTCAAAGCGGGTAAGGATTCCCTTTTCCATGCCCGTATACAAAGGCGACGGCACCAGAGCCTCGCGCACCGGCCCCTTTGCCAGCAGCAGCGCATAATTCCATGAATACTTGATTATATCTTCTGTGGTTCCGGCTGTTCCCTGGATCGTATTGGTGCTGACGCCGCTGATAGCCGCAGAGAGAAGCTCCGACAGCATGGTTTTGGCCGTTCCCGGCTCTCCCACCAGCATCAGCCCCCTGTTTCCCGCCAGCGTAACGATGCTGCGCTCCACCAGAGCATCATTTCCAAAATATTTCTTCCGGATCCGGCACGCGCCGCCCGAATAGGGAATCTCCTTTGAACTTCCCAGAATAAAGGTGCGCACAGCCTTTGGTGAAAGCTGCCAGTTTAGGGGTCTGGGGCCTGTATCATTTTCTTTTAATGCCTTTAGTTCCTTTGCATACCGGATTTCCACCGGCGGTTTGATCCACTGCTTCTCCGTCATCTGTATGTCCTCCTTTATATCAGGAAAATATATATCAGTATAGCAAAATTCCGTCTGCTGTGCTACTATATATACAAAAAAAGGAAGTGAATATCCATGGGTTTTGTTGATTTGCATACACACTCTGATGCATCAGACGGCAGCTTCACTCCGGCCCATCTTGTGCATCTGGCAAAGGAGGCCGGTCTTTGCGCCATCGCCCTTACCGACCATGATACAACTGCCGGGATTGCCGATGCCGTTGATGCCGGAAAAGAGCTGGGAGTAGAGGTTATCCCCGGCATTGAAGTATCCGGTAATTACGAAGGCCATGAAATCCATATTTTAGGACTTTTTATCAATCCGGACGATCCGGAGCTTAAAGCATTTCTCAAAGACATGAGAAGCCGCCGGAACCGGCGCAATGAGGAGATGTTCCGCCGTCTGGCAGCAGACGGAATCTCATTTACAGATGAAGAGCTGTTCGGTTCCAATCCCCAGACCGTTATCACAAGAGCCCATGTGGCCCGTGCCATGGTTCAGAAGGGGTTCTGTTCTTCTGCGAATCAGGCCTTTAAAAAATATCTGGAATACGGTGGCCGCTACTGCCCGCCCAAGGAGGAGACCGAGCCGGAATCCATTGTAAAAATCCTGCTTAAAAACGGGGCTTTTGCAGCTTTGGCCCATCCCTTTTTATACAAGCTCGGAGACAAACAGACGAAAGCCCTCATTACCCGGCTGGCTGAGGCCGGAATGCAGGGATTAGAGGTCTACCATTCTTCTAATTACCCTCTGGAAAGCCGCAAGCTGCAGAAAATGGCTGCCGGCCTTAAGCTTCTTCCTACAGGAGGCTCTGATTTCCACGGCTCATGCAAGCCGGATATTTCAATCGGCACAGGCCGGGGCGGACTGAGGGTATCAGAGCTTCTTTTAGAGGATATCCGGCGCTGTGTCTGCCCCAAATCCCAAAAGGAAACCTGAATCTGTCAACAAATAAAAGGAGGATGTTGAATATGAAAATCCAGAATGTCACAGATGTAGACAAATTTTTTAAGGTGATTGATGAATGTAAAGGAACGGTAGAGCTGGTATCCCCTGACGGCGACCGTATCAATTTAAAGTCCAAGCTGGCCCAGTATGTGTCCATTGCCTCTATCTTCGCAAACGGCTATATCCGGGAACTGGATCTGATGGCCCATGAGAAGGAGGATATTGAACGGCTGATACGGTTTATGTATCAGGGGGAATAAAAATATTTAATCCACATATTTCAGGGTTCAGAAACCATGCTCTTACGGCATGATTTCCGGCCCTGTTTTTATATATATTGTTGTCATATTCCAATAAATATATCACACTTCTTATCACTTTCGTCCAACTCCATTGAATCCCCATATAGCCTATGGTATAATTTTTTAGAATTGAAAGATATTTGAATCGATTGAAAGGAGCCATTTTCATGACTGCCAATTTCCCTGTTTCTGTTATCATCGCTGATGATGAAGCTTCAATCCGCAACGGACTCCGATCTGCTGTGGAATCCATGAATCTGAATATACGCGTTCTTGGAACTGCCAGAAACGGGCTGGAAGCTTGGAATCTAATCCAGACCTATATGCCGGATATTATAATCACGGATATACGTATGCCTCTCTGTGATGGGCTGAACCTGATGAAAAAATGTAAAGAAGCCCGCTTTCACATTGACTTTGTCATTCTCAGCGGATTTGATGACTTTACTTACGCCCAATCAGCAATCCGCTATGGTGCCAAATCCTATCTTTTAAAACCTTTTAAAAATGAAGAATTAAAAGAAGAGCTTAAGATACTATTGGATGAAATCCGTCAAAAGCGTGGTCTTTCTTCCTCTTCTGCCGCACCCAGCGAAGAGACCATGACCGCTCTATCCAGAAAGTTGTTTTTAAATCAACTGATCCATAATGAATTCCATTATGAACATGATCTGGAAACAGCTGTAAAAGAATCCGGTCTCTCTTTTCCTTCCGGCTTCTGTCAGGTTCTTATCTTTTCTCTGGGAACAGGATCTCCCATTGATCCTCAGTCCCTTATTGCTCTGAAGCATACAATTGAACGCCATATGACCGGCTTTTATGCTCAAGTATGGGATAATGAAACCTTCCAGCTAACAGCGCTTATTTTCCCATCACTTTCAGAAAATTTGTCGGCAATTCATGTTCTTGCGCATAAAATTATAGAAATCTGGACCTCAGAGCATGGTATGCGTCTGACCATCGGTATCGGAACACCGGAAAAATCCCTGCTCCAGGCAGGGCACTCCTATGCTATGGCTGTCACAGTCCTATCCTATCAGATGTATGAAACAGAACACCTTATCTTTGATCCTTCTGTTATCTGTACCATACCACCATCTGTCTCTGCCAATCACATTGATCCGGCTCCTCTTTTAGATGCCATTTGGAACAACGACACAGATGCTATTGTTTTCTGGTATTCAGAATATATCCGAACGCTGTTTTATGTTCCCATGCCGTCTCCCAGCTTTATCAGAGGAATGTGCATTTATCTGGTAACGGATATCCAAAATACACTGAAAAAGCAAACAGAAGACTGGCCTGAACTGGTTTTTGAACCTCCCTACATCCGAATCAATGAATTTTCTTTTTTCCGACAGATTAAAGACTGGTGTCTTTCCCAGTTTCTTCAATATGGGAAGGTTCTTTCTGAATATAAATCATTTGGAAAAGACCGCATCATTGCAAAAGCTAAACGCTTCATAGAAAACAATATAAATCGTAAGATTTCTGCAGAACTTATAGCGGAGGCCGTAAATTTAAGCCCTTCATATTTTACCATTTATTTTAAATCCAAAACAGGAATCAATTTCCGGGATTACCTGTTAAGCCGCAAAATGGAACAGGCCAAACACCTGCTGATGGCCGCTGACGCTAATATCAGCGAAATATCCTGCGCTGTAGGCTATGACGATTACCGCTCATTTTACCGCGCTTTTAAAAATTATACCGGCCAGACTCCATCTGAATATCAGACAAAATGCCGGGGAGGAGATTCTGTTCACTGATGAAAAAAATCCTTACTTTGATTGCCAACCTGAATATTTCGCATAAAATATGGTTATGTATGATTACCATTTCACTCACACTGTCTGCCTTCCTTATTTCTTTCAGCAGCCACTATTTCTCCCAGCTGTATCGGGAAGATGCCTACAATCAGGCCGCTGATTCTCTCCATATCGGAGCTCAGTCACTGACGGACTCTTATAATCTTCTTTTAAAAAATGTGATCGATACTGCTTCTACTGCAGATTTTTCTGCTTTAGTACGGGATGTACATATGAATCGTCATGAAAAGGATGTCATGCACAAAGCAGCCTTGCAGGCACCTCTGAGCAATTTAACTGATTCCATCCCCATCCTGGACAGTCTGGCTATCCTTGGCAAAAACGGAGAATATTATTCCCTGTATACCAACACCTTAAAAAAGGGATATACTCCATGGGACGCTTTTAACTGGAACTTTTTTTCCATAAATGATATTACCTGGCTCCCCATCCGTTCCAGCCCTTTTATAAAAAACAATCAGATCATCCCTGTAGTTCTTCCCATTTCTCTGGTTCCCTCTACGCACTATCTCCATATCTGCCGAAATCCAGAGAATACGGATATTTACATTGTCCTTTTGCTTGATTCCAAAAAAATAGAAGAACGTTTGGCTTTAGCTGCATCCTCCCACTCAGAACGTACCCTTTACATAGCTGATGCTTTCGGAACTCCTTTAAGTCTTTCTCCGAATTCCTCCTGGTATGAGACGGTTTCTGATGAATGTGTACAAAACAGTCTCCGTTCCTGTACAAAATCAGAAGGTTTCAAACAGGTTCTGGATGAAAACCAGTACAGCCTTTATTCCATTCCGTTAGATTTCTGCGGTCTTAACCTTGTCAGCATCGTGCCAAAAACATCGCTTCACACCAGACTTGCCCGCATGAGCACCTTTCTCCTCCTTATATCATTAGCAGGATTGATGCTGACCGCTTTTCTTTCTCTGATTCTTTCCCGTTTTCTCACCCGGCCTCTGGCCCGGCTGATCCAAAACGTACACAGAATAGAAAATAACACCTATGATACTCCTGACCAGATGAAATATAAGGATGAAATAGGCCAGTTGAATATGGCTATCAATTCCATGTACAAAACGATACAAGAACAGATACAGCAGATACGCGAAAATGAAAGAGATAAATATCAGGCAGAAATACAGCTTTTATCTGCCCAGATCAGCCCCCATTTTCTGTATAATACTCTGGAATGCATCAACATGGAAATCCTGAGCGACCGAAAACAAACAGCCTCTGCCATGATTACAAGCCTGGGAGATTTTATGCGCATCGGACTGAATTACGGAAATGAACTGATTCCTTTATCCAGAGAACTGCTCCATGTCAAATCATATATAGATATTATGAATTATCGTTTCAGTCAGAAAATTGAATTGATCAGTACCATTCCTCCAGAGCTTACAGACTGTCTGATCTTAAAATCCATTCTGCAGCCTCTGGCCGAAAATTCCATACGGCACGGATTCAGTCTGGATGAATCTGGCTGTATTCCGGTTCCCATGCCGGAAATTTCTGTAAATGTTTTTGAAAATAACGGAATCCTCACAATTGAGGTGATCGATAACGGTCATGGTATTGATATTTCACGGGCAAATGAAGCTCTGTCTCGAGATGGGCGTCAGCCCTGTTCTAAGCATGTAGGCCTGAATAACGTCTACGCCCGCTTAAAAGCCTGCTACGGAACTGCTCAAATTCACTTTGAAACCATTCCTTATTTCAGGAATGTCGTCCGCATTACCATTCCTTATAAAATTGCCAAAAATAATCAAAAGGAGATAAAAACACTATGAACAGATATTGGGGAGACCTTCACAACCACTGCGGCATCACTTATGGCTACGGTTCTCTAAAACACGCCTTAGACCGTGCGAAAAGCCATCTTGATTTCTGCGCTGTCACCGGACATGCCATGTGGCCGGATATACCGGAGCGAAATGAAGAAACCGCTTTTGTGGTGGACTTTCACCGCAGAGGCTTCCAAAAATTGTATGACCACTGGGAAGAAGTACGGCACACCATCGCAGAGGCTAATACAGAGGACTTTATCACCTTTCAGGCTTATGAAATGCATTCCTCTCTGTACGGGGACCATCATATTGTCACTCCTGACGACAGCCTTCCTCTGATTTACCGTGACTCTCCTGCGCAGCTGCTGCATGACAGCGGCTGTGACGGTATTACGGTTGCACATCATATTGGTTATACGCCCGGCTATCGCGGAATCAACTGGGATCTTTACGATCCTGCAGTAACGCCTTTAATCGAAGTTTGTTCCAAACATGGCTGCGGTATGAGTGAAACAGCCCCCTATCCGTATTATCACAATATGGGCCCCCGAGACAGCCGCTGCACCGTATACGAGGGTTTGAAGAGAGGATTTCATTTTGGTTTTGTAGGTTCTACCGATCATCACGCCGGCTATCCCGGATCTTATGGCGATGGAAAATTGGCTGTTCTGGCAGAATCAAAGACCAGATCTGCAATCTGGGATGGACTGAAAAACAGAAGAACCTATGCAGTAACAGGTGACCGGATTAAATGCGATTTTTCAGTGGACGGACATCTGATGGGCAGTATTGTTCCACTGACCTCACCCCGTCATCAAATTTCCTATCGGGTAGAAGGCTGTGCTAATATAGATAAAATTGTCATTTACCGTAATCTAAATCCCATTCATATTGCAGAAGGTTTAACCATGATGCCAAAATCAGAAGATAACCGTTATAAAATTCGGATTGAAATGGGATGGGGAAATAATGAGCAGGAACTTTTCCCATGGAAGGGAAGGATCAGAGTATCCGACGGACAAATTTTAGAAGCAGAGCCCTGTTTCCGCGGCAGAAGCGTTCTGGCTCCCAGTGCTTCCCAGGACGTATCCCAGGATAATATAAATGAAATTGATAATCGTATCCTGTCCATCAGCGATGATTCTGTTTCCTGGCAGTGCTTTACAGTCAAAAATCCATCTCCCGTTCAGCCCCAGACATGCGCTGTAATCGCCGAAATACAGGGCAGCAGAGATACTGTGGTAGAAATCGAAGTTAACGGCCACTGCCGCCGGACATCAATCGGTGAATTATGCAGATATGGATACAGTGAACATATGAAGCCATATCATTCACAGGCATACAAAGTTCATACTGCCGTTTCCTGCTCCCAGTATACTGCGGAAAACTCTTTTACTGACGAATGGGAGGAACCTGCATTCTATCATATGGAAGTGGCTCAAACCAATCAGCAGTGGGCATTTGTAAGCCCCATATTTTTCGAATAATTGTCTGCACAAAAAATGCCGCCGAAGCAATCAAGCCTGCGGCGGCATTTTACTGTTAATTTTTAAATATACTGTGTTTCGTCCCTGTATTTTTTATACATTACTTCAAATGCCCCTGTTCTCAGTTCTCCATCTGCATAAACCGGAGTTCTCTTTTTGCAGTTCTCAATAAAGGCTTCCATTGTATTATATTCCTTCTGATCCCCACAGAAAACACAGTACGCAATCTCATCTCCATAACTGCGGTATTCACAGTTAAAGACCTGATCCTGATAGAGCTTCAGTTTTTTGCTGCACCACATTCCTATATAACCATTTCCCTTTTTTCCAAACAACCAGTGATCTTCCACCTTGTTCTGATCAAACTTTACACCAGGCCAGTATACATGAGTGAAGTGAATCGGATGCTCTTTTGGAATCTGATACACAGCTCCCAGTATTCCCTTTTCCTGACGCACAGCCGGCATTACACCATTTCCATACCAGTATCCCGGCCGCATCTGGCTAGAATCACAGGTGCCGCCTGGATGATTGGCAAAAATCTGTGTTTCACTGTCCAAAGCACAGCTCCACATATGCTGCTGATACCCATAAACCCCAGGTTCAAAACAGGTTGTCCCATGGAACCGCTCATTCAAGGACTTTGTGTAAGCGTGGGAGGTTTTATCTACATTCTGTCTTTCTTCCAAAAGTGTCAAATTAACCCATCGGTCATAATCTGTATCTTTTCTTGGAGACTGAACAGATGTGATACAGTATGCCTCATTCTTCTCCAGCCGAATCACCGCATTTCCCGTATTATACTCTGTCAGAACAGGATCTCTCATAAGTTTTTTGAGGCCTTCCGGAATTTCGTAACGGCTGGTAGCGTAAAAGGCCAGCCATCCTTCCCCATAAGAGTATGGAACATCCGGATCAATCAGATTCATCAGAGCCTGCGCTCCCTGAAGGAACGGATAAATAACCTGACGATACACACGTCCCATAGGCGCAATCACGGAACCTTTATAGGTATGAAGAGCCAGCATTTCAAGCAGACGGTCTGTAACTTTGACTGCTCTGTCTGAAATTTCCTTCGGGGTATAGTCAATCACATTTAAGAGCCCGGCAAATGTCACACACATATATACTGTGCTGAGGAATTCTTCAAACCCTCTCTCCTCTACATCATCCAGCCATTGTTCTACTCTTTTTTTTCCTGCTTCCCACAGCTGACGGCCTGTCATGTGCGCACGGGTAAAATACTCTTCCGGATAAAATTCTCCTGCATTCATTGCAGATACATAGAACATCAGGGAGTGATTTTCACTCCAGAAACACATGGCATCTGATCCTTCCTGATCCATCCAATATCTGTAATTAAGTAGTACCTCCTTTACCCTATTCTTTAATTCATCATCTAACTCATAATTTTTAAGATACCTTACCAGACCGCAGACCAGAAAATCGGAACAGTCAAACCGTTTTTCAATCTGCGAAAGAGTTTCCAAAAACAGCTCTCTGTCTTTTGCTGTAATTCTTCCTGTTGCCTTTCGTGCCAGAATGTTAGAAATGGAAAATCCGAATTTTCCTCCCCGGCTTAAGGACTCTACATCGGAAATCCTATGATATATCGCTTCTTTATTTTTCTCATAGTCCATTACTTTCAGGAATGACGGCACAATCATCGCCGTATCTTCCATCCGTCTTGCAAGCTTCTGGCCCTCTGCCGTACATTCTACAACAATATACGGTCTGCCAGCTTCAAGAACCGCCTCTGTTGCCCCACCGATATCATGGCGTTCTACCTTTGTCTCTGCCTTAGCAAAATCAGGACTCATGGAATCATATCCCAACGTTGTTCCCTTTGGAGCAGGGGTGTGGCAGAAAAGTTTTCCGTCCTGTATGATCAGCTGATCCAGCCATTTAGCGCAGTTTAAAACGCAGTTTGTATGCTCCTCGTCCGGTAAAACCACACGAATTTCATCTTTATGATCAATAACCTGAATTCCAAAAAGTGTACGCGTATCCCTGACGCCCAGGGTCTGCAAACGAATATACAATCTGTTTATTCCCTTTTTCAGGTTAAACATAACATTCTGCTTCTGAATGGGTTTGTAAACCGGAGGAGCCATAGCGCAGACATGCTCACCATTGCACCAAAGATCAACCGATGCATAAGACCAGACCACAGCTCTCACCTGCATATCCTCCTCTGCTTCAAGCTGCGTGCAGGCATCCATCTCCACCCGGGTAAGTACAGAATAAAATGTGCTTAGGTCTACAAACCAGTTTCCATAGTTATAGTAATATCTCCACGGAAGACCCAGGCTTCCCGTTTCATTCAGTTTAACCCGATCCTGCGGCTCCTTTGTCTGAGGTCTGGTAAGAATCGATCGAAGGTATTTTTCATAACGAAGTTGATTTTCATCTGCTGTATGGTCAATAAACGGCTCTTCCCGCAGTCCCGATATCAGATACTGCATAATAAAACCTTCCTCATTCAGTCTGTTTTCCATCCTGATTTTCTCCTCTCTTTTGCTTATCCTTTTACAGCTCCCGCTGTCATTCCGCTCATAAAATGTTTACTGGAAAAAATATAAATTACCACAATCGGCACAATGGAAATAGTAGCTCCTGCAAACATCAGATTCCAGGCAGCCGTTCCGTCTCCGCTGTTTTTGAGCATGGTAACGCCTACTGTCAGGGGACGCATTTTTTCATTAGACATCGTAAATACCAGCGGCATAATATATTCATTCCAGCCTCCTCTGAATGACAAAAGTGCTATGGTAGCTAAAATAGGTTTTAACAGAGGCAGAATTACCATATGGTAGATCTGGAAAAATGTACATCCGTCAATCATGGCCGCTTCATCTAATTCCTTTGGAATTGTATTTACAAAGCCTCTTACCAGAAAAATATAGGTTGTCTGCGCAGTTCCCGCCGCAATCAGTATAACACTTAAAAGTGACTGATTCATCTTTAATTTTACCGCCAATTCAAACAGTGGACGCAGTGTAACGCTTCCTACATTTACAAACATAAATGCTACAAACAAACTGTACAGAAGTTCTTTTCCACGGAAATTTTTCCTGGCAAATACATAACCGGACATACTGGTTGCAAACAGGGTTACCAGCATGACGCCCAAACTTATAATTACACTGTTTAATGTATAGCGTGCAAAATTTGCCTTTTCCCAGGCTTCCTTATAATTATCCAGGACAAATTTTTCAGGAAGAAGCTTTGTTCCTCCCCGAAGAAGCTCTGCGTTTTCTTTAAAGGAACCAAAGACAATATAGATCAATGGATACAGCGTAAATCCTGCTACAATAATGAGAAATATCGTCAAAATCAGACGGATACATTTTGTTTTTGTAGAGTACACACTATGATTCTTTTCCATGTTCCTCTCCTTTCTTAAACTACATCATCCAGTTTTCTTGCCACAAACATATAAATCGCAGTGACAATACCTATAATAAGGGCAGCAACAACACTTAACATTGTAGCGTATCCAATTTGAGGCGTTGTACTGGAACTGAATATAAGCTTATAAATATAAGAAAACATAACATGAGAACGATTGTTTGGACCTCCGTCTGTAAGTACCAGAATTGACTGATAGTCCTTAAATGCAGTGGTGATCGCCAGCATTAAAATAACCTTCAGAACCGAGCTCAGCATAGGCAGTGTAATATGGAAAAAGGTCTGTACTCCGTTGGCTCCGTCAATTCGGCTGCTCTCATAAATTTCCTCCGGAATACTGCTCATACCAGATATAAAATAAATCATGTAATTGCCAAAACCACCCCATACTGCTACAATCACAATCGAAAGCATAACAATAGAAGGATCCCCCAACCAGTCAATAGGAGCCTGGATGAGCCCCATTTTCTGCAGGGATGCATTTAAAACACCATTATACACCGCAAAAATAAATCCAAAAATCAAACTGTAGATTGCAGAGCTGATAACAGTAGGCATAAAATAAATTCCCCTGTATATCGAGGATCCTGTCAGCTTCTGGTTTAAAAGCACTGCCAGAAGAAGGGATAGCGGAATTACAAATAAAAGCTTCAGTCCTGCATACTCAAAGGTATGGAGTACGCTCCGCCAGAAGGTTTCATCCTCCAGCATACGCATGAAATTTCTTGCCCCTGTAAAATAAGCATTAAATCCATTATAGTCATAACAAATATATCGAAACAGCCAGAAGAACGGATAAATCGACATTACCACTAACAGGATTACAGCCGGAAGCATCATGAATACAGCTGCAAAATCTCCCCTGGAGTTAGCCCTAGCAATTCGATCCCGAAACGATAATTTATTACTGCTTTTCATAGCCAGCCTCCTTTTTCTTTTATTAAAGTGTTATAAAACAGTAAGAAGGTGCTGCAAGACCTGTGACAGTCACCTTACAGCACCTCCTGCATTAACCATATCCGATCGTTACACCCAGCACCTATTCTGTATATTCTACCGTTCCCTCACCCGGATGCAGGGGATCAAAATCTTTGATGACAATACGTTTTGTTTTTCCTATCTTGATATCATTTTCCAAAGCCTCATTGTAGCGCTTATTCAAATCCGCAATGGCTTCATCTGCACTGATATCACCCATAATTGCTCTCCAGATTACAGTTCCATAAGGATCTCCTTCCAGCGTTACAGAAGGAACTGCCGGATATACGCTTTCATAATCAGTCAGCGCGAAATCTGCAAGACGTCCTGTCTTAGATTTATCTATAATGCCATCCATATAATCGGAAATCGGAAGATATAATCCAGCCTCCAGATAACCCTTTAAGAATTCTTCACTGCTGAAAAATTTGATTACTTCCCAAGCTTTATCCTTATGAGGACAGGAGGAAAACATCATATATCCCTTCTGAGGTTTAATTGCCTGGGCTCCCTTTCTGGTTCCGTCTAAAGACGGTACCTCTGCAACGCCCCACTCAAACTTATCAATGGGGAACTGAGAAGTAAATACTCCCGCCTCCTGAGAAGCATTTCCCCAGATACCAAACGTGCCCTCTACAAACTGTGCTCTCATCGCATCTACTCCCTGAGACATGGATCCCGGGAATACACTGTTATTTGTAAAGAATTTGGATGCTGTTTCAATCAAAGGTTTATATCCGCCAAAATTAAACTTTCCTTCTTTAAAGTCATAACGGTAAATACCGCTTGTCTCAGCGACTCCTTCCAGCCATCGTTCAAACGGTACAGACTGGGTAAAACCTACGCCATAAGTGGTTCCTTCTCCCTGCTGTGTGATCTTGTCAGCCAGTTCCACTACACCTTCCAGTGTGTCAGGAAATTCCGTATATCCTGCTTTTTCCACCAGTTCTTTATTATATTCGATTCTAGTACCGCTTCTCATTCCTGTCGGAATCCAGTATACATTACCATCAATTACATTTATTCCCTCAAACTGCAGCTTGCTGGCTTCTGTAACCTTTTCATATTCAGTATCCTTTATGTACTCATTTAAGGGCTCCAGTATACCAGCTTCAGCAAATGTCTTCAGATCAAATCCACTGGTTGCTGCTCCCACACCTGCAATATCCGGCGCGGTCCCTGAGGAATACGCTAATGACATCATATTTGCATAATCATCTGTAATTACATTTAATGCAATTTCGATTCCCTTATCATTCGTATTATTAAATTCCTCGATTTTTGACTCCACATACTCAGAATCATGTCGATCCTGTGTCCATACTGTGACAACTGTCTTTTCTCCGGAGTCTGCTGCCTCCTCCTTTTTTTCGGACCCAGCCTCTGCACTCTTTTCTGTCTTTGCCGGCTCCTGATCCTTGGCAGCATCACTGCTGCCTGAACATCCTGCTAATGATGCTGCCATTGTCCCTGCCAACATCAGACTCACCCATTTTCTCCTTCTCATAATAACCTCCTTTGTTACTTTTAACTTGTTATCCTGATTTTACCATTTAAAACTATATATTTTGATGACTTATTCCAATACAAATATCACTTTTTTAATTATAATGCACTATATTTACAAAAAAAGACATTCTGTATCAGTGTTTATGCTGTAGCAGAATGTCTTTTTACAATACTTTTTAATTTTCAGCACTGTCTCTTTTTAAATCATCTGGCTTTACGCTCAACTTTCTCCTTTTTAACCGTTCATTCACCGTATCCCGCAAAAGTGTATACAGCACGGAGCACAACGGAATAAAAATCAGCATTCCTACCACGCCCATCATACTGCCACCCAGAGTTACAGCGACCAAAACCCAGATAGACGGTAGGCCCACAGAATTGCCTACCACATGGGGATAGATCATATTCCCCTCAATCTGCTGGAGAGTGAAAAATACCACACTGAACAGCAGCGCATCCATAGGGGAAATGATCAGCATGAGAAAAGCTCCTACCGCCCAGCCGATAAAGGCCCCAAATACGGGAATCAGCGCTGTAAATGCGATCAGAACACCGATGAGCAGCGCATAGGGCAGACGCAGCACCACAAGCACAATAAAAAACATAGAGCCCAGGATTACAGCTTCCATACACTGGCCGGTAAAGAAATTAGAAAATGTCCTTGAAGTAAGCGCTGCGATCCTCACAATCCCTTCAACGGTTCTCTCCGGAAGAAAAGCCGCCAGAAGCTTTTTTATCTGCCTGATAAGATTTTCTTTCTGAAGAAGAATATAAATTGAAAAAATAAAGCCGATCAGGAAAGTAGACATTCCATTCACAATGGATATAGCCGCAGAGAAGGTCGTATCCAGCATGGAGCCAGCTCCATTTTTCAAAAATTTCAAAGAGTCATTGAAAAGCTGCTGCCAGTCAATCTGGATCTGTTCCATATTGGTAAGAATCTGGGGATTTTCTGCAAACAGCTGCTCAAGCCACTGACGGACTTCTCCGAAAAATACGGGGATACTGCTTTGAAGGCCTAATAGTGTGCGCACCAGCTGGGGAGCCACTACAAACATAACAAGAAACAGCACACCTGCCACCAGGAGGATGGACAGTGCCATACTCACAGGGCGCAGCAGACGGCTGCCCTTTTTCAGCACGTGGCTTAAGCTGCTCTCGATCCTGCGCATAGGTACATTTAGTACAAAAGCGATGGCTGCTCCCAGGATAAATGGGGCAGCCATATTAACAGCTGCCGCCAGCAGTCCCAGCACCTTTATATAATTGATGCCTACAATGACCGTAATCACGGTAAAGAGAATCAAGCCCCTTATTTTATTGATGGTATCGCGATTCAGTTCCATTTTCATTTCCTTTTCTTTACAATTTTCCTGCTTCTTCTAAAAATACAAGCCGGATTTCTTCCCTGGTTCCCTTAAGGGTTCCCTGAGCCATCATCGTACTTCCGCCGCCTCTTCCCTCAAGGCGATCATTCATGGCCTTGCTTAAAGTCCTCATATCTGCCTGGCTGCTGCCAAGAGCATACTGATACAGACCAGCTTCATCATTTCCGGAAAATACACCTGTAATCCTTCCCTTGTTCTGTTCATAAAGCAGGGTAGCAAACTGGCGGAGCTGAAGCGGCTCCATGCCTTCCTCAAAAAATTCTTCCGGTCCATGGCTTTCAGGACATACTGCAAGCTTCAACTGAAAGATCTGACGCCACATTTCCCCGATATGCCCGTCTTTTTGCTGGCTTTCCTGCTTAAGCTTTTCTACTGCCTCAGGAACCTGAGCTACTTTGGCGGAAAGAAAATTGGAAATGCGGATTTCATCCTTTAAACGGTTTCTGTAATCCAAAAGAGCCAGACGGCCGCAAAGCATGGAAATACGCACTCCGCCCTTATAATGGATCATCGTCCTTGTTTTGATTATACCCACTTCTCCCGTACGTTCTACATGGGTTCCGCAGCAGGCGCACACATCCGCGCCGGGGATTTCCACAATACGCACCTGCCCGGTAAGCTCTTTTTTACTCCTGTATTCCAGATTTTTTAATTCCTCATCTGATGGATAAAGCACCTTTACCGGCACATTGGCATATACAATTTCATTTGCCTCATCCTCCAGCATCTCAAGCTGTTCCTGGGTGAGAACACCGTTAAAATCAATCGTTACTTCATCCGCTCCCATGTGAAAGCCCACATTGTCATAGCCGAAATGGCGGTGCACCAGTCCGGATAAAATGTGTTCTCCGGTATGCTGCTGCATCAGGTCATACCGTCTGTTCCAGTCTATGATTCCCTCGGCCCGGATTCCTGCTTCAATGGGCTCTGCCAGCTCATGAACAATCTCCCCCGCTCTCTCATGGACGCTTAATACAGAAATCCCGTTGATTGTTCCTGTATCATAGGGCTGTCCGCCGCCCTCAGGATAAAAGCCGGTCTGATCAAAGACAGCCTCCCATGTTCCTTTTTTTGATGGTGTACATGACAAAACGGTACACATAAAGCTTTTTACATAAGGTGTTCCGTAATATAAACGATTCTGATCCATTTTTTCTCCTCCGGTCCCATACGCATAATCTGCTGTCCGTTTTATACACGGACAGGACTGTAACAGATTATACTACATTTTGTCAGGCTCTTCCATTTAATTTTTCTAAAATTTTTTCGTATTTTCAGAAACATGAGCAAGCTTCCCTTCATATGATACATTGTAATCAAACAGTTCTGGAGGAACAAAAATGAGTGATGTAGCAGCAACAAATTGCGGATGCGGATGTGACTGCGGGTGCGGATGCCAGTCAGGAGGCGGCTTTAATATCATCTGGCTGATCCTGATCCTGTGCTGCTGCGGCGGAGGCAGCTTCGGCGGCGGATGCTGTGAACATAACCACGGCGGCGGATTCGGATGCGGATGCGATATCATCTGGATCCTTCTGATCCTGTGCTGCTGCGGCGGAAACAGCTTCTGCTGATTCCCCTGCGCACAGACTTAACGCTTTAACCCCCTTATCTTCCTCACAGGGCCGCAGACCGGCAGGCGCAGACAGCGTCCGAAGGGCTGCGGCCCTGTCCTTTAAAAAATAAGCCGAAGAAAAAGCGGCCCTCAGCCGCCCTTTCTCAATCCGTCCATCTTATCCCCGTTCGCCCGGTTTGTGAACTGCTTCCGGAGAAGATTTCAATGGACATCCCATTCCCTGGCAGCCGTTTTGACCGCCCATTTTTTCGTCCCTTTTTCTCAAAAGACAGGCTTCATCTATTTCATATACAGCATTTCCATCTATAACAAGCTTTCCATACATATACATTAACCTCTTTTTCCATACTTTGCGTTTTTGAAAATGGGGAATATCAATCCTTCCCTTATTTTATATATATGCATGAGATTCCCAAAAACAGCATATGTTTAGACCAAAGCATGAAAGCTGGTGAAGCAGTATGGCGAACCCTTCAGGGGAAAGCAGTGATTATAAACTCACCGATCTGGACTATCTCATTGGTGACCACCACCTTCAGATGATCAAGGCTGCCCTGCCTTTTTTAGAAGTACCGGAACAAAAAGCTGTATCTGTATTTGTAAAAGCTCAGGAATTAAAAAATACATTGGAGCTTTTTGAAACAGAAGAAATAGCTTCCATGGGAATCTGTTCTCTGGAAGAACCTCAGTCCCGCGGCTCTGTCAAAGAGCTTTTAAAGGCGATACGGCCTTATGGAACCCCACAGGAACAGGATCTAATCGATCTGGCAAAAGCCTTTATCGAAGGGCAGACCCCCATGGAACAGCTGTGCCGTCTCCTGTCTCCGGAACAGCAGGCCCGTTTTGAAACACTTCAAATGATGGTCACGGCTTTCCAGGCCATGGCATAGTGCTTCGTACAAACATTCATTCTAAAAGGGAATCGTACATGCAGATCCCGGAAAGGATTACATAATTATGGACGACAGCTGGAAAAATGATCCCCGTCTTAAGACTATGGACAAAGAAAAACTGGAGCTTCTGACCCGCTTTGCCGAACAGGCAGGCCGATCCAAAAAGGAAGAGCTTCCCCAGACCCTTATGGCGATTCACTTAGAATCCCAAAAACAGGGAATCCATTTTAATGACAAAGAGACCGCTCTCCTTATAAATATCCTCAGCGCCCATATGACGCCCAAGGAAAAAAAGAAGGTCGATCTCTTAAAAATGATCTCTCAAAAACTTATGGCTGGAAAATAGCCCCAAATCACACAGATATTTTGTCAGCAGAGGCGGACTCGTCATCCGTCACTGCCGACAATAACAATCTTCGTATCCGATGTTACGTTCTTTATCAGCTCCTCCATCCGTTCCTGAGGCAGACAAATGCAGCCTGAAGAACCTTTATAGGAGGAATCCATAAAACAGTGAAGAAAGATAGCAGAACCCTCTCCCGGCACACAATCTGCATTGTAGGTCAGATTCAGAGCATAATTATAATAGGGCGAGGCCTGAATGAGGTTTTCGCCCGAAACCCAGTCCTTTGATACAGAAGATGTATTTACAAGGCGGTTATAATATGCACTGGCAGGATCATCCACCCAGGTATCTCCCTGGACAATCTGGTGATAAGGCAGCACACTTCCCGGATCCTCCAAAAGGCCGAATGCCAGATCAAAGCTGTAAACTCCAGCCGGTGTGGCCTTATCTCCTTCCTTTTTATCTTCTGTGATCCCTTTGCTTCCCACATAGCCCGGCTCTGTCCACATATGCTGCCAGCCATTCTGCATATGAACATAGTAGGAAATATCAGCCTCACAGCCGACTGTTCCTTTAACAAGGAGCAACTGATCTGTATTCTGAAACTGATCCTGCGTTTTTTTCTCGTCATGAGTTTTTATCTCACCGGGTCCGCCGCTCATTGCCCCTGTCTCAGCCTGTCCTGCTGCAAAAGCCGTTGCCGTCCCAAACATCAATGCTGCACAGATGCATACTCCAACAGCAGTGCCCATCCTTTTTCTTTTGTACATATCTCCTACCTCCGCTCCAGCGCCTTTTTCACAATATAGGCAGCTTCTTCCGCATCCTTTTTATCCACATAGGCATAGTACGAGGTCTGGCGTCTGAGAGTTTCTCCCACAGAAGCCGCAGTACCAGTCATCCAATTTACAGTAGTACCGTTTACATGTTTTGTTTCATATCTTATTCCATGTTCCTTAAGCGCTGCTGTTATCCGAAAGAAAAGCTCCGGATCCGTATTCATAAATATTTCTTTCTTTGAAAAACCAAACATAGAAGCACACACTCCTCTCTGATGATTTCATTCTACCATAGATTGATCCGAAAATCTCTTACAGTTTCCTGAATGTATGCCTCTGTTTTGACGATCTGTTTCTGTTTTCTATGTTTCTTCTGATCCATCTGTATCTGCCTGAGAATCCTGATATGTTTTATCACTGATACGCAGAACAATTTCCCCCGGATCCACCCGCAGTTCAATCGTATCACTCATAAGCTCAGGAATATCCTTCACCATTACCACTGTGCCTACCGCCATTCCATCCAGGTCAATGGTAATCGTATCGATCATGTCCGCCGGGAGAGATGCATATGGGATCTCCATCATCATCTTCTCCAGCTGGTTCCCAGCCTTTTCTTCATTCTCAAGCAGAATGTGGATTACACTGTTTACCTTCTCATCTGCAACCAGCGCCTGAAAGCTGAGGTGAAGGATTTCGTTATTCAGCGTGTTCAGGCTTTTTTCCTTAATCTGCGCCGGAATAGCCTGTCCCTCCAAGTCAATGGCAATCTTACTTCCCTCTCTTAACTGCCGCACCAGCCTGCGGGCCTCTGCCTCCTCCATCTGAATAGAAATGGACTCAGGAAGGGACTTTCCAATAATATTACCCGGAATCATCCCCAACTGTCTCAACCGCTTTGCCTTTATTCCAGTATCTCTCTTTTTTACATGAATCTGATCCATAATTTCGCCTCCTTATAGACTATATATGCCGTGTGCGGCGAAATATGCCTGAAAAAAGAGGAGACATTTCGCAACATACGAAAATCTCCTCTCTTTTTCTCAAATTATTTGCAGACAATATTTACAATTCTTCCAGGAACGTAAATCTCTTTTACGATATTTCCTGCCAGCTTGTCCTTTACCGCTTCTCTTCCCTGAGCGATCACATCATCCTTTGCAATATCAGCAGGTACGTTGATGACTGCGCGGGTCTTGCCGTTTACCTGAACAGCGATCTCAATCTCGTCGTCCTTCATGGCTTCCTCATCGCACTCCGGCCACTGGGAATGGAATACGCTGTCTGTGCCGCCCAGCTGGCTCCACAGCTCTTCGCCGATATGAGGTGCAAATGGAGCAAGGAGAGTAACGAAGGTCTTTAAGGTTTCTTTATCGATTCCGCCTTCCTTCTTTGCCAGCTCGATAAACTTGTTGTTGTACTCCATAAAGCCAGAAATAACGGTATTTAAGCTGAACTGGTTGAATCTCTGCTCAATATCATATACCAGCTTATGGCGGAGCTTGATCATTTCCTTGGTCGGCTGGATATCCTTATCCTTGCTGTCCATGACCAGGTTCCAGAAGCGATTTAAGAAACGGGAAACGCCCTCGATCCCTCGGTCATCCCACTCTGCATCCAGCTCCGGCGGTCCTACGAACAGCTCGTACAGACGCAGGGAATCACAGCCGTAATCTCTTACCAGGTCATCCGGGGAAACGACATTTCCCTTGGACTTGCTCATCTTGATGCCGTTCTTTCCGGTGATCATACCCTGGTTAAAGAGCTTCTTAAAGGGCTCATCAAAATCGACAACACCGATATCGCAAAGGAATTTGGTGTAGAAACGGGAATACAGAAGGTGAAGCACCGCATGCTCTACGCCGCCGATATACATATCTACAGGAAGGTATTTATCTGCCTTTTCTCTGGAAACAAGGGCCTCACTGTTGTGGCTGTCCACATAGCGCAGGAAGTACCAGGAGGAACCGGCCCACTGAGGCATGGTATTGGTCTCTCTCTTTGCAGCAGCTCCGCAGACTGGACAGGTAGTATTGACCCACTCGTCAATGGCAGCCAGAGGAGATTCACCGGTACCGGTAGGCTGATAGCTCTCTACCTCAGGCAGACGCAGCGGAAGCTGATCCTCCGGAACAGGCACGCAGCCGCACTTTGGACAGTGGATGATCGGAATGGGCTCGCCCCAGTATCTCTGACGGGAGAATACCCAGTCGCGCAGCTTGTAGTTGACTGTCTTGCGTCCAAAGCCCTTTTCTTCGATCATCTGAGGAGCTTCTTTTTTCAGAACAGAGGACTCCATGCCGTTCCATTCGCCGGAATTGATCATGGTTCCACTTGCCTCTGTATAGGCTTCAGTCATATTTTCAATTTCCTTGCCGTCCTTTGCGATTACCTGAACGATAGGAAGGCCGAATTTCTTAGCAAATTCAAAGTCTCTGTCATCATGGGCAGGTACACACATGATGGCACCTGTGCCGTAATCAGCCAGTACATAATCGGACAGCCAGATTGGCGTCTTTGCTCCATTTAAGGGGTTGATGGCATAACTGCCTGTAAAAACGCCAGTCTTTTCCTTTGCCTGCATACGGTCTACGTTAGAACGCATGGAGGAATCGAAAATATATTTTTCAACGGCTTCTCTTGTCTCATCGGTAGCCAGGCTCTTTGCCAGCTTGTGCTCCGGAGCCAGCACCATAAAGGTTGCGCCGTGAAGGGTATCAGGTCTTGTAGTATAAACGGTAATCTTTTCCTCTCTGCCGTCAATGGGGAATTCCACCTCGGCGCCATAGGATTTGCCGATCCAGTCTGCCTGCATCTTCTTAACCTTTTCCGGCCAGTCTAATTTGTCAAGATCATTTAACAGGCGCTCTGCGTAGGCCGTGATCTTTAACATCCACTGACGGAGGTTCTTCTTTGTAACAGGGGTTCCGCATCGCTCGCAGCAGCCGTTTACCACCTCTTCGTTTGCAAGGCCGGTCTTACAGGAAGGGCACCAGTTGATAGGGAATTCCTTCTCATAGGCAAGTCCCTTTTTAAACATCTGCACAAAAATCCATTGCGTCCACTTGTAAAACTCAGGATCTGTGGTATTTACTTCCATATCCCAGTCATAGATTGCAGCAATCTGCTTGATCTGGCGCTTGATATTGGTAATGTTGGCCTCTGTGGACTTTGCAGGATGAACGCCCATCTTGATGGCATAGTTTTCTGCCGGAAGTCCAAATGCATCCCATCCCATAGGATGGATCACATATTTGCCTCTTAACAGCTGATACCGGCTCCATACATCAGAGATTACATAGCCTCTCCAGTGACCTACATGAAGGCCGCTTCCAGATGGATACGGGAACATATCCAGGCAGTAGTATTTTTCTTTCGTTCCGTCATTTACATTGATCGGATTTTTTTCCCAGTTCTCACGCCACTTCTTTTCAATGGCGCTGTGATTGTACTGTGATGCCATAATTCATTCCTCCGTTAATATTAGTGCTCAGAGCTGGACACACTTTCCTGTAAAACAAAAAACCGCATCTCTTAAATTGCTTCAAGAGACGCGGTCATAGTTCCACGCGGTACCACTCTGATTCGCATGGTAAGCCCATGCGCACTCATCTGCCCCTGTAACGGTGGGCACTCCGGCTTTTCCTACTCAGACTGGCAAATGCCCTTCAGAAAGGCTGCTCCAGGACCAGTTCAGTATCCTCCTGCCGCCGGCTCTCAGCCTCTACCGGCTCTCTGTGAGACAAAATAAATACGTACTACTTCCTGTCAATGCATTTATACTGAATCTTAATTTAACACATTTGACAATGGCTGTCAATATACTGTCAAAAAAAGCCGTGGCTGTTTATACCGCCAAAAACTTACAGGCGTTCGATAATTGCCTTTGTATATGCTTCCGTTCCAGCGCATCCGCCCAGATCCGGCGTTAGAATCGTTCCATCCTTTAATACCTCATCCACTGCTCTTCGGATTTTTGCAGAAATCTCCTGCTTTCCCAGATGCTCTAACATCATGCAGGCGGACCACAAAAATGCAGTGGGATTGGCAATTCCCTTTCCTGCGATATCGGGGGCGCTGCCGTGAACTGCCTCAAACATGGCAAAGTCCGTTCCCATATTGCTGGAGGGCAGAAGACCCAGTCCGCCGATGAGCCCGCTGGTAAGATCCGACAGAATATCTCCATACAGATTTTCTGTCACTATTACGTCAAAGGTTTCCGGATGCATTACCAGCTGCATGGCTACATTATCAACGATCTTATCCTCTGCTTCAATTCCAGGATATTCCCGGCTGATCTCGTAAAAAACATCACGGAACAGGCCGTCGGAAAGCTTCATGATATTAGCCTTATGGACGCAGGTTACTTTTTTTCTTTTGTTCTTTACCGCATAGTCAAAGGCGGATCGGACAATGCGCTCACTGCATTTTCTGGTAATGATTTTAATGGAATGGGCCGTATTCTCATCAATCTTTTCTTCCACGCCTGCATAGAGATCCTCTGTGTTTTCTCTGAACATTACAATATCCACATGTTCAAAGGGCGTCTTAACTGCAGCGTTAGACTTTGCAGGGCGCATATTGGCGTAAAGATCGTATTTTTTGCGCAACGTTACATTCAGCGAACGGAAGCCGGTTCCTAATGGAGTCGTGATCGGAGATTTTAAAAGCACATGGGTCTTTTCAAAGGAAGCAAAGCCTGCTTCCGGTATCAGAGCACCATTTTCCTCATACTCTGCCGCTCCTACACGGAAAATCTCATAATCCAGATCTGCACCTGCCGCATCCAGGATTGCAAGCACTGCATCTGTAATCTCCGGTCCAATGCCGTCTCCCTTAAATACTGTGATTGTATTCGTTTCCATGACTTATCTCTCCTCCATTGGCATATAGCCCTTATTGTCCCCTACATACTTGGTAGCAGGACGCATGATCCGTCCGTCATACAGCTTGTTTTCGATATTGTGGGCCACCCAGCCTACCATACGGCTGCACATAAATAATGGTGTATACAGGTCTCTGGGAATATTTAACATTCCATAAGCAAAACCACTGTAATAGTCTACATTGGTAGGCAGAGCCACACCTTTTCTCTCCTTCATAACCTCCAGGGCAGCATTTTCAAACCTCTGGCGGAAGTCAAATTCCGTCATCTGCTTTTTCTCCTTAGCCACCTCTGCACAGCAGGCTCTGAGCATATCTGCACGGGGATCGGAAACCGTATAAACCGCATGGCCGAAACCGTATACCAGACCAGAACCGTCATACAGCTTTCCATCCATCAGCTTATGGACTGCAGCCCGCAGCTTTTTATCATCTGCCGTATAGCCTCCGACTTCATCCAAAACTGCATCCATCATTTCTGCCACCTTGATATTGGCGCCTCCGTGTCTGGGGCCTTTTAAAGAACCGATGCTGGCAGATATGGTCGAATAAATATCTGTCCCTGTAGAGGAAATTACCACGTTGGTAAAAGTAGAGTTATTTCCGCCGCCATGATCCGCATGAAGCATCAGGATCGTATCTAAGAGGCTGGCTTCCTTATCCGTAAACTTCTGATCTTTTCTCAGAACACTCAGGAAATTTTCTGCAATGGAATATTCCGGATTGGCATAATGGATAAAGAGGCTGTCTCTGTTATAATAATGAACCTTACTCTGATAGGCATAGCAGGCAATGGACGGCAGCTTTGCCACCAGGTTGATTCCTTTTACCAGCGTTTCATATACATCTGTATTGTCTGGATCGTCATCATAATTATACAGGGTAAGAACCGCATCCTGCAGCTTGTTCATCAGGTTCTTTCCCGGCATCCGCAGCAGGTTCATTTCCACAAATTCATCTGGTATCTCATAACAATCTCTTAAGATTGCACAGAACTGATCCAGCTCCTTTCTTTTTGGAAGATACCCAAAAAGCAGAAGGAAGCATACCTCCTCATAGCCGAAATGGCTGTTCAGCTTTCCCTTTACCAGATCGACCACATTGTAGCCTCTGTAATAAAGCTCTCCGGGAATCGCCACGATCTGTCCGTCCGCTCCCTCACTGTATCCTACAACATCTGCAACCCGTGTAAGCCCAACACGGACACCTGTGCCATCCTCATTTCTCAGACCTTTCTTTACATTGTATTCCTTATACCATTTATTAGGAATATCTGTATAATTCTGAGACTTTCCATAAAACTGTGCAAGATAGCTTTCTCTTGTCATGGCGGTTCTCCTTTCTGATTTTAATGACGGTTTCTGTTATAGTTGATCAGACATCCGGCCTTTACGATCTGCCGTTCTTCAGCCGTCATGTCTGCCATATAAAGCCTGATTTCTTTTATCGGTGCAGTTCCGTCTTTTCCCAGAACATACGCCGGGATTTCCTTTAAATCTCCTTCCAGGGCAGCTTTTATTCCGGGTACATAAATGTAATCACCCACTTCAAAATCCGGCTCCTCCTCCATCTGGAAGGGAAGCATACCCCAGTTAATTACATTGGAGCGGTAGCGCTTGGTCGCATACTCCTTACAGATATTTGCAAGACCGCCCAGCACTCTCTGGCAGCTGGCCGCCTGCTCTCTGGCAGATCCGTCGCCTGGTTTTACAGCATAAACCATGCTTCCAAGCTCTGTATCATCCATTTTTACCATTTCATTTCCGGAAATGGTACGGATGGCTGCAAAGATACCTTCAAGAGCCGGTTCTGCTTCCAACTGCGCTCCGGTGCCCCTGGTTCTTCTGGCTGTTTCCAGAACTCCCGCCTCCTTGGCGCGGCCCACATACTCCGGATCCCTTCTGGATAAAGTAAACTCTGCCAGCCCCAGAGGATTGGAGCGGTAGGATGAGGTCTCGCCGGAGGGGATCAGCTCATCCGTAGTCGTCACAGGATCCAGAATCTTTGAACATACCTTTAATAAAATATTGTCTGTCAGCGGGCTCATCTCCGGCCAGTCTTTGATATTCGGCCCGTATACCAGATCTGCAGACGCATCACCTGCTCCAAAGCCTGTGTATACCCGGTTTCGATAAGAAGTATCGTCATATTCATACTCAGGCACCTGATCCCAGCCGTCCATCTCCCAGGCAGAAGTCAGTCTGCCCCCGTTTGCCGCTGTTGCCGCAATGGAACGGGCATCCATCAGCGCTACTGCTGCCATCTGTCCGTTTCCAGGCTTGGAGCCTTCCCGGTTAGGGAAATTCCTGGTAGTGTGGCGGATACTTAAGCCATTATTGCAGGGCGTATCACCTGCGCCAAAGCAGGGGCCGCAGAAGGCGGTGCGGACAATGGCTCCCGCGTTCATCAGATCCGAAACAGCTCCCTTCTTTACCAGATCTGCAAATACAGGCTGAGAAGAAGGATAGACTGCCAGGGAGAACTCGCCGCAGCCGCAGTTTCTTCCCCGAAGGGCCTGAGCCGCTTCCATTACATTTGTATAATTTCCGCCGGCGCAGCCTGCAATCACTGCCTGCTGTACCATCAAATCTTTTCCCTGTACCTTATCAAGCAGGGTAAAGGATGCACGGCCGCCTGAAATCCTTGCAGCTTCCTTTTCCACCAGAGCCAAAATATCCGTCAGATTTTCCTTCAGCTCGTCAATCTCATATGTATTGCTGGGATGGAACGGCAGAGCGATCATGGGCTTTACCGTAGAGAGATCCACATACACACAGCCGTCATAGTAAGCTACATCAGCGGGATCCAGCTGTCTGTAATCCTCTTCTCTGTGATGCTTTGCCAGATAGTCCCTGGTGTCCTCATCAGTGCGCCAGATGGAGCTTAAACAGGTAGTTTCTGTGGTCATCACATCTACGCCGTTTCTGAAATCCGTTGTCATGGAAGAAACGCCGGGACCTACAAATTCCATCACCTTATTTTTCACGTATCCATTTTTAAATACAGCCCCGATAATCGCAAGGGCAATATCCTGAGGCCCGGTTCCCGGTCTTGGCGCTCCGTCCAGATATACGGCAACTACGCCGGGATAAGACACATCATAGGTATCCTTAAGAAGCTGCTTTACCAGCTCTCCGCCGCCCTCTCCTACTGCCATGGTGCCGAGAGCGCCATAGCGGGTATGGCTGTCGGAGCCTAAAATCATCTTTCCGCAGCCTGCCATCCGCTCTCTCATGTACTGATGGATCACCGCAATGTGCGGAGGTACATAGATACCGCCGTACTTCTTTGCCGCAGAAAGCCCAAACATATGATCATCCTCATTGATGGTGCCGCCTACTGCGCAGAGCGTGTTGTGACAGTTCGTCAATACATAGGGAATAGGAAACTGCTCCATCCCGGAGGCTTTGGCTGTCTGGACGATCCCCACAAAGGTAATATCATGGGAAGCCATACTGTCAAAGCGAAGTTTTAAGTGCTCCATGTCCTCCGTTGTGTTGTGCGCCTTTAAAATAGAATAGGCAATCGTACCCTTTTTGGCAGTCTCACGGTCTGCCGCTTTTCCAGTTAGTGCCTCTACCTTTCCTGCTTCCTTTTCCGGAACCAGCTCTGTTCCATTTACCAGATAAACGCCGCCTTCATATAATGATACCATGCTCTCTACCTCCCGGATTCTCCTGTCTGTTTCCAAATCTGTGAATTCGTTGTTTTTTATACTATAAAACACAGATGCTTATTTGTCCAGTTGAAAAGTTGTAATTGATACAGCTTTTTAGTTGTGGCAAAACCGAATCTCCTGTACTCAGCACTGTTATTTACTATCACTTCACACTGTTAAAATATCTGTTTTGGCTTTTTGACAGTGTATGCGGCGGCTGTTATCCTCATGCCGGAATATGAAAAAGGTGGATCCATCTGTAAATTTGGGGATGTATTGAGGACGTTCAGCCGGATTCTTATATGTATCTTTGAGCTTTTCATAATAGAATTGTATCGTTTCTTCTATAATATTTGCGAATAAGGTTATAAAGACTGCTTTGTATAACTTACCTGCGGTGATATTGCATTAGCGCAACCGCAGTATTTATCCTTTCTTGCCATTTTTCGCATTGCAATCAAAGCGGCCAACATGATCAAAGGAAATATGCATCCCATCAATAAACCTGTCTGAAGATTATCTCCTGCCTGCTGCGAAAAATATCCCACCATACTCGGACCCAAAGCACCACCCATATCTCCGGCTACAGCCAGCAGTGCAAACAAGGCTGTACCTCCTTTTGGAATCCTCGGAACAGTAATGCTGATACTTCCGGGCCACATAATACCAACTGAGAAGCCACATATGATACATCCAATCAACCCCAAAATCGGCATTGCAGACAGACCAACAAAAAGATAGCTCAATACACAAAGAACTCCCGATACCTGCATGAACTTTGTCAAATCTATCTTATCACCAAATTTGCCGTACAGCACACGGGCAATTCCCATTGTGATCGCAAACAAACACGGCCCCGCCAAATCGCCAACGGATTTTGTTAATCCTAATGCAGATTCTGCAAAAGCTGATGCCCACTGAGCCATTGACATTTCAGAAGCTCCGGCGCAAATCATCAGGATAATTGCAACTCCGAAAAAATGATTCGGGATACAAAATCCTATTTTCATAACCAGCAATGACAACCCCAGCCCCAAGCCCCAAACAACCATTTTTGTACCTTGCTTCATTTAAAATCACCCCCAGTACAACCGTTCCTGTTTATGCAATACATATCCTCTGCCGGATAAGGCCGGAAATCAGTATAGCCGCTGCTCCTCACGTATCCATCCGGCAGAAATACAGCGTATTGGTATCCGCATCATATAACCCCAGATCAAAATTAAAAGAATTTCTATGAAGAATATCCGCTCCGGATGCTTCACCCATTTTTATCTGCCTGTCGATTAACCGATAGTAACCGTTCCGGATTTCCGGAATCAATGGATTACCATCCTGATCGGTCAAATATGGCCCATATTTTCCTCCCCCATCCTCTGTGCCATAAACCAGAGTTTTCACGGTTTCATCCAACGGAAAAGCGTTCCATTTATTCTCCTGAATTTCTTTTAAAACCGCATCCTCCTTAAAATGAAGCACAATACAGGAAGTACCGTCCCCGTTCCCGCTGTGGGTGTCATAGTTTAATATCTCACTTCCCCCGGACGCGTCCAGAGAAAGGACTTCTGAAACAATATCCCGCGTATCTTTCCTACCGCAGGCTGTTATTGACATTATTAAAATTATAAATGCAATCCAGATTGATACATATTTTCCGATGGCTGTCCAAATTGCTTCTATATCCATCCGGCTTCCTCCATAAAGTGAACTGTAAACCTTGGATTTTATCTATTTGCATAATCAATCATAATTTTTTTACAGCTGCTGCACTGATAAGCTTCGCAATGAGGTATCCCCCCTGAGCCTTGGCTTAATTCCAGATCACCATGTTTTTTAATTCGGAAAATATTACCGTCCGGGTTGTCAATTGCAAACGTAATATCTCTAGAACTCATTAAAAATCCTTTTTTCATTTCTTCACCACAATATGGGCACTTCATATTATTTCACCTCCGCAAATTTGATTGTTCCTACAATCTTTATGTTTCCTCCGTTTTGAAATATATCTGAGCAATTATACTGCCATTTTCCCTTTTCCAATGGTATCTCTTTAGTAAAATTGGTCGAACCAATTAATTTTTATATAACCCTTTCCAGCTTGGCAAACTGAACATTATGTTTATAAAAGTTTTATTAAAAGCAATAATATTTCCAGTTTGCAAAAAACCGGAGCCCATTTCTTTTCCACACTTAGGACAGTTCATCTGCCGGCACCTCCCTATTAAGCCAGACTTCCTTAGATTACCGATTTATTTTTTCTTAATGGTAATGCTATTAAATTCCCCAATAGTGCGATAACTGCGTATCCAACTACATATACCCATGCACTTGAGTTATAAAACATAAATATAGATGGGGTAAACATAATTGCTGCAATCAAAATATACCAAAAATCAAAGCCATTCCTGATTCCATAAAAAACAGATGTTATTAAACATATCAGAGGAATAATCATTAACATCACAATCACTGCACTTCCTGTATCTTTTATAAACCGGGGAATGATATAAAAATCTATAAACAATAAAATGTAAAAAATAATGTTCTTTTTTAATCCAGCCATAATTTCCTCCGTTGAACGCTTATGCTTCTAATGAATACAAATACGCAAGCAGTTCTTCCTTACCAAGCGGCTCACAGTGGCTTAATATACAGTATTCACAATCAACCGACTGAATTGTCTGTATCAAAGAATGCAGCTTATTCTTATCCATATATCCGTCATTAAAAAAATCCTCACTTGTGGAATCTCCTAAAAACAATACTCCTTCTTCCGGCACATAAACACAGACCGTATCCTCTGAATGCGGTGAAACTGTATGAAAGATTCGGGCCGTAAGCCCTCCTAAATCCAGCGTCATTTTATCTGAAAATGCTATATCTGACAGCACAATATTTAATTTCTCCTGTCCGTAATACTCTTTTCTAAAATGTTCATCTTCTTTTTTCAGATCTTCCATATACCCGGAGTCCCTCGCCTGTTCCTGCTGATCTTTGAGAAACTCATTTGTTTTGTCATGGGCAATGCTTATTCCGCTGATGGCATGCATACCAAACGTATGGTCATAATGCCAGTGTGTAATTACAGTAAAATCAGGTTTTCTAAAATGCTCTGATTCGACTGCCTCATAAAAATCCTGAACATGAGCAGCGGAATACCCGGCGTCAACCGCCAGAGATAATTTATCCCCTTTAAGATAAGCTAACATAGGCCGGTCTGCTTCAGGGTCATGTTCTAAAAAATAAATTCTGTTCGTTAATTTGTTTAATTTCATTTTCAATCTTCTCCTCCTTCGTCAATCTTCTCTCCTGAGAGAGAAAACCGGCAAACTCCTCCGTCGAAACCTCGCCCCAGTTTCTATAGGAAATGACGCTTCTTTTTCTTACCGCATGCTCCGGAAGCTTTATGGCATAAACCGATATCCAGCATAAAGCCAAGACAGATTACCTCCCTGTTCTTTGTGGCTTTCATGGAAGCCGCTTCACTCTCTCCAAATAATACCTCTATCATTTATCCTGTCCACATCCCCTGTGATCCAATTTTGCTTTTTCCGTGCACTCCTTAACAAATTCGCTCTTGGCGTCGGTATAAGCATCCCTGTTGTGTTCGTATTTCTTCCACACTGACAGCTTTAACGCCTCGTACTCTTTAGCGGCAGCAGGGTTTCACTTCAAATAATCGCGAAAATACAGCTCATCATGATCCACATAATACCGCAAATGCAAATGAAATACCTTTTCCGCAAATCCATTCTCTGTATAGCCCTTATTGAATGATTTTCTGTTATCCCTTTCCGACATACAGATATATCCATGGCGGGTTAACACCTCTTTTACATATTCCATAGAAGCTGTCTTCGGTATTTCCACCAGAATATCAATAATGGACTTTGCCCAGATACCGGGAACCGCAGTGCTTCCCACATGACTGATCCGTACATCGGGTATCTGCAGAAATGTTTCGATCCGTCTTTTCTCCTGTGCATACCAATCGCTCCAATCCGTCTTATGCTCAGAAAGAATAACCGGAAACAATTCCCACAATTCATTTAATGTCATTTCTGATAATGATTTATTCACAGACCCTCCTCATTTTAACTGCGCAAAATCATACGCCTGAGTAATCCAGCCAAACAGCTCCTCATCCAGATCAGAGGGCTTACTGATCACAAAATGAGTGGTCCATCTGCCCGGATATGGCTCTGTCTTTACAGCCACACGATCCGAATTTAAAGGCTCTGCCAGTCCCTGAGTCAGTACAAAATAGCTTTCTGGAAGCTCTGCCTTCTTTTTCACTCTCAGAAATGACACACAGGCGTAGAGGTGTCTGTTATAAAAAGAAATCTGTGATTTCTGCACCTTTATTCTGGTTTCCGGAAAACGTGAAACCAGCATTTGAACAAAACATTCATACAGCGGATATGTATCCGGGCAGGAATCAAAAAACTGTCTGGCGTCCTGTACCGTATGATCCATAAAAACACTCCCTTCTGCCAGCGTTTCATATTTTTTCGGATTTATGTGTCTTATGCCCGAATAACACAAACAGAAACGGAACCAAGCATCTCAGCCATCCGATCAACGGGAGGGAAAAACCAAAGCGTTCCCTCAAATAGAAAGAAAAATCCACGAAAAAGCCCGTCCATTCCAGCGGCTTCCACAGGTACATAAACACAATAGCTCCAGGTCCCGTTACCGCACCAAGAAGTGATTGAACCAGAAGCAGAAGTATTCCATAGGCAGAAAGCACAAATGCAGAAATAAATATCTCCTTTTTTGACAGTCCCCGGAGGAGAAGCATTCCGCCCAATATCAAAACTGCCATAGTAATTCCCGCGTCCGCAAACAGCGATACCCTTTTGTCAATCACCCCTGGTTGGATTATGCCAAAACCAAGCACGATTCTTGTATAAATCGGGGCATAGAGAAAGTCTGCAATTACCGCGATCAGCGGAACTCTCCAGATACTGTTTCCGTATTTTTTTAATTTTTCCATAAAAGCACACCCCCACCTCTTTAAAAAAATTATCTCCCGGCCTTATAAAATGGACAAGCTTTCTGAATACATTGGTTGTTCCGGTCGGAACGCGTACAGGAAAACTCTTTTATTTCCATATGGACTCCAAGCTTTTCCTCAGTGAACCTTACCGCCTCTATGATCGACAGGTAGGAATCCCGTTTACAGCAGCGAGGGCCTCCCGCTTCACCAATCTTTTGAAGCGCCCTTGCTGTCATCTGATTGGACAGTCCCCATTCTGTTTCTGCCAGAGGAGTGGATTTTGTAACAATCGACAGATACATCCCCGTACTGATCCCTGCTCCGCAGGCTCCCCAGAAACCACAGGCTCCTCCGGGAACCTCCTTTCCGCGGCGGTACATCTCCGGCAGGGCCTTCCCAAGCTCCACCTTTCCCCCTGCATTATGATAGGCAGTAAGCAGCGCAGCTCCGACCATTACATGGTGCTCCGGTCCATGCATATGGCAAAAAGGCATCGCCATCATTTTGTCAATTATCTTAATAGGATTTTTGCTGTGTTCATGCAGACACAGCCCGATTATACTGTCCATCCCCTGGGTATGACACTCACTGCACACATAATGCCCCTGAATACAGCGTGTTTTACTGCTTTCTTTTTTATGGCAGACCGCACATTCCATCAAAACATCCTCCTCCAGATATTCTAATGGCTGACGGCAGATCAGACATTCCTCTTTCATTGTATAGTTCTCCTTTATCACTCATTTCTATAATTATAAGATACAGGAAATATGCATAAAAGCAAAGGGATTTTTCTTTACAATCTCTTTACAGACCCCCGCTTTATGTTGCAAATGCAACAGATATGTTTTATAATAACAACAGTTTACATCTAAACTACTAAAAGAAGGGATTCCCATATGACAGACTTTTTTCAGAAAAACCTATTTAAAAACATCTCATTAGATGAGTACAAACATCTGATCTCCTGCATGGAGGGGCGGATAAAAACCTTCCGGCCGGATGAAACCATCTGCTGCTATGACTCAGGCTCTCAGGAAATCGGCATTATAGGCCGGGGAAGAGCTTCTGTAGTACGTTTCGAATACAACGGGGCCAGGACCATTTTGGAACAACTGGTTCCCCAGAGCATCTTCGGCTCCATGCTCTCCTACGAAAGCAGCGACCAGACCGGCGTGAGTGTCATCTGCGATACGGAATGTGATGTCCTTTTTATTAAATACGACCGCATCTGTGCTTCCTGCACAAATGCCTGCGCCTTTCACCACCAGCTTACAAGAAACCTTATGGATCTGATCTCCTGCCGGGTCAGAGATCTAAGCCGCAGGGTAGAGGTTCTTTCCCAGCGTACTATCCGTGACAAGCTCATGTGCTTTTTTTCCCAACAGGCTGTCCATTTTGGCTCTTCTGCCTTCCAGCTTCCCTTTACCATGGTAGATCTGGCTGATTATCTTTCTATTGACCGCAGCGCCATGACGCGGGAACTGAAAAAGATGAAGGATGAAAAACTGGTGGAAATTGACCGGAAATCAATCCGGCTGCTGGTATAGGTATTTTACGGGCACAACGAAAGACAGCGCCTGGGAAAATTTCCTCAGACGCTGTCTTTTTATTCAGAGATCAAAACAATCCTATTCTTCTACTACAGAAAACAGATCCTTGCCAACTCCGCAGATCGGGCATACCCAATCCTCAGGAATATCCTCAAACGCTGTACCGGGAGCAATACCGCTGTCCGGATCTCCTAACTCAGGGTCATAAATATATCCACATGGATCACATACATATTTCTTCATAATTTAAAATCTCCTTTCGTAAATCTAGAGTTATCTTACCACAAGTATCTGCTGTTTTCTGTGATATATGCAACATTTATCATTTTATTTATTCTTCTTTTGCTGCGGCTCTTGCTTCGATTTCACGCTTCTGAACATCGCCGGGAGCCTGCTCATAACGACTGAATTCATAGGAATAGTCTCCCAGACCACCGGTCATGGAACGAAGATCGGTATTGTAACCAAACAGCTCAGACATTGGGATATCTGCCTCAATGACCTGTTTGCCATGGTGATCGGATTCCATGCCAAGAACACGGCCTCTTCTGCGGTTTAAGTCACCCATAACATCACCGGTGAAACGATCCGGAACGGTTACCTTCAGAGAAGCAATCGGCTCCAGAAGAACCGGATTGGCATCCACGAAGCCCTGCTTAAAAGCCAGAATAGTAGCCATCTTAAATGCCATCTCAGAGGAATCTACCGGATGGTAGGAACCGTCTAACAGAGTCGCCTTTAAGCCGACTACCGGATAACCGGCCAGAGGCCCCTTCTGTACGCACTCCTGAAGACCCTTCTCAACTGCGGGGAAGTAATTCTTCGGTACGGAACCGCCGAATACCTTCTCCTCAAATACATACGGTGTCTCCAGATCGCCGGAGGGCTCAAACTCCATGATAACATCGCCGTACTGTCCATGGCCGCCGGACTGCTTTTTGTGCTTGCCCTGTACCTTTACCTTCTTTCGCAAGGTCTCGCGGAAGGCAAATTTCGGCTTGGAAAGCTCAACTGCCACCTTATAACGAGACTGCAGCTTGCTTACCACTACATCCAGCTGCTGGTCGCCGATTCCATAGATCAGAGACTGGCGGTTTTCTGCGTCATTTTTAACGATCAGGGTCAGATCCTCTTCCATCATACGTGCCAGAGCGGTGGATACCTTGTCATCCTCGCCCTTATTTACTGCCTTGTAGGCCATATATGTATATGGAGTGGAAATCTGAGGCTTGTGGTATACGATCGGTGCGGTGCGCACTGCCATGGTGTCTCCAGTCTGAGTCACTGTAAGCTTTGCCACTGCTCCGATATCACCGGCCTTTAACTCGGAAACCTCGATCACGTCCTTACCGCGGAGCACATAAAGCTTTCCGATCTTCTCCTCAGCATCCTTATTTACATTATATACCGTTGTGTCTCCCTTTAACGTACCGGTACAGATCTTCATCAGAGAATATTTTCCAATAAATGGATCTACAATGGTCTTAAATACTCTTGCAGACAGGGATACATCATCATTGTACTTTGCAGTAAAGCGTTCGCCTGTGGATACGTCTACTCCAATACACTCAAAATGATCCGGTGACGGGAAGTATTTGTCCATGGCCTGCAAAAGCACCTTAAATCCCTGGCAGTTAATGCCGGAACCCATCATAACAGGAACGATATCGCCCTCGATTACATGAGTTCTGAGTGCCTGTGAAATTTCTTCCTGCGTAAACTCTTCGCCCAGGAAGTAGCGTTCCATATATTCCTCACTGGTCTCTGCAACGGCCTCGATGAGAGCGTCCCTTGCGATGGTCAGGTTCTTCCGAACATAGTCGGGAATCTCGCACTCCTCATAATCGCTTAAAGTAGTAAAGCGGCGTCCTGCCATCTTAACCACGTTGACAAAGCCCACGAATTTTTCATTTTCACGAATAGGCAGCTGGAACGGAGCGATCTTACGTCCGAACTTCTTTTCCAGCTTTACCACCAGCTCACGATAGCTGGCATGATCATCATCCATATTGGTGACGAAAATCAGTCTGGGCAGATTGTACTTTTCGCACATCTCCCATGCTCTCTCTGTGCCGGGTTCAATGCCGGCCTTGCAGTTTACAACGATAATGGCAGCGTCTGCTACGCTGATAGCTTCCTCTGCTTCTCCCACGAAATCAAAAAATCCGGGAGTATCCAGGAGATTGATCTTAACAGGCCCGTTTTCGCCTTCATATTCCAGAGGAATGAGGGTGGTGGAAATGGAGAACTGCCTCTTGATCTCTTCTTTGTCATAATCACTGATGGTGTTGCCGTCGGGCACCTTACCCATACGCTTTGTTACACCTGTAATAAATGCCAGAGCCTCCGCAACGGTCGTCTTACCGGCGCCTCCGTGTCCAAGTAATACAACGTTGCGGATTTGTTCAGTACCATATACGTTCATAAACTTCCCTCCTGTGCATATTTATTTAAGCCATGTGTCTATTCTACTAAATTTTTCAGAATTTTTCAAGCTTTTTGACTTATTTGCACAATGAAATTTTTATTTTTATTTTAATGTCCGTGAAAGGTCATAAAACTAAACTGGCTTTTCCAATTCTTTGACATTTTTTGCTTACACATCTTTGCGCCGCATGATGATTTTGTACATAAAAGTGTGAAACTTTAAAGTAATAAAGTGTTGACATTTTCAGACACAGGCTTTAAACTGAAGGATATCAGAAAAAGAGGTTAGGGCAGACAGCAGTGTCCCTACGAAAAGGAGAAGACAAATGATCATTATCATGAAGCCAGACGCCTCCAAAGAGGCTGTAAAAAAAGTAACCGATCTGATTGAAGCAAAAGGACTTCAGCCCCATCTTTCCGAGGGCTCCCAGGTAACCATCGTAGGCGTGGTAGGCGATAAGACAAAGCTGATGGGAAGCAACATCGAAATGAGCGAAGGCGTAGACAAGGTTGTTTCCGTCACTGAATCCTATAAGCTTGTAAATAAGAAATTCCATCCGGATGATTCTGTGATCCCGGTAGGCAATACCCATATCGGCCCTGGGACGCTCACCGTTATGGCCGGCCCCTGTGCCATTGAGTCAAGAGAACAGTTAATGGAAACCGCCTTTGCAGTAAAGAAAGCCGGAGCTACCTTCCTCCGGGGCGGCGCTTACAAGCCCCGTACTTCTCCCTACTCCTTCCAGGGCTTAGAGGAAGAGGGCTTAAAATATATGAAGGAAGCCAGAGAAGCCACCGGTTTAAATGTGATCTGCGAGGTCACCAGCGCCCACGCCATCGAGGCTGCCTCCAAATATGTGGATATGCTCCAGATCGGCGCCAGAAATATGCAGAATTTTGAGCTTTTAAAGGAGGCAGGAAAATCCGGTATGCCCGTTCTCTTAAAGAGAGGCCTGTGCGCTACCATTGATGAATGGCTCAATGCAGCAGAGTACATCATTTCTGAGGGGAATCCAAATATCGTACTCTGCGAGCGCGGTATCCGCACCTATGAGACCTCTACCCGCAACACTCTGGACATCAGCGCCGTGCCTGTGATCCGCCAGAAGAGCCATCTCCCTATTATCGTAGACCCCAGCCATGCCACCGGTGTAAGAGCCTATGTAGAGCCTCTGGCAAAGGCTGCGATCGCCGTAGGAGCAGACGGATTGATGATCGAGGTTCACCCAAATCCGGCCTGCGCCCTGTCTGACGGCCCCCAGTCTCTGACCTTTGACGCCTTTGAAAAGCTCATGGCCGACTTAAAGCCATACTGTGATCTGGCAGGCAGAACGGTCACACGGTAAAAGGGAAATCTTAAGATAAAGGGGGCTGCATCTTATGGAACAATTTACAATCAAGGACTCCACTATAGCCTTTATCGGTCTGGGACTGATCGGCGGTTCCCTTGCAAGGGGGCTCAAGCGGGCCCGTCCAGATATCCGCATTATGGCCTATATGCGGACCCGCTCCAAATTAGAGCAGGCCAAAAAAGACGGTATTATAGACGTGATCTTAAATGGGATCGGGGAAGATCTCCTGGAATGTGATATCATTTTCCTGTGTACTCCTGTGGAGTATAATGCCCAGTATCTCTCTGCCATCCGCCCCTATTTAAAACCGGGAGCATTGATCACAGATGTAGGGAGCACCAAAACAGATATCCATAAAGAAATCCTGCGCCAGGGCCTTTCCCACTGTTTTGTGGGAGGCCATCCCATGGCCGGATCCGAAAAAACAGGCTATGAACATTCTACAGATCATCTTTTGGAAAATGCCTATTATATTGTGACCCCGCCAGAAGGCCTGACAGAGCCCTCTGCATCCTATTCGGACAACGTCTGCCGTCTGCTGGCAGTGGCTCAGGCTGTGGGAGCAATCCCTCTGGTGCTGGATTACAGGGAGCATGACCGGGTAACGGCTGCCATCAGCCATCTGCCCCATCTGGTGGCCTCCAGCCTGGTAAACCTGGTAAAGGACAGCGATTCCCCGGAAGGCATCATGCGCAGGGTCGCAGCAGGCGGCTTTAAGGACATTACCCGCATCGCCTCCTGCTCTCCTGAAATGTGGGAGCAGATCTGCATGACAAACGCCGGGCCCATCGGAGATATGCTGGAGCAGTATATCGGCTCCCTTCAGGATATTCTGGATCAGATCCGCGGACACAAGGACAAAGAGATTTACCGGCTGTTTGAAAAATCACGCACCTACCGAGATTCCATTACAGACCGGGCAAAAGGCCCTATCGAACCCTCCTATGAATTTTCAGTTGATGTGGTGGATGAGGTGGGATCCATTTCTACTATTGCCGTTATTTTAGCCGCAAAGGGCATCAGTATTAAAAATATCGGCATCAACAACAACAGAGAACACGGCGAAGGCGCTTTAAAAATTGCCTTTTATGACGAGGCTTCCATGAAGGAGGCCTGGGAACGGCTTGAAAAATACAAGTTTGAGCTGGTGCGGCTGTAAAACAGAAAGGAATCATATTTTATGGAACTGAAAAAATGGGGTCCCCTCCGGGGCGAAATCACAGTTCCCGGTGATAAATCCATTTCCCACCGGGCGGTTATGTTCGGCTCTCTTGCAAAGGGAACCACGGAAATCCACGGCTTTCTTCAGGGCGCCGACTGTCTTTCTACCATCTCCTGTTTTGAAAAAATGGGCGTTTCCATTGAAAATAAAGGGGATGTGGTTCTGGTACATGGAAACGGCCTTCACGGCCTAAAAAAACCGGAAACTATATTGGACTGCGGAAACAGCGGCACCACCACCCGCCTGATCTCAGGCATCCTCAGCGCACAGGATTTTGACGTTACTCTCACAGGAGATGCTTCTATCCAGAAACGGCCCATGAAGCGGATTATGGAGCCCCTTTCCCGGATGGGAGCCGATATCACAAGCATCCTGGGAAATGACTGTGCTCCGCTCCTGATCCGTGGCACAAAGCTTCATGGGATTCATTACACCTCAAAGGTAGCCTCTGCCCAGGTAAAATCCGCCATTCTGCTGGCTGGCCTTTATGCAGACGGCATGACCCAGGTCACAGAGCCCTTTGTATCGAGAAATCATTCCGAACGGATGCTAAAGCTATTTGGAGCCTCTGTTTCCACCGAAAAGACAACCGCCTCCATCTCCCCTGCTTCCCAGCTCTACGGTCAAAAGGTCATGGTACCGGGAGATATTTCCTCTGCCGCCTACTTTATTGCAGCCGGCCTGATGGTTCCCGGCTCTGAAATCCTGATCAAAAATGTAGGCATCAACCCTACCAGAGACGGGCTTCTCCATGTATGCCGCGCCATGGGAGCCGATCTGACCCTTTTAAATGTACGGGGCCAGGAGGGAGAACCAACGGCAGATATCCTGGTCCGCCACAGCGCCCTTCACGGAACCACCGTCGGCGGTGCCATCATTCCTACCCTCATTGACGAGCTTCCCATGATCGCTGCCATGGCGGCTGCGGCAGAAGGGGAAACAAGGATCTGTGATGCAGGGGAATTAAAAGTCAAGGAATCCAACCGCATTGCCGTCATGGTTGAAAACCTCACTGCCATGGGCGCTGATGTGACTGAAACAGAGGACGGCATGATCATCCGCGGCGGAAAGCCCCTCCATGGAGCTGTGATCAACAGCCACTTAGATCACCGGATCGCCATGACCTTTGCTGTGACCGCCCAATGTGCGGAAGGACTCACAACCATACAGGGCGCGGACTGTGTCAATATCTCCTATCCCCGCTTCTATGAGGAGTTGATGGGACTGATTCAAAAGGGAGGCGTTTGTTAATGGATTTACAGTTAGTAAAAATGGGGCCTGAATACCGGGAAATGGCCGAGGATATGCTCCGTGAATGGAAGGCCTCCGGTGAAGCCATCATCCCAAGTGCTATTGATCAGGCAGACATTCATGATTTCCCAGCCTATTTAGACAGCCTGGAGCTTACGGAGGCGGTTCCCGGCCTGGTGCCCGATTCTACCTTTTTCTGTCTGGATAAAGAGAGAAATATCCTGGTGGGAGCCATCAATATCCGTCATTATTTAAATGACCATCTTTTAAAATTCGGCGGCCACATCGGAGACGGGGTACGTCCTTCTGAACGCCGGAAGGGAATTGCTACCCGGATGATTGCCCTGGGACTTGAGGAATGTAAAAAACTGGGTATCACCCGCGTCCTTATGACCTGCAAAAAGGAAAATACTGGATCTGCCAAAAGCATTATGAACAACGGCGGCATCCTTGAAAATGAAATTGAAAAAGAAGACGGAACCGTGATGCAGCGGTACTGGATCACGCTGTAACCAAAAGAAATCCCCTGTAACCGGCCAGCCGGAATGTATCATTCTAACCGCCTGATTACAGGGGATGTTTTTTATATTTTATTTTGCAGGATAAAATCCGGTGGGAACCTCTGCCAGATTGATCATGATATTCTTCATCTGGGTATAGTGATCCAGGATTACCTTGTGGGTTTCACGTCCAATGCCGGACTGCTTATATCCGCCAAAGGGGGCTCCCTCAGGGATTGCATTATAGGTATTTACCCACATGCGGCCTGTTTCCACGCCTCTTGCCACGCGCAGGGCACGATTGATATCTCTGGTCCATACAGCACCGCCCAGTCCGTACTCACTGTCATTTGCCATGGCAATGACCTCTTCCTCTGTCTTAAACTTCAGGATGCAGGCCACCGGTCCGAAAATTTCCTCCTGAGCCACTCTCATGTGGTTGGTAACATCACCTAAGAGGGTAGGACGAAGGAAGCAGCCCTTTTCCAGCTCGCCCTCTTTGGCCTGAACACCGCCGCAGAGCAGCTTTGCGCCCTCTTCTTTACCGATTTCCACATATTTTAAGATCTTCTCCATCTGACGGCGGTCGATCTGGCTGCCCATCTGGGTATCCTCTTCCCATGGAAGCCCAACCTTCACCTGGTTAAAGCGCTTGACAGCCTCCTCTACGAAGCGGTCGTAAATGCTCTCCTGGACGAACACGCGGGAGCCTGCGCAGCAGACCTGGCCCTGGTTGAACAGGATACCCATCTGCAGGCCGTCCATAGCCATCTCCCAGTCACAGTCCTCAAAGAAGATATTGGCAGATTTTCCGCCCAGTTCCAGCGTGGATGGGATCAGTTTTTCAGCCGCTGCCATAGCTACGCTGCGTCCTACCTCGGTAGAACCGGTAAATGCCAGCTTTCTAAAGCCCTTGTGCTCCAGCATATACTGGCCGGAACGGGAGCCGGAGCCTGTAATTACATTGAATACGCCTGCCGGGATTACATCCTGCACCAGTCTTGCAAATTCCAGTACGCTTAAGGAAGTGGTGCTGGATGGCTTAAATACACTGCAGCAGCCGCTTGCCAGCACAGGAGCCAGCTTCCAGGCAGCCATAAGGAAGGGGAAGTTCCATGGGACAATCTGGCCTACCACGCCGATGGGTTCTCTTAAGATCAGGCTTAAGGTCGTATTTCCCAGCATATTGGCGCTTCCCTCTTCCGCCAGGATACAGCCTGCGAAGTAGCGGAAATGATCTGCCGCCATAGGCACGTCAACGGCCAGTGTCTCACGGATGGGCTTTCCGTTGTCCATAGACTCTACCATAGCCAGATGCTCCTTATTGGCGTCAATGATATCTGCAATCTTATTTAAGACAGCGGCCCGCTCTGCCACGGTTGTATTCTTCCAGCTTTCAAATGCTTTCCAGGCTGCAGCTACCGCCTCATCTACATCCTCTCTTGTAGCCTCGGCGCACTCTGCCAGAAAGCTCCCGTCTGCAGGACAGGTGGTCTTAAAAAGCTTCCCGTCTGAAGCGTCCTTCCACTGTCCTCCGATCAATAACTGATATTTACTCTGAAGCTCTGCCTTCTTCATAATGATTTCCTCCTTTTTAATACGCAGCTTTATAAATTCCAATTACCTGCTCCTTGGTTGCCTTGCGCGGATTGGTTAACTGGCATACATCCTTCATTGCATTCTCTGCCATGATCTCAAAATCTTCTTCCTTTACGCCCAGACTTCTTAAATCCTTCGGGATTCCTACCTGCTCGCTGAGCTGGCGGATTGCATGAATCGCTTTCTTTGCAGCCTCTGTGGCGGAAAGCCCTTCAATATTTTCGCCCATTGCCTTGGCAATATCGCGGAAACGGTTCATATTTCCGATCAGGTTAAATTCTTCTACATGAGGAAGCAGGATCGCGTTGCAGACGCCGTGAGGCAGATTATAAAAGCCGCCCAGCTGATGGGCCATGGCGTGTACATAGCCAAGTGACGCATTGTTAAAAGCAATACCTGCCAGATACTGACCGTAAGCCATCTTATTTCTGGCCTTCATATAGGTACCGTTTGCTACTGCCTTTGGCAGATACTGGGTAATCATGGTAATGGCCATCAGAGCCGCCGCATCGGTCAGCGGGTTAGCATTGGTTGATACATAAGCCTCGATAGCGTGTGTCAACGCATCCATCCCCGTTGCAGCAGTCAGTGACGGAGGCATTCCCACCATAAGCTTCGGATCATTGATTGCGATCTGAGGCGTCACTCTCCAGTCAACGATTGCCATCTTTACATGGCGGCTGGTATCTGTAATAATATAGAAGCGTGTGATCTCAGACGCCGTTCCTGCGGTTGTATTGATTGCGACCATGGGACACATATTCTTTGTGGAACGGTCGATTCCTTCATAATCCCGTATATTTCCTCCGTTGGAAGCTACAAGGCCGATCCCCTTTGCACAGTCATGGGAAGAGCCGCCGCCTAAAGAGATAATGGAATCACAGCCGTTTTCCTTAAATACCCTTAATCCGGCTTCTACATTGGTATCCTTGGGGTTTGGCTCTGCGCCCCCAAATACTACGCTCTCTACTCCGGCTTCGGATAAAATTCCCTGGATCATGGCTGCCATTCCCTGTTTCTCCAGGAATGCATCCGTAACGATCAGTGTCTTTTTGCCTCCCAGGCTCTTCATCAGACCGCCTGTTTCATAACCCCTGTTTCGGTTCGTTACCCCCGTGACACCATCATCCTACCACCCATCTGCGCTCTTTAAAACAGCCAAAACAAAATAATAAAAGGATGCCAGTTTAGCATCCTTTACCATTGCATAAATACATTTCCAAGTCTTCGGACCGCTTCACGAAGCCGTCCCTCATCCATATCGCTGTAATTGAGCACCAGTACCCTTTCATACTCCGGACGCACCCTGGTACAAAACTGGGACAGACAGGCTACTAAAATCCCCTGCTGCTTCGCTTTCTCACGAATCTGTCCGTCTGTGAGAGACGTATCCAGCTTTACCAGCAAATGGGTTCCGCTCTCTCCGCCCCGTACATCTGCTACCGGGAGCAGGGAGGACTGGCGGATGATCCGGATCAGCCGTTCCCCCTCTGTGTGATAATATTTCTTAAGGCGGCTCAGATGACGCTCAAAATACCCTTTCTCCATAAACTTTGCCAGAGCATACTGCTCACATGCAGAGGCTGTGTTGGAATAGAAATTGGCATTATCAATATACCGGCTGATCAGCGCTTCCGGCAGTACCATGTAGCTGATCCGGATCGCAGGAGCCAGAGTTTTGCTGAAAGTATTCATATAGATCACCCTCCCATTCCGATCCATGCTCTTTAGGGCAGGGATTGAGCGGGAACGGTAGCGGAACTCGCAGTCATAATCATCCTCGATCACATATCTGCCTTCCTTTTCTACGGCCCAATTTAAAAGCTCCTGTCTTCTTGCGGCAGACATGACTGTCCCCAGAGGATAATGATGCTCCGGTGACACATGGATCACATCTGCCCCGCTTTCTCTTAAGCTTTCCATACTGATCCCATTTTCATCCATTTCCGTATATCTCCAGGATAGACCATATTCCTCGTAGATCCTGGGAATCTTTTTGTATCCCGGATTTTCCACCCCATAAACAGAGTCTCCGGGAAGCAGCTTTACAAGCTTTCCATAAAGATATTCAATTCCTGCTCCTATGACAATACATTCCGGAGATACCACAATCCCTCTCAGCCTGTATAAATAGTCTGCAATAACCTCTCTCAGCTGCCTGACTCCCAGAAAATGGGCTCTCTGCACCAGCTCCATATCGTACTCGGAAAGCACCTCCCGCATGACCTTTCGCCACATGGAAAAGGGGAATTTTTCATATATGGTATTGTTAGCCGTAAAATCTGCAAACCACTTCTCCTCCCGGTACAGCTGGGGATATTCTGCTTTCTCAGGATGATACTGATCCATGGTCTCTACGTCTGCTACAAAATAGCCCTTTTTCTCCTTTGCGATCAGATAACCCTCCACCAGGAGCTGTTCATAGGCATTCACCACGGTTTTCACACTGATCCCATTATCTCTGGCAAGCTCTCTTCTGGAAGGCAGCTTTGTTCCCGGCAGGAGACGGCCTCTGAGAATGTCCTCCCTCAGACATTCATAAAGACATTCATAGAGGGGACACCCCCTTTTTTTCACTAATTCATAATGCAGCATTTTTATCTGGTATCCTTTTTTTTATTAAAACTGGGTATTAAATAGGGTTCAATTTCGATTATAATAGGGGTAATGCCATTTGTAAAGGGAGGAAATCGTATGGGAGTCTATGCAGTAACCGGAGGTTCTAACGGAATCGGAGCAAAAACCATTTCCATTTTAAAGCAAAAAGGCCATGAAACCATCAATATAGACTGGAAGCGTGGAGATATTGAAGCAGATCTGTCTCTTCCCGAAGGGAGGCAGAAGGCCATTGACGAGCTTTTCAGCCTCTGCCCTCAGGGACTGGACGGCCTGATCCTCTGTGCCGGCATCCCCGGCTCCCGAAAAGACCTGCGTCTAATCCTTTCCGTCAACTATTTCGGAACCATTTCCATTATAAAAGGCGCCTATGATCTTCTGAAGCAGAAAAACGGCGCCTGTGTCATCTCTGCCTCCAGCGCCATTTCCAGGGAAGATATGAAAACCGATCTGGTAGACCTTTTAAACAACAACAGAGACGATGAATATCGGATCCTTGAGGTGATCGGCCGAATGGATGGAGCAGACTTAAGTACCGGAGATCAGATCTACACTGCCTCCAAGTATGCACTCTGCCGCTGGATGCGCCGCCACTCTGCCTCCTATGCTGCAAACGGTGTCCGGATCAATGCCGTGGCTCCTGGGAATGTAAACACCCCTATGACAGCTACCGGGTCAAAGGATACGGCAGCGGCCTTAAATGCCCTTCCGATCCCCACAAAGTACGGCACAAAAAAGCAGATGGATCCGGAAGAAATTGCTTCTGTGATCACATTTCTCATCTCTCCTGAGGCCAGAGGCGTCAATGGAATCGTCATGTTTGTGGACGGTGGCACAGATGCGCTGTTGAATACGGAAAAGGTTTATTAGAAATTCAGATATAAAAGAAAGAAGGATCAGACACCATGACGGAACATTCTGCCATTGAACGATATATAGAAGCACTTGAAACGAAGGATTTTAAAGCACTGGGGGATTTATTCACTTCAGACGGGCATTACTGCGACTACTGCCCCAACGGAACGTCCCAGCACGAATACCATCTCTACGGAAAAGAAGCAATCACTATGTTTTTTCAGAATAAGTTTCTGTTCCGCCAGTATTCCATCCTAAGCCCGGTCATCTTAAATGACCGCCAGGCAGAGTTCATTGCTTCCTTTGGAGGCTGCTATGTGATGGCGATCGCAAACCTCCAGCAGCTCTCTGCTGACGGCCATATCAGACGGCTTACGGTGCGGCCGCGGTGAACTTCTCCATGGAAATCCTCTGTCCCATGCAATTATATCCCATCCGTACCGGATGACCGCTCTCCTCCTCATTCCCATCCTGAGTTGGTAAGTCATCTGGATTTCATCCTTAAATTAAGAAGTGCTTACATTCTGTCATTGCTATAAACCGAAAAAAACGCTATACTTAAATTGAAAATTGTAGTAGGAGGTATGCTCTATGAGTGAAAGGCAGCTAGACATCGCTGATATGCAGTGCTGGGTATTTCGTATAGCTCAATCAAAATGGAACATGTCATCCAGTGACTGCGCTGAACTATTCAAAACGTACGATATCCTTGGATTCATCTCTGAATGTTACGATATTCTTCATTTAAATAGTTATTCCTGCGTGCTTCATGATTTAGAGACATTGTTAAAAAATCGAGGTGTAACCGTATGATAGAACTACAAGATGGAATGTTTCTCTACCACGGCAGCTACATTGACATATCGGAGATTGACCTGAATTGCTGCTTTGAGGGACTTGAATGTTCAACTTTCCGTTAGAAAAGCTATGCGCATCGGCAGTGTTCCAGAAGATTTCAATCCTGCAGATGGCCAGGTATCTGTTTACAAGTTTCACTATGATCCGAATATACTGGCATACTGCTTTCAGGGAGCGACGGTTGAATGGCTTCATTTCGTATCAGCAAACCGAAAAAAGAACCTGTTCCCACAGCTGTTAAAAAAATACGGTACCATTGATATCATTGGCGGAAAAATCGCGGATGACCAGACAGCCCGCACCTTACAGCGTTATATCGGCGGTGTTGATTTCGGTATTCCCGGAACTCCGGAAGCCGACAAAATAACCATTGAGCATCTTGAATTTATAAGGAGTGACCGCTATGGAGACATCAAACTATAATTTCACGGATCCGCAAAAAGAAAGCTGTGCTGTTAATCTTATGCGTGATACAATTGAAGTACTCTCTTTACGTGATGGTATTTCCTATGAAGATGCACTACTTCGCTTTACCAGTTCAAAGGTATATGAAACCCTTTTCGACTATGCCACCGGCATTTGGAGAGAAAGCCCAGATTATCTTTTGAATCTTTACGACTACTGCAATTCCAAAAGCAAAAACTCAAATTTTGGATAACTATAGAGCCGGATCATACATCATAAATGCTTACGAAAGACAACACACTGTATGTAAAATAACAAATTATAAATTAAAAGGCAGAAACGGCAGGTCCCATGATGGGTGTCTTCCGCTTCTGCAGATAGCATATTTTGTTAGATTTTCTTACCACTTCTTCTCAAGTTTTAAATCCCAATCAATCTGATATACATCTGTCTGATCCCTTATACATTGGTATAAGGTTAGCCATCCCTCATATGCATATGGGGGGGGGTATCATATTCAGCTCCTCGACAGAAACTTTCCATTAATTCATCCCAAGAATTAAATTTTCCTTGTAGAAACTTTCCAATTTCAAGCATCTGATCTAACACTGCATATTCCGCTCTGTAATATATCCGGCATAATAAGATTCTCTCACAAGACGCATGGCTGCGCAATAATCAAAAGCATCTATTGTTCCATCCCCGTTTTCTTTGTACGCCACAATGAGATCATAGATTTCCCTTTCATCTTTTGTTTTTTCAGCCAGCTTTTCCAAACTCAGTTCCATATATCCTTTCGCTTTGTACTCACATATCAATTTTTGAAATGGTATCCGGAATTTACCATTCAGCAGTTCTCCAATGGTTTCTATTGCTGATTTTCTATCTGTAATCATCCATTCCGTTTCTAACCGTATCTGGGCTTCTTTTTGATATGTTCCAAAGGAACTATTAAAATATTCCAGTTCCCAATCAGAATGGTATACCTCCGGTCCATATACAGCGTAAAACCATTTTTCAAGTTGTTCTCTGGACTCTGATGAAACAATTTGCTCAATAATTGTAATTGGAAAAAATATAAAAAAATAGCCTGAGCAAACCATGGGTTATGCAATAAATCTCTTTTTTATCTGCCAGAATTACTGTCTTAATTCCCAATATCTTTTTCCCAATAGATACGCCATTATACCCCCTGTCAGCGATATAATTGTATACCAGAAATACCATCATGGCACTTAGCCTGTATAAAAGCTGTCCCACCACGGATGGAGATGGTGTCATAAAGAACGTAAATAAAGAAAAAATAATTTGGACAATAATTAAATCAATAATGAGTGCAAAAAATCGTTTCATAATCCTATCTTGCTAGCCTTATAATACTCTCTGTCAAATTGAAAAGAATCTGCCCATCTCCAGGCAGATTCTCCCAATGTCTATCAATATCATGCTGTCTACTCCAAAAATCCCCGAAGCCTCATATAATCCTTGATCAGGACGATCATCTGGTCATAGTCAATGCGGCTGGCATTGATGGGCAGGTCATAGTTTTCCATATCCATCCAGTTGCGGCCGGTAAAGTAGCGGTGGTACTCGGTACGGGTACGGTCAATACGCTTCATCCGGCGCAGGGCCTCTGCCTCGTCTACCTTATCTACATCCATAATGCGGCGGACTCTGGTAACGGTATCCGCATATACAAAAATACGGATCACATCATCTAACTGATCCTGAAGCACATAGTTGCCGCAGCGTCCCACAATGATGCAGTTTTCTGATGCAGCCAGCTTGCGAATGACAGAGGACTGGAAACGGAACAGATTTTCCGGAGAAGTGATTTTATGGCCGTTCTGGGCGGGTTCTGACAGCTCCGGCTTTATATTAGTCACAATGCGGTACAGCAGGTTATTTCCCGCCTTTTCATCTGCCAGACGGAAATACTGCTCCCCGATGGCGCTGGTCTCTGAGGTCATCTTCAAGATTTCTTCATCATAGAAATGGATTCCCAGTTCTTTTGCCAGACGTTCGCTGGTTAAGCGTCCTCCGCTTCCGTACTGACGTTCTACCGTAATTACAAAATGTTTGCTGCTCATAGATTTATGCCTCCTTTTTCGGTTAGATCACATCAATATGACACATTTTCATAGCGTTTAAAGCATTTTCGTGGCTTTGTGGAGTTACGCCGGCACAGCAGTCCGCCTTTACGCAGATTTCCGCCTCTGGCGTCTTTGCCTTGATCAGCAGGGCATTTGAGATCACACAGATATCGGTACACAGTCCAAGAAGCTCAATTCTTTCATATCCGCCTGCCGCTGCATACTCTGCCAGTTCGGGGCTTCCAAAGGTAACTTTCTCAAAGCGCTTTCCGTCAAACTCCCTGAGGCCTGCATCCAGCTCCCAGCCTTCTGTTCCCTTCAGACAGTGGGGAACAGGAAGCTTTTTCCCCTCCATGGTATCCATGTAATCCGGGCCATGGGTGTCCAGGGTAAATACAACCTCATTCCCTGCTTCCCTGTATTCACAGATCCGTTTCCTTACAGCCGGAACAATCTGCTGTGCTTCCAATGTACCCAATGCTCCGTCTATGAAGTCCTTCTGCATATCTACAACCACTAAAAGTTTCTTCACGATTCTGCTCCTCCCGATGATCTTGTGTGTAAACTTTCATTTTGTATTATAATAATACCACAAATTTACATCTTGGGGAATATAAAAATAAAAACACAAAAAGTAGTTGACAAATGGCGGTTCCTGTATTAGTATACAAAACAACAAGCCAAACCATTGAGAAAGAGGAGTAAGCTTCCAAAGCATTTTCACAGAGAGCCGCGGGTGGTGGGATCGCGGTACTAGGCTGGCAGCTGAATGGACTTTCGAGGGCGGTCCTGAACGATACAGACATACCGGTTACGGCAGTCGATGTAGGGACTGACGGATTCTGCACCCGTTATGCATGCAGCGCATATGATAGTATGTGAGAGTGGACTATTTCAGTCAATTTGAGTGGCACCGCGGATTCGATTCGTCTCAATTACAACCAGGTTGTAATTGGGACGTTTTTTTATTTTCATGATCAAGGAGGAAAATATTATGAGAAAATCAATGGCAATCCTTTTAACAGCAGCTATGAGCGCATCCCTGTTGGCAGGCTGCGGCTCCTCTTCCCAGAGTTCATCCTCTGCCCCGGCAGAAAAAACAACCGCGGACAGCAGCTCCTCTTCCAAAGAAAATGCAGATGCTGCTCCGGAAGAAGGCGCAGACGCATCCTACACCATCGGCATCGGACAGTTTGCAGAGCACGGCTCTCTTGATAACTGCCGAGAGGGCTTTATCCAGGGACTGGCGGAGGCAGGAATTGAGGAAGGAACCAATCTTACCATCCTCTACAGCAATGCTCAGGCAGACGGCGGTACAGCCAGCCAGATTGCCAATACCTTTGCAGGGAAAGATGTTGATTTAATGTGCGGCATTGCAACGCCCATGGCACAGGCACAGTACAGCCTGGCAATGAAAACAGATATCCCCGTTATCTTCACCGCAGTAACCGATCCCGTTGCAGCAGAGCTGGCAAATGCGGACGGGACTCCTGTAGGAGAAATCACCGGAACCAGTGATAAGCTCCCCATTGAACAGCAGCTTCAGATGATCCGTGAAATTCTTCCCGATGCAAAGAACATCGGAATCATGTACACCACCAGCGAGGTAAATTCCGAATCAGCCATTGCTGAGTATAAGGAACTGGCGCCAAAATACGGCTTTGAGATCATAGATTCCGGTATCTCTTCCTCTGCTGATATCCCGCTTGCTGCCGATACACTTATCGGAAAGGTGGACTGTATTACTAATCTGACAGACAATACGGTGGTTGCTTCCCTTCCCGTTATCTTAAGCAAGGCTTCCGCCAAAAATATCCCTGTATTCGGAAGTGAGATTGAACAGGTAAAGATCGGCTGTCTGGCAGCTATGGGACTGGACTATATTGAGCTTGGAAAGCAGACCGGACAGATGGCTGCAAAGGTATTAAAGGGCGAGGCAAAAGCCAGTGAAATGAATTACGAAACCATCAAGGAAGCAGCTTTTTACGGCAACACAGAAGTAGCGGAAAACCTGGGAATCACTCTTCCCGAATCGCTCACCAGCTCTGCCGCTGAAATGTTTGACACTATTGCACAATAATTTGGAGGACGATCATGACAATCATCTTGGGTATTCTTGAAGAAGGCCTGGTTTACGCCATTATGGCCCTGGGCGTTTACATTACCTATAAGATCCTGGATTTCCCGGACCTTTCCGTTGACGGCACCTTTCCTCTGGGAGCTGCCGTCACAGCCGCAGGCATTGCAGGAGGCTTCCTCTCTCCTGTGGCCGCCCTTTTCGTATCCTTTTTAGCCGGCGCTCTGGCCGGATGCGTCACCGGCCTGATCCATGTGAAGCTTAAGGTCCGCGATCTTCTCTCCGGCATTATTGTCATGACAGCCCTCTATTCCATCAATCTGAGGATCACGGGAAAAGCGAATCTTCCGATTTTCAGCAAGGAAACTATTTTTTCAAATGAATTTCTCTCCGCAAACGTACCGGAAGCTTTTAAGCCCTATACCACCACACTGATTCTTCTGGTACTGGCCGTGCTCTGCAAGGTGCTGCTGGACGCCTATTTAAAAACAAGATCCGGCTATCTGCTCCGGGCGGTAGGCGACAACGAGACATTAGTCACTTCGCTTGCTAAGGACAAGGGGCTGGTAAAAATCATCGGTCTGGCAATTGCCAATGGCTTTGCAGCCCTGGCCGGCTGCGTATACTGCCAGCAGAAAGGCTTTTTTGAAATCTCTGCCGGCACAGGAACCATGGTGATCGGTCTGGCAAATGTAATCATCGGAACACAGCTTTTTAAGCGGTTTGGCTTTGTAAAATCCACCACAGCCGTTATCATCGGCTCTATCCTCTATAAGGCCTGTGTCTCTGCTGCTCTTCTTGTAGGCGATCTGAAGATTGCCGGCCTGAACTTGTCTGTTCCGGTTACTGCTTCTGATTTAAAACTGATCACCTCCGTACTGTTTTTGATCATCCTTGTATTAAGCCCTGCGGGCGGAAAGAAGGTAAAGAGCCATGCTTGAGCTGAAACACATCCATAAATACTACAATACGGGTACGGTCAACGAAATGTGCCTGTTTGAAGACTTTAACCTGACAATCCGGGATCACGAATTTGTATCCGTTGTAGGAAGCAATGGTTCAGGAAAGACTTCCCTTTTAAATATCATCTGCGGCAGTATCCCTTTAGATGAAGGGACGATCCGCATCGGCAATGAGGATATTACTAAAATGGCAGAATACAAACGCCAGCGCCGCATCGGCCGTGTCTACCAGAATCCGGCTATGGGCACCTGCCCCTCTATGACGATTGCAGAAAACATGGCATTGGCAGACAATAAGGGCAAATTTTTTAATCTGCGCCCCGGAAAAAATAAACAGCGGATCGATTTTTACCGTGAAAGCCTCCGCACACTGGGTCTGGGACTGGAAGATAAGATGGATGTAAAGGTAGGCGTTCTCTCCGGCGGCCAGCGCCAGGCCATGGCGCTGCTTATGTCCACCATGACTCCGATCGAATTTCTGATCCTGGATGAGCACACGGCTGCACTGGACCCAAAAACCGCAGAAACCATCATGGAGCTCACAGACCGCATTGTAAGGGAAAAGAATCTGACTACCATTATGGTAACCCATAATCTGCGCTATGCAGTGGACTACGGAAACCGCCTGCTGATGATGCATCAGGGCAAAGCCATTATGGACAAAGCGGGAACAGAAAAAGAAGAAACAAGAATTGATGATATTCTGAAAAAATTTAATGAAATCAGCATAGAGTGCGGAAATTAGTAAAAAAAGAATCAGGCAGCCGGCCATTTCCGGCAAAGCCTGATTCTTTTTTATGGGATTATTCTGCAAATACCATGATTTTTGTGGCTGTATTGTCATCTCCCGACCATACGACCACCTTTTTACCCTGGGTCAGATCATCCAGAGTTACAATATTTCTTGTAAGATATGGGAAAATGTCACAGTCCTCTGCCAGAATGTACTCTGTGCCGTCTGAAGCCGTAAGCACCGTCTGGGAGCTGCCTGCATCTGTAATGACAGAGTCTGCCTCCACATAATCAGGCACCTTAAAATCCGCAGGAATATTGGCAAAAATGATAGCAGCATTGGTCATGGGCGGAAGGCTCATCGTCATAGCCGGACCAATGTACGCATAGATCGTCTCCCCATCCTGGATATCCTCTAATGTAAGGGGCGTACCAGAAACTGCATCCAGGATCAGGGTGGATTCCTGAGAGATATTTAGGATGATCTCTCCCTCAGCGCTCACGCCGGAACGGTTATCAATGGAAAGACGCCCGTCCTCCATATGGGATGCCGAACCGTAAATCCGTACAGGCTGCAGCTCCTCGTTTGGAGTTTCTTCCATGCTTTCAATGGGGCCCGTTACCGCTTCCACTACTGTGGCGGCCTCAGCAGACTCTGGCTGAGATGCATCTGCCTGAGTCTGGGCACTTTCTGCTTTTGTATTCATGGCGCAGCCGCTGATCCCGATCACCGCTGCCGCGCAAATTGCTGCTACGCAAAAATAGTATCTTCTCAATGTAATCACTCCTTTAATCACGGTTTCCCGCCGGTTACATTTTGAAGTATATACTATTTTTCCCAAAAATCCAATAAAGTAATTCTTAACATTTCTGACGTAAGAATTAAACTACCGTCTTCTCTCCTATCTTGCCATCTCGCTCTGAGGACCGGACTGGTTATGAGCTTTGATGATGGTCTGGATCTCTTCCAGATTAGAGGACGGAAGATCTCCCGGAATGGTATTCTTTACTGCTGCGGTAGCATTTCCGAAGGCAATGGCCTTTGAGCAGTCGCCGCCGCTGCTTAAAAGCCCGTAAAGCGCACCAGAAATATAAGCGTCTCCGCTTCCGATCCGGTCTACCACCTCGATATCCCTATATGGCTCCTCCTCATAATAGGTATCTCTGGCAGCATCATAGATTACAGAACCGAAGGTATGTCTCTTGGGGCTGTGTACAATTCGCTGAGTGGATGCCACAATGGAAATCGGATACTCCTCCGTAAAGCTCTTCATCATCTCTTTTGCTGTGCCTGTCTTTAAGAAGGTAAGGCGTGCTGTATCCTCAGAACAGAAAAAGATATCAACATACGGAAGGATCTTAAGGATACACTCTCTGGCCTCATCTCCGCTCCATAAGTTGCCGCGGAAGTTTACGTCAAAGGAAACCAGGGTTCCTGCTTCTTTAAAACGCTTGATCATCTCAATGGTTGTCTCACGGATCTGCGGGCTTAAAGCAAGGGTGATGCCTGTGGTGTGGAAACATTTGGAGGCAGTATAGACCTCTTTTGGAATCTCGTCAATATTGAGGCTGAAAAAGGAACTGTTCATACGGTCATAGATCACCTTTGGTTTTCTGGGATATGCTCCATTTTCATAGTAATAAATGCCAACGCGGGCAGAGGGAGAATCATCATACATAAAAAAGTCATCGCTGACGCCAAAGGAACGGATCTTTCCCTTCATAAAGCTTCCAATATCATGGGAGGGAAGCTTGGAGATAACACCAGTGCGAAGTCCCAGCAAGGAAGCACCTACCGCCACGTTTAATTCTGCTCCGCCTACCTGCTTTACAAAGGTATCACCTCTTGAAAGGCGGTCGTTATCCGGCGGAGAAAGCCTTAAAAGAAGCTGTCCAAGGGTCAGAAGATCAAAGCTTCTACTCGTATATTCTGCCATATTTGTATCCTCCTAAATATTTTTCATTAAATGACAGGGAGCCTGTCTGAAAATCCATCTTTGAAACGCAATTTTCAAACAGGCTCCGCTGTTTACAGAGTATATATTGTGTTCGTAAAGTGATTATCTCTGAACACGGCCAGATCCGTCGCCGCCTGCCAGATTATCAACATCTGCACGGGTAACCAGGTTGAAGTCGCCAGGAATGGTGTGCTTTAATGCGGAAGCTGCTACTGCAAACTCCAGAGCTGCCTTCATATCCTTGCCGTCAGCCAGACCGCAGATCAGACCGCCTGCGAAGGAGTCGCCGCCGCCTACACGGTCAACGATTGGAGTGATATGGTACTTTCTGGAGTGATAGAACTCACGGGTCTTTCCATCCATGATGCATGCAGACCAGCCATTATCGGAAGCGCTGTGGCTTTCACGCAGAGAGCTGATGATATACTTGAAGCCAAACTTATCAGCCATCTGATTGAAGATATCAACATAGCCTGCCAGCTCCAGCTCGCCGGAGGTAACATCTGTGTTGCCTGGCTTGAATCCAAGAACCTTCTCAGCATCCTCTTCGTTGCCAATGCAAACGTCTACATACTGCATCAGGTTAGTCATAACCTTCTGAGCCTTCTCGGAGGACCACAGCTTCTTACGGAAGTTTAAGTCTACGGAAACAGTTACGCCGTGAGCCTTAGCTGCCTTTAAAGCTGCCTCTGTCAGCTCGATTGCTGCATCGCTGACAGCTGGAGTAATACCTGTGAAATGGAACCAGTCAGCATCCTTGAAAATCTCATCAAAGTTGAACTCATCTGCTGTAGCTGTAGCGATCGCACTGTTTGCACGGTCATAAACTACATTGGAAGCTCTCATTGCAGAACCGGTCTCTAAGAAGTAGATACCCAGTCTCTCGCCGCTTCTTGCGATATGCTTTGTACCTACATTGTACTTTCTTAAAGCTGCTACTGCACAGTCACCAATCGGATTTGCCGGTACTGCTGTAACAAACTCAACATCATGGCCATAGTTAGCCAGAGATACTGCTACGTTAGCCTCACCGCCGCCGTAGTTAACATCAAACTCGTCTGCCTGGATAAATTTCTCATTATTCGGGGTAGATAATCTTAACATGATCTCGCCCATGGTAACGATCTTTGCCATTTTTATAATCTCCTTATTCTCTTACTCTATCTGCGCCGCCCGGATCAGCCGGGCGGTGGCTTCTTTGTCTCAGCGAAATGATTTCTTATTTAGCTCTTGCTGCAGCTACTGCGTCTACAAACTCCTTAGCCTTTGCGGTAACAGCTGCGAAATCGCCGGTCTTAGCGCCCTTTGTTAAGCTGCTTCCGGTTCCAACTGCGTATGCGCCTGCCTTGATCCACTTGTCAACGTTATCAACATCAACGCCGCCGGATGGCATGAACTCACCCTGAGGAAGGGGACCCTTGAAGGAGCTGATTGCTGCCGGTCCTACGATATTGCCTGGGAAGATCTTGATTACGTCGCATCCTGCCTCCATAGCTGCAATAGCCTCGGTTGGAGTCATAACGCCTGGCAGCATAGGTACTCTGTAGCGGTTGCACATCTTGATTGTCTCAAGGTTTAAGCCTGGGCTTACTACATAGTTAGCACCTGCCATGATAGCCATTCTTGCAGTCTCAGGATCCAGAACAGTACCTGCGCCGATTACTACCTTATCATTATCCTTATATTTCTCTACCATATTTGCGATCAGATCAATGGGGCTGCCCTCATCAACGGTCATACAGATCTCGATGAAGTTGATGCCGCCGGCTACGATAGAATCGATCACCTTCTCGCCCTGCTCCAGGTTCTTTGCACGAACCACAGCTACCAGACAGTCTTCTTTCAGTCTTGCCAGAACTTGTTCTTTTTTCATTTCTCTTCTCCTTCTTTCATCTTTGTTCGTAAATACGAATATACTTCATATTTACGATTTTTTATAATTAAATTCTAATAGTTACCGCATGATTTGTCAACAGGAAACCAGCGAAAAAATGTACATTTTTACACGCAATCCGCCCATTATCTTTTACCTATATATCCCAAAAGCCTTGAAAGCATGGCGGCCTTTTCACAGACTCTTCGTCCCAGCGCTTCATAATCCTCTGTTGGCTTATAAAGGCTGGAAACGCTGATCGCTCCCATAACCGTTCCATCCGGGCCAAAAACCGGAGCGCCGACACATTCCATATGCTCCTCCAGTTCTCTGGCGTCCAGGGCATAGCCCTTTTCCTTTACTTTTTCCAGTTCATCCAGAAAACAGGCCTTATCCCGGATGGTACGTTCTGTAAATGCCCTGAAATGGATCCGCTCCGTAAGAGCCAGCCGCTCCTCCTCTTCTGAATAAGCCAGGATTGCTTTTCCAAGTGAGGTGCAGTAAATAGGGTTTTTAGTGCCTACCGTGGCTGTTGTGATAATGGGATTTTCCGGCTCATATTTACAGATATATACGATCTCGTCATCCGCTCGGACGCCGAAGAATACGGTCTTTCCCACTTCTTTTGAAAAAGCCTTTAAAACCGGATCTATGGTTCCGATAAAATCCATATTGTTGGTATAATTGATTCCTACCCGATAGGCGGTAAGCCCTATGGTATAACGCTGCTTCTGCTCTCTGGCCACATGAACCATCCCCGTATGCACCAGAGTTGTAAGAATATCATAGGCGCTTGTCTTTGGGATGGAAAGCTGCTCACAGATCTGATCCAGCGTAATGCCGTCCGGCTTTTTTGACACCAGTTTTAATATATCCACCGTCCGCAGTGCCGTCCTGTTTAATTTCATCGTGTCTCCTTATTATATGCAGTCCGGACTACCTGCCCGGTTCATTTTACAGGGTCACGCCCTGTTTAAAGATAGCCATATCATGGAAACCTGCTTCCTCAGATTTTACCTTGCGGCCGGAAGCAACCTCCAGCACATAGCCAAGCAGTTCCTCTGCCAGTTCTTCCTTTGTCTTATCCTCGACCATACGGCCTGCGTTAAAATCGATCCAGTTATTCTTGTGGCCTGCAAGCTTGGAATTACTGGAAATCTTTACAGTAGGAACCGGGGATGCAAAGGGTGTGCCGCGGCCGGTTGTAAAGAGCACCATATGGGCGCCGGACACAGCCAAAGCCGTAGCTGCCACCAGGTCATTGCCGGGAGCACTTAAAAGATTTAAGCCCTTTACCTTAACCGGTTCGCCGTACTCCAGCACTCCCTTTACAAGAGCGCTTCCGGACTTCTGGGTGCAGCCTAAGGACTTGTCCTCCAGAGTGGAAATACCGCCCTTTTTGTTGCCGGGGGATGGATTTTCATAAATGGTCTGGTTATGGCTTGTGAAGTAATTTTTAAAATTATTGATCAGGTCTACGGTCTTGTCAAAAAGTTCCGGAGTTGCACAGCGGTTCATAAGAAGGGTCTCAGCGCCGAACATCTCAGGCACCTCAGTCAGGATCGTTGTACCGCCCTTGCTTACTAAAAGATCGGAAAATGCTCCTACTACCGGATTGGCCGTGATTCCGGAAAGTCCGTCGGAGCCGCCGCATTTCATGCCGATAATCAGCTCGCTGGCATCAATTTTCTCTCTGGAAAATGCTCCTGCATAGGCTGCCAGCTCTCCGATCAGCTTCATGGCCTCCTCCATCTCGTCCTCTACATCCTGGCACTGGAGGAACTTCACTCTCTGTTCGTCATACGCTCCGATATAGTCCATAAGCACAGGAATATTGCTGTTTTCGCAGCCCAGTCCCAGAACAAGCACGCCGCCTGCATTTGGATGGTGGATCATATCTGCCAGAACCTTACGGGTATTTTCCTGATCGTCTCCCATCTGGGAGCAGCCGTATGGATGCTGGAATGCGATCACGTCCTCTACATTGCCTCCCACAAATTTCTTAGCAGCCGTTTCCAGAGCCTTTGCAATGGAGTTCACACAGCCTACGGTAGGAATGATCCAGATTTCATTGCGGATTCCTGCCTTCCCGTCGGTTCTGCGGTAGCCTTCAAAATATGTGTGCTCTGTGGGTTCTACATCCTGATGGCCTTCCGGCTCATAATCATAAGTAAGAACATCTCCAAGAGCCGTCTTCACATTATGAACGTGAACCCACTGTCCCGGCTGGATATCCTCCTTGGCAAAACCGATGCGGAAGCCGTACTTTACAACCTCTTCTCCGCTCTTTATTTCCCTCAGCGCAAACTTGTGGCCCTGGGGGATATCTTCCATAAGGGTCACTGCGGTTTCTGCCGCCTGCAGTACCTCTCCCTTATTTAAAGGGCGCAGTGCAACGGCAACATTGTCATTCTGATTGATCTTTACAATATCCTGCATGATCGCTTCATTCTCCTGTTCTTTACTTGGTGCTCTCTGGCCTGACAGTCTTTTGGGGATGCCGGTCAGGTCTATGTAAGTGCTTACATTCATTTTATCCATTTTCCCGTAAGAAGTCAATAAAAAAATAGAAAACTCTTGCAATATTTTCCGAAAAAATGTATAATAAAGTTAGCTTGTAAGCGCTTACAGAATGTGAGGTTGTTCCATACATGAATATATATGATGTATCAAAACATGCCGGAGTATCCATTGCCACGGTTTCCCGTGTATTAAACGGCAATCCCAATGTCAGCGAGCGTACCCGTGAAAAGGTTCTGCACGTCATGGATGAACTTGGCTATACACCCAATGTATTTGCCAGAGGACTGGGGCTTGACACCATGCAGACCATAGGGATCATGTGTTCCGATTCCTCCGATCCCTATCTGGCCGGTGCCATCTACTATCTGGAACGGGAACTTCGCAGCCATAACTATGATTCTATTCTCTGCTGTACGGGTTATGATCTGAAGGTCAAGCAGAAGTATTTTAATCTGCTGCGCTCCAAGCGTGTAGACGCCATTATTCTGGCCGGTTCAAAATTTGTGGAGCTTTGCCCCAAGGATAATGATTATATCTTAAAAGCTGCACATGATATACCTGTCATGCTTGTAAACGGTTATCTGGAGGGGGAAAATATCTACAGCACAGTCTGCGATGATTATTCTGCTGTGTATGATGCGGTTTCCCGGCTGATCCGTTCCGGAAGCAGGCGGATTCTTTATCTGTATACCAGCTATTCTTACAGCGGGTTAAACAAGATGGATGGATATAAGGCAGCTCTTACTTCCTGCGGACTTCCCGTGCAGGAGGATCTGATCCATCAGTGTTCCAAAAATCTTGAGGATGCCAGAGACCTGCTCCTGAGACTGTCGAAACAGGGGCTTGACTTCGATGCAGTTGTAACCTCGGATGATTCCCTGGCAGTAGGAGCGGTTAAATACGCCCATGCAAAAGGGATTTCCGTACCAGACCAGCTCAGTATCATCGGCTATAATAATTCTCTTTTATCCCGCTGTACAGATCCTGAGATCACCTCTATCGACAGCCGGGTGGAGACACTGTGTACGACTACAGTAAAAACACTTATGGGAGTTTTCAGCGGCGAATCTGTGCCCAGCCGGACTACGATCGCCTCTGATCTTATAAAAAGAAACACCACAAACTTTTAACATTTAAGGAGGCTCTACTAAAATGAAACAGTTTTTAGACAAAGATTTCTTATTATCTACCGAAATGGCTCAGAAGCTTTATCACGACTATGCTGAGACCATGCCTATCCTGGACTATCACTGCCATATCAATCCTCAGGAAATCTGTGAGGATCGCAAATTTGAGAATATCACTCAGGTATGGCTGGGAGGCGACCACTACAAATGGCGTCAGATGCGTTCCAACGGCGTTGATGAAAAATATATCACCGGCGACGCTACGGACAGGGAGAAATTCCAGGCTTGGGCCGAGACCCTTCCAAAGCTGATCGGCAACCCCCTGTACCACTGGAGCCATCTTGAATTAAGAAGATACTTCGGCTACGAGGGCTACTTAAACGGCGATACCGCTGAAGAAGTATGGAATCTGTGCAACGCAAAGCTGCAGGAGGATTCCATGACTGTACGCAACCTGATCCGCCAGTCCAATGTTACCTTAATCTGCACCACCGATGATCCGGTTGACACCCTGGAATACCACAAGAAGCTGGCTGAGGATACTTCCTTTGAGGTACAGGTTCTTCCCGCATGGAGACCTGATAAGGCTATGAACGTTGAAAAGCCAACCTATGCAGCTTATATTAAACAGCTCTCTGAGGTAAGCGGCGTTGAGATCAAGGATTTTGCTTCTTTAAAAGAGGCCTTAAAGAACCGTATGGAATTCTTTAATTCCATGAAGTGCTGTGTATCCGACCATGCTCTTGAGTATGTAATGTACGCTCCTGCTTCTGACGCAGAGGTGGACGCCATCATCGCAAAGGGCTTAAAGAGCGAAGCTGTTTCCCGCGAAGAAGAGTTAAAGTACAAGACCGCGTTCATGCTGTTTGTTGCAAGAGAATACAACAGAATGGGCTGGATCATGCAGCTTCACTACGGCTGCAAGCGCGACAACAACGCATATATGTTTGAGCAGCTTGGTCCTGATACCGGCTTTGACTGTATCAACAACTACGCTCCAAGCGCACAGATGGCAGACTTCTTAAATGCATTAAGCGCTACCAATGAGATTCCAAAGACCATCATCTACTCCTTAAATCCAAATGATAATGCTTCCATCGGCACCATCCTGGGCTGCTTCCAGGAGAAGTTCCCCGGCAAGATCCAGCAGGGTTCCGCATGGTGGTTCAACGATCACAAGACCGGCATGACCGAGCAGATGACCTCTCTCGGAAACCTGGGCTGCCTTGGAAACTTCATCGGTATGCTGACCGACTCCAGAAGCTTCCTCTCCTACACCAGACATGAATATTTCCGCCGCATTATGTGCGAGCTGATCGGTGGCTGGGTAGACAACGGCGAATATCCGGCAGATATGAAGTCCTTAGAGACCATCGTAAAGGGTATCTGTTACAACAATGCTGTAAATTACTTTGGATTTGATTTAAAGACGGTAGAGTAATTTAAACGTATATTCAAAATGGGAGGTTCCCTTTGACGGGGCCTCCCATTTTCGATCCTATTCTTCTATAAACGAATGGCTCATAATATAAAATTCATCCTGGCTAGGCTGATATTTCTTTTCCATCTTTTCCAGAGTATCATCATATTTCTGTGCCTCTTCTTCACTGATTGCCATCACCGGGCTGTCCTGGTAAATCCATTTGTGTCCGTCAAGAGCGCCGGGAATCAGTTCCCTTACCATCATTGCAGAAGGATATTTTCCATTTTCCGTACCTACATTGTATTTTTTGCAGCTCTTAAAGCCGCACCCCACATAATTGACCGGGCTTCCAAATATCACCACTGTGTCATATCCAAGCTTAACAGCCTTTTCAAAGGAATGTTCGATCAGCTTTCTGCCATAGCCCCTTCTCTGATAACCAGGCTTAATGCAGACCGGGCCAAAGGTCAAAATCTCCTTTTTATTTCCTTCTTCATCCAAAAGCCATGCTTTTGTGTACATGATATTTCCTATTACAGTTCCATTTAACTCCAGGACAAAGTCCAGCTCCGGTATAAAATCCTCATGTTCCCGCATAATATGCACCAGATAATGCTCGACGCATCCGGGAACATACATATTGTAAAAGGCTTCTCTTGTGATCTGCTCAACGATTGCGTAGTCTGCTTTCTCTTCATTTCTGATATTGATCATTTCCTGCATTCTTACTTCCTCCTCAGGCAATAAATATTTGCGAAAAAAATCATCCATCTGCTTCTCGTAGACGGCTTCCATCTCTTCTTTATCTTTCTTACGTCCAGTCCTGTCGGCCATGTTTAGTAACAAATAAAACGGCGCATAAAACTCAACTGCCAGCTGTCTGGGCTCTTTTTTTATAAGCTTGTCATGTATTATCATTTCACGAAAAATATCTTCTATGTAAGTTAGCGGACCGTCTGTTAAAACCTTTTCATACAATGTGCCTGCTTCTGTGATTTTATACTGTTCGAGGGTCAGCATTTCCTGAAAATTGCAGGCAGTTTCATCCATACTCCAATAATGAAACTGGGAAAGCATATACTCCTTCAGGCTTTTGGGAGATACATCTGAAAAGGAATCTGGCATTTCGGAAAACTCCTTTTCAGGGACGCCGCTTTTTCTGGAGCGTTCTGCATCCAGTTCACAGACATATGTAAAAATAGAATCAAAGATATCTCTTTTATTTTTGTAATGCTTATATAATGCGCCTTTTGTCATGCCCAGAGTCCCTGCAATCTGGCTGACTGAAACTGCTTCGTAGCCCTTTACGGCAAATAATCCCAGCGCAGCTTTTAAAATACTTTCTTTTGTGTCCGTCATAGTAAGACCTCCAGAAGTGAACGATTGTTTACTTGTCAAGGCTATTTTATCTACCCTTTCCATCCTTTCAGGCAACAAAAAAGACCACCCCTCCAAAAGCCGCTGTATGCGTCCTTTGCTTAGATGATCTCTCTTCATATGTGAGCAAAACGATAAGCCGGGTTATGTCGTTGGATGGCCATCTATCTAGAACTGCTGTCGCCAGTAGTCTCAAGCAACCTACCCGGAAGCTGACGGGCCGCCATATGCTTCCTGTTTGGTCTTGCTTCGAGTGGGGTTTACATGTGCCCCGCCTGTTACCAGCCGGGCGGTAGTCTCTTACACTGCCCTTCCACCCTTACCTGCCTGCTTTCGCAGGCTGGCGGTATATTTCTGTTGCACTGTCCCTGGAGTCGCCTCCGCCAGACGTTATCTGGCACCCTGCCCTGTGAAGCCCGGACTTTCCTCTCCTGCGGCCTTTCGGTATCGCAGCAGCGGCCATCTGTCTTACTCACAGCTATAGTAGTTTAACACAAAACCGGCGGCATGTCCAGTTTTTGAGAATTTTTCTTCAACTCATTTTTCCTGAATTGGAAAATTATACAAAAACCAGTTGACCTCCCCTTCTGTTAATGCTACAATTTAATCAGAAAAAGGAATACGCAGTTGGAGCTTCCTAAATGTTTCAGTAAAAGCCGGCTCGGCCACCGTCCCAGAGTGGTCAGGCCGTTTTTTATTGCCTGCGTTATTCTTTTTTAAATATAACGTTTGGAGGGAATGAAATGAAAGAAACACTTAATTCAAAAAAGGGGCTGCTTGTATGGGGCGGCCTGCTGGGAGCCGTGGCTGTATGGCTGGCTATTATGGGAAATCCCGGAAATATGGCATTTTGTATCGCCTGCTTTATCCGCGACATTGCAGGCGCAGCCAAGCTGCACACGGCACCCATTGTACAATATATGCGCCCTGAAATCGCAGGTCTGATAGCCGGAGCTTTCATTATTTCCATGGCCACCGGGGAATACCGCTCTACCGCCGGCTCCTCTCCCATGATCCGCTTTCTTTTGGGAATTATTACTATGATCGGCGCTCTGGTTTTTCTGGGATGTCCATTGCGCATGGTCATCCGTATGGCAGCCGGAGATCTGAATGCCTATATGGGACTGATTGGTTTTGTGCTGGGTGTAGGCACCGGCTGTATCTTTTTGAAAAAGGGCTTCAGTCTGGGACGGTCCTTTGATACGAAAAAAGAGAACGGATACATACTTCCTGCCATTTTCCTGGCTCTTCTGGTTTTAAGCATTGCTACCCCTCTTTTTGCAGCAAGTACGGAAGGTCCCGGAAGCCTTCATGCTCCCATCCTTGTATCCCTGACAGCCGGTCTGATCTTCGGCGCTGCCGCTCAGAAGGCAAGAGCCTGCTTTGCCGGGGGGATACGCGATGTGATCCTGATGAAAAATTTTGATCTTTTAAGCGTGATTGGCGGACTTTTTGGCGTCATGCTGGTTTATAACCTGGCGTCCGGCAATTTTAAACCGGGATTTGAAGGACAGCCCATCGCCCATGCAGAAACGCTCTGGAATATCCTTGGCACCTATACCGTAGGTTTTGCTGCCGTATTAGCCGGAGGCTGTCCTCTGCGCCAGCTGATTCTGGCAGGCCAGGGGTCTTCTGACGCCGCTGTCAATGTACTTGGTATGCTAATGGGCGCAGCTCTGTGCCATAACTTTGGCCTGGCTTCCAGCGGAACAGGAACCACTCCGGCAGGACGGATCATGTGTATCGTATGTATTTTGGTACTCTTTGCCGTGGCAGCTTCCTGTATGAGAAGAGCAAAAAATAATTCTTAAAAAGGAGATGAAATTTATGAAAGAAATAGATGTAAGAGGGCTCTCCTGCCCGGAACCGGTTTTAATTGTAATGGATGAAATGGACGCCGCTCCAAAAGAACCTCTGGCTGTGCTGTCCGATGCTGCCCACACCAGAGATAATCTTTTAAAGCTGGCTCATGAATATCACAGAGAAGCCTCCGCAGAAATGCGGGGAAAGGATTATGTGATTACCATCCGCTGACATCATGACCTGCCGTCTGAAGTGCTTTTTGGATGGCAGGCATGTTTCTTTTCGTATACTCATATGCCAGTTTTACGGAATCTTCCATCGTTTCAAAGGTAAGAAGCCCTGCTCCGGGAGGCTGGGGCGGCGTTAAAAGAACCGTTTCTCCCCGCGAGCCGCAGTCCTTTAAACGGCGGCTCATAATGGAAAAGGAGTGGGTCAAAATCTCCGGAAGAGACACATCTGAAGGCGGTTCATAAACACTTCCCACATCTACCGCCACCACAGAGACTGCACCGGCCTTTCTTAAAAGCTCCACCGGAAGGCTGGCCGCCACTCCCCCGTCTACCAGCAGCCGGCTTCCCTGCCGTCTTGGTGCAAAAACCCCGGGAAAGCTGGCACTTGCCATCATCGCCTGGCTGATCCGGCCTTCCCATTCCCACTGCACATGGGACGCCTTCTGTGGGCGCTCTGCATTGGTAAACGCTATGATATCTCCGGAATTTAAGTCAACGGCCGGAATCACCAGCGGAAGACACGCCTCATCCATGTTTTTTCCTTCTGTCAGACTGTAAAAAAATGCCTGAAGCCGGTTTCCTTTTAAAAGGCCTGAAAGGGTAAGTCTGCGCCCTGAAAGAAGCCTTGGGAGCAATGATGCCAAAGCTCCGTACTGAGGATCCAGATAAAATCTTCCCCTGCGGGACAGGTGGCTCACGACTGCTTCCAATTCGGAGGCACCCAGTCCACAGGCATACAGCCCTGCTGCCAGCGCACCTGCGCTGGTTCCGCTGATCCAGGAAGGGATCATTCCCTCCTCTTCCAGTGCTTTTAAAACACCCGCATGAGATGCTCCTCTGGCTCCTCCTCCGGAAAGGGCCAGGCCATATACAATCCTTTCTGCCATTCTTTTCCCTTTTGCAGCCGTTCTTATCTATAAAATATGAGGATACCGGCCTTTCTGAGCCAGTATCCTCACAAATGATATCTTTATAAATCTTTTAAAACTGCACAATATCCTTAATCTCTGCAGCCGGTTCCACATTTTCACCATAGAGGACCGGGCCTTCGCCGTGGTAATCCTTCTGATATTCGATTCCCACCTTGGCCCGAACCTTTACCCACTGCTTGGTGCGGTATTTTTCTGCATCCTTCCATTTGCACATAAAGCCAAGGAATGTCATATCGGCCTCACAGCAGGTCATAGCCATACGGCCCGGAACGAACTGTCCCTTCGGGAACTTGGGAGATTTTAATACCATAGCTGTAAACTCTACCGTTTTTCCCTGATACCGCTCCGGCTGATCCATGCAGTCAATATACCAGATTCCATAATCCTCCGGCCTGATCTCAATTACATCCGCATTGACATCATAGGGAAGATCCTCTTCAAGCGTTGTCTGTTCAATCTCACCCTCTGCATCTTCCAGCACGATCTCGCTGTCCCGGCTCATGGCCCGGATCGTCCGGCGGTAAGCGGTAAGTTTTTCATCCGAAATCCCGTCGCAGCGGTTCATGATCACAAGCTCAGAGCCGCGAAGCATGGCTCCCAGCAGGGGCTTCATGTTCTGAACATACAGATCAAAGGTGGATCCGTCAATAATTGTGATCTGCTGGTAGATGGACCAGTCCTCAGGAAGCTTTAACTCATCCTGATTCCACATGCCGTTCCACTCCATGATCACCCGTTCCGGACGGTAGATCACCTCTAATTCGTTCAGGTATTCCGGAGTCAGCTTGGAAAAATCGTCTACATAAACAACGGCCGTCCGATTTTTCTTAAGCTTTTTCTCGTCATACTCCGTATCTCCCTCTTCGCAGACAATCAGCAGCGTTTTTCCTTCTGTCTGAAAATAGTCCTGCTCCATGGTAAATTCCAGAAACTGGGTCTTTCCGGCTTCCAGAAACCCATTGATCAAAAAGAGAGGCATTACATTATCTTCGATTTCATTTCCCATCATATAAACCTCTTTAGCTTCTTCCGAATACGCTGTTTAATTCCTCTTCCTTTAAGCTGGCACCGATAACACATACCTTACCGGTATAATCCGGACGCCCCTGGCGAATCTCATACTGCTGGGGAACCAGATCAAAATACAGCCACTCTCCCGGATTTTCTGTAGGAAGCATTCCCTTCGCGCGCAGTACATCACCGAATTCCTTTGTATCTGCCAGACGTTTTAAAATGTCCTCCAGCTGATCTCTGGTAACAGGAACAATCGTTTCCATGCCCCAGCTGGTAAATACTTCATCTGCATGATGATGGTGATGATGCTCATGATCGTGACAGCCGCAGGTGCAGTCCCCGCCATGGTCATGATGGTGCTCATGGCCCTCGTGGTCATGGTGATGGTCGTGACAGCCGCACTCTTCGTCGTGATGATGCTCATGCTCCTCGTGGTCATGGTGGTGCTCATGTTCCTCATGATCGTGCTCATGGCAGCCGCAGGTGCAGTCTTCGCCGTGGTGATGATGGTGCTCATGGCCTTCGTGATCATGGTGATGCTCACCGCAGCCGCACTCCTCATCATGATGGTGATGCGCTCTCACCTCTGCCATCAGATCATCCAGCATGGTGTCGCGCTTCTCAATAATCTCTAATAACTGGTCTCCGCCCAGCTCTCCCAGAGGAGTCGTCACAACGGCTGCCTTTGGATTTTTCTCACGGATCAGCTCCACATCCTTCTGGATCTTGGCCGGGTCTGTGATATCCGTACGGCTCAAAACAATGGTACCTGCATTTTCAATCTGATTATTGAAAAATTCACCGAAGTTTTTCATATACATTTTGCACTTTGCCGCATCCACAATGGTAACCGCGCTGTTTAAGGCCACATCCATATCTGCAGATACGTCAATTACAGCTTTCATAACATCCGACAGCTTGCCTACGCCGGAGGGCTCGATGATGATACGGTCCGGCTTATAGGTCGTCAGCACCTCTGCCAGAGATTTTCCAAAATCTCCCACCAGGGAACAGCAGATACAGCCGGAATTCATCTCACGGATCTCAATGCCAGAATCCTTTAAAAATCCGCCATCGATTCCGATCTCTCCGAACTCATTTTCGATCAGCACAACCTGTTCGCCGGAAATGGCTTCCTGCAAAAGCTTCTTAATAAATGTAGTCTTTCCGGCTCCAAGGAAACCGGAGATAATATCAATCTTTGTCATTTTAATTTCTTCCTTCTTTCTACTGCAGTCACAGTCTTACCAACTAAATATTGTGGCACATCCCTCCGGGAATGTCAAGACAGCTGCTGCCATTTTTCCTTTTTGTAACAGTTCAGCATTGCATCTTCTTGCCCGCTTACAGCGGACAAGAAGCATCGGGCGTCCGCCCTATGAAGATTCAGGCAGAAAAGTTCTTATGAAAGCAAGCTTTCAACGCTTTTTCTGCCTGAATCTTCGCATGGCTGAACTGTTACCATTATTTTCTCCTCCCCAGCATCTGCCATGCGCCAAAGATCATAAAGGCAGCCAGATTTACCACCACCACGCTGGCTCCGGCAGGTGTGGAAAACTGATAGGATGCCATCATTCCCAACAGAAAGCACACAAGGGATAAAAGCCCGGAAGAGATCATCACTCCTCCGAAGCTTTTAAATACGCGCATGGAGGTAAGACAGGGGAAAATCACCAGGCTGGAAATCAGCATGGCTCCCATCATCCGCATTCCCAGCACAATAGTAACCGCCGTAAGGACAGAAATCACCATATTGTAAAATCCCACGTTGACGCCTGTAGCCCTTGCAAAATTTTCATCAAAGGTCACTGCAAACATCTGATTGTAGCAGATCACAAAAAGACCCAGCACCACAAGGCTCAGTACTACAGCCAGAGCCATATCCTCCTTTGTCATGGCTAAAATGCTTCCGAACATATAGCTGCTTACATCTGTGGTCATTCCTGTAGTAAGGGAGGTAACGATAATACCGATTGCCAGGGCGCTGGCTGAAATCATGGCGATGGCAGCATCGCTTTTGATCCGGCTGTTTTCCGTGATCCGAAGAAGGAAAAAGGCCGCCAGCACTACAACCGGGATAGACACCTTAAGGGGCGACCAGCCCATTGCCAGGGCGATGGACAATGCTCCAAAGGAAACGTGGGACAGTCCGTCCCCGATCATGGAATAGCGTTTTAATACAAGGCTTACGCCTAAAAGGGACGCGCACAGAGAAACCAACATACCTCCCACCAGGGCGCGTACCAGAAAGGGATATGACAGCATTTCACTTAGTATGTTCATGGCAGCAGCCTCCTTTCCGGCAGACTGCCGTAGGGATACACTGCCCCTGCTCCTTTTCATGGAAGAAATGGCCCGCAGCCTGACTGTTCATATAATCGTGGGCAGGGCCGTAAAAAAGCACCTGCTTTTGCAGATGGAGAATCTTATTGGCCTCCTCCACTGCATTTCTGAGATCATGGGATACCATAAGGATCGCCACCCCATCCTCGCGGTTTAACCTTCTTATCATGGCATAAAAGTCCTGGATCGCCATGGGATCCAGTCCCGTAATAGGCTCGTCCAGGATCAAAAGCCGGGTGGTAGCACACAACGCCCTTGCAATCAGAACTCTCTGCTGCTGCCCGCCGGAAAGCTCCCGGTAGCACTGCTTTGCCAGAGGCGTAATCCCAAGGCGCTCCATATTTTCTGCCGCAACCGCCTTTTCTGTACGGGAATAAAAGGGCCTGCGTCCCCTGCGGTTTAAGCAGCCGCTTAAGACAACCTCCTGTACGGAAGCCGGGAAATCCTTCTGGGCGGCCGTCTGCTGGGGCAGATAGCCGATTCCCGTGTGCTTTAATTCCTCTGATACCGTAAGTACCCCTGCGGAGGGCTTTAAAAGGCCTAAAAGACCTTTCATCAGCGTACTTTTTCCCGATCCGTTTTCACCTACAATACAGAGATAGTCTCCGGGGCATACCTCCATATTTACATCTACCACCGCATCCTGGTTTTCATATCCGAAATCCACATGCTCACATTTAATCAATGGTTCTATCATTTCCTATTCAAGTCCCTTCTTCAAGTGCTCTGCATTCTGCCGCATAAGCTGTAAATAGGTCACGCCCTCGTCAAATTCCCTGCGGCTTACATTGTGGCAGGAATGAAACAAAAGCGGCTCTGTCCCCGTTTCTTCACTGATGATATCTGCTGTCCGGTGACTGGAAAGCTCCAGATAGTATACGGCTTTCAGATCATTTTCCCGCACCCGGTCAATAAGATATGCGATGGTTCTGGCGCTTGGCTCTGTATCGGTACTGCAGCCGGAAAATGCAGCCCGGTAGGACAAACCATACGTATCCGCAAAATACCGAAGAGGAAATTTATCCGCCAGCACCATCATCCGGTGGCGGCCATTTGATACAATCTCCCTGAACTGCTCATCCAGTGCAGAAAGTTCTTCCAGATATGAGGCGGCATTTTCCCTGTAATAGGCTTCGTTTGCAGGATCCATTTCCGCCAGGGTATCAGAAATAATCTCCACAACCTTCATGGAATTCACAGGAGAAGTCCAGATATGTTCATCGTATTCAATATCAAGCTCCTGCCCGTCATGGGCATCAAATTCCCCAGCCTCTTCCTCCTCACAGCTGTGTTCATGACCGTGCTCCTCTTTCTCCATTCCTTCCACAACCTCTTCTTCTACCACATCTACATAGTCCATCATAGTCAGACGGCGCAGACGGCTGGTGTCAAGGGATGCAGCGACCTGATCCACCCACTGCTCCATGGCTCCTCCATTGCAGATCATCAGATCCGCTTTCTGAATGGTAATCATATCTGCGGGCGTAGGTTCAAAGGAATGGCTGTCCATCCCGGCCGGTACGACCAGATTTAACCGCACCCGGTCTCCTCCGATCTGCCGCACAAAATCATAGTAGGGGAAAATGGTAGTGACTACAAAAAGGCGGTCATCCCCGCCCTGCTCTCCCCGGATTCCCGGAGATTCTCTTTTCGCACAGCCTGTAAATGCAAGGCTGCCCAAAAGCAGGGCGAAAAACAGGATACCTGTTTTCAGAAGGCCTGTTTTCGTCCATGCTCCACTTCTTTTTTTCTGTCTATTCAATGTGATTCACGCCCTTTATAAATTCCGCTACATCCATGGGATGCTCCGCTAAAAGCGCAGGCTCATACACTTTAAGCTCATCCCTGGAACGAAAGCCCCAGAGTACGCCCACCGTATCTACCTGAGCATTTTTTCCTGTTTCCATGTCTGTATTGGTATCTCCCAGATAGAGGCACTCCTCTTTAGAAATCCCAAGCTCCTCAAGCAGCGCTTCTACCCCCTCTGGAGACGGTTTTTTTTTGATCCCCGCAGATTCCCGTTCCCCATATACCCTGTCAAAAACATCCGGCCCGAATACATAGTTTATATTCTCTATGGTTCTTACATGAGGCTTATTGGATAAAACGGTACAGAGAATGTGATTTTCCTTTAAAAATGCCAGAAGCTCCGGGATTCCCTCGTATGCCTCTACCCGGTAAAGGCAACATTCCTTAAATACCCGGTTATACACGTTCAGCGCCTCTTCAAAATGAACCAGTTCCGGATCTCCGTACGCCTTTAAAGCCCGTTCCACCAGTTTTTTATACCCGTCTCCTACAAATGTCTTTGTATCTTCCAAGGTGATCGGCCCCAGGCCAAAATGCGCCAGTGTTCCGTCCACAGACCGCTTTAAAGCATAAATGGAATTTACAAGCGTACCGTCCAGATCAAACATACAGCATTTATACATAACCGTCTTCCTTCCTTTTCAATTGTCCGCCCGAAACAGGCTTATCAGGGGTATATCATATCACAGAAAATGGGAGATGGCTATAGCTAATTCATTCTCCCAATCCCATAAAGCAGCATAAATCCCGCTCCCACAGCCACCAGGCTGTACACTGCCTCTGCTCCTGCCGGAATTCCCGGAAACAGCTCCGGCAGAGAAGCAAACATAAAGCCAAGAATAAGAAGAAAGGTGGGCCGGGTATGTTTTTCCAACAGCCCTTCCAACACTTTTGCAGAAAAAAAGGTGCCCAAAAGCCCGCCTGCCGCCAGAGGAACCAAGGCGGCAATATCCATATTTCCCACGGCTTTTAAAGTGCTTTCATAGATTCCCAGCATATAGAGCATCTGGGAGGCACTGATCCCGGGAAGAACCAGGGCCACTGCGATGATAACTCCTCCTAAAGCCTGTATGAGAATATCGGATACCCCTCCTGCTCCCGGCGTGAACAGGCCTTCCGGGATCAGGCCGATCAGCAGAGCGCTTAAGATACCGATTCCCACAAAAACAGCGTCCCCGGAGCCAAATCTTTTAATTCCCGCTTCTTTAAAAATCAGGGGAATCCCTCCGCCGACAGCTCCCAGGAAGAAAAAGCGGGCAGGAACCTCCCACCGGGAGGATAAAAGCAGGCTGATGCCTCTGGAAAAGAGCAGGATACCCCCCGCCCCTCCCAGTGCAAACCACAGTAAAAAGGGAATGGATTGTTTCGGCTCCTTAAACACACGGCTCACCGAGGAAATAAGGCGGTCATAGATTCCCAGCACCATTGCCATAGTACCTCCGCTGACTCCCGGTACGGTCATGGTACCTCCTACCCAGGCGCCCTTTAAAAGGATTTTTGTGTTTTCCCTTGTGTTATGTCCCATACGATTCCTTTCTGATATCTCTCAACCGATTACTGTTTCCGCATAGTGGACCGAAGCCATGGCATCACGACAGTAGGCATCTGCTCCAATGGTATCCGCATACTCCTTTGTAAGCACTGCGCCTCCCACCATTACCTTTACCCAGGATGCTTCCTTTCTCAGCCGGCGGATGGTTTCCTCCATACTGGGAACCGTGGTTGTCATCAGGGCGCTTAAACCTACCAGAGGAACATGGCGTTTCACTGCTTCCTCTACAATTCTCTCCGGCGGCACATCCTTTCCCAGATCAATAACCTCGTAGCTGTAATTTTCCAGGAGCACTTTGACAATATTTTTTCCGATATCGTGGATATCTCCCTTTACCGTAGCCAGAATAATCGTTCCCTTTTTCTCCTGTCCCTGTCCGCTGCCTTCCATTTTAGCTTTGATCACCTCAAAGGCCGCCTTTGCCGCCTCAGCGCTCATTAAAAGCTGGGGAAGGAACACACTGCCCTTTTCAAATCCTTTTCCAACCCGATCCAGAGCCGGGATCATTTCCCCGTTAATAATATCCAGAGCATCCTTTTCCTCCAAAAGAGCTGCCACCGTCTCTGCCGCAGCCTCTTTCAGGCCTTTTTCAATCAGTATTCCCAGAGAATCGCCTTCTTTTCCCTTTCCCGTATCCTTTGTCCGGGAAAGGGTCTGTCCCAGCCCACCTGTTTCACTGCCATAAATATCAATATACCGGCTGCACTGGGGATCCCGGTTCATTAAGGCATTGAAGCTGTAATAGGCCCGCATCATAGCCTCGGAATTGGGGTTGATGATCGCCCCGTTTAAGCCGCACTCCATGGCCATGGTAAAAAATGAGCTGTTTATGATTTCTCTCTGAGGCAGGCCAAAGGAGATATTGGATACGCCCAGAACAGACTTGCCTCCCAGCTCGTCCCGGATCCGTCTCAGAGTCTCTAACGTAGTCAGCGCCCCTTTGTTATCCGAGCTGACTGTCATGCAGAGGCCGTCTAGGATAATATCCTCCGGTCCGATGCCGTAAGAGGCCGCTGTCTTGATGATCTTTCTCCCCACAGCAATCCTTCCCTCTGCCGTCTCCGGTATGCCGTCTTCATCCAGACAGAGTCCCACAACCACTCCGCCGTACTTTGCCACCAGCGGAAAGATCTGATCCATTACCTCTTTTTTTCCGTTTACAGAATTGATCAAAGCCTTTCCGTTATAGATCCGCAGGGCCCGCTCCATGGCCTGTGGATTGGAGGTGTCAATCTGCAGTGGCAGATCGATCACCGCCTGCAGTTCCTTTACCACTGCCTCCATCATAGAGGGCTCGTCAATCTCCGGCAGCCCTACATTTACATCCAAAATGTCCGCGCCGTTGTCCTGCTGGGTCACGCCCTCCCGCAGGATATATTCCAGGTTATGATCCCTGAGGGCCTGCTTAAATTTTGACTTTCCCGTAGGATTGATCCGCTCGCCGATAATTACGGTCTTTTTGTCAAATACCACTGCCTGGGAATAGGAGGAAACCACGGTCCGGTTCTTTTTTTCCGGCCACATCACAGGAAGATCCTTACACCGCTTTACCGTTTCCCGGATATGCTCCGGCCCGGTTCCACAGCACCCTCCCACGATCACAGCTCCCATTTTTACAATTTCTTCCATAACCTCGCCGAACCGGACTGCGTCAATATCATAGACCGTTTCCCCGTTCTCGCTTCTTGGAAGGCCTGCATTGGGATTTACCAACACCGGGGTTGATGACACAGAAAGAAGCTCTTCTACGATTCCCTTCATCTGTACCGGGCCCAGACCGCAGTTAATTCCCAGCACATCCACTCCCAGCCCCTCCAAAAGAGCTACGGTAGAGGACACATCGCCGCCGGTCAGAAGCTTTCCCTTTTCATCAAAGATGACTGTTGCAAAGATCGGCAGCCGCTCCCCTGTTTCAGGAGAAAATCCCGCTTCCTTTGCTGCAAGTACAGCAGCCTTCAGTTCATAGCAATCGCTCATGGTTTCGATCAGCACCAGATCGGCTCCCGCTCTGGCTCCATATGATACGGTTTCCTTATAAATCTCAACCGCATCTTCAAACTCCAGATCGCCAAGAGGCTTAAGGAGCTTTCCCGTAGGACCCAGATCCAGGGCCACATAGCCGTGTCCTTCTGCCCTAACGGCCTCTTTTGCATGGCTTACCGCCTCACTTACAATTTTTTCCAATTCTTCGCCGTATTTTAAGCGGTTGGCTCCAAATGTATTCGTGGTTATAAGATCAGAGCCTGCCTGAAGATACATCCGATGGATCCCGCAGATTTCCTCCGAATGGGTCAGGTTCCACCGCTCCGGCAGTTCTCCTGCCTTTAATCCCTTAGCCTGCAAAAGGCTTCCCATACCGCCGTCAAAAAACAGGCGCCGCTGTCTCATTTCCTGTAAAATGTTCATTCCTTAATCCTCGCTTCCTGTTTGCCGCCGATAGGCGCAGTCCTTTTTTCCACAGGCCTCACAGCCTTTTACCTCACAGCCGCAGGGTGTCCTTCCAAGCCCCATCACCGCTGTCACAGATTTGGACGGCATCATCAGATACCCTCCCGTAAGACGGATTCCCAGCTGCTTTCCCCCATCCACGCACTCCAAAAGATACGGCTGGCATTCCAGAGGAAAATCCCCATAACCCGGACTGAATCTTGGCCGAAGATACAGCCCTTTTGCTTCATATGCTGCCTTTAACTCCCTGCAGACCCGGTCACAGTATTCCTCGATCATGGCCGCAGCCGCAGCCTGCAGGATCACTGCCCGGCTCATCTGCAGACGGTTATATCTCTGGATCAGATAATCTGTCCCCAGCCCCAATGTAGCGGCAAAAACAAGAATTTCACCGCAGCCTGCCAGATTTTTAGAAAGCTGTCTGCTGCTTGTATGAACCCTGTCAAAACGAATCTCATGCTCCGGGCCCAGCTCCAGTAAAAAGGAGCGGACACGATGCCTGGGCTCTGCCTTCTCTGCCAAAAGCCCCAGACACATTTCTATCTCATCTGCAACTGCCCTATCCGGTTCTGCCTGCCCCCTGTATCCCAGATAACGCAGCACCTCTCTCCTGCTTACGGAAGAAATGTCCATCTATATGCCTCCTGCTGCATGGAATCTTTTATTTTACAATATCTGACAGATTTTCCCGGATCTTTGCCGCTACATCTGGCTTATTCATGGTATATACATGGATTCCGCGGATGCCGTTTGCGATCAGGTCAATGATCTGATCCGTGGCATAGGCGATTCCTGCCTGCTTCATGGCAGCGGGATCATCTCCGAACTTATCCACCAGGGACATAAAGCGGGCCGGCATATGGCAGCCGGACATCTGGATGCTGCGCTTTACCTGCTTTACATTTGTAATAGGCATAATCCCCGCGATCACAGGTACGGTAATCCCCTTTTCCCGGATCCGGTACAGATAGCTGTAGAGAATACTGTTGTCAAAAAACATCTGGGTGGTAACAAAATCGCAGCCGGCCTCCACCTTCTGCTTTAAATAATCCATATCCACAGACTTGTTGGCAGACTCCACATGGCCTTCAGGGTAGCAGGCGGCTCCGATACAGAAATCTCCTGCCTCCCGGATCTCCCGGATCAGTTCGGAGGCATAGTGATATACCTGAGGCGTCTGTCCATCCTGAGGAATGTCACCTCTTAAAGCAAGGATATTTTCGATCTTATGCTCCTTCAGTTCGTTCAATACCTGCTGGACCTTTTCTCTGGTAGAAGAAACACAGGTCAGATGAGCCAGCGGAGTTACCCCACAGTTTTCCTGCAGATCAGACGCGATCTTTACAGTATAATCGCTGGTGCCGCCTCCTGCGCCGTAGGTAACGCTCATAAAGGCCGGATGCAGCCTTGCGATTTCCTCTGCCGCTTTCTCAACCGATGCAAATGCATCCTGAGTTTTGGGCGGAAATACTTCAAATGACAGGGTTGGTTTTCCCTCTGCTAAGATGTCACGGATTTTCATGTCATAGCCTCCCTTGTGATTGATATACAGCGGATCGGATCACATACCAAAAACCGTTGTAAAAAGACCCCGACGCCCTGTTACAGACGCCGGAGCCGGATCATTTACTGTTTCAGACTGCAGTCATTATACTTCCACAGTAATCTTCTTTAAATGCCAGATATCTCTTACATATTCCTCGATGGTACGATCAGAGGTAAACTTTCCGCTGTGTCCTACATTTAAGATTGCTGCCTTTGCCCACCAGGAAGAATTTCTGTAGGCCTGATCGATCTTCTTATGTGCCTCTGCGTAGGAACGGAAATCCTTCAGGATGAAATATGTGTCTGCACGGTCGCTGCTCTTTGTATTTAATAGTGAATCATAAATATCTCTGAATAACTCCGGATTTTCCGGTGAATAAAAGCCGTTTACAAGCTGCATCAGTACCCGGCGGATCTCCGGATCGTTATTAAAGATATCCATTGGCTGATAATCGTGGTTCTTTTCATGGGCAATTACTTCGTCAGAAGACATACCGAAAATGAAGGCATTTTCATTTCCAACCTCTTCTACGATCTCCACGTTAGCGCCGTCCATTGTTCCCAGGGTCAGGGCGCCATTTAACATAAACTTCATGTTGCCTGTACCGGAAGCTTCCTTGCTGGCTGTGGAAATCTGCTCGCTCACATCAGCCGCGGCGAAAATGATCTCTGCATTGGATACGCGGTAGTCCTCGATAAATACCACCTTGATCCTGCCCCCGATGGACTTATCGTTGTTCACCACATCCGCAACCGCGTTGATCAACTTAATGGTCAGCTTGGCTCTCTTATAGCCTGCCGCTGCCTTTGCGCCGAAGATAAAGGTTCTGGGAACCATATCCATATCCGGATGATCCTTTAACTGATTATACAGATACATTACATGGAGAATATTCATCAACTGGCGCTTGTACTCATGGAGACGCTTTACCTGCACATCGAAGATCGATCTTGGATCTACATCAATGCCGTTGTGCTCCTTGATGTACTTTGCAAGACGGACCTTATTCTCGTACTTGATCTGCATAAACTCCTTCTGACATTCCTTGTCCTCTGCACAGGGAAGAAGCTCTGCAATATGGGGCAGATCTGTGATCCACTGGTCTCCGATCTTGGAGGTTACCCAGTCTGCCAGAAGCGGGTTGCCGTGAAGCAGGAAGCGCCTCTGAGTAATGCCGTTTGTCTTATTGTTGAACTTCTCCGGCATCATTTCATAGAAATCCTTTAATTCCTGATGCTTTAAGATCTCTGTATGAAGCCTTGCAACGCCGTTGACAGAAAAGCTTGCCACAATTGCCATATAGGCCATGCGCACCTGTCCGTCATAGACAACGGCCATCTGGCGGATCTTCTCCTGATCTCCCGGATAGCGGGCCTGGATCTCATTTACAAAGCGGCGGTTGATCTCCTCCACGATCTGATAGATACGGGGGAGCAGCCTGGAGAACAGGTCAATGGGCCACTTCTCCAGAGCCTCGGACATAATGGTATGATTGGTGTAGGCACAGGTCTTTGTGGTAATATCCCATGCTTCCTCCCAGGTCAGTCCCTCTTCATCCAAAAGGATACGCATCAGCTCAGGGATCGCAACCGTAGGATGGGTATCATTTAACTGGAATACCACCTTATCCTGGAATCCATGGATGGTGCCGTGAAGCTCCTTATACTTTAATACCGCTCTTTGAACGCTGGCAGAGATGAAGAAATACTGCTGCTTTAAGCGCAGTTCCTTGCCTGCATAGTGGTTGTCATTGGGATAAAGCACTTCAACAATGGTCTTTGCCAGATTTTCCTGCTCCACTGCCTTCTGGTAGTCGCCCCGGTCAAAGGAATCCAGATTAAAGGTATTGATAGGCTCTGCATCCCAGATCCGCAGTGTATTGACTACATTGTTACCGTAGCCGATCACAGGCAGGTCATAGGGAACGGCTCTTACGGACTGATAGCCGTCCTGTACAAAGTGGTTCATGCCGTCTCTGTTTTCAATCCGCACATAACCGCCGAATTTTACCTCTACCGCGTACTCCGGACGTCGGATCTCAAAGGGATTGCCGTTTTTCAGCCAGTTGTCCGGAACCTCTACCTGATAGCCGTTTTCAATCTTCTGCTTGAACATGCCGTATTTATAGCGGATGCCGCAGCCATAGGCCGGATATCCCAGGGTCGCCAGGGAATCGAGGAAGCAGGCTGCCAGACGGCCCAGACCGCCGTTTCCAAGAGCTGCATCCGGTTCCTGATCCTCAATCACATTTAAGTCAAAGCCCAGCTCCTCAAGAACCTCTGCGATCTCCTTACGGGCACAGATATTGATAATATTGTTTCCAAGCGCTCTTCCCATTAAAAACTCCATGGAAAGGTAATAAACGGTCTTTGCATCCTTTTTCTCGTATTCCTTATGCGTTGCGATCCATTCGTCAATGATTACATCCTTTACCGCAAAGGCAACCGCCTGAAACACCTGCTGGGGAGTGGCCTCGTCGATGGTGCGGCGGAACATGTTTTTCACATTGTACATAACGGATTTTTTAAAGGTGGCCTTGTCAAATTCCATAGGATTCATCGGATTCTCCTTCTTACTTTCCAGATCCGCCCGAAAACTCCCGTTTCAGGGCGGATCGGCCTTTTATACTCTTTTATCTCCCTACATCAGCTTTTGAACGCCAAGCATTACGCTCTCACCGTTGATGTTCCACTCTTTTACAAAGCCCTTCATCTGGCCTAAGTGGATATGGTCTGCCATAACCTCTGTTTTGATCTCATCTGCATTTGCCTTTACAAGCTCTGCGATGCGCTCATTTCCATCCTGGTATACGGCGATATGATCCATAACTTCAAAACCGGCTTCCTTACGCATGGTCTGGATCTTGCTGATCACCTCGCGGACAAAGCCCTCCTCAATCAGTTCAGGAGTCAGATTGGTATCCAGGACAACGGTCACATAATTGTCCTCTTCCGTTACATAGCCGTCCTTCTTTGCCACGTCGATCAGCAGGTCATCCTTTGTAAGAACAACCTCCTGGCCGTCAAAATCAAAGGTCAGTGCGCCGGATTCATTTAAGGTATCCATGGCAGCGCTGCCGTCCAGCTCTGTCAGAGCCTGTCGGATCCTTCCGAGAAGCTTTCCATACTTTGGCCCTACGGTCTTTAACTGAGGCTTAAAGGTATAGGAGGTAAATGCCCGTACATCCTCTGTAAAGGTTACCTTTTTAACATTTAACTCTTCCTCAATGATCTTTACATAGAACTCGGACAGCTCATGGTCTGCCTTTACGTACATCTGGGCGATAGGCTGACGGTTCTTGATATTGGCTGTATTTCTGGCGGCACGGCCCATAACAACCGTATCCAGCACCTCATCCATATCAGACTCTAAGGCCAGGTCGATCCACTCTTCCTTTACCTCAGGATAATCGCACAGATGGATGCTCTCAGGCGCATTCTTATCAATATTTCTTACAATATTCTGGTAGATCTGCTCTGTCATGAAGGGGATCATTGGGGCAGCCGCCTTTGCAACGGTTACAAGAGCGGTATAAAGTGTCATATACGCATTGATCTTATCCTGCTCCATGCCCTTTGCCCAGAAACGCTCACGGCTTCTGCGCACATACCAGTTGCTCATATCGTCTACAAACTCCTGAAGGGCTCTTGCTGCCTCAGGGATCTGGTAATTCATCAGGCTGTTGTCAACGGCCTTTACCATAGAGTTCATCTTGGATAAGAGCCAGCGGTCCATAACGGGCAGCTTGTCATACTCCAGGCTGTATTTGGTTGCATCAAACTGGTCAATATTGGCATACAGTACCCAGAATGCGTAGGTGTTCCACAGCGTTCCCATGAACTTTCTCTGGCCCTCGGTTACAGCCTTATCCTGGTATCTCTTTGGAAGCCAGGGCGCGCTGCAGGTATAGAAGAACCAGTGGATTGCGTCTGCACCATGTGTTGCCAGAGCCTCAAAGGGATCAACGGCATTTCCCTTGGACTTGCTCATCTTCTGTCCGTTCTCGTCCAATACAAGACCCATAACAACTACATTTTCATAAGGCGCCTTGTTAAAGAGCAGGGTGGACTCTGCAAGAAGGGAGTAGAACCAGCCTCTAGTCTGATCCACAGCCTCGGAAATGAACTGAGCCGGGAACTGAGACTCAAAAAGCTCTTTATTCTCAAACGGATAATGATGCTGTGCAAAGGGCATGGCTCCTGAATCGAACCAGCAGTCAATTACCTCAGGCACTCTCTTCATCACGCCGCCGCAGTGAGGGCACTTGATGGTCACTGCGTCAATATAAGGACGGTGAAGCTCGATCTCATCGGGGCAGTTGTCAGAAAGGCTCTTTAACTCCTCGATGCTTCCTACGGAATGCTGATGGCCGCAGCCCTCGCACTCCCAGATATTAAGCGGCGTACCCCAGTATCTGTTTCTGGAAATGCCCCAGTCCTGGATATTCTCCAGCCAGTCGCCGAAGCGGCCCTTTCCGATGGACTCAGGCACCCAGTTTACAGTATTGTTATTGCGGATCAGATCATCCTTTACAGCGGTCATCTTGATGAACCATGACTCTCTTGCATAGTAGATCAGAGGTGTTCCGCAGCGCCAGCAGTGAGGATAGCTGTGCTCAAAGCTGGGAGCGGAGAATAACAGCCCTCTCTCCTCCAGATCCTTTAATACCAGAGGATCCGCATCCTTTACAAATCTGCCGCCGAACGGAGTGTCCTCTGTCATGTCGCCCTTTGCGTCCACCAGCTGTACGAAGGGCAGGTCATATTTACGGCCCACATTAGCGTCGTCCTCACCGAAAGCAGGAGCGATGTGTACGATTCCAGTACCGTCTGTCAGCGTTACATAGGTATCGCAGACAACGTAATGGCCCTTTTTGTGCTGCTTTTCGCAGTACGGCTTAGAGCAGTCGTAAAGAGGCTCGTACTCCTTAAATTCCAGCTCCTTGCCCTGATAGGTTTCAAGGACTTCCACATCCTCGCCCAGCACCTTCTCTACCAGTGCGTGAGCCATATAGTAAGTATAACCGTCTGCGGTCTTTACCTTTACATATTCCTCATTTGGGTTAACGCAGAGAGCCACGTTGCTTGGAAGAGTCCAGGGAGTGGTGGTCCATGCCAGAATGTAAGCATCCTCATCCTTTACCTTAAACCGGGCAATGGCGGAGCGTTCCTTTACATCCTTATAGCCCTGAGCTACCTCATGGGAGGACAGAGGAGTTCCGCAGCGTGGACAGTAGGGTACTACCTTAAAGCCCTTATATAACAGGCCCTTGTCCCAAATCTGCTTTAAGGCCCACCACTCAGACTCGATAAAGTTATTGTCATAAGTAACGTATGGATGATCCATGTCGGCCCAGAATCCTACGGTGCTGGAGAAATCCTCCCACATTCCCTTGTACTTCCAGACACTTTCCTTACACTCCTTGATAAAAGGCTCCAGACCGTACTTCTCGATCTGATCCTTTCCGTCCAGGCCCAGCTTCTTTTCCACTTCCAGCTCGACCGGAAGTCCGTGGGTATCCCAGCCGGCCTTTCTTGGAACCATATATCCCTTCATGGTTCTGTATCTGGGGATCATATCCTTAAATACACGGGTCTCAACATGGCCGATATGAGGTTTTCCGTTGGCAGTTGGCGGTCCGTCATAAAACACATAAGGCTTGCATCCTTCACGCATCTTGATGCTCTTTTCAAAAATGTGTTCATCTGCCCAGAACTTTTCTACTTCTTTTTCCCGTTCTACAAACTTTAAGTCAGTAGGGACTTTGTTGTACATCTTTTTCTACCTCCATTTGAATTTGTTCGATGCCTCACAGGAAAGAATATTTCATAGGGATCCCTTTCCTATGAAATAAAAAAAGACTCCCGCCCTGTAAAAGGACGAAAGTCTTGGATTCGTTTAACCACCTGTTACTGCATACTGTCATATGAGTTCCTCTAACGCAGGAAAAACGGCCGTGCCTACTAAAAACGTTCAGCCGGCGGCTCCGGAGTGATCTTCACAAACATCCCTTTTGACACCGGATTTCCACCGCCACCGGCTCTCTTTGGTCTCTGGGGAAAGCTACTGTCTCCTTCACAGCCTTTACCTTATAACGTCTTTATTATAATGACTGGGCTTTAAAATGTCAACGGCAGATTAAAAAAGTCCTCAAAAAAGCGAATACAGAATACTAATCTACAAATTTAGCATTCGGATAGATACATTTCATACGTTCATCCGGAAAATGGCGGTCCAGCCAGCCATTCAGCCCGCCTTCTTCCCCGGAAACCGTCTGGCTTACGGCTGTCTTTTCATCCTGTCTTGCAGAATACCGCCCCAGAGCAAGGCCGGAGAGAACCATATCAAAGACCATAAAAAGGATCAGACTATTGCTGAGAAGCTTTCCCCATTTAACCGGAAGCTTCTCAATCCATCCCGACAGTATCGGATAGAGCATCTTTAGCCAGACCACCGCCACGATCCCCCAGAAAAAACAATACAGCAGATTGATACGGCCTCCCAGATTAAAGGGAATGGCGCTGTAATCCCAGAATACCGTACCGAACACAAGCTCTGAAAATACACTGCATATGTATTCGTAAGCTCCTCCAAGGATCGTTCCCGCAAGAAAGATATAACGGTCATTTTTCTCTCTGTAGGGATAAAGAAACACAGTGAGGAGCACACAGCCCAGACCCCATACAATACTGAAAGGGCCGTATACCACGCTGCTGCGGCTCATGATGATCCCGGTTCTGGTATAGCAGAAAATCGTTTCTGTAATATCCCCCAGAAAAGCACCGATAAAAAACAGCATTGCCAGCTTGTAAAAACAGCAGCCTCTGGCAAAAACGGCTGTTTTTTCATCTATGCCCCCATTCTCCGCCCTCTTCCTTTCTTTCAGGCTGGGATACGCTTTTACCATCCTGCGTCTGATCCGCTCTGTGAGGGCATTTTCAAGAAAGGATGACAGCCCATAAAGCCGTCCGCTGACCTCAAAGGCTGCCCGTCCCAGAAAATAGTGCATCTGCAGGACAGCTGCCGAAGAACCCAGGCCATCTAAAAATGCTGCAATCAATACAGCTGTCAGAATAAGCCTTCCGGCCCTTTGGGGAAGCATATAAATAAGCTTTACCAGAAGCGGGTCAAACAGCCGGATGCAAAGCACGGCACAGATTCCCCAGAAAAGAGAGGCCGGCAGACAGATATACCCTCTTGCAGAAAACCTGTGTCCGGAATAATCCCACCATTTCTGGCCGGAAATCCGCTCCAGCAGAAAACCGCAGATGTATTCTGCAAAAGCTGCTATGATCATGCCACCCAGAAAAAGGAAAATCAAATGCTCCTTAAGTTCCGGCAGAACAATCCCAAAGGCCGCAGACGTCAATCCGTAGACCGGACAGAAGGGTCCGTTTAAATAGCCTCTGTTGACAAATTTTTTCTGCTCGGCCGCAGCCGCGCACACCTCCAGGCACCAGCCCGCGACCGAGTAGACCGCAAACATCCATAACAGCTCATATCCGGAATACCTCATAGGCCGCCTCCTTTTTACAGTTCTTTTCATTCTCTTATGAATTGTACCACAGAATATGCCATTTCACCATACGGACAGAATCGTTATATTTTTAACATTTCGTTTTCCTTTTGTAAAATTTATGCTATACTACTGTCAATTAACTTACAGCCTTCCGCCGGCCCTTAAGGGAAGACGGGGACATACCAGGGAGGAAAACCTTATGGATCACAGAAATCTTACACTGCTGACAGACCTGTATGAACTTACCATGATGCAGGGATATTTTAAAGAAAAAGACGCCAATGAAACCGTCATTTTCGATATGTTTTACCGGAACAATCCGCACGGAAACGGGTTTGCCGTCTGCGCCGGACTGGATCAGGTGATTGAATATATCAGGGATCTTCATTTCGATAAAAGCGATATCGCATATCTCAGAAGCGTAGGAATCTTTGAAGAAGACTTTCTGGAATATCTCCGGGACTTCCGTTTTACGGGTGATATCTATGCCATTCCTGAAGGTACGGTTGTTTTCCCCAGAGAACCTCTTGTAAAGGTGACCGCCCCGATCATGCAGGCACAGCTGGTAGAAACAGCCCTTCTTAATATCATCAATCACCAGAGCCTGATCGCCACTAAAACAGAGCGCATCGTCTATGCCGCCAAGGGCGACGGCGTGATGGAATTTGGACTGCGCCGTGCCCAGGGGCCGGACGCCGGCACCTATGGGGCAAGAGCCGCCATGATCGCAGGCTGCATCGGCACCTCCAATGTGCTCTGCGGAAAAATGTTTGACGTACCTGTAAAGGGCACCCATGCGCACAGCTGGATCATGAGCTTCCCGGATGAACTTACCGCCTTCCGTACCTATGCAAAGCTCTATCCGTCTGCCTGCATCCTTCTGGTAGACACCTACGATACCTTAAATTCCGGTATTCCAAACGCCATCCGGGTATTTAAAGAAATGCGGGAAGAAGGAATCCCCCTTACCTTTTACGGCATCCGCTTAGACAGCGGCGATCTGGCCTATCTTTCCAAAAAAGCGAAAAAAATGCTGGATGAAGCCGGCTTTCCGGATGCGGTTATCTCTGCTTCCAATGACCTTGACGAATATCTCATTGACAGCCTAAAGATGCAGGGAGCTGCCATCAATTCCTGGGGAGTGGGAACCAACCTGATCACCGCAAAGGACTGCCCTTCCTTCGGAGGCGTTTATAAGCTGGCTGCGGTAAAGGACAAAACCACCGGCGAATTTATTCCCAAGATCAAGCTCTCTGAGAATGCGGAAAAAATTACCAACCCCGGCAACAAGACGATCCAGCGGATTTACGAAAAAGAAACCGGAAAGATTATCGCTGATCTCATCTGCCTGGTGGATGAGAAATTCGACACTAACAATTCGCTCCTTCTCTTTGATCCCATTGAGACATGGAAAAAAACACTCCTCGCTCCCAGAACCTATACCATGCGTGAGCTCCTTGTCCCTGTTTTCCTAAACGGAACCTGCGTATACGAAACTCCAAAGGTAATGGACATCCAGGCTTACTGCAAAAAGGAACTGGATACCCTGTGGGACGAGTCCAAGCGTCTTGTAAATCCCCACAAGGTTCATGTGGATCTGTCCAATGAACTGTGGCATATGAAAAATCAGCTTCTTGATACTTATCACAGAAAATGATGAAATATGAATAAAAACCGGCTTTCCCCCATATCAGTCTGTACCGCCTGATATGGGGCAGAAAGCCGGTTTTTATATTATCTTATTTCAGCAGTTCATTAATGCAGACTGCTCCGTATGGACGGATACTCATTCTGTAAGCGCAACCCTCCCCCAGACAGCCCTCGATATAGCGGATATACTCATCTGTCAGGTCATTTGGCAGCATAGCCATAATGACGCCGGCAAAACCGCCTCCATGAACTCTGCAGGCGCCCCTCTGCTTTTCTGCGATAAAAAGCTCTGTAAGAGCCAGCGCAATGGTAATTCCCTGCTCCTGAACAGCATTGTTTGTAAAGCAGTTCTGAAGCCATTTCCAGGAAGAATTGCCGGAAGCGGTGATATTTTTAAGGAACTTCTCAAAGTTTCCTTCCTTTAAGGCCTTTACTTCCTCTTCCACTCTCTTGTTTTCTTCAAAGAAATGGAGAGCGCGGAGCACAGAACGGTCACCTGCAAAGCTTCTTACCTCGCTCAGCTTTTCAATCACCTGTTCCTCCGTCACCTGGGAAAGTACCTCTTTCCCGAAGAACTGAGCCACCTTTTTCATCTCGTTGGGAACCGAAGAATAATCTGCGCTTAAATCTGCATGGCCCTTTCCAGTCTGCACAATGATCAGGCTGTGATCCTGAGATTCAAAGTCAAAGTTGATCTTTTCTACCTCAGGAACCGCAGGTTCTGTAAAGTCAATGGTGATCAGACCGCCCACGGCGCAGGCCATCTGATCTAAAAGTCCGGATGCCTTATCCCAGTAAATATTCTCAGAATATTTTCCGATATGGGCATAAGCTACGCTGTCCATGCGGCCCTCGTTGAAAAATGTATTCAGCATGGAACATAAAAGCATCTCAAAGGAAGCGGATGAACTCACGCCTGCAGCGCTGATCACATTGCTGGTCACATAGGCGTCAAAACCGCCGATACTGTAGCCTGCTTCCTTAAACCCTTTTAACAAACCCTTGATCAGATCAGTAGTTCCTGCTTTTTTTGCGCTTGGCTCCAACTGGTTTAAATCAATGGTGATATCCTGATCATAGGTTTCGCTGATGATATGGACCAGATTAGAATAATTAACAGCAGCCGCACCTACGCAGTCCAGGTTAATGCTGCCTGCAAGTACCTTTCCATGGTTATGGTCTGTATGGTTTCCGCTGATTTCCGTACGGCCCGGTGATGAGAACAGAAGAATATTTTCCCTGTCGCCAAATGTCTGTTCAAAGCCTGTAAGAACCTTTTCATAGCGGGTCTCATTCTCAGCCGCTCCTTCTCTTCCATAAAGCTCTGCCATGAGTGCTGAGGCTTTTTCACTCTTTAAAAGCCTGATGGTATCTTTTACATTCATCCCTGCTTTACCTCTCCTTCTTTCATTCAAATACATATCTCCTGAGGGCTCCGAACCCTATGAAAACAGTGTATCACAAAAAAGCATCCTCCTTCAATACAATATTTTCCTGTATTTATACAATTTTCTGGACACACTCCGTATTTCTGATATAATACCATGATACAAACTTTTACAGAAAGGATGTACTCCCATGATAATACCCGACTGGAATGGAAAGCCATACCACTCTCTGGATTATGAATTAAAACATACCTTTGGGCGCAAACTTTACAAGCTCTCCTTAGACGGCGGCATGACCTGCCCCAACCGGGACGGCACCTGCGGCAGCCGGGGCTGCATTTTCTGCAGCGAGGGTGGATCCGGAGACTTTGCCGCGCCTTTAGGAGGCGATGTATGGAGACAGATTGAAGCTGCAAAGGAACGGATCCGCAGGAAAATGCCTCCAGCAGACGGCAGCGCCGATTACATTGCCTATTTTCAGTCCTTTACCAACACCTATGCCTCCACTGATTATCTGTCCCAGCTGTTTTCCAGAGCCATTTCCCATCCGGAAATTGCGGCCCTATCCATCGCCACCCGGCCCGACTGCCTGCCGGATGAAACCATCGCTCTTTTATCCAGTTTAAACCGCATAAAGCCTGTCTGGGTAGAACTGGGGCTGCAGACCATCCACGAAGATACCGCCCGGCTGATCCGCCGAGGATATGCGCTTTCTGTGTTTGAAGAAGCTTTAAAAAAACTGAAAGCCGCAGGACTTACGGTGATCGTCCATGTAATTTTAGGACTTCCCGGAGAATCCAGGGAACGTATGACCGAAACCATCGCCTGGCTGGCAGACCGCCCCATTGACGGGATCAAGCTCCAGCTCCTGCATGTATTAAAAGGAACTGATCTGGCAGCTATGTACCAGTCTGATCCTTTTCCGGTCTTCTCCATGGAAGAATATATTGATTTTGTAATCGATTGTGTGGAGCTGCTTCCGCCGGAACTTACCATCCACCGACTCACCGGAGACGGCCCCAAAAGCCTGTTAATCGCACCCTTATGGAGCGCGGACAAAAAGCGTGTGTTAAACACCCTTTCCCGCCGTTTTAAGGAGCGGGGAACCTGGCAGGGACGGCGCAAATGCAGCCTGTCCCCATGTTACGGTTCGTCCGGCTGCAGTGACGGATCCTGCTGCAATGGCTCCTCCGGACGTATTTCGCTTACCCGTCCGTTTTCATCCACCGCCGCGCCAAAGGACAGCCCTGTCATGTAGTCATAAAATTCGGCTTTCCCTTTTTCATCTGTAAGCATCCTGGTATAGCCTGCCGAGGAAGTTCCGGGAATCAGGGAAAGCCGGGTGGTTTCCCCGTCCCACTCTGCTGCAAGCAGGGCTGTTTTTGGAATACTGCTTCCGAAGATGAAATTTCCCAGACTATATACAATGGGCTTTCCCTTATAGTATTCGATTCCCTGAAGCACATGGGGATGGCTTCCGATGACCAGGTCCGCCCCGGCGTCAATATACTGCTTTCCCAGAGAGCGCTGGTACTCCTCCGGCCGGTCCTTTTTCTCAAGGCCCCAGTGCACATAGACAACCACATAATCGCAGGTTTCCTTTAAATGGTCAATCTGCTCCAAAAGAAGGGACGGATCATAGGTAGTAAGCATCCCAGGCTTAGAAGCAGAGGCATTCCAGGAGCCCACCGGGATTACACGGGAAGCACCTAAAAAGCCTATGTTTTCCCCTTTTTCTGTAATAATTACCGGTTCGCAGGCCTCTTCCAGATTCCTTCCGGCTCCCACATGGTAAATCCCAGCCTGATCCAGGGTATCGCAGGTATCCAGAAGGGCGTCCGTACCAAAATCAAGCGCATGGTTATTTGCCAGGGTCACAAGGTCAAGCCCCAGTTCCCGGAAAATCCTCACCCTCTCAGGCGGAAGCCGGAAGGTAAACTGCTTATCCTCTGCCGCTGTCCCCCGATTGCTGAAAGGAAACTCCTGATTTGCCATAAAAATATCACTTTCATGGATCACAGACTGGAAACCGGGATCCAGCACTCCAGACAGACTGCCTGATTTTTCATAGGCATTTAATACATGGTCAGAAAGAAGGATATCTCCTGCAAATACCATCCGTACTGGTTCATCTCCGGAAGCGGAGTCTTCCTCAGAAGCCTCCGTTTCCTCCATCCCCGGCTCCTGCTCTTCTGCCAGAGGATCATGTTCAATATAAATCTCCGGTTTTGCCGCTGTTTCTGCCTGCCTTATCTCCATCTCTCTCTCATCATCTGCCCGATCCGTAAAGCCTAAAATAAATACTCCAAGGGCTGCCAACAGCAGTCCAAAGAATACCGCAGCAGCCCCAATCCATCTTTTTTTATTCATCCATATATCCTGTTCTACATCGCTAAGATAATACCGCCGTCATTTGCATAAACGGTGGCCACTCCCGCAGCCTCAGTAATCACGATTTCCTTAAAGGAAGCCCGTTTTTCCAGCTCTGCCTTTACATACAGAGCGCGTTCCTGATGGTTTACATGGCAGATCACAACCCGTTTTCCAGATGTATCCCCCGCCTCCTTGACTGCAATATCGCACATACGCTGCAGCGCCTTATTGATTCCTCTTGCCTGATCCAGCTTGATAATCACGCCTTCTTCTGCTCCCATCACAGGCTTAATGTTAAGAGCCGTAGCAAAAAAAGCCTGAAGCCCGGACAGACGGCCGTTCTTACGCAGCGTATCCAGAGTCTCCAGTACGAAGTAGGTCTTCATCCTGTGGCTGTAAGCCTCTGCCATTTCTGCAACTGTCTCAAAATCCAGCCCCTGTTCACACAGATCCCGGATATAAAGCGCCTGATCCAGTTCTCCTGAGGAGGCAGAAAGGGAATCGATCACAGCAATCTTCTTTGTCACCGGCTCACCGGCTTCCTTCTTTTCCTCCTCATACAGCTCCTTTGCCAGCACGGCAGAATTATAGCTGCCGCTCAGATGGTTGGAAAGGGTGATCACAAATACTGCGTCCGCATCTGCCTCCTCATATGCCTTTTTAAAGCTCTCCGGCGAAGGGCAGGCCGTCTTGGGACACTCCGGGCAGGCCTTTACCATCTCTATGAATGCGCTCTGATCAAAGGTTTCGTCATCTATCACCTGAACATTCCCCACCTGAAGGGTCAGGGGAATCATCTGAAATCCCGGATCCTTTTTTAATTCCTCTGTCAGATCCAGACAGCTGTCTCCAATGATCTTATACGTCATAATCCTATCCTCCAAACATACTATGTCATTTCCTCAACACATAGTTTTGATTACTACTTATTATAACAGCATACTCTGCAAAATGCAATACCCGGACACACAGAACGGCGGAATGAGCGGATCCCCTTAACGCCCCGCAGCCCTGATGCTCTGATATACCTGGTCTGCCTGGCTTTTCAGTTCCTCATAATAATCAAAGTGAAGGATCACAAACCTGCCCTCAATCTGGCGCACATACCAGTCCGAGTGATGGGAAGTACCGTCAGAAAACCGGGTGGAACTTAAGCATGAACGCCAGGTATGGCCTCCCAGCTCCACGGTTTCAAAACGATCCACCTGATACCCTCCTGTGCTTTCGTATTCCCTCAGCGCCTCCATATACCGGTCAAGTTCTGCTTCCGCATCTATAAAATCAAGTGTCACGCGATAACTTAATTCCGGATCATCCACATCTACATGTTCTCCGCCTACGAGAGCATATGTCCTGCTGCTTCCATCGCCCTTTAAAACCGTCGCCGCCTCAGGGAAGGTCAGCTCCAGGTCTGCCCATTCATTCCGGTAATGATTGCCCTCCAAGGTTCCCAGTGTAAATTCTGCAGCAGCCCTTTCACTCCCCTCTTTCATGTAACCGTCTGCGCCAAAGGTATACTCCACCCCGTCAATGCTCTTCGTTACAGAAGTAACCATATGACCGTACTCATCCACATATTTCCAGCCATCTGCTTCTTTAATCCAGCTGCTGTACAAGATCTTTCCTTCTCCGTCCAGACGATAGGTCAGTCCAAACTCATCCTGCTTCCAGCAGTCCTTTGCAAAGCTTCCGTCTGCAAGACGATACTTCCAGCCTCCGTCTTCGGAATACTCCCAGCCCTCGATCCCGCTGTAGGGCTGCAGACAATCAAGAAATGCGGCTGCCTCTGCTGCCTGGTCTGCAGAATACGTCTGGCAGATCACATAGATCCTGTCTCCTTCCTGGCGGATGTAGAAATCATTTACCAGCATCTTTTCCATCTGGCTGATGTAGTTCTGCACTGTCGCCTTCTGCCCCTCTGTGAGTTCTGCCGTATTCATATAATCCTTCATGGAGTCGGCCATGAGTTTTCCATAATTCACCTTCAGATATTCATATTCCTTTGTTCCCAGGGTAATCATACCGCTCTGGGTCATGGTCTCATCCAGACCGGACTGTATCATCTCTGCTTTTAAGGTTTCCACACTGAAGGGAATCCCCGTTCCATCATCTGCCGGCATCACAAATCCCATATTTACAATATAAGTCTTATCCGTCTCATTTACCATGGATGCAGCAAAATCAATCTGCATCTGATCCAATGTTTTCATCTGGGCTACCAGCTGCCTGGATATTTCCCAGCCGCCTCCCATGCGGTCTACCTGATAGGAAGCCGGAACCTGGGCCTGAAAACCACCCATACGACTGGTAATGATCTGCCCATCAATGGTGCTGAGTCCCAAAGGCTCTGCAAATACCCCAAACACACCAAAAAGTGAGAGCGTTACTCCCAGGCAGACGCCCTGTATTGTCTTCAAAAAACGTTTTTTTATCAATGATCTTTCCTCCCGTATTCTCCGTAAATCCAGAAAAGCCGATGCAGACCGCTGCATCGGCTTCCCCTGCAGAGCTTCTCACAGCCTCTGCCGTATTCTTATTTTACTCTTTATTCTGTCTTCTGTCCAGCCATAATCATCATAATCTCATTGCTGCGGCTGACAAACTTTGTCATTCGTTCAGGAGAAAGGGTTCCGTGGGAAAGACTTGCCAGATCGTAAAGCTGCTCACAGATGGCAGCAGTATGTTCTCCTTCTTTATTTTCAAGCACATACTTAACCAGAGGATGGTTGGCATTAAGCACCAGGGTTTCTCCCATTCCGCCGAACATGCCCATATCCATTCCGCCCATGTTGTACATCTTCATCATATCCTGCATTCTTCTTGTTTCTTCGGATACGGTGATCATGGATGCAATGCCTGCATTCTTCATCTTTTCAACCTTGATATCCAGCTTATCATTATTTAAAGCCTTCTTAAATTCCTCGGTCAGCTCCTCAGAGGACTTCTTAAATTCCTCGTCATCCTCCTTTACTTCCTCCTTAAAGGAAGCGTTTAAGTCCGTATCAATACGCAGGAACTTCACGCCCTCTTTCTTCTGCTCCACATGGCTGATAAACGGATTGTCAATGGCAGCCGGCATGATAACAGCATCGATCCCTTCCTCCTTAAAGAGGTTGATATACTGGCTCTGCTCCTTTTCGTCGGTTACATAGAAAATGGTATTTTCATGCTTTTCCTTATTCTCATCCAGGCAGTCCTGTAAGGTCAGATACTTGCCCTCCAGGTTCTTATACAGGATATAGTCGCCCATCTTATCTGCAAACTTCTCATCCTTGATATAGCCGAACTTGATGAAGGGAGCAATATCATCCCAGTATTTCTCATAGGTCTCACGGTCTGTCTTGCACATACCGGACAGCTTGTCCGCTACCTTCTTTGTAATATAATCGGAAATCTTCTTTACAAAGCCGTCGTTCTGCAGGGCGCTTCTGGATACGTTTAACGGAAGATCCGGACAGTCGATCACACCCTTTAACAGCATTAAGAACTCAGGGATTACTTCCTTGATATTATCTGCGATAAATACCTGGTTATTGTACAGCTTAATGGTTCCCTCGATGCTCTCGTACTCCATGTTGATCTTCGGGAAGTACAGAATACCCTTTAAGTTAAAGGGATAATCCATGTTCAGGTGGATCCAGAATAATGGCTCCTTGTAATCTCTGAATACCTTGCGGTAGAAATCCTTATACTGCTCCTCTGTACACTCGTTGGGATGCTTATTCCACAGAGGATTGGTGTCATTTAACGCTACAGGACGTCTTAAAATCTTATATTTTTCTCTGGACGGCTCGATCTCCACGGTTTCCTTGGTACCGTCCTCCTTTTCCTTCTCCTCGGTCTTTGCAGGCTCGATAACAGTCTCAACTACCGTATCCTTTTCGGTCAGTTCGTCCTTTTCGATGGTATCATACTGAGGCTCTGCAGTCTCATTCTCCAGGAAAATGCTTACAGGCATGAAAGCACAGTATTTCTCAATAACCTCTCTTGCACGGTACTCGTTGGAGAACTCGGTGCTGTCCTCGTTGAGGTATAAAACAATGGTCGTACCAACCTCTGCCTTTTCTCCCTCTGTCATCTCATAGTCAATGCCGCCTTCAGACTCCCAGTGCACCGGCTTTGCATCCTTCTGATAGGATAAGGAATCAATGGTAACCTTATCTGCCACCATAAATGCGGAATAAAAGCCCAGACCGAAATGGCCGATGATCTGGTCTTCATTTGCCTTGTCCTTGTACTTCTCCATGAAGTCCTGAACGCCGGAAAATGCGATCTGGTTAATATATTTGTCAATCTCTTCCTCCGTCATGCCAAGGCCATTATCCCTGATGGTAATGGTCTTTTCATTGGGGTTTACGCTGACCTGGATCTTATACTCCACATCCTCAGGCTTTTCGTACTCGCCCATCAGCTCCAGCTTTTTAAGCTTGGTGATCGCGTCGCAGCCATTGCTGATCAGCTCGCGGTAAAAGATATCGTGATCGGAATAAAGCCACTTTTTGATCACAGGGAAAATGTTCTCGCTTGTAATAGATAAACTGCCTTTCTTTGCCATAATATGCGCCTCTTTCTTTTGATTTTTCTTTTCTGAAACTCATATGGTCTGGGACTTCCAAAGTGGTTCTGGAAATATCCCTTTATTTTATCTGCTCATAAATTACATTGTAGTACCACTTTGGAGAAATGTCAACAAAAAATTAGCACTCATTCGAAATGAGTGCTAGCAAAATCTTTTAGTTTCTAGGGAAGAAAATCCCTTATTTTCCTGCTCCTGGACGGATTTCTCAGTTTTCTTAAAGCCGCCGTTTCAATCTGGCGGATACGTTCTCTGGTAACCTTAAACCGCTTTCCCACTTCCTCCAGTGTCATGGGATGGCCCGATTCCAGGCCAAAGCGCAGGATAATGACCTCCCGCTCTCTGGGGTTTAGGCCCTGGAGCATCTGATCGATTTCTTCTCTTAAAAATACGCTCTCAGCCTTTTCCTCTGTGGATGCGTTAGCATCGTCTGCCACAAAATCCCCCAGATTGGAACCGTCCTCATCACCCACCGGCGTCTCTAAAGATACTGTGTCGCCGGAAGACTGCATCAGCTCTGTGACCCTCTTTTCCGACATTCCTATCTCTTTCCCGATCTCTTCATTGGAAGGTTCCCGGCCCAGCCGCACTGCCAGCATCCTCTGAGCCCTGCGCACCCGGTTTACAGCTTCTACCATGTGAACAGGAAGACGGATAGTTCTGGACTGATCCGCCAGCGCTCTTGTTACAGACTGTTTTACCCACCAGGTAGCGTAGGTGCTGAGACGGTAGCCCTTTGTATAATCAAACTTTTCCACCGCTTTCATCAGGCCGATATTTCCCTCCTGGACCAGATCCAGAAAGCTCATCCCGCGGCCTGTATAGCGCTTTGCAATGCTGACTACCAGCCTGAGATTGGCCTCTACCAGCTTCTGGCCTGCATGCAGGTCTCCTAAGGCCTTGCGTTTTGCCAATTCCTGCTCCTGCTCCTGGGTAAGAAGAGGAATGGAGCCGATTTCCTTTAAATATTCCCGGATCGGATCCGTACTGGCTACGCCCTCTAACAGCTGTTCGTGAGAATTTTCCTCATCTTCCTCATCATTGTCCGCAGATGGAGAAAAATCCTCATCATCTGTCTCGGAATCCTCCCTGTTCCAGCGGTATTTGCTGTTTATCAGTTCTGATACGGTATCCTCAGAATCATCCCCATCTTCTTCCAGAAGAAGTCCTTCATCCTCAGATGTATCCGTTCCCTCTTCTGCCAGAATCTGTACGCCCCGCTTTTCCAGTCTGGCATATACATCTTCCATTTCCTCCGGCGTTACTGCTTCATCTGCAAAGCAGTCTAACACCTGGGTCATCTCAAGACGTTTGTCATGAGCTGCTGCCAAAGCAGTCAGTTCATCCAGTTTCTTCATCAGCTTTGTCTTATCCATATTGCTCCCTTCCCTGTTTTAAGAGCTTGTCCCTCATATGCTTTCGATTTTTCGCTCTGCTAATTTACCCCTTCCTATGTGCACGGAATCTGACGGGAACGGAAAAACTCCCTCACAGACTCATCCCACTGAACCTCCAGGGCCTTGTCCAGAGTAAAAAATTTAAGTGCGGTTCCCGTAATACAGTATAATTCCCCTTCTTCATACCGGATATTCAGATACAGTCCCTGGATCTGATCCCCGCTTATTCCGGTGCCGCTTTTCGAAGCAAAATGCTCTGTCTGTCCGGCCGGAAGCTGCAGTACGATCTTAAAGCTTTCAGGCAGCTTTTTTCCTTTGATAAGAGAAAAACAAAACGGGCGCAGCTGTCTCCAGGAAGAAAACTCCCCGATCCTTTGCTCCTCCCGCTCCTCTTCTGTATAATACCCGGATCTGATATGTCCATCCATGGTAAAACTATTGTATGTAACGATATTCACCTCCCGCACCCAGAAGGAATCAAAATCCTCCTTTATAAACAGTCGGGATGTAAAGGACTTTACGTCCTCGGCCTTTAATGCGATCATAAGTTCTCTCCTGTCCGGCCTATTGTGTCTAAATTTTCCAAATCTTATCTAATTATACCTTTTTAGCCGAAAAACGTCAATCAGTTTAAAGGAAGTGTCGCAAAAATTGTCGCAAAAACCGCTTCTGTTCTCTCAGCTGTATAAAATACGGCAGAGAGAAACGCTTCTCTCTGCCGCAGCATCAGCTCTTTTAACCTGTACCTTTAAATTCCCGCTTTCCGATAGCGCTCTGCCATTTCTTCCAGAGATACCTGCTCCACAAGAGGCGCTTTTCCAAAGGAGCCAAACTCTACGATCAGAGTCCCCACAACCTCTTTCACACCCCGTTCGATACAGCCCACAATGGCTGCCCGATCCTCATCCTCTACAACACCGTACATCACTGTGTCCATAATAGGAGGAAGGAATACTCTTGGATCAAACTGATCCTTCTTTTTCTCCAGAAGTTCATAAATTCCTCCTACTGAGGGACTGGTGCGAAGCTTTGGCCGGGCTGCAAACAGCTCCTTCATATTGCGCGTCACAGCCAAACGGATATCCGTATCCACATTGATCTTATTAATGCCGCAGCGGATCGCTGCCTTTAACTGCTCAATGGAAATACCGTGGGTATCTGCAAGCTCCCCTCCCAGAGCGTTGATTTCATCTACAATGTATCCGGGAACGGTAGATGAGCCATGGGAAACAAGAGCCCCAAAAATCCCCAGATGGTTCATACACTCACGGATTGCCACCGGGATTTCCTTACGGAGCTTTACATTTTTCCCCTTTGAGGCTCCATGCATGGTTCCATAGGAAATCGCCAGTGCATCTACCCCTGTTTTCTGGAAAAATTCCACTGCGGACAATGGATTCGTATAGGTGGAGGAAGCTGCAAACACATGATCCTCCACACCGGCCAGAACTCCCAGCTCTCCTTCTACGCTGACGCCTCTGGTATGAGCGTATTTTACGACCTCTCTGGTCAGCTCCACATTTTCATCAAAGGGAAGGGAGGAGCCGTCGATCATGACAGAGGTATAGCCTCCCTCTATGGCTGCCACGCAGGAGTCAAAGTCTCTGCCGTGATCCAGATGGAGCACCACAGGAATGGCTGCTGTCTGAGCATATTTTTTTACTGCGCCGGCAATATTTCTGGCTCCGATCTTCTTATCCTCCAGAGTAGCGTGGATAAAATCCGTATTTCCTCCCATAAAGCCATTTGCCAGATCCGCCCCCTGCAGGATAGCTGCAGAGCGGAACATTTCATGAACCTCTATGGCTGCCTTTGCCTGAGCAACCGCATTTACGTTAAATGCTCCCTGGCCGAAGCCGTATTTCATGGAAGACTCCAAAAGAGGCCGCAGGGGAATTAAAGACATGGATCTCCCTCCTTCATCATCAGATGGACTGCTCCCAGCTTAAAGGTCTTTGGCAGAGCCAATATATTTGGGTTTGGTCCTACAAATTTTTTCTTTGCGTCCTCCAGAGCCTCCTCAATGGTGGCTCTGGTCTTAAGACCCATTCCTCTGGCATAGCCGGGTTCCTGGGCACCGCATACATAAATTGCCGACGTATTCATTTCTGCAATATGGGCCGAACTCATCATGGAAAAGCCGTGGAACGGATGGAAGGCATTGCAGTAGCGGTACTTGCGGATATATTCCTCATTGGTGGCAAAATATTCGCCGTAGCGGTTTAAATCCGGCAGGATATTCATGTAATCCTTCTGGAACATATCGTAAAGCTCTCTCATATAGGGCCATCTCTCATCATGGAAATAGCCGTTGCAGATGGAAGCGCAGATAATCACGCAGTGATCGCTCATGACCCGTTTATGGCGCACTACCTGTGCGGAAATGGCCTGCATCATCATAACAGGATTGGTTCCCATGCCGTCGCCGTAATGGAACTTCTGTGGAAGGCCGAAAATCATTACATCATACTTCTTTTCAGCCCAGGGGATATAGGTCCGCTTGTCGGCCGTAATCCAGGAGTGTGGCTGCATCACCTTTGCATAGCCGCTGTTGATCTCAATCTGTCTGGAATACGTATCCAAAACCGCGTCGCAGCAGAAAAACTTCTTTCCCATGCATTTTTCCATGTGCTGGCCGATCTCATCAAACTTGGTCCGCATAAGGGAGTGGCCGTTTACCGGGGTAAAATCCTTCCGGTGCATAACCTGAGGCACATGATGGGATGCAATGGAACGCCAGTGGGTAATTCCTGTAGAACAGTGCTTATATCCTCCGGAATAGCCGCCGTAAGGATTTCCCTGGGTATGGCCGATAAGGATCGCCACATCACTGTCATACACATACTTATTCATAAGAACAGGGTCTCCCCGGTCTGTCATTCCCAGATCAACCATGTGTTCATAATCCTCGCTGTCATGGCTGATGATCTGGTGGGTATACCAGAATTCGTGGAACAACTCCTCCCCCAGGATATCGCGGATCTCCTTTTCCGTACTTCTGGGATGAAGGCCGTTGGAGCAGATCAGCAGGATATCCTTTTTTTCTACCCCCACAGAGTACAGTTCTTGAAGGATCAGCTTAATGGAAATCTTCCGGTGAGCCGTGGGCTGAAGCCCTCCCTTTACAATATCCGGGAAAATAATGACCACCTTGGAACCCTTGTGGGCTAACTCTGTTAAAGGCGGCATTCCCATAGGGTTGCGGATGGATTTTAAGGTTTCCTCTTCTAATTTATCTTCCGGAATACAGGGCGGATCCGGCACCGTCTCCCCTGGGATAAAAATGTCTGTAGAATCCGGCAGAACGGCATCTACCATGCCCTGCCCGTATTCAAATGATACTTTCATATAAAAACTCTCCTTCCCAAATGCTTTAAGCTTTTTCTGCTGTCAGGTACAGCTTTACGATTTCCAGATATTCCTCCGGATAAAATCCGATCTCACCTGAAAAACGGGTCAGCGCAATCAGTCCGCCATCCATATCCGGAACAGAGGCAAGCATAGCGGCATTGTCCTGCTTTAATCCGCCTCCGTAAACCACATCCATGTCCCCGGTAATCTCTTTTACAAATGCTCCGATCTTTTGGATATACTCCTTATCCGGCGGGATTTTTCCCGGCCCGATAGCCCATACGGGTTCATATGCAATGGTTACGCAGCTCTTGTCCACATCCTTTAATCCCTCCTCCAGCTGCGTCCTTAAAACCTCCTGCCACCTGGTCTGCTCCTCTGAAGTTTCTCCGATGCAGTAAAGCACCTTCAGACCAGCCCGTACAGCCTCTCTGATTTCCTGATTTAATATTCCGTTTACAGCTGCCGGGTCTCCTCCTCCCGCTGCAAGGATCCCTGCCTTATCCTTTCGTTCCTCACAGTGGCCGATGAGCACATAACTGCATCCCAAAGCTCTGGCTGCATTAGCTGTGCGGCTGGTAGTAAAGGCTCCGAAGTTCCCCCCCACTGCCGTATCCTGGCGGAATACTCCCTGGCAGCCTACCTTTACCGGACTGCCTTCGCAGAGAGTCCCTGCCGCTGTGAGTATGTGGGCTTCGGGGAAAAACATGGCAAATTCCACATCCTCTGTTCCATACTCCATAAGCCCCTTCTGAGTCTGCTCCACAATATAGGAACCCCAGTCCTTCACGGCAGCAATAGCGTTTACGCCGCCATACTCCTTTGGAATATCAAAACGCTTCAGATTTAAAAAGATATGCTTCATTCTCTGTCCTCTCTTCTTTCCCTGTATATCTCCTGAAAATCAATATAGTCCGGTATTTCCTCTCCGGTAAGAGGGCGGCACCAGCTTACAAAGGCATCCGTCACATCATTTCCCCTGTTATTGATATAGGAAGCCGGAACAGTCCGTTCTGTAAGCATCACCTGTTCCACCGGAATACGGATGGGGCAGACCTCATATTTCTCCTGCTCCCTGCGCGCAAAGCCGATCATAATGCCTGTACAGCCCTCCATTGCAGCCTTTAAGGCTTCTCTTCCTGCAAGCACCGCCTCCTCACGGTCCACCGGGGACTGAAGGGAGATGGATGCTCTGCCGCAAAGCCCCGGCTTTTCGCTTCTGGCCTTAATTCCCAGCTTTTTGATCACCAGCTCTGCCAGATAAGCTCCCACGTCTCCGTAGTAGACGGAACGGCCTGTCTGGAAAATGGGAGGCACGACAGGCTTTCCACTTTCATCCTTTAAGCCCTCGCTGGCGACCACAACCACACCGCCCAGCCTGTCATACAGCTCCTTCACATCTGCCAGAAATTCCTCTTCCCTGAAAGGACGCTCCGGAAGATAGATCAGGTGCGGCGCATCCCCGTGTTTTTTCCTCGCCAGAGCTGAGGCCGCTGTAATCCAGCCTGCATTGCGCCCCATGGCCTCTAAAATACACACATGAATGGGAAGAGATTTCACATCCGCCCCTATCTCAGCCGTTGTTCTGGCTATATACCGGGCCGCGCTGCCGTAGCCCGGAGTATGATCTGTAATGCCGATATCATTATCAATGGTCTTTGGGATTCCTGCCACCCGGATATCTGAGTCTGAACCTAAAGCCCTCACCAGCTTTCCGCAGGCGTCCATCGTGCCGTTTCCCCCGTTAAAAAGCACATATCGGATATGGTGCTTACGGAAAATGGCCTCCATTGCCTTATAATCTTCCTCCTCCAGCGCATATCGGGAAGAGCCAATGGCAGTTCCCGGCGTGGCAAGGAGCTTTTTCAGCTCTTCTTCAGGAAACCGGGACAGATTTAAAAACCGTTCCTTTAAAATTCCCTCGCTTCCGCCGATGGCTCCGTAAACTGCGCCCACTGCGCCGCTTTCCCTTGCTTCAAGAAGTACGCCGTACAGCGATGCATTCAGCACTGCCGTAGGCCCTCCTCCATGAACAACCAGTACATTGTCCCTCATAAACCAACCTGCCTTTCTTCTCAGTCAGACAGAGCTGCCACATAATCCGTAAAGGTAAGGGTAAGATCCGGGTGGCTCTGGAGCAGGCTTACGGGAAAATCAGAGGACGGTTCACCGTATGCGGCCCTCCGCACCACTGCCCGATGCCAGTTTCTAAAGCAGCCCAGACGGATTTTTCTCGCATGAGCGATCTCATAAATACCAATGGTTACGCAGTAATGAGGCATATCCTCAAGAGCTCCGTTAAAATCTCCGATGGCATTGGCCGTCCGTGTTTCAGGGGTAATTGCAAGCACACGGGTCTTCTGAGCCAGAAATCCCTCATTGGTCAGCGACGCATCTGCTTCATTAAAAGCCACATGGCCGTTAATGCCGATTCCTCCAAAGGCAATATCCACGCCTCCCAGCTCTTCAATCAGTTTTGGGACCCGTTCCGTATCAAAAGGATCCGGAAATACCCGCTGTTCTTTGGGCATCACAAGCTCTGGGCGTATCCTGTCATATACGGTACGGTTCATAAAGCCCCGAAAGCTCAGAGGATGATCCTCCGGCACCCAGCGCTTCTCATCATCCAGATATTCGTCCATATTGATAAACCATACATTTTTAAGACTGATATTCTGCTCATTTACCAGATCCACAAAATACGGATACTGTCCCACCGGCCCTACCGGACAGATAAAGACGGTGTGCTTTCCCTCTGCATTATGAGCTTTGATCTCTTCTGCCATCTGCTCTGCCATCTGTTTAAATACAGCAGCATTATCCTCCAAGCAAAACAGCTTCATTTTTGGATTTTCCAAAAGCTGCTCTTTTGTATAGCTGTAATAGTCGTGTTTCATAACTGCTCCTTTCCCTGTCACGCCGGCCCTTCTGCCATTTTTCCGCCATAAAGAGAGCGTCTGGCGCCCCAACCGGCCCCCATGACGCTCCCTGCAATGATTTTTACTTACCTGCTTCGATCATATTGTCAAGCATTACATAATCTGCTACAGGAACTTCCTTTTCCACCTGTCCTCCGGCAATGAAATTCTCCTGCTGGATCTTGTAGTAATTCTCTACGGTTCCGTCTGCTGCACCTTCTGATACTTCCTTTCCGGTCAGCCAGTCTGCATCGCCTCTCTGGTCAAATACGCTTGCTTCATCTGTCTTTGTAATATCGGCAACTGCCTTTGCAGTCTCCTCATAGTGATCGTCTGCCGCATAATCCATTCCTTTAAAGAGCGCTTTTGTAAAGCGAAGGATGGTATCCTGATTCTCCTCTGCATACTTTGGAGTTACGATCCAGCTTGCCAGAGAAACGGTAGTATCCTTAAAGGTCATATTATCAGCCAGCTTGGTTGCCTCCGGAATCTCTTCCATGATCTTTAAGCTGTTTGGAGACCAGGTAGCACAGGCATCTACGCCGCCTGAAATCATTGCCGTAACAATACCGGATGCGTCCATATCAACGGCCTGGATATCGCTCATGGTCATACCGGCCTTTGTAAGTGTATTATTTAAAATATCCTCACTGGATGTACCGGAGGAATAAGCCACCTTCTTACCCTTTAAATCTTCCATGGTCTTCACACTTGATCCGCCGATCACAGCGTCGCCGTTGGAAATATGGGACAATGCAAAAATCTTGGCCTGGCCGTTGACACAAAGCTTGTGTGCGCCCTGTCCGATATAGCCGATATCAATACTGCCGGACTCCATCGCCGCAATGATGGTAGGGCCATCTGCAAAGGATACCAGATTCAGCTTAATTCCTTCTTCTTCCATGAATCCCTGAGCCTGTGCTGCCGCCACAGACCAAAGGCTTCCATAGTTTGGCATATATGCAATATTTAATGTAATGGGCTCTGCCTCTGCCGCTGCCTCTGTCTTTTCCTCTTCTGCCTTTGTCTCCTTTTCAGTTTCAGCCTTGGACGTTTCCTCTGCCTTGGATGCCTCCGCAGACTCCGGAGCCTTTGTCTCAGGAGCAGAACTTCCGCCGGAGCAGGCTGTCACGGACAATGCCATTACTGCTGCCATTGCTGCTGCTAAAAAACGTTTTTTCATAGATTTGTATCCTCCTTAAAATAAATGATATAGTTTTGAAACACTTACCATTTTGCTCCTATTACTTTCTTACTTCCAGATACTCCTTATATACTTCACCCCAGATATACGTCTTAAGATCCAGGAACGGAAGCTCCATCTTCATTTCCTGTGTTCTCGGATACGGAAGGTTGATATCTACGATCTTTTTGATACGGCCCGGCCTTGCACTCATAATAATAACCTTGGTTGCAAGGATAACAGCCTCCTCTACATCATGTGTAATAAAGAAACAGGTCTTTTTCTCCTCCTGCCACGTTTTGATCAGCTCTGACTGAAGCTGCGTCCTTGTCTGGGCGTCTAAGGCTCCGAAGGGTTCATCCATCAAAAGCACCTCCGGCTGTACCGCATAGGCTCTGGCAATAGCTACCCTCTGCTTCATGCCGCCGGAAAGTTCCTTTGGATAAGCATCCACAAAATCCTCCAGCTGTACCATCTTTATGTACTTCATGGCAACCTCTCTTGCCTCGTCATCTTTCATCCCCTTTAATTTAAGGCCGAACATGACATTTTTAAGAACGGTCAGCCATGGAAATAATGCATACTGCTGAAATACCACGCCCCGCTCGATCCCGGTTCCCTCTACCTTCTTTCCGTCTACATATACTGCTCCGGAGGTAGGCTCCAAGAGGCCTGCAATGATATTTAACAGCGTGGACTTTCCACAGCCGGACGGGCCTACCACACAGATAAATTCATTTTCCATAATATCAAGATCCACGCCGTTTAAAGCAACCATACGGCCCTTGCGACCATCGTAGATCTTTTCCACATGGTCAATCTTGACCTTTACACGTTTCTCGTCTCCTGCCATCCGGTGAACCTCCTTTCCAGATATTTAATGATCTTTTCACTGGTGATCCCGATAATGCCGATCATGATAATATAAAGCAGCATAGGCTCCACTTCAAAGGTGTTATTTAAAGAACGGATCCTCATTCCCATACCTGCGATCGCGCCTGTAGACTCAGCGGCGATCAGGGTTGTAAGAGCTACGGATACGCCCAGGCGGACTGCGGTAATGATAAATGGAGTCGTAGCCGGGAAAATAACCTTTACAAACAGATCGCTGTCCTTTGCGCCCAGCACCTTTGCAGCTTTGATCAAGGTCTCGTCTACGTTGCGCACACCCTGATAAATCGTCACGGTCATAATAAGGAAGGTTGCCAGCCAAATCACGATGACCTGAGGCCGTCTTCCTACTCCGGCAGAAATAACCACCAGCGGAACATAGGCCAGAGGCGGGATGTTACGGATGAACTGGATCCACGGCTCTACAATGTAGCGCACCGGCCGGTACCAGGCCATGAGAAAGGCTACCGGAACCGATGTAACAAAGCCAAGGACAAAGCCCATCACCACGGAAATCATACTGCTGCTGAAATCCTGCCACAGTACGCCTCGCTCGATCATGGTACCCAGGGACGCCAGCACCTCCGGCGCAAAGGGAAAGCTGCGGGCCGTAGTCGGATTCACAGACAGCCATTTCCACAGAAGCATCGCTGCAAGAAAGGAAATAAGCAGCCAGCCCCAGTTGGGGATACGGCTGATGATATCCCGCTGCGCATGATCTTTCTTCCTGTTTTCATCAGAAGCCATAATTTTTCCTCCTGTTTTTTATTTTTGGCTCTTATTTTTGTCGTCTTTGCCAAATCATTTCTGTTTCTTATGGTTTCAGTATATCATGTTGTACAAAATAGTCACTGCCTATTTACCCAAACGTTTGCCTTGTTTTCCCTTATTTTTTCTTTCATTTTTGCGTTTGGCTCTATTTTTTTGTGTTTTTATCATGTATACTTACATCATAGCATCAGTGGGTAAGGAGGAAATCGCATGACACTGAAGGAAATCGCTGCCGAGGCAGGCGTATCCATTTCCACCGTATCGCGGGTAATCAATAAAAGCAGCAAATCTCCGGCCGGGAAAGAGGTTCAGGACAAAATCTGGGAAATCGTCCGGCGCACCGGCTATACCCCAAATCATACAGCCAGGGAACTAAAAAAAGGCTCTTCCACTGAGAAAGAACCCTTATCCCGCTCGCTTGCCTGCCTGTTTGCCAGAGTAGAGGATGGAGCCGCTGACAGCTTCTTTACTCCTCTTGCAAGGAGCATCGAAAAAGAGGCGTTCCGCCACGGCTATATATTAAAATATACCTTTTCCGCCTTTGATATCCATCATCCCAGCACCTTCCGCCTCATTGAAGACAATCAGGCAGACGGCGTAGCGGTCCTGGGACGGTGCGATAAAGAGCTGTTAAAGTTTTTAAAACAGTATTTTAAGTATGTTGTGTATGCCGGACTCAACAGCCTGGACGCCAAATATGACCAGATCATCTGCGACGGCGGTCAGGCCGCTTATGCTGCAGTCAGCCGTCTCATTGAACTTGGACATAAAAAAATCGCCTATATCGGCGAAACAGATAAAGAAGAGCGCTATAACGGATACTGCCGGGCTCTCGAACATACAGGGATCCCTATTTTAAAGGGATATATCAGCAATGTAAAGCTCTCCTCCGAAGGAGGATACCAGGGAGCCAATATCCTGTTCGACAGAGACTGCGATGCCACAGCCTGGTTCTGCTCCAACGATATGACCGCGATCGGGGCCATGCGTGCCGTAAAGGAGCACGGACTTCAGATACCGGAGGATATCTCCATTATCAGCATCGACGATATTGATACGGCCCAGTATCTGACTCCCATGCTCACCACGGTCCACATCCCCATCGAAGAGATGGGAAAAATGGCCGCAAAAACACTCATCGACCGAATCGAAGGCGGCCATACCCTGCCGATGAAAATCAGCTTTCCGTTTTATATTGCAGGAAGGGAAAGCTGCAGGGAGTATCGGGGGTAAAGAGCACTATGCCCTCTCTCCCCCCAATCTCCTTCCCCATCCATATATGAGGGCATTCTTCATCAAAATCGATTTCTCCCCGGCGGACATACCCTTGCTTTTCATACCCGCTGCCCTGCACTGCGCATGAAGAAGAATCCGTCCGCCTCCTAGGGCAGTGTGCTGTGAATCCGTGTTTTCATAGTTTCCTCACTTTTTTGCAAAACGGTTCATAAAAAAGTCTGTAAACGCAGCCAGTTCATCGGCCTGCGATACATAAACATACAGTTTTTCATCTTCCAGCCAGTCATAGGCATTGATGCCGATATAGCCCTTTTTGTCCGGGTAAATGATAAAGGCATCGGTGGGATACTTATTCCTGTATGCTTTTAAAATCTCAGAACGGCGGTAGTATGTCGGATCGCCGCAGCCAGAAAGATCGGGAACCGTCGGAACGACCACGATTGTCTGGTTTGCCTCATTCCAGCCCACAATTAAATTTCCGATCTTTGTTTTGCTCCCGTGAACGAATCCATAATTAAAGCGGCTTACATCTTCGGTATATCCAAAAATCAACCTGTAACCGCTTCCTCCCTCTACGGCCTGGTCAAACAGCAGACGCATTTTCTTTGCATTTGCATTGCTCTTTTCCATGTCAACCTCAGGGCCTTTAAACAGTTTTCCAAAAAATCCCATAATCTTTTTCCTCCTGAATCTTTTATATGTTCGTTTCCTCTTTTAATTTTTCCAGGGCATCCACAATGGCATTCAGCTGAAAATCAACCGTTTCATCCGCAGCTTCCGGAACAAAGAAAGGAAGTGTATCGGGAATGGCTCTGCGTATAACCATCACGGTCAAGCTCAGATTTGTAAACAGATGGATCCTTTCTACATTCGCCTTTATCCCAAAGTTTTCCAATATTTCTCCAAAAAGGCGGAACTGCTTTTTTCGGAACGTCTGATAGCTTTCCTTTGATAAATGCCTGAAAATAAGCTGCTGTTCCTCAATCGTTAAAACAGCGATCCCGTTTTTCTCTCCATAACAGCAGGTGTAAAGAAAGTGCTTGACCCCATCACGCCAGCTCAAAGCAGGATCAGCCATTAACTGTTTCACATATGCAATGATCTTCGGCTGCTGCAGATATAATGTCTCAACGATCAAATCCTCTTTTGCAGCAAAAAAGGAATAGAAAAACGTACGCGAGATACCAACTTTTTTATAGATTTGTTCTACGGTTGTATGCTGGATTCCCTGCTCTGCCATCAGTTCAAGTCCAACTGCGATCAGTTTCGCCCGAATGCGTTCTCTGTCTTCCTCAGAATAGGCCACCTTTGGCATACCGCATCTCCCTTCAAAATAAAAACAATTCTTATAATTTGTTTTTATTTTATCACTGCCTGCCGGAAAACACAAGAGCAAAATAACTCTAACGACATCCATTTTAGCAAAACACAGCCGCCCCCGCGCCCCCGAATTAAATCGGAACACGCAGGAACGGCTGCTTCATTTTATCATTTCTTTATTTAATTATTTCAAACTGCAGTGATGGCTCGATCAGTCTGCAATCTCCAGTCCGCCTTCTCCCATGGCCTTTCTGCCCATATTGTGAACCAGTCTGTAATAGGTAGGAAGAAGAACCAGGGTCAGGATTGTAGCTGCAATCAGACCGCCTACGTTTACAAGGGCAAGACCCTGCATCATGGCACCGGATTTACCGTAAGCAAACGCATTGGGGAGCATGGAAATAACGGTCGTTCCGGTTGTCATCAGAATCGGACGCATACGGATGGCTCCCGCCTCTACCAGAGCCTTATCCAGAGGCATTTCAAGAAGAAGCTGGTTAACCGTATCTACATACAGAATACCGTTATTTACAACCGTACCGACTAACATCAGAAAGCCCAGCATGGATACCATACTGATGGGGCTGTCTGCAATAAACAGCAGTCCAAAGGAACCAATCAGAGCAAACGGAATGGTAGTCATAATCATCATTGAGAATTTCGGCGACTCAAACTGGATTGCCATTACTACGAATACCAGGAAAATACCGGTGATCAGCGCGCTTCCTAAAGCGGTCATCTCTTCAATCATACTTTCATCCGCTGCATTGGCCGCCATTTCTACGCCTTCCGGCATTGGCCAGTTCCGCACAAACTCATTTACAGCCGCTTTTGCCTCATCTTTAAGGCCGGACTGAGGCTGCATGGTGATGGATACCTGATACTGCTTTGATTTACGTGAAATCTGCTGCGGGCTGTCCTCATAAACAATATCTGCCAGATCTTCCAGAGGAAGAACCGTTCCCGTGGCAGTAGGGATCATCATACCCTGAACCTTTTCAATGGAATCATACCGATCCGGAGCAAACTCTACGATTACGTCAATATCCTCGCCGTTGACTCTCATCGTAGCCGCTTCCACACCGCTTAAATTGCTGTAAAGCATAGAGCCGATGGACGCAGGCGTCAGACCCTCTGCCTGAGCGGCAACCGGATCGACCCTTACCTTAATGATAGGAGCCGCATTTTCAATGGATGAATGAACCTGCATAACATCATCGCGTTTTCTGAGCTCCGTTACCAGATCATTTGACGCCATCTTTAATGCGTCATAATCCGTACTCTGTAAGTCTACCTCAATTTCATTTGTACTGCTGCTGGAAGAACCGCTGGTGCTTCCCTGCTCCAGAGTAACCGATACGTTCGTGTAATTTTCGATCTCTCTGGTCCATTTATCAATTACTTCGTCGGTAGAAAGCTTGCGGTCATCCTTTAAATATGCGCTCAGGGCAACGCCGCTTCCTCCCATACTCAGGCCGCTGGCTCCGTAAGTCAGAAGATAATGGTCTACCTCTTCATCCTGCGCTACCAGCTGCTCTACCTCAGCTACCGCTTCATTTACCGCTGCAATTGAAAGGCCCGGTTTTGTCTTGATCTCCAAATCTACGATACCTTCATCTACCGCTACCATCAGCTCCATTCTGAGCTGGGAAGCCAGGCCAAAGGAGGCTACCAAAAGCAAAAGGCTTCCGCCAATGATCAGGCCGTTTTTAGGAATAATGGAAGGCATATGCGCACGGTACCACTCCTGGCAGCTGCGGATAAAGCCCGCTACAGGAGCCTTTTCTTTCTCTACCGGATGCCACTGATAATAACACAGAGGCACAATGGTAACTGCCGAGAACAGAGATGCGATCAAACTGAACACAATGGTAAATCCGAGCTGTTTAAAAAGCTGGCCGGACATACCGCTTAACATGGACAGAGGGATAAATACAACACAGGTGGTCGCTGTACCGCCAATGATAGAATTGATCATAACACGGCTTCCCTCAATGGCCGCATCGTAGAAATTCATCTTTTCCTTTGCACGGAAACATCCGTCCAGTACGTTGATCGAGTTATCTACCATCATACCTACGCCCAGAACCAGAGACGTCAGTGAAATAACGTTCAGGGAGAATCCCATAAAGCTCATGGCGATCAGGGTCAGCATAATGGAAATAGGAATGGAAGTACCAACGATAACGGAAGCACGCAGATCTCCGTAGAACAGCCACAGGATAAACATGGACAGGATAATCGCCATGAACATGGTCTGGTATACGTTGACGATGGATTCGTTGATCATATCGCTGGAATCATTTACAACCGTAAATTCCAGTCCCGGATTGGCTGCCTTCAGCTTTTCAATCTGCTTTGTTACCTGTCTTGATACATCAATTGCCGTTGAGCTCTGCTGCTTTTTAATGGCAATCGAAACAACATCCTTTCCGTTATAACGGCCGATAGAATTTTCTTCTTCCAGTGTCTGGGAAACGGTCGCAATATCTGACAGATGGATTACATTGCCGTCTGCCAGAGGGATAGCAACATTATTCAGGCTTTCCACATCGTCATAATCGTTGCCCGCGCTGACGTTCAATTCCTGCTTTCCTACGTTTACATCACCGGCAGGAATAGCGAAATCCGCTGCGCCTACCAGCTGTCCTATCGTAGAAAGGCTTAAGTTATACTGGGCCATCTTTTCAGGGTCCAGACAAACGCTTACATATTCCTTCTGTCCGCCGGCAAGGGAAACTTCACCTACGGAGCTTAATTTTTCCAGTTCCGGCTGAACATTGTTTTCTACATATGTATAAAGGTTTCCGTCTACCTGTCCGCCGACTGCAAGCGTCATAACAGGAGAAGCATTCATATCCATCTCAAGGATATTGGGATCTTCCACATCTTCCGGCATATCCCGCTTGGTTCCGTCAATGGCTTTTTTCAGGTTGATGTATGCCGTATCAATATTGGTTCCGAACTCATACTCCACCATGATGATGGAAACATTTTCCTGGGAAAAGCTGTATACATTTTTAACGCCGTCCAGTGAGGTAATGGCATCTTCCTGTTTCGTTGTTACAAGGTCGTTGATATCCTCAGGGGTAGCGCCCGCATATACGGTACTGATCAGCAGAACAGGAAGTTCCATTTCCGGCGTCAGCTCTACCTTCGTCCCCATCAGAGCCTGAATACCGAAATATGCAATGGTAATCAGGCACATGATGATGGTTACAGGCTTGCGTACCGCAAATTTAGTAATATTAACCATTCCTTATTCACCTGCTTTCTCTGACTCTGCGGCAGATGTTTCCTGATCCGCATTTCCTTCGCTGCTTTCTTCCTTCTGTCCGTCATCCAAAAGCACCTGCTGTCCGTCTACCAGCTCATTGCTCCAGGTTACGATCACCTGGCTGTCTGCTTCCAGTCCGGAAATAATTTCCATATTCTGTGAATCATAAATACCGGCTTCTACCATGGTTTTTTTAGCAGTGCCGTCTTCATAGCAGTATACAAAAGCGTTACCGTTGTCATAATTGACCGCGTCTACAGGAACCGTCATTGCACCCTCTGCGCGATCCATTACAACGGTCAGCTTTACCTTTGCTCCGTTTGTAAGACTGGCTCCCTGGCTGACAGCTGCCTTTGCATCGTATAAGCCGGATGCATTTACCATGGCTCCTATTTCCGTCAGATTGCCTTCATAGGTGCTTCCGTTCTTTTCTACCGTCAAAGCGTCGCCTACGTTCATATTTTTCATTACCTTCTCTGTTACCCCGAAATTCACCTGAAGCTGGTCTCCTCCGGAAATTACGCAGATAGGGGCAGAAGGGCTTACATGGTCATGAAGCTCAATCCCTCTGCTCTCGATCACGCCGCCGATCGGAGCGGTCACTGTGGTATATTCCATCTGAAGGTCATACTGGGTTTTTGCCGTTTCATAAGCCAGACGGGCGCTGGTGGCCGCATCCTGAGCCTGCTGGAACTGCTGCTGGGAAACAAATCCGCCGTCAAACAAAGGCTGAAGACGCGCCAGCTCTCTGGCTGCCGTATCTGCGGCTACGGATGCGGACTGCATCTGAAGTTCCATGGTCCTTAACGCATCTGAATCAATTTTACACAGCACCTGACCGGCCTGTACCGTATCGCCTGCCTGGAAATTTACCTCTAAGATTTCGCCGCTGATCTTTGGCATTACAGACGCTCTGGATACAGGCTCTACGGTTCCTGTAAGTTCGGTATAGAGTGTAATGTCTCCTGTTACCGGTGTCTGTACGGCTACCGTAGGACGTGTTTCATACTGCGGGGCCTCCTCTTTGCCTGACACCAGTTTAAATACAAACCCTGCCGCCACTAAAAGGACTACCGCTCCTGCGATCAGTCTTTTGCTGCTTTTTTTCATTTTTTTCTGCCTTCCTTTCTTTTATACACGATTTTAATCCCGGATTCCTCTGTCAAGTATGGCAAACTGCCTGGCTGCCATCTCCTTCAGCCTTTTTGGATCTGCCGCATGGTCCAGATACAGCATGGATATCCTGAGGATTACCAGCATCCCCATGCCGATGGCATACCGCAGCTTTTCCTTATCAAGCCCTGGATATCCGGAATGATCCATGGCCTCATAACATTTTTTTTCTGTCTTTTCCCGCAGGTCTTCTTTGTCATATTCCCGCTCTGCGCAGGCTGCCACCTCTCTGCAGGTCCCATCCTCCATCACCCGCTTGCAGAACTCCCAGCAGTCTCTGTAGATCTCATCATCCATAATCCGGTTTACCAGCCGGCTCATGGACGCATCAAATGAACTTTTCTGTTCCTGGAAGGCTTCTACCAGCCCCTGCACCAGCCGCTCTCTCAGTTGATGCATCATACAGGTAAACAAATCTTCTTTGCTCTGGAAATACAGATAAAAACTGGCTCTGGATATGCCTGCCCGCTTGATCAGGCTGCTGATTCGGATCTCCGAGTAAGGCGTAGTCATGAATTCTGCGCGCATTGCATCCAGGATTGCCTGTTTCTTGTAATCACCCAGATTCATGAATTTCTCTGTGGGCATTTTTTTCATCTCCTTTACCATTAATCATTATATGGACTTTTGTCTAATTGACAATAGGCAAAATAAAATCAAATGCACAAAATTTGTGCATTTGACCCATATGTGTACTATTTTTTACTTTTATTTCACAATTTACAGCAGACTTGCTTTACAACATTTTGCTTTCTGGCAGAAGCCCCTGTTCTCTGGACGCGCTCCGCATCAACGCTTCTCTTATGGCCCCTTTAAACAAATAGTCCAGGCGGACCAAAACCTGCTCCAGTGTTTCCCCGTTCAGCATTCCGTCCTCTTCCATCCAGCTGGTCATGATCCCCCGAACCGTATACTGGCACACCGCACTGAGTATCTTTTTATCCTCTGCCTGTACCTCCATTCCCTGAGATACGCTTTCAATGAGGCGGTCAAAAATAATCTGGCTGGCAGACTGCAGGCAGTTTCTGACCTCCTCGTTGGCAGCAGAGCGATACAGATTGCATAAAAGCTCTCTGTTGGCTTCCAGATACCGGATTTCCTTTAAGCCTGCCTTACCATCCTCCCCCTCATCCTCTACCATCAGCTCGATCACATGCTCAGCCGAATACTGGACATAGGCTTTGAGCACCTGGTAAATATCCTGATAATGGTAATAAAACGTATTTCTGGAAATACCGCATTGATCTGTAATATCCTTTACCGTAATTTTATCTACCGGTCTGGAAGCTGCCAGATCCCCGAACACTTTCAAGATTGCAAATTTCGTAAATGATGCCATGGGCAGACATGTCCTCCTTTAATTAAATAGGAGTCCATTATACCGTAAAATGGTCCAAACTGCAAATTCACTTCTTTTCCCCATGTTTTTTCGCATATTTTCGGCCTATAAAGTAAAAGATAAAAAGAATCGCCGCCGCAGGAACCCAAAACGGAACCGATATTATGATCCCTACAAAAAGAGAAGAAAACAAACCTGCTGCCCTGTGGGCATTTTCCACAAATCCAGTGCGGATCCTCTGCCATATGGTCTGAGGCTCTGTGGGACTGTAATTTGTTACTTCTGACAGATCCAAACGCAGAATACTGTATTCCACCTGATTATCATACAAGCGCAGCTGGGATTCCATGGATTCCAGATCATAGCGGATCTCAGACAGCCGTTTTTCCAAGGCGATCACTGCATCCAGAGTATCAGCTTTTTCCAAAAGAGCCCAGATCCTGTCCTGCTCCATTTCCAACGTCTTTTTCCTGCTCTCAATATCACTGTACTGAAGGGTAACGTCCTCTGTGTTTTCCGAACGATTCACTATACTTCCTTTTCCTTCCAGGTCTGTAATGAATTCATCCAGACGGCCCGTCGGGATCCTGACTGTAAGGCTGGCAGTACGCAAAATGGGATTTCCTTCGGAATCTGCCTGTTTTCCCATCACATCTGACCGCTCCGTATATCCCCCAAAAGTCTCTGTCTTTTCCCCGACCGCCTGAAGAAACGCGTCAAATTCTCCTGTCTCCATCTGAAGTTCTACCGTGCGGATCAGCTTTCGTGTCTGAGACCGGGATGTTAACGTTTCTCCCGTTTCCCGTTCTGTTTCTTCCAAAGCAGGAGCTTCCGGCATATGTCCTCCTGCAGCTGCCGGAGGACTGACAGCCATCGTTTCAGCTATCTCCATTTTATCCGCAGCTGCACCGGAAGCAGCGCCTCCGCAGGCTGTAAACCCAAACAGGACAAGCACCACCGCCAATAATCCCACAAATCTTTTTTTCATGCTCTTCTCCTCCTTTCCTTTCTGATCCCAACATATCATATTTTTTCTTTCCTCTCAATGTCCCTGAGAAAATCGTAAGAGGAACGACAGCTTTTGTTATATTTTTTTAATATTCCTCTTGTAACATACCCCACCAGGGTATATAATATCACTATACCCCACCAGGGTATATTCTCATCCCAATCCCGTATCAGACAGGAGGACTTATATGGAAGCAAAAAATCCAGCAGCATGCAGCTGCCATAAGACAAAAGAGCGTTCCGAAAAAGAATATAAAGATCTTATACATCGCTTAAACCGGATCGAAGGACAGGTGCGCGGCATCAAAAGCATGGTTGAAAAAAATGCCTACTGCCCGGATATACTGATACAGACAGCCGCCGTTACCGCTGCTCTCAACAGCTTCAGCCGCACCCTTCTTTCCAGCCATATCCACACCTGCGTTGTAAATGATATCAGGGAAGGAAACGATCAGGTAATCGACGAACTGATGAACACCCTGCAGAAACTGATGAAATAAAGGAGGCATTGATGCTTATGAAACAATATTCCGTAACCGGCATGAGCTGCGCGGCCTGCAGCGCCCGGGTGGAAAAAGCCGTGAATCACGTCCCCGGCGTTACTTCCTGTTCCGTGAGCCTTTTGACAAATTCCATGGGCGTAGAAGGAAACGCAGATCCAAAGGCTGTCATAGCCGCGGTAGAGCAGGCAGGATACGGCGCATCTGAAAAGGGCATATCGGATCATGCTTCTGCCCGGACATCTGAAAACGAAGATATGCTGGCTGACCATGAAACTCCCATACTGAAAAAAAGGCTGCTCTGTTCCGCAGGCTTTCTCATTGTCCTCATGTATTTTTCCATGGGCCATATGATGTGGGGCTGGCCGGTGCCCCCATTTTTTGCAGATAATCACGTTGCAGTAGGGATTTTGCAGCTTCTTCTTACAGGAATTGTAATGGTAATCAACCAGAAATTTTTTATCAACGGCTTTAAAAGCCTGTTTCACGGCTCTCCCAACATGGATACCCTGGTAGCCTTAGGCTCCACAGCCGCTTTTGTTTACAGCACCTATGCCCTTTTTGCCATGACCGGAGCACAGCTTCAGGGCGATATGGACGGCGTCATGACCTATATGCATGAATTTTATTTTGAGTCCGCCGCTATGATCGTCACCCTGATCACCGTAGGCAAGATGCTGGAGGCACGCTCCAAGGGGCGCACCACCAACGCCCTAAAAGGCCTTATGAAACTGGCTCCCAAGACGGCCACGCTTATAAAAAACGGAGCTGAGACAGAAGTCTCCATCGACCAGGTACAAATCGGGGATATTTTCGTTGTACGTCCCGGAGAAAATATACCCGTAGATGGTATTGTATTAGAAGGAAACAGCGCAGTAAACGAATCTGCTCTTACAGGAGAAAGCATCCCTGTTGACAAATCACAGGGTGACCGGGTATCTGCCGCTACCTCCAACCAGTCTGGCTTTTTACGCTGCCAGGCCATACGGGTAGGAGAAGATACCACCCTCTCCCAGATCATACAGATGGTAAGCGATGCTGCTGCCACCAAAGCTCCCATTGCCAAGGCAGCAGACCGGGTATCCGGCATTTTTGTTCCGGCAGTTATCACTGTTTCCATTATTACCACGATCGTATGGCTCCTTGCAGGCCAAGGTCTGGGTTTTGCACTGGCAAGAGGAATCTCTGTACTTGTCATCAGCTGCCCCTGTGCACTGGGACTTGCAACCCCCGTAGCCATTATGGTCGGAAACGGAATGGGCGCCAAAAACGGAATTCTCTTTAAAACGGCTGTTTCTCTGGAAGAAACAGGAAAGATGCAGATCATTGCCCTGGATAAGACAGGCACCATCACAGAGGGACAGCCAAAGGTAACGGATATCGTTCCCGCAGACGGCTATACAGACGGCTCTCTTCTTTCCCTGGCTCACGCCCTGGAGGCCAAAAGCGAACATCCTCTGGCAAAAGCCGTGTTAAAGCGGGCCGAAGAAAACCAGATGGAGCCTGAGGCTGTAGCAGACTTTAAGGCACTTCCCGGAAATGGGCTTTCTGCTGTCCGCACCAGAGATCACCATGTACTTACCGGAGGAAGCCTTTCCTTTATCAGCAGCCGTACGCCCATTTCACAAAATATGAAAAAGCAGGCCGAAGCGCTGGCTGAGGAGGGCAAAACACCGCTTCTCTTTACGGAAAATGATCGTCCTGCAGGTATCATTGCCGTGGCAGACACCATCAAGGAGGACAGCCCACAGGCAATCAAGGAGCTTAAAAACATGGGAATCCATGTGGTAATGCTCACAGGAGACAATGAGCGGACAGCCAGAGCCATTGGCCGCCAGGCCGGAGTGGACGAGGTAATCGCAGGCGTTCTCCCCGAAGGGAAGGAAAGTGTGATCCGCACCTTAAAGAAAAAGGGCAAAACCTGTATGGTAGGCGACGGGATCAACGATGCTCCCGCTCTTACAAGGGCTGATATGGGAATTGCCATAGGAGCCGGAACCGATATAGCCATCGACGCGGCTGATGTAGTTCTGATGAAAAGCCGCCTCTTAGACGTTCCTGCGGCCATCCGCCTCAGCCGGGCGACCCTTAAAAATATCCATGAAAATCTGTTCTGGGCCTTTTTCTACAATGTGATCGGGATCCCCCTGGCAGCCGGCGCACTGTACCCGCTCTTTCATTTAAAGCTGAATCCTATGTTCGGAGCCGCTGCCATGAGCCTTTCCAGCTTCTGCGTGGTTTCCAACGCCTTAAGGCTCAATCTTTTTCCGGTAAGAAGCGCCAGAAAGGATAAACCGCTAAAGCATCCTGTAACCGCAGATGCGGTTGCTGCTGATACAACTATTAACAACGAAAAGGAGAATACTTCTATGACAAAGACAATGAAAATCGAAGGAATGATGTGCGGCCACTGTGAGGCAGCTGTAAAGAAGGCATTGGAGGCTCTTCCTCAGGTAGCCGAGGCGGCTGTCAGCCACGAAAACGGAACTGCCGTCGTGACCTTAAACGAGGCTGTTACAGATGAGGTGCTTAAAAAGGCCGTAGAGGATAAGGACTATACGGTAGTGGAAATACAGTAAACAAACACGCCGCACAACATGCTGATACTAAAAAGGAGCCGCCCACCCATCCGGTGGAACGGCTCCTTTTACGTCTGAAAAAAAATTACATCTCGCCCAGACCGCTCTCGATTGCCTGGCTTAAGGTATCCATAGCTGCCTGCTCGTCCTCTCCGTCACAGACCAGAGTAATCTCTGTACCGCACTTAATGCCTGCTGCCATTACGTTTAATACGCTCTTTGCAACGATCTTCTTCTCACCGCACTCGATGGTGATATCGCTCTTAAACTTCATAGCAGTCTGAGACAGAACGCCTGCTGGTCTTAAGTGTAAGCCGGATGGATTTACTACGGTTAAAGTCTTGCTGATCATAATTATACTCTCCTTATGGTGTATTCTGCATTCGGAAGGGAACCGCCGCTCCCTTGTCCTCTATATGAATTTTATTACATCTGCCTATCTATGTCAAGTTTGAGTTTCCCAAGTTTTATTTTCCTTTTCCTGAGAAAATACACAGCCACAGTAGTTCTGGCGGTAAAGGCCGTACTGGGCAGAAAGCTCGGTAGAACGCTTATAGCCGTTCTTCTTTTTAAAGTCCGACTGCAGGTAGGGAACGCCGTATTCTTCTCCCAGGCGGATCCCGATCTCATTAAGCTTTTGGGCGTTCTTTAAAGGACTGATAGAGAGTGTAGTGGTAAAATAGTCAAAACCGCCCTGTTTTGCCACAGCTGCTCCTTCCCGGAGACGCAGCTCATAGCAGCGAAAGCAGCGTTCTCCTCCCTCCAGGTCCTTTTCATGTCCCCTTGCCATGGCATAAAAAACGGATGGATCGTATGTTCCTTCCAAAAAATGAATAGGATTTTCTGTCTTCATCTCACAGATCAGCCGTTCCTGCTCCCTGGCCCGTTCCCTGTATTCTGTTTCCGGGTAAATATTGGGATTGTAATAAAAAACAGTGATCTCAAAATACTGTGACAGATATTCCAATACATAGCTGCTGCAGGGAGCGCAGCAGCTGTGGAGCAAAAGAGTCGGAACGGCTCCGTTTTTTCCAATTTCTTCCAATGTGTGTTCTAAAATTCTCTGATAATTCTGCTTCTGCTGCTGTGCAGCCATAACAATTTCCTCCTTTACAGCAGGGACAAACGCATCAATATCCCGCCACGCACAAAAGGGCTGCTTTTGTGAGCAGCCCTTTTTATTTTATTTCATTTACAGGAAATCCCTGATGCGCTTGCTTCTTACCGGATTGCGCAGCTTGCGCAGAGCCTTGGCCTCGATCTGTCGGATACGCTCTCTGGTAACATTAAACTCTTTTCCCACTTCCTCAAGGGTTCTGGGATGGCCGTCTTCCAGACCAAAACGCAGGACAATGACCTGGCGCTCTCTCTCTTTTAAGTCGCCTAAGAGGGCATCGATATGTTCTCTTAACATCACAGACTCTACATTTCCCTCAGGGGTCACTACGTTGCTGTCCGCTACGAAATCGCCCAGATTGGAATCATCCTCTTCGCCGATGGGCGTCTCTAAGGAAGCCGGTTCGCGGGCGATCTGCATGATCTCCATCACCTTGTCCTCAGACATATCGAGAGCTTCTGCCAGCTCGGTGACAGAAGGCTCATAGCCCAGCTCCAAAGTCAGCTTACGCTGCATCTTTGACATCTTATTGATCGTCTCAACCATATGCACCGGCACACGGATGGTTCTCGCCTGATCAGCCAGAGCTCTTGTCACTGACTGACGGATCCACCAGGTCGCATATGTACTTAACTTATAACCCTTTGTATAATCAAATTTCTCAACGCCTTTGATCAGCCCCAGATTGCCTTCCTGCACCAGATCAAGGAAGCTCATGCCTCTTCCCGTGTAGCGCTTTGCAATGCTGACCACAAGACGCAGGTTTGCCTCGATCAGTCTCTCCTTTGCAGATTCATCTCCGTCTGCCTTGCGCTGTGCAAGCTCCAGCTCTTCATCTGCCGTAAGAAGGGGTACGGTACCAATCTCCTTTAAGTACATACGAACCGGGTCTTCGGTTCCGATGCCCTCCAGAAGATCCACTGCATCCAGGTCGATTTCTTCTTCCTCTGCATCCTTCATGAAACTGTCATCGTCCAGATCAAGATCCAGGCCAATGTCATCCAGAGCGGGATCTGCATTCAACATCGCTTCGTCCAGTACGGGAACTACGTCAATATTACGGTTCTCCAGGTAACTGTAAATCTGATCCATCTGCTCGGGAGACAGGTTGTCCCCTGTGAAAAAGTCATTGATCTCGCCTGCATCCAGCGTATTGTGCTTGGATTTGGCATGCTCCACCAGCTTTTCCAGTTTTTTTAAAAAATCGTCCTTTTCCAATGATAAACGTCCTTTCATTTAAAGGTAAATGTGGAAACTCTCACAACTTATCATTATATACCATTTGTTTCGGGATTTCAACATCTATCGACAAGAATCCTTATTTTCTCCCTTAAACAGCCGATCTGAGCCTGGGTTCTGGTTCCGCCATACTCTCCGTCCAGAACCCAGTCCACCGGAGCTGCCGACTGAAAACAGATGGAAGCTGTCTTAAAACGGTATACATATTCATTCGGTTCTTCCTTTAAAAACAGATGGGAAATGATATTGCTCAGATCTCCGGGAGTTTTTGGCATACGGATCAAAAGCACCTCAAAGGCACCATCATTTAAGGCAACAGTCTGGTTTACCAGATTTTTAAAGCCGCCCACACTCCTTGTATTCGTCACCATGCCGAACACGAAATCCTCCTCTAATTCCCCCTCTTCCCACTGCACTAACATATGGTATGGCTTAATAGAAGAAATACTTTTTAAGGCCTCCAGCATATAGGCCGGATGGCCCAGCAGATTCTTTCGATCCTGGGAGGTAGCATAGGCCACCTCTGTAAAAGCGCCGAAACCGGCAATATATACAAAATTCCGATCCCCGCAGAAGCTTCCCACATCCACTGCAAAAGGCGCCCCGTTTACAACATTAAGAGCAGCCCGCTCCATATCCTTCGGGATCTGAAGGCTGACTGCAAAATCATTGGTAGAACCCGCAGGAATATACCCCAATGGCGGCTGATCCTTAAGAGCCAGCATCCCGCAGATGGTTTCATTTAAGGTTCCGTCTCCTCCGCTGCACAGGATAAGATCCATGCCCTCTCCCAGCTCTTTTACGATACGGGAGGCATCTCCCTGGCTCTGGGTTACATGAACATGGATATCATACCCATCCTTTGTAAAAATATCCAGGATCCGCAAAAGGCTTCCCCGGATCTGTTCCTTTCCGGAGCGCGGATTAAATACAAAGAGCATTTGCTTCACTGTCCATCCTCCTTTTTAAACAGGATCTCTCTGTAAGCGGAAAATACATTGGGAAGGGGATACTGTTTTTCTATCTCCTCTCTGGATGCCATAAAAACACCGTCCGGCAGTTCCCTCCAGGGTTCTTTAAGGACAGCATGGTATCCGCTCATACGCCACTCAATATGAGAAAACACATGACGGGCATCTGGAAGAGGTTTCAAACATACCAGATCATCCTCAGACACTGCCAGATACGCCTCCGCCTCTTTTGGCGACAGCTTTCCCTCTGCGTTGGGAAGCTCATAAAGAGAGGCCAAAAGCCCCTTTGGAGGCCTTTTGCGGATGGCGGCCTTCTCCTGATATTCAATAATAAATACCGTCCTTTCTTCCACCTTCCGCTCCTTGGGCGGGGACTTCCACGGGATTTTCTTCCAAAGGCCATTTTGGGCCGTAAGGCATACGGATTCCATTGGGCATTCCCTGCATTTGGGTTCTCCGCCGGGGATGCACACCAGCGCTCCGGTCTCAATCAATGCCTGATTATAGCTTCCCGCGCAGTCCTTCGGCATCACTTCCTTTAAAAGAGCCTCCATGGATGTTTTTACAGAGGCTTTTCGGATGTCCGAGGAATCTGCCAGAATACGGGAAACGACCCGAAGCACATTTCCATCCACAGCCGGAACGGGGATACCGTAGGCAATCGAAGCAATGGCTCCCGCCGTATAACTGCCGATTCCGGGAAGGCTCAAAAGCGCTTCATAGGAAGCAGGAAGCGCTCCGTTAAAGCGCTCCATCACCTGAATGGCAGCTGCTTTTAGATTTCTGGCCCGGCTGTAATAGCCCAGCCCTTCCCACAGTTTCATCAGGCGGTCATCCTCTGCCTGCGCCAGATCACGAATTTCGGGAAACGCCTCCATAAACCGCTCGAAATACGGCTTTACTGCCTCTACCCGGGTCTGCTGCAGCATAATTTCCGATATCCATACCCTGTAGGGCTTTGGATCTTCTCTCCAGGGCAGCTTTCTGGCTCTGGAGGCGTACCAGGCAAGGAGCGGCTTTTCTACCGCCCGAAGCCGCTCCCTCTGCTCAAGAGACCGATCCTTCTCTTCCAGAATCTGGAGCCTGTCATAAAAATGCAGCCTTCCGTCACACATAGCCGTATATCCCCCGCACAGATACCTCTCCTGAAATAACTGCTGATACAGAATCATCCTCTCTCTTCACCAAAAGACAGCCTTCTTTATCAATTCCAAGAGCCATACCCTCATAGGAACCGTGAGGGTCTAACACGCGAACCTGTCGTTTCCGGTTTGCAAGCATTTCATTGTACTCATCCATAAGCCCTGTCATATCACCATATTCCATAAAACGGCTGTAATACTGCTCAAAGCTCTTAAGCACCGCTCCGATCAAAGGCGCCCGTTTAAGCTCATGGCCCAGAGACAGCTTTAAAGAGGTAGCAGTGTCTGAAATTTCAGGTGGAAAGCTTTCTGTATTTACATTGATACCGATCCCCACTACTACATAGCGGATGGAATCCTCCTCTGTGCTCATCTCCGTTAAGATGCCGCAAATCTTTTTCCCATCGACCACAGCATCATTTGGCCACTTGATCTGAGGGGACAGACCCGAAATCTGCCGGATCCCGGCCACCACTGCCATCCCGGCCACCAGCGTCAGCATAGAGGCTTTTGACGGAGACAACTCAGGGCGAAGTATAAAACTCATCCAGACTCCCACACCGCGAGGAGAGGCCCAGGCCCGTCCTCTTCTTCCTTTTCCTGCGCTCTGGCTATCTGCTGCAACAAGAGTTCCATGGGGTGCACCCTCCTCCGCCAGTTTTCTGGCCTGACGGTTAGTGGAATCTGTCTCATAAAAGCAGTTCACCTGAGACCCCAGCCACACGGTGGAAAGAACTGTTTTAAGTTCCGGGGCTGTGATCACATCCGGAGAAGCCACGAGACGGTATCCTCTGTTTCTCACCGCCTCAATGGCATAGCCCTCCTCCTCCAGCTGGCGTATCGCTTTCCATACAGCTGTTCTGGAAACCCCCAGGCCCTCGCACAGCTGCTGGCCCGACAGAAAATCTGGTGTTTCCTTCAGCATTTTTAAAATTTCTGTTTTCATTCTTCTCTCCCATCATCTATCCGTGAAACCATAGACTTACGGCGCTTAACACGCCAAGAAGCCCAAGACCTGCTCCAAGAAGCAGCTGGAAGATTCCCAGCCTGAACCGCTTCTTATCTCTGGCACAGGTCTTAAGCTCAAATATGCCTTTGATCCCATTTAACAGCGCCGCCAGCAAAAATACCAGGGGAAACAGCATCCTGTTCCCTTCGGGGCTTATAAAGGACAGCACGGCGAATATGACAATGGCGATCCCAAGGATCAAGTGCGCCATGTCGAGAAATACCCCGGCACGGCGCTCATTTCTTCCTCTCTGGCCCTGCATATCTGCATTCTCCATTTCTCCGGATGCAGACCTTACAGAGCCCAGAACCTACTCCCCAAGGGTTGCAAGCATTACGGCCTTAATGGTGTGCATCCGGTTCTCAGCCTCGTCAAATACAACTGACTGGCTGGACTCAAATACTTCGTCTGTTACTTCCAGTTCTGACACATGGAAGCGCTCGCCCATCTCCTTTCCGATCTTTGTCTTAAGATCGTGGAAGGAAGGCAGGCAGTGAAGGAAAATGGCCTGGGGACCTGCCCCGTCCATTACTTCCTTTGTTACCTTATAGGGGCTTAATTCCCGGATTCTCTCTTCCCATACCTCGTCTGGTTCTCCCATGGATACCCAAACGTCTGTATCGATCACATCTGCGCCCTTTACAGCCTCTGCCACATCCTCTGTCAGGGTGATCGTACCGCCGCTTTCTGCCGCAAAGGCCTCACATTCTTTTACCAGTGCCGGATCCGGGAAATACTTTTTCGGCGCACAGGCAGTAAAATGCATTCCCATCTTGGCACAGGCGATCATAAGGGAATTACCCATATTATAGCGCGCATCGCCCATATACACAAGCTTAACTCCCTTAAGCCGGCCCAAATGTTCTCTGATAGTGAGCAGATCCGCCAGCATCTGGGTAGGGTGATCCTCATTTGTAAGTCCGTTCCATACAGGAACTCCTGCATAATGAGCCAGTTCCTCTACAATCTCCTGTCCAAAGCCTCTGTACTCAATACCGTCGTACATCCGGCCCAGAACTCTGGCTGTATCTGCAATACTCTCCTTTTTTCCGATCTGAGAGCCGGATGGATCCAGATAAGTGGAACCCATTCCCAGATCATGGGCTGCCACCTCAAAGGCACAGCGGGTTCTGGTACTGGTCTTTTCAAAGATCAGCGCCACATTTTTTCCCTTTAAGGTATCCGTAAGAATCCCTTTTTTCTTCTTGTCCTTTAATTCTGCCGCCAGATCCAGCAGATACAGGATTTCCTCCTGTGTATAATCTTTCAATGTCAAAAAATTTCTTCCCTTTAAATTCATAGCATCCTCCGTGATCTTTTCCAGACTTATTTGGCCAGAAATTTATATTTATGCATCTTTTATGCATAATATACCACCATGAGAATGCGATGTCAAGAATTTTTATCTCCAGCTGCGCCTTCTTAAAACCGTTAAAAGCTGATCCGGCGTATAGATCCGAAACCGGCTGACCCGATATTTCTTTGCAGCTTCTTCCAGAAGGGAAAAATAAAGCTGCCTGTAATCCCATTTTTCCTTTAATCCCAGCTTTGCAGCAAGACGCGGAAACAGCTCCTCCATATAAATCCGCAGGGAACCGCCCTCTTTATTTTCTGTATGTTCCGCACCCATCCCGCACCAGTCCATAAGCTCCAAAACTTCAGCCATCAGACGGTTAAAATAATACTCCTCGCTTTCAGGAGCATCCAGATAATAGATCCTTCCCTCCAGCCCATAGAGCATACGCATGGCATCAAAATATCCAAGGAGCATATTCCTTCTGGCCTTTTTCCGGTCAAATTCCAGAATGCCTCCCAGTTCCTGCCTTGGCGCTACATGATAAAGGCGAACGCCGTCAGGCACCTGAAGACGGCGTTCCGTATCTACCCCATAGCCGTAGATCCGAAGGACGATAATATCCTCATACCCCCGGTCGATCAGCACATCTACAGGCACATTATTGACCCTGGCACCGTCCATGTAATACTTTCCTCCCAGCTTTTCCGGTTTAAAGCCGATCAGATACGCACTTGCCATAAGCATGTCGCAGATCTGTCCCGGAGGTACTTCCTTTATATCAACCACAAGAGGTTGATGTTCCGTCAGGGAATAGGTAACTGTATATAAATCCCTGTCAGAGGTGCGTATTTTCTCCTCATCAATCGCCCCACGGATCAGCTCCCGCAAAGGTGTGATATCAAAGCCGCCTTCTTTTAACAGGCGTTTTACTCCGTTTAAAAGATCCGAAAGTCTTACGGCTGTACCGTTTTTTAAGTTCCACTCCCTCAAAGCTTCCATTCTTTTGTCATCTACATCCATAACCTGGGAATAGCGGATATTTTCCCAGATTTTCTCCGCCGTTTCGAAATCATCCATACAGATCAGGGCGCCGTTTAAAGCTCCCACAGAGGTTCCTGCTGCCCCCTGTATCTGTATGCCCGCTTCTTTTAAAGCCTTCCAGGCTCCGATCTGATACGCTCCTCTGGCTCCTCCGCCCTCCAGTACAATACCGTACCTGCGGCCTTTATCCAACTGCAGCTTCACCTTCTCCTCCTTGCGGCCGCTCCGATGATCCACAGTGAAAAAACAGACACAAGAAGAAACACAAAAAGCTGCTCCTCTGCCGTCCGTCCCATAAGAGCCCCTATCCAGGCTCCTAAAGCCCCTGCACAAAACCAGAGCGAAATAAGGCTGCGGAAAAAGAGCTCCACAGCCATAAAGAATAAATATGCAAAAAACCAGCCTGCAATCCCTGTCATGGATTTTCTCCTTTCAGGGGCCTCCCATGCTCAGGCCACGCCGCAGACTGTCTCTGTCAGATATTTCTGCGCTGTCTGGCTGCCTCAAACATCAGCACAGAGGCTGCTACCGCCGCATTTAAGGACTCAACCTTTCCTGCCATGGGAATCTGGATACAGCAGTCTGCCGCCTCTGCCGCTGCCTCTGTAAGACCGTTTGCCTCATTTCCAATGAGAAAGCCCACATTTCCAGTATAATCCTGGCGGTCATAATTATTCATTCCCTTCAAATGTGCCGCAAAAAGACGCACGCCCTCTCTGCCAAGCCTTTTGCAGACAGCTGTAAAATCCTCCGTATAAAGGAAGGGCATTCGCAGCACGGAACCCATGGTAGAGCGGATCACCTTGGGGCTGTAGATATCTACGGTGTCACGGCTCATGATCACACCGGTTACTCCTGCCCCCTCTCCGGCCCGAAGGATCGTCCCCAGATTGCCGGGATCCTGAATATTCTCAAGGAGCATGAGAAGAAGGGGAGTTCCGGAAGATGCTGGCTTTAAAAGCTCCTCCAGGGTGTATTTCTTCTGTCTTGCCACCGCCAGCACACCCTGAGGCGTCTTTGTATCCGCCATGGCCTTCATAACTTCTTCGGTGACAATTTCGTAGGAATAGGAGTGAAGCCACTCCCTGTTTTCCTTCTGGCTCTCAAAGGACGGCGTAACGTAAAGAGCCTCTACGTCTTTTGGTGTAAATTCCCGGCACATCCGCAGTCCTTCTGCCACATAGACGCCCTCTTCCCGCCTGGCTTTTGCCTTTGCCTGAAGATTTACAACCCGCTTTACCTGCTTATTTGAAGTGCTGTTGATCATTTTGCTCTGGCTCCTTTCCCGTTTCCGGTCCCGGACAGTTCCAACTCCTTAAGTTCATCCAGCCACAAACGGCTTACGGCATCGCTTGGCATACGCAGATCTCCTCTGGGAGATACGGCCACAGAGCCCACCTTCGGTCCATCCGGCAGACAGGAGCGCTTAAACTGCTGGCTGAAAAATCTTCGGTAAAAGGTGGTAAGCCATTTTAAAATGGTCTCCCTGTCATACTGTCCTTCAAAGGCGCAAAGGGCCAGACGGTAAATCTTGCCCGGACGGAAACCGAAACGCAGTACATAATACATATAAAAATCGTGAAGCTCATAAGGACCCACCAGATCCTCGGTTTTCTGGGATATTTTTCCATCCTCAGGAGGAAGAAGCTCCGGGCTTACGGGCGTATCAAGCACATCTAACAGCACCTCTGAAAGTTCCTTTTCCCCGCAGGTATCTGCATAATAGCGGACCAGATGGCGGACCAGCGTCTTGGGAACAGAAGCATTGACTCCGTACATGGACATATGGTCTCCGTTATAGGTGGCCCAGCCCAACGCCAGTTCGGACATATCTCCGGTTCCGATCACAAGCCCTCCTACCTGATTGGAAATATCCATCAGGATCTGGGTACGCTCTCTGGCCTGTCCGTTTTCATAGGTTACATCATGGCAGTTTACGTCCTGTCCAATATCCTCAAAATGGCTTGTAACGGACTTGCGGATATTGATTTCCTTAAGGGATGCCCCTACCTTCTTTGCCATCACGCAGGCGTTGGTATAGGTACGGTCCGTAGTGCCGAAGCAGGGCATGGTAATGCAGTGGATCTGTTCTCTGGGAAGATTTAAAAGGTCAAAGGCCCGAACCGTCACCAAAAGAGCCAGCGTGGAATCCAGACCGCCGGAAAGGCCGATGACCGCATTTTTACAGCCCGTATGCTCCAGACGCTTCTTTAAGCCCATAGCCTGAATGGACAGAATCTCCTCACAGCGGAGTTCTCTCTGGACCGGATCCGCAGGCACAAAGGGAGCCGCATCCACATAGCGCAGAATGGAGCCCTCCGCTTCTTTCGCTCCCCGCTCCAGCTCAAACGGCACAGTCACATAGCCGCCTTTTTCCTGATACGGATCTGCTGCCGGGAAGGTTGTCATCCTGCGGCGCTCCGCTGCGATCCGTTCCAGATCCATATCCGCACAGATACATTCATTGGAAAAGCGCCGCGATTCCATCAGGCAGGTTCCATTTTCCGCCAGGATATTCTGTCCGCCGAATACCAGATCCTGGGTGGATTCCCCTTCTCCTGCATTGGCATAGATATATCCGCAGACCAGACGGGCCGACTGGCCACAGATCAGGCTCCTGCGGTAAGCATCCTTTCCTGTGGTTTCATCGCTGGCAGAGCAGTTTGCGATCACCGTGGCTCCTGCCATAGCATGAGAAATGCTCGGAGGGCAGGGAACCCACACGTCCTCGCAGATTTCCGCTGCCAGCACAAGTCCCGGAATATCCTCACAGGAAAACAGAAGGTTCATGCCAAAAGGAACCCTTTCCCCGTCAATCTTTATCCAGCGTACCGTTTCCTGTCCGGAACAGAAATGACGCAGCTCATAAAATTCCGAATAGTTGGGCAGATTCTTTTTGGGAACCAGTCCCAGGATCCTTCCTCCGCTTATGGCAGCTGCCGCATTGTAAAGCTTTCCCTCATGCTCCCAGGGAAGGCCTATAAATGTGATCATATGCAGCTTCTTTGATGCTTCTACGATATGTTTCAGTTCCCTTTTTACTGATTCCAAAAGGGAAGTCTGCAAAAAAAGATCCGAACAGGTGTAGCCTGTAAGACACAGCTCCGGAAATACCATCACCTTTACTCCCCGGCTCTCTCCCTGTTCCATCAGCTCTATGATCTGTTTTGCATTATACTGCGGATCTGCTACCCTGATTTTAGGAGTAGCAGCTGCAGTCCTTAAAAATCCGTCTTTCATCTTGACCTCCAGCTCTTATGCATAGAAATTTTCTGACCGTAGTATAGCATAGATCCGCATAAAATCCCAGAGTGAATTTTCTCTGTTCTTCCCTTGACTATTCATAAAATCTGCTGTATACTTAGGCTGTTCAGAACGCCTGTTCTGTATGTTTTATAAAGCCCTGCACCACTACTACCACACTTGCCAGGGCTTTATTTTTTTACCAAAAGGAGGTTTTCCATGATCACTGAATTTTCACGCACGGAAATGCTGATCGGCCCCAAGGCCCTGAATGCCTTAAAAGGATCCTGTGTGGTTGTTTTCGGAGCAGGAGGCGTAGGCTCTCATGCCATTGAAGCCCTGGCCAGGTCTGGTATCGGCCATCTGATCCTTATAGACAGCGATACGGTTTCCCTGACAAATATAAACCGCCAAAGCATTGCTTATCACAGCACTGTGGGCCAGTATAAAACCAGAGTAATGGCAGACCGGATATGGGATATCTGCCCTGATACAAGGACAGATACCTTTGAAGAATTTGTGCTCCCTGATACAATGGAGACGCTTTTTTGCCGGATCAATGCCCTTTTAGAAGAAGAACATATTAAAAAAAGCCAGATTTCTTCCTCCGGCTCTTCTTCCATTACCTATATTTTAGATGCCATTGACACCGTTTCCGCCAAGATTGCACTTGCTGCTTATGCAGACGAGCACTCCATCCCACTGATCTCATCCATGGGGACAGGGAACAAACTTCACCCCGAACTGTTTCGTATCTCTGATTTAAAAGACACTTCGGTCTGCCCCCTGTGCCGTGTGATGCGCAAGGAGCTGAAGACAAGAGGCATTCAAAGCCTGAAAGTCTGCTGGTCCCCGGAAAAGCCTCTGACGCCCGCGCCTGCTGAGGAAGATACAGGCAGCCGCCGCTCCACCCCCGGAAGCATATCCTTTGTGCCTCCCGCAGCAGGCCTTATGATCGCCGGAGAAATCGTAAGAAATATCTGCGGCCTCTAACAAAACCTACTTTGCAGCCTCCTGCCACCGGGCCAGATCCTCAATGGTATACTGGTCTACCACACCCCGGATTGCATCATCCAGCTCCTGCCACAGCCGCAGGGTGACGCAGTCATCCCTTCGCTGGCAGGGGTTGTCCTCACCGGCCAGACAGTCTACCGGAGCCAGATTTCCTTCTGTGATCCGCAGGATCATCCCTACGGTATACTCGCTGGCCGGCCGGGTCAAATAATAGCCTCCCTGATTTCCACGGACACTTCTCACACAGCCGGCCCGGGACAGGATCGATATGATCTGCTCCAGATACTTTCCTGAAATATCCTGACGCCTTGCAATATCTTTTATTTTCACCGGCTCCCCACTCCCATGAAGAGCCAGATCGATCATCGTTCTTAACGCATACCGCCCTTTTGTGGATACAAGCATATAAAAACAGTCCTTTTCTTTTTATTTGGGTTTGGGCATCTGGCAGTATGCCCAAACCCATATTTGATTCATGCCCTTATCATACTATTCCTGTAGGAAAAATGTCAATAGTATTTTCCGGAAATACAAGAAGAGCTGCCCTTCCCCCACAGAAGGCAGCTCTCAGTCACGTTCAAAAACCGTCACACTATAAGTTGTGTTGGCATCCCCATACCAAACAAAAACCCGTAAGGCACATCTCTGTACTGCTTACGAAGGATACTATACCACCTGTGTCAATTTCTGTCAACTATTTTTGTGCAATTTAACATATGCTTTTCCATAATACGGAAATTCTATATCTATTTCAACAATTTTATTTTTCTGTTCCCCAAAACAGTATTGACATATTTTTCAGAAATCAGGTCATACTATTGCCTGTCTTACTGCTATATGCAAAGACAGAAAGGATCCTTATTATGAAATTTTCTCAGGATTTACAGGAAACAATGAAATATCTGAACAACGAGCTTCATACTGATCGAAACTTTGATGTGGTGTACCGCGTCCTCACTATCGGAGGAAAAAATGCCTGTCTCTATTTTATCGACGGCTTTACAAAGGATGATACGCTTTTAAAGCTCCTCCAGGCGCTTTCCTCCATCCAGGCAGACCGGATGCCAAAGGATGCACACAGCTTTTCCAAGCAGTACCTTCCCTATGGAGAGATCGGCCTGATCCATGAAAGCAGCGAAATGGTCCTCCAGCTTCTCTCTGGCGTATCCTGTCTCTTTATCGACGGCTATGACGCCTGTCTTACCATCGACTGCCGCACCTATCCGGCAAGAGGGGTCAGTGAACCGGAAAAGGATAAGGTAATGCGGGGTTCCAGAGACGGATTTGTAGAAACCCTTGTATTTAATACGGCGCTGATCCGCCGAAGGATCCGCGATCCAAAGCTTTCCATTGAAATCATGACAGCCGGTGAAAGCTCCCATACGGATATCGCCATCTGCTATATGGAAAACCGGGTGGATCAAAAGCTGCTTTCCACCATAAAAAAAAGAATCCGGGATCTGGAGGTCGATGCTCTGACCATGAACCAGGAAAGTCTGGCAGAATGCCTCTTTCCCTATAAGTGGTTCAATCCATTTCCCAAATTCAAATTTTCCGAGCGGCCCGATTCCTCTGCAGCCTCTCTTTTAGAGGGGAATATCGTAATTCTGGTGGATACCTCTCCCTCCGCCATGATTCTTCCATCCTCTGTCTTTGATATCATCGAGGAGGCGGACGACTACTATTTTCCTCCCATTACCGGAACGTACCTCAGGCTTACCCGGATGACCATTTCCGCGTTATCTCTTTTTCTTACGCCTACCTGGCTGATGTTTATGCAGAATACGGAGCTGATTCCCGACTGGCTGGCCTTTATCCGTCTGTCCGATCCCTACAACGTGCCTTTAATCTGGCAGCTTCTGATCCTGGAATTTGCCATTGACGGCCTACGGCTGGCAGCTGTCAATACCCCCAGCATGCTGACCACCCCGCTCAGTGTGATCGCCGGTATCGTGCTGGGCGAATACGCCGTAAAATCGGGGTGGTTTAACAGTGAAACCATGCTGTATATGGCCTTTGTAACCGTTGCCAATTATTCCCAGGCCAGCTTTGAATTAGGATACGCCATGAAGTTCATGCGTGTGATCATCCTGATCCTCACAGCCCTGTTTAACCTCTGGGGATATGCGGCAGGTATTGTATTTACCATCTGCGCCATCGTATTTAACAGAACCATCGCGGGAAAGAGCTATATTTATCCTCTGATCCCCTTCCACTGGAGTGAGCTGCGCAAACGTTTCTTCCGCGGACGTCTGCCCCACAGGGAAAAATAAACGTTTTTATACGAAATCTTCCCGCATGGGATTAAAGATATCTAAAAGGATGCCTCTCTCTTTGCAGACACAGCCGTGCTCCACGCCGTTTAACTTTAACATGGTATCTCCGGCTTTTACCGTCTTTATCTCGCCGTCAATATTAAACTCAAACACACCGCTTACAACATAGGTGATCTGAGTATGGGGGTGGTGGTGAAGTTTTCCCTCTGCCCCTGTCTCAAAGGTGTTTTCCACACACATAAGATCCTTGCTATAAGCCAGCACTCTGCGCACTACGCCTTCTCCGGCAGGCTCTGCCTTTGCATTTTCATGAAATACCCATCTTTCATCCAACATCTGTAAGTCCTCCTGATTCTTTATGATTATTTATGCTTCTTTAAAGCCTGCGGCCTTTAAGAAACGGCCAAAAGCTTCTCTGCCCTCTTCAGTGCATTTGTATACGCCCGCATCCTCCAGAACTCTGGCAAATACAAGACCCACCTCCTCCTTGAGGATCTCCTCTGCATTATCAGCCGTGATCCGGATTCCCCGGCTCTCATACTTGGGAAGAAATTCCTCTACCCAGTCTGCATGCTTGCTTATGGCATCGTTAGAACGGATATCCTTTCCCTCTGCCATGTATTCTCCCAGCTCTGCCAACTCGCTCTTTAATCGGGAAGGCAGCACTGCCAGACCCATAACCTCGATCAGGCCGATATTTTCCTTTTTAATATGGTGCAGCTCCTGATGGGGATGATATACGCCCAGAGGAAATTCCTCTGTGGTAATGTTATTGCGCAGCACCAGATCCAGCTCATACATATTCCCGTTTTTGCGGGCAATGGGCGTAATGGTATTGTGAGGCTCTCCCTCTGTTTCTGCGAATACAAAGGCCGCCTCATCGGTATAGCTGCGCCACATCTTCAGCACATGGTCACCCAACTCAATGAGCCTGTCGCTGTCCATACACCGCAGACGCAGCACAGACATGGGCCAGAATACGATTCCCGCCTCTACATCCTCATAGCCTTCCATGGTGAAATGCCGCTCAATGGGCGCCTTTGCCATGGCAAAAGTATAGTGACCGCCCTGAAAATGGTCATGGCTTAAAATAGAGCCGCCCACAATGGGAAGATCCGCGTTGGAACCCAGAAAGTAATGGGGGAACTGGCGGATAAAATCAAACAGCTTCTTAAAGGTGGCTTTTTCAATCTTCATGGGAACGTGCTCGCCATTAAACACGATGCAGTGTTCATTGTAATACACATAAGGAGAATACTGGAAGCCCCACTGGCTGTCATTGACCCGGATCGGGATCACACGGTGGTTATTGCGGGCCGGATGGTCAGCCCGTCCTGCATATCCCACATTTTCCATGCACAGCTGGCATTTGGGATAACCGCTCTGTTTTGCCTTTCTTGCTGCTGCAATGGCCTTTGGATCCTTTTCAGGCTTTGACAGATTGATCGTAATATCAAGAGTGCCGTAGCGTGTTTGTGCCGTCCATTTCATATCCTTTGCGATGCGGTATCTGCGGATATAATCGGAATCCTGACTCAGCTTATAATAGTAATCCGTAGCAGCCTGGGGAGATTTTTCATAGTGTTTCCAGAACTCTGCCGTCACCTCGCTGGGTCTTGGCATCAGACAGTTCATAAGCTTTGTATCAAAAAGATCTTTGTATACAACGCTGTTCCCTCTTAAAAGCCCCTTTTCTGCCGCATAATCCAAAAGAGTCTTTAAAATTTCCTCCAGCTCCGGTTCTTCTCCCTCTGTCTTCGGCTCTTCATATTCATTTATCCTCAGCACATCCAGGATCTGGTTTCTGGCATAAACCGCATCCTCCTCCTTCAGAAGTCCCGTTTTCATCCCATAGCTTACCAGATCTTTGACTGCTTTACTGATCATGTCTGTAACCTCCCTGTGATTTTTTATTGAAAAGACGGCTTTTTTTACTAGAAAACCGTCCTGACTTTATACCTCTATTATAAAAGGAGCGCTTCGGTATGACAATGTCATTTTTTTCTGTCATATTACAATTTTTATGGATTTTTCGGTTTTAATGAGTCAATTTTTGCTTATTTAATGCAATGCCGATCAGATTACAGATTTTTTATCACATTCCCGATCCGTTTTAACACCAGACCGCCTAAAAGCCCTATGGCTGCCCCGGCAGCGGTTCCTGCAAACAGCAGCACGGGAAGATAAGAAAACACGCCAAAGGTTTTGACCACATAAGCCGCCATCAAAAACTGGCCTATATTGTGAAATACGCCTCCCAGTATGCTCACTCCCACCATATCAAAAAGAGAAAAACGGCGGCAGATCCACATAACAAGCAGGCTTAGGGCCGCTCCAGCCAGGCTGAACAGAATGGAGGACATTCCCCCAAAGGCAAAGCCGGAAAGAAGGATCCGGGCAAGACTGATCCATACTGCCGGCCACAATCCCAAAACATAAAGGGACAGGATCGTCACCAGATTTGCAAGTCCCAGCTTCACCCCCGGCGCTCCCAGATAGATGGGAAGAAGACGTTCAATATAGCCGAATACAAAGGCAAGAGCAATCAAAAGTCCATAAACCGCCACCCGGCGGGTTCGTATATTCATACAGCAAGTTCCTCCTTTACAACCGTTCTGTTTGTATGATAAAATAAACGGGAATCTAACATCCACGCAAAAAGGAGTGTATCTGACTATGAAGCAAAACCACCTCATGAAGCATAACCTGGCAGGCTTCATCCTTATGGCAGCCCTGTCTCTGGTATTTATAGCTGCTTCTGGATCTATTTACCAGCTGCTTCGGGGACCTGTTACTGTAAACCAGCCGGAATTTCCTTTAAAGGACGGCCAGTATTCCTATGACAGCGAATTTGACTCCAAGGGTTTTTATAACCATGTGGAGCTGACCGTTGAAAACGGCATCATCACTGCCTGCAGCTGGGACTGCTTCGGTGAGGACGGCATTGGCAAACAGCAGCTCTCTCTGGACGGTCTGTACATCATGACCGAGGACGGCCCCACATGGAAAGCCCAGTCGGAAGCTCTGGCTGCCTATGTGATCGAGCATCAGACGGTAAGCCAGCTGGCAGATGAAAACGGCTATGCCAAAGATGCCATTGCTTCTGTAAGCATCAATGTATCCGGCTTTATCAACGGGATCAATGAGTGCTTAAAGCAGGCGGCAGCCTGATGGCCCGCACTTCGGCAGCCGGAAGGAGAACCTGTTTTTTAATAATCGTTCTGCTTCTTCTGGCCGCAGTCCTTATGGGATATCAGTATCTTTTCCCTGCTCCCAAAGGCCAGACGGCTCATGTTTTTGTGGACGGAAAAGAGGCTGCTTCCTTTCCTTTAAATAAGGATCTGGAATACAGAGTTTCGGGAGCAGACGGCGGAACAAATCTTTTGATCATCCAAGACGGACAGATCTGGTGTCAGGAGGCCGACTGTCCCGATAAAAACTGTGTCCGGCAGGGAAAAAAACAGCTTTCCACCGATACCATCATATGTAAACCCCATAAAATGGCTGTAACGATCACAGGAGAGGAATAAACTTCCTCTCCTGTTTTTTATCCCTCTGGTATCCGTATCACAAAAACAGTTCCATGGCTCTCTCTACAGCCCCACTGTCCTCTATAAACAGCTTTACGATCCACCCGGCTGCCATCACACAGGCTCTGTGGAAATGAATGAGCAGGCTGTCAAAGGCCAGGCCAAACAGAACCCCCGTTGCAAACCGCCTGCCATTTTTGCTTTCATAGGATGTAAGAAGCTGTAAAAAACCGTCTGCTGTCATAGGAAGCATAAAAAGGATCATCAGCCGCAGCTTCATATCTCCCCATAGAAGGATCAGAGGTATCCCGGCGATCATGCCGGCCAGCTCCCCCGTACATCGGGCACAGATAGGAAACGGTTTTCCGTTCCAGTAAAAGGAACGGTCCGGACGGGCATGACAGCCGAAAAAGATCCGTAGGAAACGCCCCATCCTCTTTTACTCCTTACATTCCGCCAATCAGCGCTGCCGTAGCAATGGACATAACGAATACACCTACATAGATGAGTATGGTAAGGATCACGGATACCAGTGCTCCGATGCCTGCCGCTTTCGCCGTTTTGGGCTTTTCATCTCTCCATACCAGAAATAAGACCAGGCCTACCACCGGAATGCAGCATCCCAAAAGGCCCCACAAAAAACCGCCTCTGTCTTTTGGATTTTCCACCGTATCGTCGTATCTTCTGTCTTCCATATGATTTCCTCCCTTTTTCTCAATATTATACGGATTTCTTGCTTAATCGGCAAGATACCTTCGCTTTAAGCTTTCTCCCCTACAGCGACAGTCCTCCCCTTGCTCTTGCTCTGCGGTCACTGATCGACTGGATCACAGGCACCAGGAAAATTGCCACAATTCCCCCTGCAAACCCATTATTGTAAAGATTCACGCCTCCATAGACGATCCCCACCTGCAAAGCCACAGAGGAATGGAGATACCCTGCAATAAGTCCCGCCACGACTCCGAATTTTCCCGCAACCGGCGCCAGCGTGGTCGAAAGAAGAAGGGCCAGAATGGGAGACGGATCATTGATATTCCATTTTTTGGTAAAGCTTGCAAGATATACGCCAAACATAACCGGTGCTATATTCCGTATATGTTTTCCCGTAGAGCTGAAGCCCACGATCGTAAGGATACCGCAGATCGTAGGCCCGTTCATATCTCCGCCTACCATGAGCACAAAAAAGGTGGCAAACAGGCCATTGATCCCCATATTAAAGACCGTAGTTGCCCCGCCCTCAGCCTTAAAAAAGTCGGCTCCCGCCAAACCTGGATCTGCCAGGATCCGGCGGTAGGATTCCCACAGCGTCTTTCCTCTCACAGCAACTGCTGCTGCGATCATAGTTCCGAAAAACAAGGACAAAAGCACTGCAAAGAGTTCCTGGTTGCCCTTGGACCAGATCAGCCTTGATTCAATCCGGATCCCAAAGGATTTTTCCAGAGATACGACCACCGTAGCGATAATCCCTGCTGCAAAACCTACGTTATAAAGGGAATATCCATTGTGCGCATAGTGGACATGGGTACTTAAAGGCGGGAGCACAAAACCAATGCTGATCCCCACCACCAGAGAGATCAAAACTCTGGCATATACCGGCAGATGACCAATCTGCATAATCTGCGTCATAATAGGCGAAAGGCTGGTTCCGTAAAGGCCGATATAAAGATATCGGTGAAAGGATGTCTTATGATATCTGGAATACAGAAATACACCTGCCAGAATAGCCCAGATATTCATAATATTCTTTCCGAACAGCGAAAAGCCGAACATGAGAAACACTGCCGTGATCGTATGGCCGCTCATTTCCATTTTCAGGAAATAAATCATCGCCAGACTGATCAGCGTGATGATTCCTGCATTGATCATGGCTGCTCCGATTCCGCCTACGGCAAAGTAATCCGTGATCAGAAGATCGGGTTCTATGACAATGCGGATGAGCCCCTTAAGGATATCAGGAAAAGGCTGGACCACAAGGCCAATCACAATAAAATACAGTGGAAACAGGGATAAAATAAGAAATTTTCCCTTCCGGGTCAGTGTTTTCATTTCATGAAAATGTTCCAGGTGGTGTTTCACGCCATCCTCCTTTTTACATCAATCCGGTTATCATTCAGTGTCGTAGCCTCCATATCGGAAAGCCTCTCATGGTTCAGAGCATTAAATAAAAGAACCGAGCCTGTCTGAGAACTGCTGTAAATGCCGGAAACAGCAGCCGTTCCCTTTGCAATCCGGTCTGTGATCACCGCCCGAAAGTCTACCTCGGCCAGATCGTTCCATGCAGTAACCATATCTCCCTCCCGGACTTTTCGTTCTGCGGCATCCAGGGGATGGAGCATCAGGGCAGCCGGCCCCCGCTTTTGTACTAAATCCCTGCGCTCCAGAAAAATAGAATTTAAGGTATGGGAATCAGGTATGCTGATCAGGCTTAACGGATACGCTCCGCCGTAAGGTTCCTTATAGCAGGGCACAGGTTCCTTTTCCTCCTGATTGACAATCCGAAGCTTACCGGAAGGCGTTTTAAAATGGCCATGATCCCCAAAGGGCTGACGTACTGTGCCATTTTCCCGCAGAAACTTCCACTGTTTTTCTGTAAGTTCCAAAAGCCCCTCTTCAGGATGGCTTAAAAGCTCCTCTAACATTTCTTCCTCGGTACGCTTAAAAAACGGCTCTTCAAAGCCCATGGCCTCTGCCAGAAGTCCAAAGAGCTCCCAGTTGCTTTTGCACTCTCCCTGAGGCTCAACCAGTTTTTTTGCTACGCTAAAGGTCCGATAGCCATATGCCCTGAAACAGTCGGTCTGCTCTACGGAAAAGACTGCCGGAAGAAGGATATCTGCATAGCGGGCCGTATCGGTGAGAAACCGCTCATGTACCACTGTAAATAAATCCTCCCGCATCAGCCCCTTAAGAATCGCCTTCTGATCACACACAGAGCCCACAGGATTGCCTCCATAGACGAAAAAGGCCTTCACTGCATCCTCTCCTTCTGCCGTAAGCGCCGAACCGAGACAGTTGATGTTCACGCCAGGCCCTGAAACCTTCCTGAAATCCGGTCTTGTAACACGTTTCGCATCCACGAAGGGACCGCCGTTATGCTCCGCTGCGCAGATACCGCCGCCCGGCTTTCCCCAGGCGCCTGTAAATGCAGATAAAACCGTGATCAGGCGGGAGGTCATTCCTCCGTTTCCATATCTGGAAAAGCCGCTTCCCAAAAGAATCGCCGGAGCTTTGGCCTGTCCGAAGAAAAGAGCCAGCCTGCGGATGTTTTTTTCAGGTATGCCTGTGATCTGTTCGGCCCACTTTGGAGTGCTTTTTCTCACAATCGGCAAAAAGGCCTCATAGCCCTCACACCGTTCTCTTAAAAACACATCATCTGCCAGCCCTTTTTCCTCCAGCACATGCATCATGGCAAGAGCCAGTGCTCCGTCTGTACCGGGACGAATCAGAATCGTTTCGTCACAGTAGGCGTCCATTTCTCTGGCGCAGGCTTCAATAAGGAGCACTTTTTTCCCGGCAGCCCTTGCTTCCTTTAAAATGGGCATCACATGGAGGCGTGTGGCCTTTACATTGCTGCTCCACACCAGGATCAGATCACTGCTTTTTAATTCCTCCGGCTCCAGGCAGGGGGTCTGCCCCATGACAGAGGCATATCCCATTCCTTTTGCATTGGCGCAGAGTCTTAAAATAAGTGGGCGTGCTCCCAGACGGTTAAAAAAGGCATCCCCGCACTTTCGCTGGATCACGCCCATAGTGCCGGAATAATAGGACGGAAGGATCGCCAACGGGCCATTTTCCCTTATGATCTGCCGAAAATGTCCTGCGATCTCCCTTACCGCCTCTTCCCAGGTGATAGGTTCAAACTTCCCTTCCCCCTTATTCCCAGTCCGTCTCATAGGAAAAAGGATCCGGTTCGGGCTGTTGACGGACAGCTGATACTGCTGCATTTTTTTACAGATCAATCCTTTTGAGGCCGGATGCTCCGGATCCCCGGCCACCCCTGCCACGCGCCCGTTCTCTATGGTGGCTAAAAGGCCGCAGGAGGCCGGGCAGTCATAGGGGCAGGTAGTCCTGCGGATATCAGTCATTCCATTCCTCCTACAGCATATGCTTCCTCAGATATGCGCCGTCCTTTGGGCTTAAGTAGGCCGGAGCAATATCAAATACGGTCTTGCAGCCCTTTGCGCCCTCCTTATTCATACGGTAGGCAGCTCTTGCATAGGCGGCAAGGACGGAAGCAGTAAACTCCGGATTAGAATCCAGCTTTAAGCTGTACTCAATCACATGGGAATGCTCATCCTCCATGCCTGTAGTTCCTGTGCGGATCACAAAGCCGCCGTGAGGGATTCCCGCATGATCTCTTAAAAGCTCTTCCTGGCTGATAAAATGCACCGTTGTGTCATAATCTGCAAAATAATTGGGCATAGTAACGATGGCTTCACGGATTGCATCCTGATCGGCTCCCTCTTCTGCCACTACAAAACACTCTCTGGTGTGCTTCTGCCGTGTAGTAAGCTCCGGCTGGCTTCCGCTGCGCACTGCCTCCAATGCGCTCTCAACCGGAATCGTATACTGTCTCGCATCTCTTACACCAGGGATCCGGCGGATGGCATCAGAATGTCCCTGGCTTACGCCTCTGCCCCAGAAGGTATAGTCCTTTCCTCCGGGAAGGACCGCATCCGCATAAAGACGGTTTAAGGAAAACATACCGGGATCCCAGCCCACAGAGATCACTGCCACATGGCCGCTCTCAAAAGCGCTCCGGTCTACTGCCTCAAAATGCTCCGGAATCTTTGCGTGGGTATCAAAACTGTCGATCACATTAAAATACTTCGCCATTTCCGGTGTCTGCTTTGGAAGATCCGTAGCGCTGCCTCCGCAGATGATCATTACATCAATCTCATCTTTCATTGTGAGAATGTCATTAACTGAATATACCTTTACTCCCTCTGTCAGGAGAGAAAGGGACGATGGGTCTCTCCGGGTAAACACTGCCTTCAGTTCCATATCCGGATTGTGCTTAACTGCACACTCCACTCCCCTTCCCAGGTTTCCGTATCCAAGGATTCCGATTCTGATGCTCATAATTTTGTCTTCCTTTCTCTTAGGGTCTTTTAGCCGGATGCAGATATCCGTTCCGGCCGCTGTAAAAAGTATACTATATGAAATTTTCCTTTGCAAGCGCAAACATTCGCATAAGAAGAAGCCAGCCGGGGCGGTAAAAATACATCAGCTGCCAGAAACCCGCGCCGGTGAGTTTTTTCTCCCTTATAAGTTCAAACTTGGCCTTTAAGCTTCGCACATCCTCAAACCATACCTCATGGCGGATGCCATACTGCCAGTAATGAAAATAGGGAGACTGTGCCAGCTCATCAAAATAGATCACAGAGCCATGGTCAATGGCCAGCTGTATGGCCTGGCGGGTATTTAATGTAACTGCCCGTGTGCGTCCCCGCTCATAAGGAAGGGGCCAGTCATATCCATAATTTGGAATGCCAAGGCTGATCTTTTCTGCCGGGATCCTGCTTAATGCATAATCCGCCACCCGACGGACCATATGGATGGGCGCCACTGCCATAGGCGGCCCCTGGGAATATCCCCACTCATAGGTCATAAGCATCACCCTGTCTGCCGCTTCGCCAATGGCCCGGTAATCAATTCCTTCATAGAGAAGCCCCGGCTGGTCATCGGAGGTCTTTGGCGCCAGGGCAGCGCTGACAAAAATCCCCAATGCCCTAAACACCCCTGCACAGAGGCGGACAAACTTCGCAAACCGCTCCCTGTCACCGGCCGGCACATATTCAAAATCAATATCCAGTCCCTCATACTCCTTTTGCTCTATCACAGCCATCAGCTGCCAGACCAGCCGGCGCACGGCCCGGTCATTCGAAAGAAGCTCTGTGATCAGCCGGTTATTAAACCGCCCGTCCGGGCCCAGCGGCGTGAGTACCATCACCGGACGGACGCCCGCAGTCCGAGCGGACTGGATGACCGGCGTATCCTCGATATGAGGAGAGACCAGATCCCCCTCTGCCGTAAAACCATAGGAGAAAATGTAAATATCTGTAAGAAATGGCAGGGTTTCATCCAATGTATCCCGATCAATAAAAGGATAGGCATATCCAAAGGAATAAAGAAGGGGACTTCCGGCCCCTATACTGCCTTCTGCCCCCACATAAAGAGACTGGCCCACTGCCAGGCGGTAGGGATATTCCAGCTGGTTGGCCCAGATCAGTTCTCCAACCGGCCTTCCGGTTTTTGCGGCTATCTCATCCACTGTATCCCCTTCCTCTACTACATAAATCCATTCATCTTCCAGCATGTTTCTGCCTCTTTGCTTTTTGTAAAACTATATGCAGGCAGAAAGGAAGTTTTCCCTCTTTTCTTTCAGACCCCATTCCTGGCGCACAGGTCTGATACGCAGCAGTGTTCGCAGTCCGGCTTTGTCCTCGCACTGCAGACTGCTCTTCCGTGGAATACCAGACGGTGGCAGAAATCACTGCCTTCCTTTGGAGGAATCAGCTTCCAGAGAGCCTTTTCCACCTTTTTAGGATCTTTTATGCCCTCTACCAATCCCATACGGTTCACCAGACGGATGCAATGGGTATCTGTTACAATGGCAGGCTTTCCAAATACGTCACCCATGATCAGATTGGCGCTTTTACGTCCCACACCCGGAAGCTTCAACAGATCATCAAAGGTTTCAGGCACCTGTCCGCTATATTGCTCTTTTAAGATCCGCATACAGGCGCTTATATCCCTGGCCTTGCTCCGTCCCAGGCCGCAGGGCCTTACGATCTCCTCAATCTCCTCCGGCGAAGCAGCCGCCAGGGCATCCACATCCGGAAACTTTTTGTACAGCTTCTCCGTTACAATGTTGACCCGCTCATCCGTACACTGGGCCGCCAGACGGACGCCTACCAAAAGCTTCCACGCCTGATTATAATCCAGGGTACAGGAAGCCTCCGGATAGGCTTTCTTCAGACGCTCGATCAGCTTTAAGGCCAGTTCCTTTTTCGTCATTTCCATATTTATCCAAATACCTTTCTTCCTCCCAGATACGCAGCATGAACCGGTATCGTATGAAGCTGTTCCGGAGCCGTTTCAAAGGGCGACTGCTCCAGGATCACAAAGTCTGCCAGCATACCGGGACAGATCTTTCCTTTTATCTTCTCCTCAAAGCTTCCTTCTGCCCCACGGATCGTATAGCTGTCAAGAGCTTCCTGCACTGTAAAAGCTTCATCTGGAAGATAGGGTCCTACATGATCCTTTATGGTAGTGCGGGTCACGGCACACTCCATAGAAGCCAGAGCGTCGGGCAGCTCCACCGGACAGTCCGTACCGTTGCTGACAGAAACACCCTGTTTCATAAGGGTTTTCCAGCTGTAGCTGGTCGATGCCAGTTCCTCTCCCACTCTGTCTTTTACAATATGATTATCATAATCCAGAAAAATACTCTGGGCATACACATGAAGCTTTAAGCGGGCAATCCGCTCAAGCTGATCCGGACGGGTAATCTGGCAGTGAACAATCCCATGGCGGTGATCCTCTCTCGGATGCTCCTTTAATGCCTTTTCATAGGCATCTAAAACACGGTCCAGACAGGCATCTCCGATGGCATGGACGGCTGCCTGCATTCCGTGCGCATTTGCATAGCCGATCATTTCGTCAAAAACCTCCTGGGAAAATACAGGGATCCCGCAGGTGGACGGATCATCCGCATAAGGGCGGCTCAGATACGCAGTTCTGGCTCCCAATGCTCCGTCTCCCAGCATCTTAAGAGGCCCGACCTTAAAAAGCTCTGTACCGCTGCCCGTGACATTTCCCGCCTCTACAAAAGCCTTAAGCTCTGAAAGCTCTGTGAAGTTACACTGTTCATAGACACGGACCGTAAGCTCTCCCTCTGCCTCCAGCTCCCTGTAGGCCTCATTCACAGTCTGCCACGGCACATCCCGGTACATGCAGTAGTCATCCGTCTGGCTGCTGGTAACACCGTAGGAATTTAAAGCCCTGCAGGCCAGACGGATCCTGTTTTTGATCCCTTCCTTATCCGGAACGGGAATTGCATGGTACACCAGATCCATGGCATTGTCAAAGAAACGGCCGTCCGGCCCCTCCTCATCCATACCGATACATCCGCCCTCTGGCTGGGGCGTATCCTTTGTGATGCCAAGCAGCTGTAATGCCTTTGTATTTACGACCAGACAGTGACCGCAGGCCCGGACCGCACAGACGGGCACGTCCTCTGATACCTGATCCAGATCATGACGGTCCGGCATCCGGTCTGCATCTGTAAAATAATCCTGATTCCATCCCCGGCCCATCAGCCATTCGCCCTCTGCGCAGGGATTCTCCCTGTAAAACTCCTTCAGGCACTGAAGCATATCCGCCAGGCTCTCTGTACGGGCAGCCAGCCGGGCAGAACACAGGCTGTTTCCGTATCCTAAAAGATGCATATGGCTGTCATTAAAACCACTGCATACAAAACGGCCCTTAAGATCGGTACACACATCTCCCTCCCCGGCCAGTTTTAGAACGGATTTGCTGGAACCGGCAAAGATAAATTTACCATTTTCTACCGCAAAGGCCTCAGCCAGCGGAAGACTGCCTGTATAAACCTTTCCATTAAAATAAATATGTTTCATGGCACATTCTCCTTTCGTCAGTGCTTTTCTTCATAGAACAGGCAGGCATCCGGCTCTGCTGTTCCCTCTCCAAGATACCGTGCCTTATAATCCTTTAACAGACGGAAATAGTCCTTTGACAGCAGCAGGATCACAGCCACATTCACAAAGGTAGGAATGGCAGAAGTAATGTCTACCACGGTCCAGATAAAGCCCTGATTATTTGTCTTTACCAGATAAATCGTCCAGATAAGGCCCGGAAGCGCACGGACTGCGTAAAACAGCTTCAGCATCACTTTTTTCATGGGGCCTTCCTTTTTGCAAAGGTGCTCCAGGATTGACAGATAGTAGGTAAACCAGCCGCCGGAGGTGGTGACAGTAAAAATAACCATGATCAAAGCTAAAAGCAGGCTTCCTGCAGTACCAAAACTCTGGGAAAAGGCGCTTAATGCCAGAGTTCCGCCGTCTGTGCCGTTGGTCCAGTTTCCGCTTAAAAGCACAGAAACAGATGTGATGGAGCAGACTACAAAGGTATCAAAAAATACTTCAAAGGAACCCCAAAGTCCCTGTGCAACAGGATGGGGTGTTCTGGCAGAGGAATGGATCATGGGAGAAGTACCCCAGCCGGCCTCATTGGAGTATACGGAACGTGCCATACCTACCCGGATCATCTCACTGACTGCACAGCCGGCAAAGCCGCCGATGGCTGCCGTACCAGTGAACGCATTTGTTACAATGGCAGCAAACACAGAGGGCACTCTGGAAAGATTTGCCAGAATCATGCCAATTCCCATTAAAATGTAGAAAACGCTCATTAAGGGGACCAGCTTGCTGAACAAAGACGCAATCTTTTTGGTGCCTCCGTCCGTTACAATATAGGTCAGAACGCAAAGAGCCGCTCCCACCAGAATAACGCCCTCAATCTGAAAGCCTCCGATATTCACCGTATCCATTTTAAAGGCTCCTGCTACCACCTGGGAAGCAGTCAGCGTAGAGGAGGTTACAAAGAATGTAGAGAAAATACCTGCGCCGAAAATAACTGCCGGTATCAGCCACAGCTTTCCCCAGCGGCGCTCCTCTCCCAGTCCCCGCTCCATATAATAGGTAGGGCCGCCGTAATATTCACCCTTTTCATTGGTATGGCGGTAATAGCAGCCCAGCGTTACCTCTACCTGCTTCAAGATCATTCCAAGACAGGCAGACAGCCACATCCACAGCACAGCGCCAGGGCCTCCTGCCGCAACTGCCGTAGCCACACCGGCAATATTTCCAAAGCCTACCGTACCGCCGATTGCTGTGGAAATTGCTTCAAAGGAACTTAACATTCCCTTTGCATTATCCTCCTGCTTCTGGCTTTTTTTGTTTAAAATCGTGCCACCGGTATTCTTTAAAATCCAGCCAAAGCGCCTGAACTGAAAGAATCCGGAACGGACTGTGAAATAAATACCGGTAGAAATCATCAGTACGATTAACGGAAGCCCCCACAGGACGCCGTCTAACCAGTTGAGAAATTCGATCATTTTTATGATCCCCCTTTTCTTTTGTTTATGTACAGCAATCTATTCCACCTGGGCTCTGCCCGCAAAAAAGGAGCAGCGGTTTTTGCATCCCACTGCTCCATAAATCATCCATCCATGAAACAATAGCGCCTCCACCGTTTGGTGAGAGTGTGCAGCCTGTTCGACTGCACCCCAACATACTGCCTGCGAAAGCAGTACATTTCGGCGGCTCCTCCTTTCCCTGCTCTTCCCTGGCTTCGCTGCCTCCAAACAGGTACTGATAGTATCCGCACCTCTATTGCCGTACTCTTTTTGTAGTATCATAGCTGGTTTCACGCTGGCTGTCAACTGTTTTTGCAAGTTTATTTCTTCGGCCAAATTTCACTTGATACAATCTTTTTTTCGTCCTATACTAAAAAATCATATGTTTTATCCGGAGGTACACATTATGTCACTCACACCACCCATCACCATTCGCCCCGTTTCCACCGCTGACAGCCAGGCTCTCCTTGATATTTACCGTCCCTATGTGGAGCATACTGCCATTACCTTTGAATATGAGGTTCCCACTGCGGAGGAATTTACCCGCCGGATCCGCCACACCTTAAAGCGCTACCCCTATCTGGCAGCAGAAAAAGACGGACAGCTTTTAGGCTATGCTTATGCAGGCCCTTTTCATGAACGGGCAGCCTATGACTGGTGCGCTGAGGTTTCCATTTATATACGGACTGATGCCCGCGGCACAGGGATTGGAAAAAAACTCTATGAAGCTCTGGAGCACGCACTTACTGCCCAGAATATCCTCAATCTTTACGCCTGCATCGCATGGCCGGATAAGGAAGATGAATATCTTACCAGAAACAGCGCTGATTTCCACCGCCATCTGGGCTATGAACTGGCAGGAATGTTTAAAAGCTGCGGCTATAAATTCGACCGCTGGTACAGTATGATCTGGATGGAAAAACAGCTTGGCCCCCATTCCGGCCATGCAGAACCCATTATCCCTTTCCAGGAACTGCTTCACCGGATGCCTGTTTAAAGCATCTTCTATTATGCATGATTTTGCACTTTGTCTTTTGAATATTGTATTCATGTTCTTTTTTTACAAAATACTGTCTGTTTTTACCGATTTGTACTACAATTCTAACAGAACATTCCTGAAATGTTTTTCGTTGGGAATGCTGCCCGGTAAGCAGAGTGGCTTATGTGTTCTGCGGACCGAGGCGTCACTACTATACAAGGGGAGAATTTGAAATGGCAAAAGAAATGATCGCAATGCTGCTTGCCGGCGGCCAGGGTTCACGGCTTTATGCCCTGACTCAAAAGCTGGCAAAACCTGCAGTTCCTTTTGGCGGAAAATACCGTATTATCGACTTTCCGCTGTCAAACTGCGTAAATTCAGGAATTGACACAGTAGGTATCCTGACCCAGTATCAGCCTCTGGTACTGAATGAATATATCGGAAATGGACAGCCCTGGGATCTGGACCGCCTTCACGGCGGAGTTCATGTGCTTCCGCCCTATCAGAAAGCCTCCGGCTCGGACTGGTACAAGGGTACAGCCAATGCAATTTATCAGAATATATCCTTTATTGAACGCTATGATCCCCAGTATGTGATCATCCTTTCCGGCGATCAGATCTGTAAGCAGGATTACAGCGATTTTCTCCGCTTCCATAAGGAAAAGAATGCGGAATTCAGCGTGGCTGTCATGGAAGTCCCCTGGGAGGATGCTTCCCGCTTTGGCCTGATGGTAGCGGATGAAAACGACCGCATCACCGAATTCCAGGAAAAACCTAAAAATCCTAAATCCAATCTGGCATCTATGGGTATCTATATCTTTAACTGGGATATTTTAAGAAAATATCTCATTGAAGATGAGGAAGATCCGGATTCTGAAAATGATTTCGGCAACAATATCATCCCTAATCTCTTAAAGGACGGACGCAGGATGTACGCCTACCACTTTGACGGCTACTGGAAGGATGTAGGAACGATTCCTTCTCTCTGGGAGGCCAATATGGAGGTTCTGGATCCGGAGCACAGCGGCATCAACCTGTTTGACGAAAACTGGAAGATTTATAGCCGTAACAGCGGTATGACCGGACACAAGATTTCAGACGGAGGCGTTGTAGAAAACTCCATGATCACCGACGGCTGCCGTATTGCAGGCACCGTACGCCACTCTGTACTCTTCGCAGGCGTGCGGGTAGAAAAAGACGCCGTTGTAGAGGATGCTGTTGTAATGGGCGGAACTGTCATCCGTTCCGGTGCTGTGGTGCGCCACTGTATTGTAGCCGAAAATGTAGAAATCGGCGAACATGCAGTTGTAGGCTCTATGCCTGACGCTTCTGGAAATGGTGTAGCTACCATCGGCTCCGGAATCACTATCGGAGCAGAGGCAAAAATCGGTCCAAATGCTATGGTGACAAAAAATATAGAAGGCGGTGAAGAACAATGGTAAACTCCAACTCTGATGCTCTGGGCATCATTTTCCCAAACAGCTATGATCCTCTGGTTCCCGAACTGGTAGGCGAGCGTCTGATGGCCTCCATTCCCTTTGCCGGCCGTTACCGTATGGTTGATTTTATCCTGTCCAGCATGGCAAACTGCGGCATTGACAACATTTCCATGATCGTCCGAAATAATTACCACTCTCTGATGGATCATCTGGGTTCCGGCCGTGAGTGGGATCTGGTGCGTAAAAAAGGCGGACTCAATATCGTTCCTCCCTATGCGGAGAAAACCGTAAAGGTTTACAACGGCCGTGTTGAGGCCCTTGCAAGCATCATTGATTATCTGAAGGATCAGAAGGAAAAATACGCAGTTCTGGCTGATGCCAATATTGCGTTAAACTTTGATTTCAACGCTCTCATAGAAGCTCATGAAGCCAGCAAAGCCGACGTAACCATGGCTTACAAGGAAGAACCTCTTCCCGCAGGTCTCTTGGGATCACCTGTGAACAGTTCTGCACTGTACTATACATTAAGCCTGGCTGGCGACAAGGTTTCCAAAATCTATATCAACGCCAAGGAGACCGGAAATCAAAATTTCTACTTAAATATCTGCGTTATGTCAAGAGAACTCTTGATCGATCTCATCAATACAGCCTTTATCCGCGGCTATGTATATTTTGAACGCGACATTTTAGCGCCGCAGATTGACAAACTGGATATCCGATCCTTCCGTTTTGACGGCTATACCGCCCGGATCTGTGATATGAATAGCTACTTTGACGAAAACATGAAGCTGCTGGATGATGAAAATCTGGATGCTCTGTTTTCCCCCAGTCCCGTATATACAAAGATCCGTGATGACAACCCCACCCGCTACATCAACGGCTCCCGTGCAAATAATATCATGGCAGCGGACGGTTGTGTAATCGAGGGAGAAGCAGAAAACTCTATCCTGTTCCGCGGTGTAAAAATCGCAAAGGGCGCAAGGGTAAAAAACTGCGTTCTTATGCAGGATACTGTGATCGAAGAAGGCGCTGATCTTGAATATGTGATCACCGATAAGAACGTGACGGTTACAGCCGATAAGGAATTAAAGGGTTCAGACACCTTCCCGGTATATATCGCAAAATCCAGAACTGTATAACATCATATGCTTAAAAATCACCCCTCAGACTGGTCTTTCCATTCCCCCCTGAGGGGTGATCCTCTTTCCTATCCTGTATAAAGCCTCTTACCAGCTCTTTTTAAGCTTTAAATTCCAGTCCACCTCATAAGGATTCCACTGACTTGCTTTCAGATTTTCATAAATTTCTCTTCTCTCTTTTGAGCTGTCGCCGGAACGCTCTTCATAGCCCTTCAGATAATCCTCTACAAATTCCTCCCAGAAAGAAAAGCTCTTCTGTATTTCCTTTGCCACCTCTAACGCCCGATCCAAAGCTTCTGTCTCTGTATAATAATCCGCCAGATAATAAAAACCCAGATTGGACATGGCCCTGCTGTAATCATAGGCAGAATTTTCTGCTGATGCCGACGATAAAAGCTCCTGTAAAACACGGTCTGCCGAAGAACGGTCTGTGATCCCCCAGCTGGTCTTTAACATCTGACGATTCTGATCTTTTGCCGCCCTATCCATCTCCTCGCCGTTCTCTTCCTTTCCCGCAAGCTTTAAGCCACCGCCAAAGGCACGGATATTGCCGGCATTGTGCCGGGTAAGAATCGCACAGGCAGCATTAAACCACTGAACTGTCTGATTGTTCATATAGGGATTTGCTGTTTTGTTTAAATACTGCTGCCGGCTGCTGATAGCTGTAAAAGAAGAGCCTGATACACTGCTTTTACTCCCTTCCCCTGATCTGCGGGAAGGACTTGAGTCCATAGCGCCTCTTTCATTGAATGTATAAAGCTTTCCGTTGATTTCCCTTTGACAGTTCTTTAAAATATGGCCGTTTTCATCCAGGTAAAACCACTGATTGCCTGATCTACGGAAGTCATTGACCACCCGGGTGCCATCCTCTTCATAATACGCATAGGTATCTCCCTCTTTCTGCCAGCCTGCAAAGGCTGTAAGGGGAGTCATAAGCATCGCCGCGCAGGCAAGAGCTGCTGCTTTTATAAACCATTTTCGTCCTGTATTCATCCGAATCATCCTCTCACCTATCTCTGCTGTGCACCTTCTGTCTGAGCACATTTACAGTATAGCACAGGCGTTTCGGATTGCCAACTTACACATTTCTGACGAAATTATAATAAATGTCAGGAAGTTTTAAAAAACACGCTGTCCCTGTACATAAGTTTCTTCTACCCCATCATTCTCATCCAACACCACAAAGTCTGCGAAAAGTCCCTGGCGGATAAATCCCCTCTGGCCATCCATGCCCAGAAGCTTTGCCGGATTTTCTGTGAGAAGCGGAATAAGCTCCTCTGCCGGCCGCCCTGTAAAGGCAATCAGATTTTTCAGTGCTTTTCCCGAAGTCAAGGTACTTCCTGCCCGTGTACCATTTTCTTTCAGTTTTGCATCCCCGTCAATGACCACAACCTCATTAACGCCCAGGCGATACTCTCCATCCGGCAGACCCGCAGCCATGATCGAATCAGTCACAGCTACTACCCGCTCAAGCCCCTTTGTCTTTAAGATCAAGCGCACCGTTCCCGGATGCAGATGGCGGCCGTCGCAGATCACCTCGCAGTAAACACGGTCATCCTCCAGCACCGCTCCCCAGATGGCAGGAAAATGCTGGTGGAGCAGCTTCATTGCATTTCCTGTATGGGTCGACGCCATTGCTCCATTTGCAACGGCCGCTCTGGCCGTATCATAATCTGCCCCAGAATGGCCGATGGCTACCTGGATGCCAAGAGCCTTTAATTCGGGGATATCCTCTACCATGCCGTCTACCTCAGGCGAAACCGTAATGTAACGTATTTCCCCCTGGGCAGCCTTCTGGTATTCCTCTATCAAAGGAATATTTTTACTCTGCAGCAGATGCTCCGGCATAGCGCCCTTATACTCTGGGCTTAAAAATGGACCCTCCAGATGGATCCCCATCATGGCGGCGCCTCTGTGTTCCATGCCCTTCCACTGTTTATATGCTTCAATACAGGCCAGTGTCTGCTCCTTCGTATCTGTGAGCACAGAACCCAGCCAGCCAGTTGTACCCTGAGATGCCATAAAGCGGCTGATCTTCTCATATCCATCAGGGTCTGCGCTGTTTACATCCACCCCAGCAGCACCATGGGTATGGATATCTAAAAATCCCGGCACCAGACGGCGTCCCTTTAAATCAATGCGCTCTGCCTCAGGAGCAGAAATCCATTCTCCGATCTCGGTGATCACACCATTTTCAGAAAAAACACAGAGCGTTTCAAACCGATGATCCCTGTATACACGTCCATTGTAAAATAACTGTCTGCCCATAATGATACCTCTCCCGTTCTTATATTTTTATTTCTGTCTTCATAGTAACACAGACCGGGGATACTTTGTGAAACTTTTACCCAAACGTTTGTGTCATGCTTTTAAGATTGTGCATTTTTTATCATTCGTATCAGAATCAGATACATGCCATTATGCACTGGCAACAGATTTTCTTTTATGATAAGATAGAAAAAAAGTAGAAAGGAAATCAATATGGCATTACATGTTATGGATGAAGCCAGCCGCTGCCTTGGCTGCAAAGTTCCCCAGTGTCAAAAGGGCTGCCCCATCAGCACTCCGATTCCCCAGGTGATCCGCCTCTTAAAGGAAGGGAAATTAGATGAGGCCGGGCAGATGCTCTTTGAAAATAATCCGCTGACCACTGTGTGCAGTCTGGTCTGCAACCATGAAAATCAGTGCGAGGGCCACTGCGTTTTGGGACGCAAGGGTGCTCCGGTCCATTTTTCAACCATTGAAAGCTATATTTCCACCACCTATGCCAACAAAATGACAAAGGGGCCGGCTCCATCAAACGGCATCCGTGCAGCGATCGTCGGCTCCGGCCCTGCCGGCCTGACCATCGCAGTGATTTTGGCACGGTACGGCTATGATGTGACTATCTTTGAGGGTAAGGACCAGATCGGAGGCGTACTGCGCTACGGCATTCCTGAATTCCGCCTTCCAAAGTCTGTTCTGGACGATTTCAAATACCGCCATCTGGATCTGAAAGGCATCAAATTCCGGCCAAACACCCATATCGGAGGGGCAATCGGTATTGACGACCTCTTCCGCGACGGCTATAAAGCTATTTTCGTAGGAACCGGTGTATGGAAGCCCAATGCCCTTCATATCAAAGGCGAAACGCTGGGACATGTGCACTTTGGAATCAATTATCTGAATAATCCTGACAGTTACTGCCTGGGCGAACGGGTTATTGTGATCGGAGCGGGGAATGCCGCTATGGATGTGGCAAGAACCGCCATCCGAAAAGGCGTACGCTATCTGACCTGCTTTTCCATCACAAAAAAGGTGGCAGCCAGCCACCATGAATTCAGCTATGCCCAGCTGGAGGGAGTTCAGTTTGAATACAACAAGGCTCCTGTGGAAATCACAGATGAAGGAGTAATCTTTAAGGATATGGCCGAGGATGAAGAAGGCCGTCTCACCGAAATTCCCGGAAGCGAAACCCTTTACCCCGCTGACAGCGTGATTATTTCCATCAGTCAGGGTCCACAGAACCGGATTGTCAACACCACTGAGGGACTGGCTGCTGATGCCAAAGGTCTTTTGGTGGCAGATGAAACCGGTCATACCACCCGTCCCGGCATCTTTGCCTCCGGAGATGTGGTAAACGGTGCGCGGACAGTGGTGGAAGCCGTAGCCCACAGTAAAATTGTGGCCGAATCCATGCATCAGTATATGCAGAGCCTGAAACAGACAGAAGAGGCACCTGATTAAGGAAGAATCCGTTCCGGTTTAAATTTCAGATAATCAGAGGACACCAGACGGTAATTCACCCCGTCTACATTTCCCAGAAAACTGTCCTGAAAGCGGTCTTTCCCATGGCAATGAGCGTAAATCACCTGATCTGCCCCATATTCCAGCGCCATCCGGGTAAAACCGCTTTCCTCTTCTCCAATACTGGTAGGCGGATAGTGAAGAAACTGAATAAAAAAGGTATAGCCTGCTGCCACAGCCAGCTCATAGGACAGCCGCAGGCGCTCCAGCTCCCGCTTTACCAGCTTTTCAAAATGCTCCGGGCTGTCCTTTCCCTCATAGCAATATCCTTTGGTTCCTACCAATGCCGTATTTCCATAAGAATAAAAATTGTTCTGGAGAAAGAAAAGACGGCCATTATATTTTTCATTCAGCCTTTTTGTCCTTCCTGCATCCCAGAACATATCGTGATTCCCCCGCAGAAGAATCTTGCGTCCGGGAAGGGACGCAATAAATTCCAGATCAGCCTCTGCTTCCTTTAAATTTCTCCCCCAGGAGTGATCCCCTGCGAGAACCACTGTATCCCCGGAAGAAATCATCTTATTCCAGTTCTTTTCGATCTTTTTTACATGATCCTTCCATTCTTTTCCAAATATATCCATAGGCTTGTTGGCCGTAAAGGACAAATGGAGATCACCTATGGCGTACAGGCTCATCCTTCACACTCCTCTGCATCCATAAGAGGGATTCCACGCTCTTTCAGCTCACGGGCAAAAATTCCCATCCCATCAATCTTTCTCCCTGTAAAGGTACCGTCATAAATCTGGCGTACTCCGCAGGTAGGACTACGCGACTGAAGAATGGCAAGGTCAATATCCATATCCTTTATCTGTTCCAGAGCCATTTCCACGCCCTTTCGGTACAGGGCATCTCTGTCCTTTCCTTCCCTGTCTACCACCCGGCCTCCGGACAGCTCTACAGGCGTACGAGGCGCACCCAGTCCGGTTAAAAGCTCCGGACAGATGGAAATAACCTCCTTATCCTCTACAAAACGAAGAACCGCCTCATTTCTGTTATTCTTTCCATTATACTTACAGTTTTCGCCCAGAAGACAGGCGCTGACTAAAACCTTCATATACTCTCCTAATTCCGGGAACATTTTTCCGCATCAATGGCAAGCACCACCATCAGGGCGCAGAGTGCATCCCACTGATCTTCTACATCAATTACGTACGTATCTGTCATGTGGAAGATTTCCTTTGAAACCGCTGCTGCCAGCCTTCCGTTCCGATCCAGGATCTTATAATCCCATTCCAGAAAATCCCCTTCAATCTGCCAGCCATTGCAGTCAATGCTGTAGCGCGGCTTAAAAAAGGTCAGCTCCTTACTGATGCAGCCTGCATATTTCTGTCCCAGATACAGCTCAAATCTGGGCAGCATGGTAAAAATACGTTCCTTCACCATACCGGCCTCACGTCCCTGACCATCGTATATTTTCAGGCAGTGTCCCCAGGAAAGCTGTCCTTTTACAGTATAGGCAGTGGTTCCGTCTTCGTAATAGATATCATAGCTGTCAAACCATGAAAACAGTCTCTGCTTAAATATAAGTTTCATGCCGCTTCCTCCTTTATCATACAGAATACAAACTGGCTTCCGAAATGCTCCCACTGCTCCAGCTCTTCTATATAACGGCCCTTCCGGTCCGTTTCTGCCGCCACATACCAGACTCCTGCCGGAAGCTTATCAAGCTCTGCATCCCGTCTCCGTCATACGTTTGTCCATATACGGGAAGCTCCGAAAGCTCAGCAAGCTGCTCTCCCTGTCTTATACATACAGTCTGTTCCTCCCTGCTGGTATCCGGGCCGGAGAAAAGTTCTGCCTCCTTTTCATCCGGCAGTCCCAAAGAGGGAATCCGGCAAAAAAATATCCATGCTGCCAGAAAGACCAGAAGAACAGCTGTACCGTTTCCGACAGTTTTATTTATGGATTTCATCATAGGCATCCATAATTCCATGCTTAACTGCGGTCCGTATCACACGGTATGCAATATAAAAAAACAGCGCGATCATACCGGCCCAGATGGTCAGTGCCATAAGGATTCCAAACAGTCCTCCAATCATATTCATATGCATTTCCTCCTGCAATACATCATATTTGTTTGGTACATCTCCATTATAGCATGCTTTTATATTTTACTCCCTTACTTTTTTATTACAAAAAGGCAGCGGATAACATTCCTTCCGCTGCCATAAAGCACTCTTTATTTTTTTCTACAATACACAAACGCAGCAAATATCACAGTAACCGGAACACTGAGAACAATGCCAAAACTGCCGGAAAGCCCCTGCATAACTGCAATTCCTATGTTATTTGAGTTGATGATCTGAAGAAATGGCAGATCATAGGCATAATCCATAAGAAGCATCGATACACTGCTTCCTGCAAATGCCAGAATCAGGGTATTGGAATCTGTTCCCATCATATCCCGTCCTACCCGCATTCCCGACTTCATCAGCTCCAGTCTGGTAATTGACGGATTCTGGTCGCAGAGTTCTTTCATCGCGCTGGAAATAGACATTGCCACATCCATAACGGCTCCAAGAGAACTGATCAGAAGGCCGGAAAAAAGCAGCCCTCCTATTTTAATCCCATTTGTTTCGTATAAAGTAAGCAGGCTTTCTATGTCTGATACATTCCATCCGGTAATTCCGGAAAGCTGTGAAAAAACAGTAGCTGTGAAGCCTGCAATAATTACTCCCGATAACGTCCCAACAGTAGCGCACAGTGTCTTTTCTCCCGCTCCGCCGATCAGATACATCGTAACCAGCGTGGTCACTGCGCAGATAAAAACAGCCGTCCAAAACGGTGAATTTCCCAGATAAACAGCCGGAAGATAAACATATACAATTGCACCAAACGTAAAAACCAGCCCTAAGGCTCCGCGCAGCCCCTTTTTACCGCCTACAATACATAAAATCGCCAGATACAGGACTGCAAAACCAATCATTACGGCTGTCCTGTCCCTGGAATATACGCTTGTGATCACAGAATCGCCTGCTATGCTTTGAATGACCACCACACGCATCCCTACTGTACACGCCGCTCCAAATAAATATCCGGCGCTGCTGGTTGTGATAAGCTCCTGTCCTTTTTTTTCGCCGCTTGTCATCCGCACAACCACCGTCTGCTGTCCCACTCTCATGCCGTCTTCCTGAATGTTGTCCTCCAGGATACGTACGACCACTCCCGTTTCAAAGCTCTGCCCTGTCCGATTGACCAGTCTGATTTTTGAAATATGGTTCAGATTTACGACGGCCAGAGCGCTAAGAAGCACAACGGCCGCCAGGATCAGTAATTTTTTTACAGCTAAGTTTTCTATATCTTTCATTTCCCTGTTATCTGCTGCCTGTCTTGTGAATGGTAAAGGTATTGTCTATTGTCTCTACCTTTCCATTATCCGTAATCTGATAACTGGTAATCTTGAAATCATCATAAGTAAGATTGATCACAGAATAGCTGGGGAGCCAGTTCTGGCTTCTTACCTCAATATAATCCTGCTGGGTATTTGTAAGCTCATAATATTTGGATCCGGATGCAGAGTTAGCCGTCATATACAGCGTTCCCTTAGGATTTGTTACAACGGACTGACCGGAACCTTCGATCGTATAACAATGGTTATCCTGGGCAAAGGCTTCCTTTAAGGCTGCCGACGGCTCATCCTCCGGATACAGCGCAATAGACTCATCTGTATTTACATTATAGGCGTGATCCCAGTCATAGTCACTGCCTGTTTCATCCAGACGGAATTCATACGCGCCATGCGTTTTTCCATCCCCATAAAGCAGCTTAGAACGGCTGTATGTATGGTCATGTCCCTGCAAAACCACATCTACATCATATTTGTCAAATACAGGCGTCAGCTGAGTACGGAGGATCATACCGTCTGTATCGGAATGATCCAGACCGGATCCGTAAATATCCTGATGGATCGTAACAATACGCCACTTTGTATCAGGGAAATTCTCTACCGCCTGTTTAATGGCCTGCTCATGTTCTGCCACATTGTAATTATTCGTATTTAAAACAATAAACAAACCCGGGCCATATGTATAGTAATAATCCCCGCCGGCCTCAGTCATGCCTAAATTGGTAGGATTGGGATTATTAAAATGATAGCTGTAGTCTTTATTTAAAGAGTCATGGTTTCCGATGGTAGTGGCTACCGGAAGGCTCTTTAACGCGCTTGCGGATAGGTATGCAGCATACTCTTCTTCCTTAGGCTTTCCGGTTTTATTCACCTGATCACCAGCAGAAATCACAAAATTAAGATCAGGGTTTTCTGCCAGGGCAATATCCAGCGTACGATCCCAGCCAAATCCATCATTACGGGCCGCAGTGTTCGCTGCGCCTGGATCCGCTGACAGCTTACCCTCTCCCTGGGGCTGTCCCTTTGAAGCGCCCACCTGCGGATCGCCGACGTAAAGAATATTTACATTGCTGAAGCTGCCCGTTTTATAAACCTCTGCCGGAGTCCTGACGCCGTTTTTTTCAACAGAATAGTAATATGTACTGTTCTCTTTCAGTCCGTCTACAGTCACATAATTGTAAGAATAAACTTTTCCACCTGTAAGGTTTGTATCCACACCAGATGCCTGACCTTCCCAGGCCATTAAGTCATCTGCGTCCATTCCAAAATATACCACCGGAGTTGCATTTTCGCCCTCGCTATACCATGCAAAATTCAGCTGAGACGCTGCCGCTCCCGGAGTAAGGGATACCTGAGTATAGTCATTTGCCATCTGCTCCCACTGTCTGGTCCACGCCTGCCATTCTGCACTCCCTCCGGTTACGGATGAGTCATTGTAATGGACAGTCGCAGCCCACACCTGATGACCGCCTACAGCCAACGCTCCGACCAGAATTCCGGCCATAACTCTCTTCTTTTTCATAACATTTCCCTTCTTCTTTTAGTTTTCAGGCCTGCTATTCCCTGATAAATATAAGTATAGAAAGGAAATGTAAAATTTACTATCAGGTTTATGTATGAAATACATCAATTTTTGTTACTCTTTTCCTGTTTCCGGCAAAAACAGCTCTCCGGCTGCTTTTGCATGACTGACAAACAGATGCCGTATCAGTTCAATTTCTCCCAGTCCTTTTAAAACACAGCTGACTTCATATCCGGCCCTTTCAAATTTCCTTTTCCAGGATCCTTCTTCGTCTCCTGCCATATCATTGTTTGCATGGTCTCCTGCCACGATCATAAGCGGCTGAAGTACAACCTTCTTATAGGATCCTTTTTTCACTTCCCTGAGTACATCTTCAATAGACGGCTCCGCTTCTACAGTCCCTATATAATAATTCGTAAACCCCTTTTGCAGGAGAATACTCTGAAGCTTTTTATATACCTGATTAGCTTCTGCCTCTGTACCGTGTCCCATAAAGCAAACAGCTGTCTCACCATCATCATATTCCTTTGTATCTTCGGTAATAGCGCGGATCACTGTTTCAAAATCTTCCTCTGATGTCAAAAGCGGCTCTCCCACAGCCATGTATTCAAATAATGCCCTGTACTCCGATGCTTCTTCAGCCAGATCCTGGTATTCAAATCCCTTCATCATATGTGTAGGCTGAATGATCAGTGTTTTTACACCATTCTCTACCGCATGCTTTAAAGCATCTCTTACATTATCAATAACCAGATTTTCTTTTTGTTTTACCCGGTTAATAATAATCTGACTTGTAAAAGCCCGATGCAGGATATATTCCGGCATAGCGCTCTCCATATCTCTTTCTATGGCTTCAATGGTTCTTTCTCTTGTGTTTTTGTAGCTGGTTCCAAAACTGACTGCCAGCAGTTCCCGTTCTCCTGTTTTATTCTGATTTGTACCCTTGATTTCCGATACTGTTTTCAGATTCATTCGTTCATTCTCCTGTTGTGTTTTTAATGAGTATTTACAGTTTAATGGAAATCATTTTTTCTGTCAATTTTTTTACAGCCGATGCAGCTCCTGCATCTCGCCAAAGGCACTTCTTCCCATACAGTCTGAAAGTTCTCTTCTGATCGACTCAAAATCCTCATAAACCAATTTTTTATCCTGAACCAGGCAGGTACCTGCCACATATACATCTCTCACATTGGATGCATTGGCACTGTAAACCAGGGCAGAATAGGGATCGTAAACAGGAAACATATTGGGAGAATCTGTTTCCACCAGTACCAGGTCTGCTTCTTTGCCAGGTTCAATAGAACCTGTTTTTTCTTCCAGTCCCAGAACCCTGGCTCCCTGACGGGTCGCCATGGAAACAATATCTTTTGCAGGCATGGCACTTCTGTCATGGCTGTCGTTTTTCTGAAATCCGGCGCACAAACGCATCTGCGTAAAGAGATCCAGAGTATTGCCGCTGGCCGGTCCATCTGTTCCAAGGCCTACCGAAACACCTTCCTTTAACAGCTTAAGCACCGGTGCTACTCCCTTCGCCGCCTTGGCATTGGAGCCGATACAGTGACACACTCCGCTTCCTCTCTGCCTTAAAATTTCTATGTCACGATCCGTCAGATGGATGCAGTGAGCTGCAGCCGTTTGATCTGAAAGGACCCCCAGCTGATCCAGGTATCCAACCGGCGTACAGCCCCGTGTTTGTGCCAGCCAGGTCATCTCGTAATCCATTTCTGCTGCATGAAGAGTAAATGGTACCTGATTGGCAGTATCAAGTTCCCAGGCTTTTTTCAGAATCTGCGGACTGCAGGTATTAGTAGCATGAGGTGCAGCACATCCACTGATACGTGGATGCATTCTGTATGTTTCTATCAGTTCTTTTGCTATACTCAGAGACTGATCTGCATCAGAAGCGTCACATCCGCCTTCATCCATTAATGTCTGTCCGGCAATTCCCCTGATTCCTGTCTGATCCATAACCTGAGCTACAGCAGCCTCAAAATAATACATATCCATTACGGAAGTAACTCCGGACAGCAGCAGCTCGCAAATTGCATAGCGGCTGGAAAGTGCTGCCATTCTCCGGCTCATAGCCTTCTGCTCCATTGGAAGCAGAAACACACGAAGCCGGTCTTTACAGTCATCGCCCAGTCCCCGAAATGGAATCATTCCCAGATGGCAGTGTGTATTAACCATACCAGGCATAAGAATTCCTCTTTTTCCGTCTTTTATCTGCCAGCCAGCAGCTCTTAATTCTTCTGTTGTCTCCTTCAGATCACAGGAAGGCCCTGTCTCCAGAATCTTCGTACCTTCTATTTTCACATAGCCGTCAGGAAACACCTCCATATCAGAATTCATTGTAATGATAATAGAGTTAGTGATTATGGTTTTCATCTTTATACCTCGATAAGCTCTACTTGTTTCTGGGTTTTTACATCCAGCAATCCTCTGTCTGTAAGCTTTAATGCCGGAGAAACAGGAAGCGCCAGAGTAGACATGGACATGATTTCATTATTATTTTTATATCCCAGAGAAGCCATGCTCTTTCTTATCTGTCCCAGTTCACAGGAAAGTTTTTCAAGAGAACCTTCATTTATAATTCCTGCCACATTCAGCTGTACCTGCCCCAGACAACAGCCGTCTGAAAAAATACAGTATCCTCCCTCAAGCTCTAAAATACGTTTCTGAGCCAAAACCATATCCTCAGGAGAAGTTCCTAAAACCAGCAGATTATGACTGTCATGACACCAGGTTGTAGCTGCAGCTCCCTTCTTTGCAAATGCTCCTTCCACAAGTCCGTAACCTATATTTCCATTTTTTCCGTGGCGCTCATAGAGAACTGCCAGACTCAGCCCTGCTTCCTGCCAGCAGATAATTCCATCCTTTACCGGAAGCTGGCGCTTTATGTGTCGGGTTGCTGTTCCGAATGTATTAATCTGCATCACATTGGCTGTAACATGCCCGAATTTCACCGGTGCTTTCAGGATGAAATCCTCCAGTACAGCCGGCCTGCAGTGGACGGAATGATAAAAATGCTCCGGAAAGTTCGTTTCTTCTTCCATACCGCAGCGGGAATCTCCCTCAATCCAGGCAAGGCGTCCTTCTTTCACCACTGCTTCCGGTTCCATGGTATCCAGATCTTTAAGGAACACAAAATCAGCCAGTTTTCCCGGACCAATCATTCCTCTGTCATCCAGATGCATTCTTCTGGCCGGTGTATAAGTGGCACAGTAAATTGCCTTTTCCACCGGCATTCCTGCCAGAACAGCTGTCCGCACAATCTGATTCAGATGCCCCTTCAAAAGCTGATCCGGCATAACATCATCCGTTACAAGTGCAGTATTTTCGTACAGATTATAATGGTTTAGCGTTTCTACTACCTCGGGCGTCAGGGATTTTCTCTGCAGTTCCAGAAACATTCCAAGATCTGTCTTTTCCAGAACAGACTCGGGAGTCTGCTGAGTATGATCCGCATCAATTCCTTCATAAATAAACCGGTTTAAGTCAGCACCGGAAATTCTGGGGCAATGTCCCTCCAAACGGATATCCCTTCCTCTTTTCTTCCGACACAGACGAATCATCTGCCGAATCGGCGTATCTCTGTCATCTTCAGGAGCCAGCTGCTTAAAATTCATCACTTCTCCCAGACAAAGGATATTTCTGTCCTCCAAAAGAGCTGCTGCATCCTCAGGTGTAATAGTGGCTCCAGATGTTTCCAAAGCTGTATCTGTAGCCGGAACGCTGGAAGGAATAGCCCAGAAAATATCCATTTCTGTTTTCTGAGATTGAAATTCCGCAATCCCTTTCATGCCGAACACATTGGCAATCTCATGTGCATCTGCCACTACCGTTGTAGTCCCATGAGACAGAGCCAGCGGTCCGAAACGGGACGGACAGGTCATGGAGCTTTCTATATGCATATGAATATCAATCAGCCCCGGGATCATATAACGCCCCTGCGCATCATAGACGGGAACGCCTTCGGGATAAACACCCGAATTAACAGGAAGGACGGCATAAAAACGGCCGTCCTTTACAGCTGCATCCCGGAGTTCAAAACACTGACGGAAAGTCTGGTAGATATTGACATTTCTTATAATATAATCCGGGGACATAGTTCCTGCTCCTTTAGTTATTGATAATTCTGTTCCACTGATCGATCCACTGATTTAAAAGAGGATTAACAAAGCCATAATCCAGAACTTTTGCTTTTTCTGCTGCCGGACCGTATGTCATATTTTGGGACTCCTCCTCTGTAAACGTAACTGTTTTATTCGTTGGAGCCTCATTTAAGGCTTTTCCTGTCTTAGACTGAAGCTCTGCACTTAAACGGTAATTTAAATACTCATAAGCCAGTTCTTTATTCTGGCAATTCTTCGTAATACTGATGGTGTTAAAATTCGCATAGGTTCCTTCCGGAGTTACGTATACAAGATCAGGATTTGCTGCCTTAATCGTCGGAACACCAAAGTCTCCCACTACAGCAGCTGCTACTTCACCGGACGTAAACATGTTGATCAGGTCTGAGGATTTGGCATATGTTTTTACCAGATTTGGCTTTAATTCCTCCAGTGCCTTAAAAGCAGCCTCTCCGTTATCGGTTTTAATATCAACTCCTGCATGATCACTGGCCATATATACCATAGCCGGTCCGAAGGTTGTAGTAATCTCGGGAATAGATACCATACCTGCCAGTTCCGGCTTCCACAGATCATCAAAGCCTGTAATCTCAAACCCTACTGCTTCCGGATTATACATAATCCCAATACTGTTAATAGTATAAGGAACACCCTGACCATTGTCAGCCAGCGTCTTTGCTGCCGCGATCAGATCAGAGGCATGTTCAATTTTACTTAAATCAATGGTCTCAAACAAACCTTCCTCTGCACCCTTGGCAGCCATAGCCTGAGACAATTCAATTACATCAATCGTAGTTTCACTGTCTGCCTTCAGCTTAGTATATCTGTCATTGGTTCCTCCGGTTTCTGTCACAATCTGGCAGTTAAACTGCTCTTCAAAAGGAGCATAAACCTCCTCTGCTGAAATATCCTCACTCAAACCATACGTAGACAGAACCAGTTTCTGCTTTCCACCTGCCTGTGCACCTTCTCCTTCTGCTCCACCGGAACAGGCTGTTACTGCCATAGCTGCCATGCAGACTGCTGCTAATACTCTCTTTTTCATCTTTTTTCTCCTTTTATAATAATTTCAATTTTCTGCTTTTTACCGCCGTACCAAGACCAGCTTATCCTCAGGAAGATACAGACGAATCTGATCCCCCTCAGCATAGATACATTCCGTATTCATGTTAACCTTCAGAACACCAGCAGCTGTTTCTACTTCATACTGATAGCTCTTTCCAAGAAAGGTGCGAACGCCGATTCTTCCGGTAATAACATTTTCCTGCTGATCCGGTGCTGCAATACGGATATCATCCGGTCTGATCGTTCCTGTAAATTCTCCTTCCGGACATTCCATAAAAGAACAGAAACGGCTCTGACCGCCTGCAAGATAACTTCCGTCCTCACATCTTTCCAGATTCAGGAAATTTTCAAATCCAATAAACCGGGCTACAAACTCTGTGGCAGGCTGTCTGTAAATCTGTTCCGGTGTGTCATACTGTTCGATGATCCCTCCATTCATAACAGCCACTTTATCAGAAATAGAGAAACATTCTTCCTGATCGTGAGTAACAAACAAAGTAGTAATTCCCAGTTTTTTCTGAAGGCGCTTAATTTCGACTCTCATACTGATGCGAAGTTTTGCATCAAGATTACTCAGGGGCTCATCTAAAAGAAGAAGCTTAGGTTCGATTACCAGTGCTCTTGCAAGAGCAACTCTCTGTCTTTGTCCACCGGACATTTCTCTCGGAAAACGGCCAGACAGCTCTGTCAGGCCGCAAACCTCCAGAATCTCTTTTACCTTTCTGTCAATCTGTGCCTTATCCATCTTGCGCGTACGCAGTCCAAAAGCCACATTATCATATACCGTCAGATGCGGAAAAAGGGCATAGCTTTGAAATACTATTCCAAAATTTCGCTTGTGTACCGGAACCTTTGTCATATCTTCTCCGTCCAGTGTAAAGGTTCCTTCACCTGGTTCAATAAAGCCGGCCACTACCCGAAGAGTCGTAGTCTTTCCGCATCCGCTGGGACCAAGGAGTGATACCAGCTCGCCTTTTTCCACAGACAGATCCAGGCCCTTTAAGATCTGTTTTTTCTTATCATAGCTGACGCCGATTTTCTCTAATGTCATAAATGCCATTTTCTTATCCTCCTATTTTGCCAGTGAAGCAATTCCCAGGGTCCTGTCCACGATCACCATAATAAGTACAGTAGCTGCCATTAAAAGCACAGAAACAGCGGACACCGTAGGGTCATAATTGTATTCAATATAATTCATCAGTGTTGCCGGGAAGGTGCTGACACCGGGACCCGTTAAAAACATGGATACAGGAATATTATTAAATGAGTTGATAAAAGCCAGCATAAAAGCAGATGAAATACCGGAGGTTACATTGGGGAGAACCACTTTAAAAAATGCTGCTCCCTTAGGACATCCCAGACTCCAGGCAGCTTCTTCAATAGAAAAATCAAACTGCTCCATAGCAGAACCAACTACACGGATTACATAAGGCAGAGTTACAAGAAAATGGCCTGCCAGAAGACTTGCCATAACCGGAAGGCGGAAAGTCAGGATCAGGAACTGATACAGGATAAAACCTACTACAATCCCAGGAACAATGGTTGGAGACAAAAATACGGATCGCAGAAGCTGTTTTCCGCTGATTCCTGACCGTGCCAATGCGTATGCTGCAGGAATTCCCACCAAAAGAGCAATAAAGGTTGCAAGGAATGCCACTTCCAGACTGGTCAGAAAGGAACGCCGGAAAGACTTCAAAGCAAAAACATTTCCAAACCATTTTAGGGAAAAAGAATCAATTGGAAATGTAATCGCACTTCCTCCTCCAAAAGCCGTAACGGTAATAATCACCAGAGGGATCATCAAAAACAAAAATACCAGGACAGCATAAACTGTCAGCCAACGGTTCTTTTTCATTATTTTCCTCCTCTTTTATCCAATCTTGCTGCCAGAGCATTAAAGCCCCTGATTACTATAAGAGTAATTACGATCATAATCAGCGCTACTGCAGAAGCCCCGTTCCAATCCCCTACAGACATGGCTCTCTGATAAATCAGAGTTGCCAGAACCATATTGCTGTTTCCTCCAAGTAGCTGAGGTGTTGTATATGCAGTGAGGGTTCCTGTGAAAACAAGGATACCTCCTACTATAATTCCCGGAAGACTCATAGGGAAAATCACTTTCATAAAAGCCTCAAATCGTCCTGCTCCCAGACTCTGAGCCGCCTCCATCATATCATCATCTATATTCTCCATTACACCTGTAACCGTAACGATCATAAGAGGAAGAAACAGATACACAGAACCGATAATAATAGCAAAATCTGTATAAAGAAGCTTCATGGGCTTATCAGCTACATTGAGAGCCAGCAGAATGCGGTTGATTATACCGTTGCTTCCTAAAATATTGATCCAGGCAAAACTTCGGATCACAGAATTTGTCATCATTGGAAAAATGGATGCTGCCAGAAGAAGACCTCTCCATTTTTTATCACACCGGCTTATAAAATATGCGGTGGGAATCCCTCCTGCCATGCAGATCCCTGTGGTAATAACTGCAATTTTCAGGGTGCGAAACAGAATTTTTCTGTAGTACTCATCCTGAAAAAACTCCACATACGCACTGAGAGGATATTGTCCTGCTGTAAATGTAGGGGCCAGCACACTTATAAGGGGCAGACCCAGACACAACAGCAAAATGATCAGCCCGGGAGCCAGCATCATCCATGTACTGCTTTTCTTCATGTTCTTCCTCCATTCTGAATACATTCATTAATTATACTAATTTTTAATTCTGAATTTATTATAAAAAGTAATATACATTCCGTCCAATACATAATTTCTATATTTTTTATGCAGTAAAGCTATGATATACTGATTAAAAAGGAGGTTAATCCATGGATTTAAAAGAAGCACGCTACATTCTGGCTATTGCACACTATAAAAGCATCGGAAAAGCAGCAAAAGCCCTGTTTATCTCCCAGCCTTCTCTCAGCAAATACCTCAAGAATCTGGAACAGCAGCTTGGCTCCCCCCTCTTTTCCCGTCTGGAACAGGGATACATCCCTACTTATATGGGAGAACGCTATCTATACTATGCCGAACAGATCGCAGCCTTTGGCCAGGAATGGGATCAGGAATATGAAGATATTACCCGAAGAGCCCATGGACGGCTCAATATTGCCATTCCCATCATGCTCGGAAGCACTTTACTGCAGCCTACTCTGATGGAATTCCACCGGCGCTATCCTCATGTAACAATTAACATTATGGAGGAAGTCAGCTTTGTCGCTGAACAGACGCTGAAAAATACCTCTATTGACCTTACAATTTATAATGTACATACTTTTCCAAAATTATTAGATTATCAGGTTATCCGCACAGAGGAAATCGTACTGATACTGCCGGAAGGCCATCCTCTTGAAAAAGAGGCCGAAAAAAAAGAGGGCTTTTCTCATCCATGGCTGGATTTAAAAAAGCTCTCTCAGGAAAATTTTATTCTTTTATATCCGGATCAGAACACCGGCGGCATCGCCAGGGATCTCTTCGCCCGGCATGAAATTAATCCTCCGGTACTTCTGCATACACGCAACAGCCAGATGTCCATCAAACTTGCTATGGACGGAATGGGAGCTGCCTTTGCACCAGAAAGTTATTTCAACTATATGGCATCTCTTCGTTCAGATCGGCCAGGCTGCTATTGTGTAGGAGAAAAGCCTGTCCTTACCACAACCATTGCAGCCTGCCGGCCCGGAAGGTATATGCCAAAACATGTTAAAGATTATATAGATCTGTTAAAAATATATGGAAACAGCTCTTCCTAAGCTTCTTTTCCATAAAACTCAATCTGGGTTAAAGCCGGGAATGGAGATGGATCGTCTGCCTTGATCAGATCAGACAGGCGTACCCAGGTAATCCCCTTCTTTGTAATGGCAAAGGTATGAGCCTTCTCGCTCTTTTCCATATTTACCACCTCTCTGGTGCCGTCTGAAAAGGTAAGAACTGCGCTGACCCACCAGTTATCATGCGGAAAATCAGCTCTGGTCCACAAACGCACCTGATCGATGTCCACCGGACGGCCAAACTCCAGCAAAAGTTCCGCATCATCTCTGCGGTTGATGCCCCAGGACTCATATGGCCATTTTCCGTGACTCAGAGTAGCGGTTACGCCATCAATTGCATTACGGGCTGCAAAAACAGACTCCCCTCTTGTTTCCACATTTGCAGAAGCATGAGGATAGCAGCCTCTGTCCCCGTGCTGATCAAGCACATTTTTAGCCAGATTACGATAAATACCGGTTTCCCATGAAGCAGCCTTACGGCAGGTCAGATAATGACGCACACCAGTAAAACTCTTGGGATTGTAGGAGAATTTCTTTTCATCAAACGGTACCTCAAACGTAAGATCCTTCTTTGTCATATATACCAGAGCTTCATCCATGGTATCATCTACACGTACCATATAATACCCTTCTGTTTCAGGAAAATGAAACTGAATGATATCTCCCGGCTCATATACATCCTTAAATGCCAGTATGCTTTCCTCCGGATCCTGTGCAAATGCCTTGGTATGACCCTTCCAGTCTGAAACACGGATAGAAATCTGATCCTCTTTTGTCTCCTTTGCCTCTGCCGGGATCCAGGAGCAGATAAGAGTCATATTTCCCTTAAATTCACAGACATTATGACCTGCCGGGACAATAAAGTGCGTTCCCTTCTTTACCGGAATTCCATCTACCGTTCCTTCTCCTTCCAGAACGCTCACATTGGCAAAACGATCTGAAAACTTATGCTGCCAGCAGCCATGAACCTCGAATTTCTCTACGGTATAAAATGGGCAGGTTTCCAGATGCTCCTGATCCGCCGCCTCTGTATGGTACGATTTTCTCTGATCCTTTGCAGGTACAAAGGGGGTCTTGATCACGTCCAGGCTTTCCTTTACATGGAGCATTCTGGGCGCTCCGTTCCACTTTCTGTCATAATCGTACACACGATACGTTACATCACTGGACTGCTGCGTCTCCAGAATCACAGTACCGCCTTTGATAGCATGAACACAGCCCGGATCGATCTGGAAGAAATCTCCCTTATGAACCGGGATCTGACGGATCAGCTGAGAATAATTTCCCTGCTCCACCATCTGCTTCAGCTCTTCCTTATCTTTTGCATGGTGCCCTATAACAATAGAAGTATCCGGCTCACAATCCAGAATGTACCAGCATTCTGTCTTTCCCAGAGAACCATTTTCATTGGCTGCGGCATATGCATCATCCGGATGAACCTGGATGCTTAAATCATCCTTTGCATCAATAATCTTTATAAGAAGAGGGAATCGATCTCCCAGACACCCATCCTCATTGCCAAATAATTCCGGATGCTCTGCCCATAAGACAGACAAACGCTGTCCCTTATATTCTCCCTCTGCCACTTCACAGTCTCCATTTTCATGAGCACTGATAGCCCAGCACTCACCGGTATGGTCGCTTGGGATTTCATAGCCAAACTGATCCTTCAGCCGGTTTCCGCCCCATACGGCCTCTTTGAAAATCGGTTTCAAAAATAACAGTTCGTACATTTTACACACACCTTTCTATCTTTACTGTATCTGATCCTGTTTCAAAACAGAGACAGCACTCATGTTCATCTTAGCCGTACCTGGCTTATCCGTCAAGCGTTTTCCTTTTAAAAGGTGAGCTAAACTGTAAAACACATACAAAAAGAAGCAGTCCGTGCATTGACATATCTGCTTCTTCATGCTATATTTCATAAATATTTTTTTGAGGTGATACATATGGAACTTCTTCAATTGCGATATTTTCTCACAGCAGCCGAATACCAGCATATAACAAAGGCTGCTGAACATCTTCAGATTGCCCAGCCCGCTCTTTCTCAGGCAATCCACCGTCTGGAAGCGGAACTTGGCGTTCCTCTGTTTGAACGCAAAAGCCGCTCTATTGAATTAAATGACGCCGGGCGCTTCCTGCAAAAACGGCTGATTCCTATTATAAGCAGCCTGGACCAGCTGGCAGCAGAGCTGCAGATGGGAAGAGAACAGGCTATTCATACCATACGGCTTCGTCTTTTATCTGCGTCTGCTTTAATCACCAACAGGATTATTGCCTTTCGCAGTCTCCGTCCGGATGTGAATTTCCAGCTGTATCAGACTTCTGATCAGTCTGATGACTATGATCTCTGTGTTTCCGCCCGACGGGCAGATATTCCTTCGCCCACAGGCGAACAGCCCATTGTAATGCTGGAAGAAGACCTTTACCTTGCAGTTCCCACCCATTCTCCATATGGTCACCGCACTTCCATACGGCTGACAGATACAAAAGATGCCGGATATATCTGTCTGGCAGGATCAAGACCCATCCGCCAGATTACCAACAGTTATTTTATGGAGGCTGGCTTTACACCCAGAATTGTTTTTGAAAGTGACACAACTGAGTCTGTACGCAATCTGATTGCCGCCGGAATGGGAATCGGCTTCTGGCCCCAGTATTCATGGGGACCTCTCCCCTCCGAATGGAATTCCCAGAGCAGTTCCCCCGTCAGGCTTCTCCCTATAGAAGGACAGGTGTGCCGCCGTCAGATCACGCTTACCCGATCCCCTAAAAGTGTGGATAAATCTGTATTAAACGATTTCTGCAGCTTTCTGGTTCGCAATTCCCGCTGGATCTGAGCGTTGTGCAGACCGCTTATAAATCTTCCTACAGGCCGTTATAATAAGTTCCCTTTTTCTGGCTAACCTGCAGCCTGTTCAGGGCCCGCGCCAGGGCCGCCTGAGACATTTTGTATTCCGCAATGCTCTGTTTCTGGCGCAGCTGCTCCCTGGCTCTTTCCAAAGCCTGCTCAGCCCTGATCCGGTCAATATCCTCCGGCCGCTCTGCTGTGTCAGTAACAACAGTGACTCTGTTGTTCGCTACCTGAACAATCCCTGTTCCCACTACAGCCTCTTCTATCTCCTTGGATCCGGGAATGCGGAATTTCAATACGCCTTCCCGGATCGCCAGGATCATTGCCTCCATATGTGGAAGAATTCCAAATTCCCCATCATGGGCAGGAACGACCAGCATTTCACAGTTTCCATTATAAAACGTATGGTCACTTGCGATGACCTTAAGCCAGAATGTTGACATATTACCGCTCCTTTTCCTCCATGAACCTGGCTTTTTCGATCACTTCATCAATGGTTCCCACATTAAAGAAGGCTGCTTCCGGATAAGAATCCATTTCTCCGTCAATGATCATCTTAAAGCCCCGGACCGTTTCCTTAACAGGTACATATTTTCCCGGAACACCGGTAAAATTCTCAGCTACATGGAAGGGCTGAGACAAAAATCTCTGTATTTTTCTGGCGCGCCCTACCGTAAGCTTATCCTCCTCAGACAACTCTTCCATACCGAGGATGGCGATAATGTCCTGCAGCTCCTTGTATTTCTGAAGCATCTGCTGCACCTTATTTGCCACCTCATAATGCTCTTTACCTACTACATCCTCTTCCAGAATACGCGATGTGGATTCCAGAGGATCCACTGCCGGATAAATTCCCTGTTCTACAATTTTTCTGGAAAGGACTGTAGTTGCATCCAGGTGGGCAAAGGTTGTGGCGGGCGCCGGATCTGTCAAATCATCTGCAGGCACATAAACTGCCTGTACCGAGGTAACAGATCCGTTTTTTGTAGATGCGATCCGCTCCTGAAGTGCGCCTACATCGGTTGCCAGCGTCGGCTGATATCCTACAGCAGAGGGCATACGTCCCAAAAGAGCCGAGACCTCCGAGCCTGCCTGAACAAAACGGAAAATATTATCAATAAACAGCAACACATCCTGATGCTGTACATCGCGGAAGTATTCTGCCATGGTAAGCCCTGTTTCCGCTACTCTCATACGGGCCCCCGGCGGCTCGTTCATCTGTCCAAATACCAGCGCTGTTTTTTTAAGCACTCCGGATTCTCCCATTTCTGTCCAAAGATCATTTCCCTCTCTGGAACGTTCACCGACTCCGGTAAAAATGGAGTATCCGCCATGTTCCATTGCTATGTTGGTGATCAGCTCCTGGATCAGCACTGTCTTTCCTACTCCGGCGCCGCCAAAAAGTCCGATTTTTCCTCCTTTTGCATACGGAGCAAGAAGGTCAATCACCTTGATTCCTGTTTCCAGCATTTCAACTACGGGACTCTGGTCTTCAAAGGATGGCGGATCTCTGTGAATAACCCACTTTTCCTCTTTTTCCAGACTTTCTCCGCCGTCAATTGTTTCACCCAGAACATTAAAGAGCCGTCCCAGTGTTTTCTCTCCTACCGGCACACAGATCCCTCTTCCGGTCGCCTCAACCTCCATATCCTTATACAGGCCCTCGCTGGAAGCCAGCATTACGCAGCGGACTACATCTCCGCCAATATGCTGAGCCACCTCCATTACACAGCGTTTTCCTTCGTTGTATGTCACAAGGGCATCCTGAATATGGGGAAGAGCGCCATTCTCAAATGCCACATCTACTACAGGTCCCATAACCTGCACGATCTTTCCTTTATTCATGGCTCCTCCTATCGTTTCTTTCTCTGTGATCTGGCTCCGCCTATTACCTCAGTGATTTCCTGAGTAATGGCAGCCTGACGCACACGATTATATTCAACAGCCAGCTCATTCAGCAGCTTTGCCCCATTATCACTTGCAGACTGCATAGCCATCATTCGTGAATTCTGTTCACTGCAGAAAGACTCCACCAGGGCGCCAAATACAAAGCCGGTTACATAATTGGGTACTACATGATCCAGTACTGCTTCAGGAGAAGGAACCATCTGGATCTCCTCCTGGTGAGTATCCGCCGGAATCACAAGACTTCCAAAATCTTCTTTTTTCAGAGGCAGGAGCTGTTCTGTCCGTGCCTCCATTTTCATGGAATTTACCATTTCTGTATAAATAACCCAGACTTCATCCAGACGTTTATCCATAAAATCCTGAAGGACACGGGAAGCAATCATTCTTGCCCGGTGCATGGATGGATTCTGAACCGTATAATGGAACTGCTCTTCTATGGGAATATGCCGGGCAGAAAAATACTGTCTTCCCAGTTCTCCAACCACATACAGGTGATTATTCCCGCTTTCTTCCATCCACTCACCTGCCAATTTCAGAATATTGTGGTTATACGCACCTGCAAGCCCCTTATCGCCTGTGATCACAACCAACCCTCTGGAACGCTGACCGTTGGGAATATCTTCTCTCATGTCAAAAAACGGATGCTCTGTAACCTCCATATGACGCAGAATACGTCGTATTACTCCCTGCAGAGTATAAAAATAAGGTTCTGTATCTGCCAGAAGCTTTCTGCTTTTTTTCAGCTTGGTTGATGAGATCAAATACATGGCATTTGTGATCTTGCGTGTATCCTTAATACTTTTTATACGGCTCTGGATCTCTCTTGCGTTTGCCATACTGCCTCCTTAAACTCGTTCGCCGCAGCCACAATCCTGTCTGCAAGCTCATCGCTTAAGACCTTCGTTTCCTCAATCTCATTTCCAAGTTCCGGATGTTTCCGGTCAAACCACTCCAGCATTCCCATCTGGAATTCCTTGATCTGTCTGACCTCTGCCGTAAGCATGACCTTATGTGTCACGGCACACAGCGTAATCACCTGTTCATGAAGAGATAAGGGACGGCCCAAAGGCTGCTTTAACAGCTCCATCAGACGTTTTCCGTAAGCCAGCTGCTCCTTTGTAGCCTCATCCAAATCTGAACTGAACTGAGTAAAAACCTCCATCTCGCGATACTGGGCCAGATCAATTCGTATACTTCCGCTGGCCTTTTTCATGGCCTTGGTCTGAGCAGCTCCTCCCACACGTGATACGGAAAGTCCCACATTCACTGCCGGACGCATACCTGCAAAAAACAGATCGCTTTCCAGGAAAATCTGTCCGTCTGTAATAGAAATAACATTAGTGGGAATATAAGCTGACACGTCTCCCGCCTGTGTTTCTATAACAGGGAGAGCTGTGATCGACCCTCCTCCAAGCTGGTCATTTAACCGGCAGGACCGTTCCAGAAGTCTGGAATGAAGATAGAATACATCTCCCGGATATGCTTCACGGCCCGGAGATCGTTCCAAAAGCAGAGACAGCGCTCTGTACGCTACAGCATGCTTGGACAGATCGTCATAGACGATCAGCACATCTTTTCCCTGATGCATAAAATATTCCGCCATTGCAGTTCCTGCGTAGGGGGCAATATACTGCAGAGGAGCCGGATCGCTGGCTGTAGACGCCATCACCACCGTATAATCCAGTGCATCCTTATTTTTCAGAGTATTAACCAGCTTTGCAACTGTAGATGCCTTCTGTCCTATAGCAACATAGATACAGATTACATCCTTTCCTTTCTGATTGATAATAGTATCCAGCGCAATGGATGTTTTCCCAGTCTGACGGTCACCGATAATCAGCTCTCGCTGCCCCCGGCCAATAGGGAACATGGAATCAATAGCAAGAATACCCGTTTCCATTGGAACACTTACAGATTTTCTTTCCACTATTCCGGGAGCCTCCCGCTCTACCGGATAATAATCCTCTTCTTTTACAGGACCAAGACCGTCTATAGTATCACCGAGCGCATTGACGACACGGCCTAAAAATCCGCTTCCCACAGGAACTCCAGCCCGTTTTCTTGTCCTTGTTACCTTTGTACCTTCCATAATTCCTGTATCTTTTCCAAAAAGGATACAGCCAATCTCATTTTTACGAATGTCCTGAACCATACCGCGAACACCGTTTTCAAATATCACAATCTCTCCATACATAGCGTGATCGATTCCATATACAATGGCAATTCCATCTCCCACCCAGATTACAGATCCGGTTTCACGAATTCTGCCTGCATGAGCATCGTAATCCTCAATCTCGCCCTTTACGATGGAGATAACTTCCTGAGAACTGATTGTACTCATAATGATAACTCCTATTCTCCTATATACCAAAAAGTTCTTCTAACCGGCTTTTCAGACTATAGTCATATTCCACATTTTCTGTTCGAAGAAGAAAACCTCCGATCAGTTCCGGGGCAGACGCCAGTATAAACTGAACCTCTTTTTTTCCATATTTTCCACACAAAAATCTGCGGATTTTCTGAAGTTCCTCCTCATCTGGCGGTGTAACGTAAAAAAGTTCTGCCTGAATAATTCCTTTTTCATCCCTCAGGCACTGTTCCCATACTGACAGTATGGAATCCATACTGCCAATACAGCCTGCTGCACATACCTTTTTCAGAAAGGAAGGTACTATTTCCGTAAACTCAGAGGCCCGCCACACTTTTTCAATTATTCTGTCCTTTTTAAATGACGGCAGCACCGGATCTGACAGGATCTGAACCAACAGTGGATTTTCCCGAATAACCTTTATCATCTCACATACCATTTTTTCAGGAAGATGCAATTCATAAAGAACCCTTCCGTACATCCGTGTCTGTTCAGTCATTCTTCTCACCTTCACCTGCCAGAAATACATCATACTGCCGTTTATTCCATTCCGGGCTGTTCTTCTCTGTCAAAAGCCTTGCGGCAGCTGTCATGGCAAGTCCTGTTACAGAGGTTCTCAATTCATTTAATACCTTTTCCCGTTCCAGTTCCATGGTCTTTTCAGAAGCCTGCAGTTTTTTCCTGGCATCCTGATCTGCCTGTTCCATCATACGTTCATATTCACTCTGCGCCTGCTGCCTGGCCTTTGCTACGATACAGTCGGCCTCTTTTTCAGCAGCTGCAAGAGATGCCTCATACCTCTCTTTGAGTTCTGCTGCCTGGATTTTTGATCTGTCTGCCTCGTCCAGATCCTTTTCCACCAGCTTCTTTCTTTCCTCCAGAATTTCCATGACAGGTTTCATCAGGAAGTGCCTCATGAAGAAAAACAGCACCAGAATATTAATGATCGTAAAAGCAATATTCCAAACGCTTATTCTTAACATATTCAAAATGCCTTTCTATTCCAACTTACTTTAAAAACAGGATAATCAGAAGGCCGATAACAAAACCATAAATTGCAGTAGCCTCTGCAAGGGCACATCCCAGCAGAAGAGCCTTTGTGATCTTACCGTCTGCCTCAGGCTGTCTTGCGATTGCATCAACTGCTTTAGAAGTTGCCATACCGATTCCAATTCCTGCTCCAATTCCTGTAATAACTGCTACTGCTGCTCCAATTGCGATAATTCCTGACATTTTTTCAATCTCCTTTTATTTGTTTTTGTTTATTCAATTGCCTCTTTTATATATAATGATGTAAGAAAAACAAACACGTATGCCTGTATCACTCCATCAAATATATCAAAATATCCGCTGAACGGAAGGGGAAGCACCAGAGGCACAAGATACTTTATTAAAGCCATGACCACAATTGCTCCCAATACATTTCCAAACAAACGCATGCACAGTGACAGCGGACGGATAAAAAGCTCCAGCACATTAATCGGCGCAACAATGGGTATTGGCTCCGCAAAACTTCTGATCCAGCCCTTTACGCCTTTACTGCGGATTCCTGCAGCCTCTACTAAAATAATACTCATAACCGCCAGTGATGCAGTTACATTCAGATCCTTTGTGGGAGATTTAAATCCCAAAAGGCCGATCATGTTTGCAATTGCAATATAAACCGCTACTGTGATCAGATAGGGAATATATTCTTTTCCCTCTTCTCCCAGCAGATCTGAAAAGAAGCTGTAAACAAATGAAAAGCCACTTTCCAGCGCTGCCTGACGTGTACTTATATTCCTGACCTTCAAATGTCTGGTCAGGATCAGGGAAGCCCCCATCAGAACTGCCATGATTATCCAGGTTACCACCACAGATTCAAAGACCTGAATTCCTCCAAATATGGGAATTGTAAATACAGTGTTACAATTCAATTCTTCCATCAATGATTCAACCAGCTGATCCAACTTATCTCACCATCCTTTCCTCCAAAACGGTTTCTTTTTCATTTCGACGCTATTATAGCCACCTGATATTTCCATTTCAAATATGGAAATTGTTATAAATTGATAACTTTCACATTATGAAAATAAAATATGCATAATTTTCCCATAATAGGCTTTGGGGATTTTGGAAAATTATTTGTGATTTTTTAATGGAAGGCTTATTTTTATTTCATTGTGATTTAAAAATATATGAATTGTTATCCTGTTTTTAAACCTATTTTTATAGACAAAAAACTGCGGAGCGAAATTTTCGCTACCGCAGTTCACGGGCTAAACGGATAAATTCCTCCATTTCCGGAGTTTTCCATTTGTTTTTATAATAAAAGATCTGACGATACATCTGAAGCTTAAAATCAGGCACATTAAGTACCATAAGATTTTTTTCTTCTATATTCTTCTCCACGGCAAAATACGGCAGATAGGTAATTCCTCTGTTTTCACACACCATACGTATAATAAATTCCGTACTGCTGATTTCCAAAAACGGAGTCAGTGTTACTCCTCTGGATTCCAGAAACTGATCCAGCTCCCTGCGGTAGTTTTCGTTTCTCTCTGTCAAAAGAAAAGGCTCTTTCAGAAGCTGCTCCAGATAAATCTCCTTCTGCCCGGCCAAATGAAACCGTGGAGAAGCCACAAACATCACCGGTTCCGGTACCTCCATCACCTTTTCCCATCGATCACTGTAGCGTGAACGATCCAACAGGTAAACCAGATCCAGCTGATTATGCTCCATCATGTCAATCAGTTCTCCCGGAGATGCAGTGGTAATACGAATAGGAACCCTGGGATGGTGCTCTCTGAAATACTGCAGAATCGGAGGAAACTTTGAAAAGCAGATGGATGTCAGGGTACCGATATGAAGAGGATCCTTAAGCTCTTCCCCTGTATTTTTCAACTCTCCTGCCATTTGTACCTGCTTTAATATCTCATCTGCGCAAAGTAAAAAACGCTTTCCCTGGGAAGTCAGACCTATCTTTTTACCCATACGGTCAAACAGCCTGACTCCCAGTTCTTCCTCCAGAAGACGAATCTGAACCGTAATTGCTGACTGGGAATATCCCAGTAACTGGGCTGCTCCGGAAAAGCTTCCTGTCTGAGTAATGGTTACAAAAGACTGTATCTGACGTATCTCCACCTCATTCTCTCCTTTTCAATCCTGTTATGAATTTTTTTCAATCAATCTATATAATCCATGAATTTGATTCTTCCTATTCTACATGATATACTTTATATACAGTAACGTCAAGGATAAAACTATACTCCAAATCTATGGCAATACCAGAAAACAGAAAGGAACTGCATTATGGCATTTATCAGTGTTTTTGATGTAATAGGCCCCAACATGATCGGGCCTTCCAGCTCCCATACCGCAGGTGCTGATTCCCTGGCCTTTTTGGCTCAGAAAATGATAAACGGACCTTTAAAAAAAGTGGATTTTACCCTCTACGGCTCTTTTGCCAAAACCTACCGTGGTCACGGAACTGACCGGGCTCTTCTGGGCGGTATTATGGGATTTACGACTGATGACAAACGTATCCCGGACTCTTTCTCCATTGCTGAAGAAAAAGGACTTGAATACCATTTTCATATCAACGAGACAGAAGAGGTAGATCATCCCAATACTGTAGATATTACCATGGTTAATGAAGACGGTCAGACACTTACAGTGCGGGGAGAATCTTTAGGCGGCGGAAAAATCCGCATCAGCCGTATCAATCAGGTAGACGTAGACTTTACCGGTGAATACAGCACTGCTATTGTAATCCATCAGGATACTCCCGGTGTTGTGGCCCACATTACACGCTGTCTGGCAGAAGAAAACATCAATATTGCCTTTATGAAACTCTTCCGTGAAGAAAAAGGACAGACTGCTTACTCTATCGTAGAATCCGATGATGAGCTTCCGGATTCTGTCAGCGAAAAAATCTGCCAGAATCCTTCTGTGCGAAATGTAATGCTGGTTCATCTGTAACTCATTTTCCGAATACGTTTCATATACAAAAGGAGAATCCAGATCATGAATACTGATTTTAAGAACGGAAAAGAATTGTTGGAATTTTGTGAAAAAGAAAAAATAAGCATTTCCAGAGCTATGCTTTTACGCGAAAGTGACCAGACAGAAAAAACAGAATCTTCCATATACACACGAATGGAAACTGCATGGAATATTATGAAAGAGGCAGCCCTCTCCCCTATTTCCTCCCCCGGAAAATCCATCGGCGGCCTCATCGGAGGAGAAGCAAAACAGCTGAATCAGCTTTTTAAAGCAGGAAAAAACATCTGCGGTACAGCAGTCAGCCGGGGAATTACCTATGCCATGGCTGTACTGGAGGTCAATGCCTCCATGGGTCTGATCGTAGCTGCCCCCACTGCAGGCTCCTCAGGTATTGTCCCCGGAGTAGTTCTTTCTTTAAAAGAGGAACATGATTTTTCTGACAGTCAGGCTGTTGATGCTTTGTTTAATGCCGGAGCAATCGGATATCTGGCCATGCGCAATGCCACTGTAGCAGGCGCAGTAGGCGGCTGTCAGGCCGAAGTAGGCGTTGCTTCTGCCATGGCTGCTTCTGCCGCCGTAGAACTTATGGGAGGCTCACCTCGCCAGTGTCTCTATGCTGCAAGCACAGTTCTTATGAATATGCTGGGACTGGTCTGCGATCCGGTAGGCGGTCTGGTTGAATATCCCTGCCAGATGAGAAATGCTTCCGGTGTAGCAAATGCCATGATCGCTGCAGAACTGGCTTTGGCTGGAATCCCCCAGCTGATTCCCTTTGATGAAATGCTGGAAGCTATGTATACCGTAGGCAAAAAACTTCCCGGCGAACTTCGGGAAACTGCCATGGGCGGCTGTGCCGTAACGCCTACGGGATGTCAGTACGGCTGCAACGGACACTGTTCTTAAAAATCAGATATCCCCGTCTCTTCTTCAATCCAGACAATTTGATCCAGCGGGATCTTCCTTCCGTCCGTGAAGACAAGAAGCCCCTGGACCGGATCCAGCTTTTTTACCCTTCCGGCAGCCCTTTCATAGGAGCCTCCGTTCTTTCTCTCATCCGGCAAAAACCAGGTAAGAGAAACACGGGGGCAGACGGAAAGATGCTGCCGGATCTGTCTGAGCCTTTCGTCCAGCCGGCCCGCTTCTTCCTCATCCAGTTCTATTTTCCCCTCTGTAAGCCTCTCTGTTTCCCTTATTGCCCCTTCAAAGCCACTCAGGGCAGCAAAGGGCGAAAACTGAGCCGCCCGGTCGTGAAGAGACATGGGAGGATGGACAGAGGATACATGGTGAGGCAGATGAATGATATCATCATACGCATGGGACGGAACTTTAAAAGCCCATTCTTTTCCTGCCTCCATGCTCTCTCTTACCCTTCGCTCCCATTCTGCATCCGGGCCTGTATAAAGCCTGTTATTTTTCCCGATCATGCTTTATGACCTCCGATCTGACGGTTTCGTTCTCTGGCCGTAGCGCCTTCCTCCAGATTCATTCCCTTTAAAATAGCGTTTTTCCCAAACTTTTTTCGAATATCCACCATAGCCTGCTGCATTTTCTTTTCCCGTTCCAGCGCCTCATTTTCCTTCTTTCTCTGCTGCTCTAACGCCATATAATCGGTAAACAGATCCAGCTGTTCATAAACCTCTTCTTTTTTTATATTTTCCTCCGGCACAGCCCGTCCGGCTGTCACATAAAGCCTGCGAACCAGAAGCCCCGGATCCGCGATCCGGTCAAAAAGAGCTGCCGCCGCTTCCCTGAGCTTTCTGGCTGAGGAGGTGGGCTGATCCAGATTCCGGGTACCGTGTGCATGCTTTGGAACAGGACGGCCATACCGGTCGGAGGTGATCTCTCCCCCATAGGCGCCTCTGCGCAAAGGATCGGTCAGATTTTCCCTGTCATAGCCCACAGTAAGCACGATCTGATCCGTAACCAGCCCTTTTTCTACCAAATCTAACGCAAGCTGATCAGCCATTTCCTTCACCACCAGTCTGGCCTGATCCCAGGAGGACGGACCGCGCAGCACCTGACCGGAACAAAGGCTGTTCGTCTGAGGCTTATAGGACTTGATATCCTGAATCGTGCAGGGTTCCCATCCCCAGGCGTGATCGATCAAAAGCTCTGCATTGATCCCAAACAGCCGGTACAACAGTTCCTCGCTGTGGGCCTCTCCCTGCTTTCCCAGGGAACATCTTGCCACATCTCCCATGGTATAGATTCCATTTTCTTCCAGTTTCCGGGCGTATCCCTTTCCAACTCTCCAAAAATCCGTCAAAGGCCGGTGATCCCATAAGAGCCTGCGGTAAGACATCTCATTTAGCTGGGCGATCCGCACCCCATCCTCATCCGGGGACACATGCTTTGCAACAATGTCCAAGGCAGCTTTACACAGGTAAAGATTCGGTGCAATCCCTCCTGCTGCCGTTATCCCGGTCTGTGCCAGCACATCCCTGATTATTTTTCCAGCCAGCTGTGCGGGAGTCATACCATAAATTTCCAGATACTGGGTTACATCCATAAACACCTCGTCAATGGAATAGACATGAATATCCTCCGGCGCAATGTATTTCAGATAAATATTGTAAATCCTGGCGCTCCATTTCATATATTCCGCCATTCTGGGCGGAGCAATGATGTAAGAAAGAGCCAGAGACGGGTCTGCCTTTAATTCATCATCCTTCCAGGACTCCCCTGTAAGCTTCCTTTCCGGTGCGTTTAATCTGCGAAGGGCATTTACCTCCTTTGTCCTCTGAACCACCTCAAAAAGCCTTGCGCGGCCGGAAATGCCATGGGCCTTAAGGGAGGGGGACACTGCCAGACAGATGGTTTTTTCCGTACGGCTTATATCCGCAACTACCAGATTGGTCTTTAAAGGATCCAGCCCCCGCTCCACACACTCTACGGAGGCGTAAAAGGATTTTAAATCAATGGCTATATACATGCGGTCTTGCTGTGGACGGGACAATGGAAAACCTCCTTTCCTTATGGGCTGTCAACGAACATAATAAACAACAAAGCTGCAAAACGTATCCTTAAATCATGTACATCATATGGCAGGATCATGCAGTTAACAGCCGGATCCACGGGCTTTACACCGGCTAAAATACAGCCCGTGTGCCTATAAACATAGTTTACCAGAAATAAACCAAAAAGAAACATCTTTTTTGCAGGGCTGAACTGCTGCGAAACACCCCGTATTTCCACTTCAGTGATTGAAAAAACGGAATCCCTGTGATATACTTTATATCTGCATCAGACTTTTTTAACATACAATAAAAGAAATATAGAGAAAGGCAGAAACCCGCATAAATCAAGGGTTTCTGAACAGGTAAAGATAAAAATGAAATTAGGTATCGTCGGACTTCCGAATGTAGGAAAAAGTACACTTTTTAATTCTCTCACAAAAGCAGGCGCCGAGTCTGCCAATTATCCCTTCTGTACCATCGATCCCAATGTAGGCGTTGTACCGGTTCCCGATGAGAGGCTGGACAAGCTGACCGCCATGTATAACTCCGAAAAAACCACCCATGCAGTGATTGAATTTGTAGATATTGCAGGTCTGGTAAAGGGAGCTTCCAAAGGTGAAGGTCTGGGAAATCAGTTTCTTTCCAATATCCGGGAGGTAGACGCGATCGTCCATGTGGTGCGCTGCTTTGATGACCCTAATGTGATTCATGTAGACGGAAGCGTAGATCCGGTCCGCGACATTGAAACCATCAATCTGGAACTGATCTTCTCTGATATCGAAATCCTGGAGCGCCGGATCGCAAAGCAGTCCAAAGGCGCATTTAACAATAAGGAGCTGGCAAAGGAGGTCGCTCTTTTAAAGGCGATCAAAGCACATCTGGAGGATGGAAAGCTGGCCCGCAGCTTTGAACCCGAAGATGAGGATGACCGCGCATTTATCAACACGCTGGATTTGCTGACCTGGAAGCCTGTTATCTTTGCTGCCAATGTTTCCGAGGATGATCTGGCAGATGACGGCGCTTCCAACCGGTATGTATCTGAGGTACGCCAGTTTGCAGCAGAAAATGACTGTGAGGTATTTGTGATCTGTGCAGAAATCGAGCAGGAAATTGCAGAGCTTGAGGAAGATGAAAAGAAAATGTTCCTTGATGATCTGGGCTTAACAGAGTCCGGACTTGAGAAGCTCATCGCTGCCAGCTACCGTATTCTGGGACTTATGAGCTATCTGACTGCAGGTCCTCAGGAGTCCAGAGCATGGACCATTAAAGTAGGCACCAAGGCACCTCAGGCTGCCGGAAAAATCCACAGCGATTTTGAACGCGGCTTTATCCGGGCAGAGGTTGTAAACTATGACGATCTTATGGCCTGCGGAAGCATGAATGCCGCAAAAGAAAAGGGACTTGTGCGTTCTGAGGGCAAGGAATACGTCATGAAGGACGGAGATGTGGTTCTGTTCCGTTTTAATGTATAATTTAATCATTTTGCCAGAGGGAGATCGATCTTGTTTTATGATTCTCCTTCATCACCGCCTGATATACCATCTGGTAGCAGGCGGTTTTTTTCTTTCTATCCCCACCGAAACAGCTATAAGCTTCTTTTTTGCTCAGATCAATCATTATTTCGTCTGTTTTCCCATTTTTTTGTAAACTTTTTTCAGTTTGTCTTGATTTATTGGTAAAATAATGGTATATATGTCTTGTAAACTTTGGTAAATATATTGGTAAACTGAAGTAAACTCACAATACCGCGAACACCTTGTTCTGCTCGCATCAAACGTTCATGAATACCGTTCATAAAAAAGGAGGAAATGCAATGTACAAAAAAGCACTGATCGCTGCCCTGATTTCCTGCATGACAGTCAGCGCAGCCGGCTGCCAGATGAACAGCACAAAAACAGACACCATTCCGGATTCTACCGCGGACATAAACGCAGCTCCGACCGCAGAACCCGCAGAAGGAGAATCCTGGGCAGAGCCCGTGGTTCTTGTAAAAGGAGAATCCACCAGGCTGCCGCTCCCGGCCAATTTTAAGGGCGAAATCCGCTGGACTGTCACAAACGGCATGAAAACCGTAGGAGGCAGCCAGAAAAAGTATCCGCTAAGCGACGGAGAAACGGACGGGGAACGCACAGCCGGTTATGCCTCTGCAGAACATCTTTTAAAAATCGAACCAGACGGAACCATTACTGCTCTTGAAAAAGGCAATCATCTGTTTGCAGTAGCGGAGGACAAAAACGGCAATCGCCGGATCTTTCCTATGGAAGTTCGGATTTTTTCAGAGGATCAGCTTCCCGAAACATCCAAAGAGGATTTTCAGACACTCCGTACCCGCTATGTAGAGCGTCTGACCGGAGGAAATATAGATATATCCTCTCCCGCTGCCGCTGCTATGATCCAGGCCACAGACCAGGCCTGTGACAATGCATGGAACAGCTACCTTTATAAAGGCAGCGGCTGCGCAGGCGCTCCCTGGACGGAGGATCTTGCAGGAGGCGATGAAGAAAACTACAAAAATGACGCCGCAAAATTCCGCAAAAGTTATCAGAAGGCAGAGGCTATGGCCAAAGCCTACGCATCCCCTTCCAGTTCCTACTATAAAAATGAAGCCCTCTTAACGGATATTGTCAATATTTTGGACTGGCTGACCGATAACTGCTACTATCCCCGCTCCGAAACCGACAACTGGTGGAACTGGGAAATCGGAATGCCAAAGAACGTCCTTCCGGCTGTCCTCTATATTTATGATGATATTCCCAAAGAGCAAAGCCGCAAATTTGTAAAAGGCGTGGAATTCTTCATGCCCGATCCATTTCATCTGGCTGTTTTAGGTACTGCCAGTACCCTTCCTTCCGGCTATGCGCCTGCCGCCAGCGCAAACCTGATGGATTGCGCCTACACATCCGTCGGCCTTGGCCTGGTGTGTGAAGACAGCGAATATCTGGCTCTTGCAAAGCAGGCAGCTGCCACTACCCTGGAACGCTTTCAGAAACCGGAACTGAAAGACGGAAACTATGTCTATGCAAATGGATTTTATGAAGACGGCTCCTACATTGACCACGGTACCGTACCCTACACGGCTTCCTACGGCATTGATTTTCTGAAAGGCTCCGTGCGCTTAAGCTCTCTGCTGGCAGACAGCCCCTGGGCTCTTTCTCCGGAAAACGCCAAAATGCTGGAATCCTACGTAGTCAAGGGCTATCTTCCTTCTATCTATCAGGGCGCTGCGCTGGATATGCTCCGTGGCAGAGCCATTTCCAGACCCGATCTGACTGACCGGGCTGCCGGACAGCAGATCATTGAAATGATCGTCCAAACCATTGATATCGTTTCTCCGGAAACTGCCGCACAGATCCGCGGCGCTGTAAAAACATGGGTAAGCCAATCCGGTGAAGAGCAGTTCCTGGCCGGAGTAAAGGATATCTCCGTATTTTCAAGCCTGAAAGAAATCATGGCAGACGATACCATCGATACCTCCTCAGCCGAAGCAGCGATGCACCAGGTATATCCTTACATGGACCGCACCATACACCGGACCACTGATTATCTGTTCGGCATCAGTATGTATTCCAGCCGCATCAGCAACTGCGAGATCATGAACGACGAGAACCTGAAAGGCTGGTTCACCGGGTTCGGAATGACCTATCTCTATAATGATGATAAGCAGCAGTATACGGATCACTTCTGGGATACCGTGGATCCCCTGAGACTGCCGGGAACAACCATCGTGGCAGAAGAAGTCGACAACGGCGAGCCTGATTCCAGCGGATTCCATCAGGGCGGCGATTTTCTCTCTCCTGAAAACTGGGTGGGCGGCACCTCGATCGGAACGACCGGAGTCAGCGGAATGAAGGTAAACGGCACTGCAATATCCAATGGGGATCAAAGCAATGCCTCTCCCACTGTCTATGCAGACAGCTTCCGTGCAGAAAAGTCCTACTTCATGTTTGATGATGAGATCGTATGTCTGGGTGCGGGAATCCAAAACAGCGGTTCAGACGCTCCGGTAATCACAACTGTGGAAAACCGGAAATTAAGCAGCGGCGGTTCCAATCAGATAAGCTCCGATGCAGGAGAATGGATCATGCCTGAGGAACAGATCATTTCTCCCCAGTGGCTTCATTTAAAAGGAAATACCGAAACCGGCTCTGATATTGGCTACTACTTCCCTGAAAAACAGGACGTTCACATCATGGGCAGTACCAGAACCGGAAGCTATCACCAGATCAAAGGCGATCTAAAGACAGAGGAGGAAACTGCTGAGCGCCCCTATTTCACATGCTGGTTTGACCACGGCGCTGCACCGGAAAATGATACCTACAGCTATGTTCTCCTTCCGGATATGACCAGAGAAGAAACGAAAGCCTACAGCCAGTCTCCTGATGTGGAAATACTTGAAAACTCTGAGAAGCTGCAGGCCGTAAACGATCATTCCACCAACACTCTGGCTGTAAACTTCTGGGATGAAGCAGGCGGACAGACAGACCGGATCAGCTGCGACAGCCAGGCATCCGTGATGGTTCAGGAAAACAACGGAGCCTTTACCATCGCCCTGTCCGACCCCACCATGCTCAATACAGGAACGATCTGCCTGAAGCTTCAGGAGCTTCCCATATCCGGCAAACTGATCGAAGCAGATGACGGTATCACGATCCGTACTGAAAACGGCTCTGTTTATCTGGAATTTAATGTAAACGGAATGTGCGGAAAAACCATGCGGGCAGTGATCCAGTAAACGTACGGCAATCTGCTCTAAAAACTAAAAAAGGCGCCGCATTCTCTACAGCGGCGCCTTTTTACACTAATTTTTCTAAAAGCAGTTTCTATTCGTCCTTCTTGCCACCAGTAATCTTTCCCAAAACGATCACTGCCAGCATGATCACAAAAATAGCAACAAAAATTCCACCCATTCCCTTTGCCATGATTTCCAGGGCAATTGCCATGTTATTCATAAACCTTCCTCCTTACAGATACTGTGTCACAATACTGATCACCAGGCCGCCTGCAATCACAGAGGCCACCTGTCCGGATACATTGGTTCCGGCTGCCTGCATGAGAATGATATTTCCCGGCTCCTCTTCTGCCGCCAGTCTTTGAACGACACGGGAAGACATGGGGAACGCGGAAATGCCGCAGCCGCCGATCATTGGGTTTACAGGCTTTTTGCCTGCCATTTTAAGGAATACATTAACCAGCTTTGCAAAAAGCACTCCGCCTATGGTATCAAACACAAAAGCAACCAGGCCTAAGGCCATGATCATCAGTGTTGCAGGATTTACAAACTGCTCTGCCTTCATGCTGAAGGAAATCGTAATTCCCAGAAGAAGGGTAATGATATTTGCCAGCTCATTCTGCGCTGCCTGGCTTAAGCTGTTAAGCACGCCACATTCACGCAGCAGATTGCCGAACATCAGAAAGCCGACCAAAGCGACCGACTGAGGAGAAATAAAGCCTACAATAATCGTAACTGCAATCGGAAATGCGATCCGCAGTGTTTTATTGACACTCTTGGGATTGTACTCCATATGGATACAGCGTTCTTTGTGAGTAGTTACGAGCCTGATCGCAAAAGGCTGGATAATAGGAACCAGAGCCATATAGGAATAGGCTGCCACTGCAATCGGTCCCATATAGTTAGAACCAAGCACCTGAGATACAAGGATCGAGGTAGGGCCGTCCGCAGCTCCGATGATACCGATGGATGCAGCGTCTTTAAGATCAAAGCCCAGCAGACAGGCGATCAGGATTGCTGCAAAGATACCAAACTGTGCGGCCGCACCGAACAGAAACAGCACAGGCTGACTGAGCAGGGGCCCAAAATCAATCATAGCTCCGATACCGATAAACAGCAGGATCGGCATAGCCTCCGATGCTTCAATTCCGGTCTCAAAAAGCCACTGGATGATACCCGCTGCCGGAACCTTTCCCTGAACCATCTGGTCGATCACACCGGAATAGGGAAGATTCACCAAAATTGCACCAAATCCCAACGGCAGCAGCAGCGAAGGCTCATATTCCTTTTTGACCGCCAGCCATATGAGCACAATACCCACCACATACATGACCAGCTGCTGCCAGGTGACTGCCAGGATTCCCTCCAAAAGAAAACTCATCGTTTCTCCTCCTTTTGCGCGTGTATAGAAAACCCTCTTTTTTCTCCATACACATCTGCGGTATTTTTGTGCCGTTTCGCACATCGCTCTTATTATAACTGATTATTTTACATTTGTCTGCTAATTTTCTGCAATATTTCTTCCTCTTCAATCGCATCCGGCAGATCTCTTAAAGTAAGCTTTACCTTATCGATCACTCTATCCTCCACAGATTCGATCTCAAAATACGCCTCCTCCGTCTGAGCGGTCAGCGGAAGCTCTCCCTCTTCAGGAATATGGCCTAACAGCTCCATCAGATAGCCGGAAAGCGTATCGCAGGTGCTGTCCATATGAAGATGGAGTTTTTCCTTCAGGTCAAAAAGAGAAATACTGCCTGCGATCCGATAAACCCGGTGAGGCTCTAACTCCTGTATTTCCGGCTCTTCCTCCTCATATTTTTCATGGATATCTCCCACAATCTCCTCGATCAGATCTTCCAGGGTCACCATACCGGAAACCCCACCATACTCATCCACCAGAATAGCCATCTTTTCCTTTCTGGCCTGCATCTGTTCAAACAGGGCATCTGTGCGGAGATTTTCCGGCACAAAATACGGCGGCAGCAGGATGGAGCGGATATCCAGTGTTTCAAAGGAGCGTTCTCTCGCCTGAATCACTAAAAGCTTGGTGGACAGGATGCCGATGATATTATCCATATCTCCCTCATAAACCGGAATCTTGGAATGCATAGACTGTAAAATTTCATCCAGATAGGATTCCAACGGTTCTTCAATATCAATCGCCACCATTTCCTGTCTGGGCACCATGACCTCTCTGGCCTTCTTGTCATCAAAAGAAAAAATGGATGTGATCATTTCCTTTTCAATTTCATTAAATACCCCTGTCTCACTTCCTGTTTCCAGAAGGGATTTGATCTCTTCCTCTGATACGTCTGTCTCCAGAGTTTCACTGTGCATCCCCATAAGCTTTAAAATACCGCTGGTGGAAAAGGTGAGCAGATGGATAAAGGGATTCATGAGCCTGGAAATGAAATATACCGGGCCTACGCAGAACAGGCTAAAGCCCTCTGCCTTCTGAAGAGCAATCCTCTTTGGCACAAGCTCACCGAAAACCAGATTAAAATAGGCCAAAAGAATGGTAACAAGCACTCCTGCTGCCGTCTGGCTGTAGGGCACATTCCACTGGCTCATTTTTACTGCCAGTACCTGAGCAATACCGGTAGCCGCAGACGCACTGGAAAAGAAGCCTGCCAGAGTGATCGCGACCTGGATCGTAGAAAGAAAGACCGTAGAGTCCTCCATCAGACGTTCGATCAGAGCAGCGTTTTTATTGCCCTGCTCCGCCAGACGGTGGATTTTGTTTTTGTTGACAGAGACCACAGCCATCTCAGAGCCTGAAAAGAATGCATTGACAAGAGTCAGCACCAGAAGGATCAGAAGCTGTGTGATGATACTGGCCGATTGCGAATCGGATTCCATAATAAAAAATTCCTCCTTTTTAATGGTATAAGGTACATTATACTGAAAAAGGAGGAATTTGTCAGCTAAAAGTTTTATTTACGAAGCGTTAAAACTGTGTTAAAGTAACATCAATGATACATACTTGGAGGTAAAAATGATCACTCATATTTTTCTTGATGTAGATAATACCATTCTGGATTTTAATAAAGCCGAGGCTATAGCATTGGAAAAGACCCTTTCCGCCCTGTCTGTCCCACATTCTCCAGAGGTGATCCGCCGCTACAGCCAGCTCAATCTGGCCCAGTGGAAGCTTTTGGAGCAGGGAAAGCTTACAAGGGAACAGGTAAAGGTGCGCCGCTACCGGCTTCTCTTTGACGAGCTTAAAACGGATGCGTCCCCTGAGGAAGCCGCCCGTATTTATGAAGGCCTTTTAGGACAGGGCCATTACTTTATGGACGGGGCTGTGGAAATGCTTCAGGCGCTTTATGGCTCCTTTCATCTCTATCTGGCAACAAACGGCACAGCATCTGTGCAGAAAAGCAGACTCAAAAGTGCAGAGATCGAACCGTTTTTTGAACAGATCTTCATCTCCGAGGAACTGGGCTGCAACAAGCCGGAAACCTCATTTTTTGAACGCTGCTTTGCAACAATCCCTGATTTTAAAAAAGAGGAGGCTGTCATGGTCGGTGACAGCCTAACCTCTGATATCTTAGGCGGAATCCGTGCAGGGATCCGCACCATATGGTTTAATAAGGACTTAAAAGAATCTTCCGGAGAAATCCGCCCCGATCATACGATCAAAGCTCTTAGCGAGCTACCGGACCTTCTTCGCTCCATGTAAAGAGTAAACGGTCATTCCCCCGTGGAAGGGGCAAACTGGCTATTATAGATTTCTGCATAATAGCCGTTTTTACGCAGCAGCTCTTTGTGACGGCCCTTTTCCACAATACGGCCATCACGCATGACCAGGATCACATCCGCTTCCCGGATGGTAGAAAGACGGTGGGCCACAATAAAACTGGTTCTTCCCTCCATCATCCGTGAAAATGCCTTCTGTACCCGGATTTCTGTGCGGGTATCAATGGATGAGGTGGCCTCATCCAGGATCAACATAGACGGTAGGCAGAGCATCACTCTGGCAATGCATAAAAGCTGTTTCTGTCCCTGAGACAGATTCCCTCCATCTTCATTTATGACCGTATCATATCCCTGAGGCATACGCATGATAAAGCTGTGGGCGTGTGCCTCTTTTGCTGCACGGATGATCTCTTCCTCTGAAGCTTCCGGCCTTCCGTAAGCGATATTTTCCCGGATGGTTCCGGCCTTCAGCCAGGTTTCCTGAAGAACCATGCCATAGCTGGCTCTTAAACTCTGTCTCGTTATATCCCGGATATCTCTTCCTTCTACCCGTACGCTTCCTGATTTTACGTCATAAAAACGCATAAGAAGATTGATCACGGTAGTCTTTCCGCAGCCCGTCGGCCCAACGATCGCCACTCTCTGCCCCGGTTTGACGCTCAGGTTCAGATCCTCGATCAAAGGACACTCCGGCTGATAGGAAAAGCTCACATGCTCCAGAGCTACATTTCCATCCACATCCTTTAAAACAACAGCCTCCGGTCCATCCTCCGGGATGGCTGGTTCATCCATAAGTTCAAAAACTCTGGCAGCAGAGGCCAACGCATTCTGCAGCTCTGTCACTACTCCGGAAATTTCATTAAATGGCTTTGTATACTGATTGGCATAGCTTAAAAAGCTGGTCAGCTGCCCGATGGTTAAAAGCCCACGGATCACTCCCCAGGCTCCGGTAATCCCAACCGCCGCATAGACCATGCTGTTAACAAAACGGGTGGCCGGATTGGTAATGGAAGAAAAGAAGGTGGCCTTAAGGCTGCATCCGGCCAACCGGCTGTTAATCTCCTGAAAACGTTTTTCAGCCTCCTTCTCATATCCAAAGGCCTGAACGACCTTCATATTTCCCAGCATCTCATCTGTGAGTGTTGTGAGTTCACCTCTGGCCTCAGACTGCTGCTTAAACATCACAAAAGTCTTTTTTGCAATAAAGCTGGCTACAAAAAAGGATACTGGCGTCAACACCACCACCGCAGCAGTAATAAATGGCTGGATCGACAGCATAAATAAAAGAGTTCCCAAAATCGTTAAAGCACCGGTAAATAACTGGGTAAAGCCTAACAGCAGGCCTTCTGAAAACTGGTCAATATCTGTAATAATACGGCTGATCATATCTCCCGCCGGATGAGAATCAACGTAACTTAAAGGAAGAACCTCCAGATGATCGAATGCCCGGGTACGTATATCCATGGAAACACGGTAGGTAATGGTATTGTTGATGTGGTTCATCAGCCACTGGCTTACTGCTGTCACTGCCATAACGATCAAAATCCGTTTCAGTATCTGGATCAGCTGCTGAAAGTCCACCTGTCCTCTTCCCACGATCTGATCCACAGCCTGTCCCGTAAGGATCGGGATATAGAGAGTTGAAGCCACCGTTGTCACTGCCAGAAAAAGGGACAAAAGCACTGCCGCACGGTAATCTTTTATATAGAGCAGGATCCTTTTTAGGGTCTGTATGCTTTTTGTTTTATCTAATTTTCCCTTACTGCTCATCCCGTTCCACCTCCTCGTTTGAAAGCTGCGACAGACAGATTTCCCGATAAACCTCACAGGAAGAAAGAAGCTCTTTATGGGTTCCCATACCGGCCAGATGCCCGTCATCCAGTACCAGAATACAGTCTGCACTTTGGATAGCCGATACCCTCTGGGATACGATAAATACCGTCATATCCCCCGTTTTTTCCCGGATCGCTCTTCTCAGCCTGGCATCTGTGGCAAAATCAAGGGCTGATGCGCTGTCATCCAGGATCAGGATCCGCGGCCTGCGCACCAGAGCCCTGGCAATGGTCAGACGCTGCTTCTGGCCTCCGGACAGATTTCGGCCTCCCTGATCGATCATAAACTCCAGTCCCTGTCCCTTTTTCTCTGCCACTTCCTTTGCCTGGGCAATTTCTAATGCCTCCCAGATTTCCTCATCTGAGGCATCCGCCTTTCCCCAGCGCATATTGTCTTTAAGGCTCCCCTTAAAAAGCACCGCCTTCTGAGGCACCACTCCGATGATGGAACGGAGCTCTTTCATAGAATAATCCTTCACATCACGGCCGTCTACAAGAACCATTCCCTTTCCCACATCATAAAACCGGGGGATCAGATTTACAAGCGTAGATTTGCCGGAACCGGTGCCTCCTATGACTCCCACCGTCTGCCCCTTCATGGCGCAGAATGAAAGATCTGTAAGGACTTCCGACTGAGTCTCCCCATAGGAGAAGCTTACGCGCTTAAATTCCACCATTGGACCGCTTTGTTTTTCTGCCCCGGCAGGCTTCAAATCGGAGCCGTCCCTTAGGCTGCTTTCCAGCTCAAATACTCCGTCCACCCGCTTCATGCAGGCCACTGCCTTTGAGATCAGGATAATAAGATTGGCCATTTTAACCAGTTCTGTGAGGATCTGAGACATATAGTTTACAAGCGCAATGACCTGTCCCTGAGTAATGATGCCTGCATCGGTGCGTTCTGCCCCCACCCAGATCACAGCCACAGCAGCCAGATTGACGATCACATAGGTAACGGGATTTAAAAGAGCAGAAATTTTTCCCACAAATACCTGCATCTGCACCAGGCTGCCATTTTCCTTCTCAAACGTTTTCTTTTCACTTTCCTGCCGGTTAAAGGCACGGATCACCCGGATTCCCATGAGATTTTCTCTCGTAGTCATCAGTACCCGGTCCAGCTTTTTTTGTACCGCCTGATACAGGGGCATACTGATGAGCATGATCCCAAATACTACGATACATAAAAGAGGGATCGTCACTGCAAAAACCATGGCCGCCTTCCGGTCTACCGTAAAGGCCATTACCATGGCTCCAAACACTACAAACGGAGACCGCAGAAGCAGGCGCAGAGTCATATTGATGCCGTTCTGTACCTGATTGATATCGCTGGTCATGCGGGTAATCAGGGCAGATGCTCCCACCTGGTCGATTTCTTTATAAGACAGGCCTGAAATATGCGTAAACAGATCGTTGCGCAGAGCCGTAGCTGCTCCGGTGGCTGCCTTGGCTGCAAAATACTGCGCGGTGAGGGAGCAGGCCAGGCCGATCATTCCAAGGAGCACCAGAAGGCCTCCCATAAGAGACACATAGCCCGTATCCCTCCCCCCTATTCCAACGTCGATCATACTTGCCACCACCAGAGGCACAAACAGCTCAAAGCTGGCCTCAAGCATCTTAAAAAGAGGCCCCAGGATGCTTTCTGTCCTGTACGCCTTCATATAACTGAGCAATCGTTTCATTGCCGTTTCTCCTTGTTTCTATCGAATTTTTTCCATTCTCCACTGCACAGCCGCACAAAAAACCAGTTCAGCTCTGCCCCCATAAAAAGAATGCACATACAGAAATACAGCCACAAAAGGAGGATCACAATGGCTGCAAGGCTGCCGTACATATACGAATATCCCCGTCCTCCGATCCGGTTAAAGTAAATGGAAAAGCCCAGAGAAAAAACCATCCATGCCAAAGCGGAAAAGAGCGCTCCCGGAATCTGCTTTGCCGCCTTTAAGCGCTTTTCCGGCACAAAGGTATAAATCCCCCAGAAAAAGAAAAACAGAACCAGAAAAAACCACAGGGATCTGAAATCGATCAGCCGGCCGATCACGGCTCCCACAAAGGGAAAATGTGTGTTCAAAAACCCCCGAAGAAGCTGGCCAAACACCAGAAGGATCAGAGAAAGGATGCACACAGCCACAAAAACAATGGTGTAGCCGCAGCAGATCAGCCGGCTGATAATGTACCAGTATTTCTCCTCCTTTCCCCATACGCGATCCAGCCCTCTTGCCATGCTGAACATCCCCCTTCCGGCCGACCATAACGCCGTCACCGCTGTAAGGGAAACCATCGTAGCCGGAGACTTTAAGGAAAGATCATTTACCATGCGAAACGCCAGAGATTTATAATCCTCCGGCGTAAACGCTACGACCAGTTCCATAAATTCCGCCTGCGAAATGGCCGGTATCATCTGGACCGCAGTAAGAAGCAGCATAATAAAGGGTACGAAGGACAGGAGCACAAAAAAAGAGACCTGAGCCGCATAGACGGTCATCTCATCCTCCTTGTACTTCCGGTAAATTTCTCTTCCGGCAGCAATCCATTTTACCATCCTTCTCTCCCTTCATACAATATCCATTTTTTACCAGGTCTCACGAAATTCCCTTTCTTTCTCCTTTAAAGGAAGATTCTCTGCTTCCATCCCCTCAATTCGTATATAAGGTCCTTCCTGCAGCCCCTGGATCAGACGGCGGATCTCATCCTCTGTTCCCTGAACCTCCATTTCAACCCGGCCGTCCCACAGGTTTTTCACCCAGCCGGTAAGGCCCAGGCGGCGGGCCAGAAGGCAGGCGGTAAAGCGGAATCCCACCTCCTGAACCCGTCCGGAAAAATAAATATGTCTGCGGATCTGTTTCCTCATTATATGGCCCTTTCTCACATCACATTCCGTGGCATACCCTTTAAATAGAAATCCACATTTTCAAATACAGTCACAGCCCGCTTTACCATGGCTTCCTTCGTAGCAAAGGCAGCATGAGGCGTCACGATCGTATTGGGCGCCGAAAACAGCGGATGATCCGACGGCACCGGAGGTTCCTGTTCAAATACATCCACACCGGCTCCGGCAAGACTCCCCTCCTTTAATGCCTCTGCGAGAGCTTTCGAATCTACGATCGACCCTCTGGCCGTATTGATCAGTACGGCTGTTTTTTTCATCTTTCCAAGCTCTTTGGCCCCGATCATGCCTCGTGTTTTGTCATTTAATGGCACATGGAGGGAAATGATATCACTTTCCTCCAGGAGTCTGTCCATATCCACATAGGTTATACCTGGAAGTTCCTTTACGGTACGGCTGTAAGCCAGCACCCGGCAGCCAAATGCCTTTGCGATCTCTGCCACCCGCAGGCCGATCGCTCCTGTTCCGATGACGCCAAAAGTCTTTCCCTCCAGTTCAAAGCCCACCAGGCCGTCCTTCGTCCCTTCCCTGCGGCAGACGCTGTCGCAGGAGATCAGATTGCGGTACAGGCCGATAAGCAGGCCAAAGACGAGATCCGCCACCGCACAGGTAGAATAGCCGGCACAATTGCACACCATTACCCCCTGTTTTTTACAGGCCTCCATGTCAATGTGGTCGACCCCTGTAAATGCCACGGATAAAAGCTTCAGATTTCTGCAGCCCCGGATCACCTCTCCATTTAAAGGCAGATTCGACACCACGATCACATCCGCATCCTGCCCCCTTCGGATCAGCTCCTGCGTATCCGTTGCTCTTGTATCATAATAAATAATCTCTGCTCTTCCTTTTAGGGCCTCCTCTGCCATGGAAAGCAGCCGTTCCTTTTCTACACCCAAAGGTTCTATGATGACCAGTTTCATTTTTCCGTCCTCCTTTTAATTCTTCTATTCTTCTTTTATAAACTGCTCTGCCGTCTTTATAATTTTCTCATACGCCTCATTTACCACCGCAAAAGCATCGTTTATTTCTTCCAAAGCCGCTCCTTTTCCCTCAGGACGCAGATCCTCTGTAAGACGGTCCGCCGCCTCATAAAGCGGAACAAATCCCAGATTCTGCGCCACCCCCTTTAAGGTGTGGGCCCCTCGAAAGGCTCCCTCACGATCCCCGGATTTTAACGCCTCCTTTAACTGTCCAAAGCTCTTATCATCGGGAAATTTTAAAAAGAACTTACGGATCAGCAGATCGCTGCGCAGTCTGGAACGCACATCCTCATAATCGGCTCCTATTTGTTCATAGCATTCTTTTATTGTCATAAATACCACCTCTATTACGCCTTTTCATATTTTTACAGCCACTCCTACCGCACCCAGATACTGAGGTTTCTGATCTTTCGACCACAGAGTGCGTACCGTCACACGGCACTTATGGAGTACATTATTAAACAGGAGTTCTATTTCATCCTCCCGCTCAGAATCCTCCGGCGTTGTTTCGCGAACCATTTTTACAATTTTCCCAGCCTCTGTACCTGCCGAATTTATCCAGGATTCATCTCTTATATCCAGCACATTCGGTTCCATTCCAAAAACCTCTGCCGCATAACCGGACATCTCTGTAATACCTGTCACTGCGCTGTACTCAAAGCTGACTATGGGGATTTTTGAAAGAAAAAACTGTTTTTTCTCCTCCTGGATCTCTATCTGGCCTACATTGTATCCCACCATCCGAAGTTCTTTATTATACAGTTTGCGCTCCACTGTCTCATAGATCTGCCGGTTATGCCTGATGCCTGGAGAATAAACCTGCAGTTCTTCGCGGATCAGCTCCTGCACTTCCTCAAGACACTCCAGAAGCAAGGGATTTATGGCGCCGCACTCTCCGTTTAAAATCATTTCCATGGCTTTTTGATGGGAAAATGCCTTTTTATAGCAGCGCTCGCTGGTAAGGGCGTCATACACATCCGCCAAAGATACGATCTGAGCTGAAATCGGGATCTCGTCTCCCTTTAAACCGTCCGGATACCCTTTTCCGTCATAGCGCTCATGATGCCATCGGCAGATTTCATAGGCAGTCTGGATAAAGGGCTCATCCTTATAAACAGGAAGCTGGGAAAGCATCTGGGCTCCTATCACAGAATGGCTTTTCATGATCTGAAATTCTTCATCTGTAAGACGGCCCGGCTTATTTAAAATTGAATCAGGCACACTGATTTTTCCCACGTCATGCAGCGCTGAGGCTGTGCTGATACGCTCAATATCCTCTCTTGTCAGGCCGTAGCGGTCTGTTTTGGAGCATAACTGACGCAGCAGGATTTCTGTCATTGTATGGATATGAAGAATATGAAGTCCGCTTTCTCCATTTCTGAATTCCACCATATGGCTCAGAATATTGATCATCATATCGTTATTCTTTTCCTTCTCATAAATCTGGTCTGCCACCATGTGGACCAGACGCTTCTGTTTGGCATAAAGCATGAGCGTATTTTCCACCCTCTTTTGAACCACAAGCGCATTAAAGGGGCGGCTGATATAGTCTGTAACTCCCATTTCATACGCACGCTCCACATAAGAGGAAGCGCTTTCTGCAGAAATCATAATCACAGGAATGTCGGAAATCATATGATATTTATTCATCACAGCCAGAACCTCAAATCCGTCCATCAGAGGCATCATGATATCCAACAGGAGCAGGTCAATATTGGTAGTAAGCTTTTTTAAATACGCTACCGCCTCAAGACCATTTTCCGCTTCTAAAATTTCGTATCCCTCTCCCAGCATATCCGCAAGGATCGCCCGGTTCATTTCCGAATCATCTACGATCAGAATTCTCTGTTTTGTTCTTATTTCCGTACTCTTCATCCTTCTTCTCTTTTCTAACCACCTTGTGCAGTGCCCTGCATACCTGATCCAAGTCAATGGGTTTTATAAGATGGGCATCCATTCCTGCTCCCCGTGTTTTTGCGATATCCTCTGCGAACACATTGGCTGTCATGGCGATAATGGGAACCGTCTCTCCATCCGGCCGTCCTTTACAGGAGCGGATCCTTTTTGCAGCCTCCAGCCCATCCATTTCCGGCATCATAATGTCCATAAGAATGGCGTCAAAGCAGCCTGGCGGATGATTTTCAAACACCTCTGCAGCCTGTTTTCCATTCTCTGCAGCCGTCACATGCGCACCTTCTTCTTCCAAAAGGCATACGGCAATTTCCCGGTTCAATTCATTATCGTCAGCCACCAGAATCTTAAGACCATTCAGAACAGCCCGGCAAGATGTCATTTTCCTTTCCTCATGCACATCTGAAGCTTCTCCCTTTTCAAAGGAAAGCCTGACGGTAAAGCAGCTTCCTTCTCCCTGATGGCTTTCTGCCTCAATTACTCCTCCCAGCTGATCGACCAGTTTTTTGGTAATTGCCATTCCCAGGCCGGTGCCCCGATAGGTAGTTCTGGCCTGTCGATGCTCCTGGGTAAACGCCTCAAATAAATGATCCATATATTCCGGACTCATGCCGATCCCGGTGTCTTCCACTGTAAATACAAAAAGCATGCTGTTTTCATCTTCCGCCTCTTTATGAACGCAAAAGCGAATCCTTCCGCCGTCTTCTGTATACTTAACTGCATTGCTTAAAAGATTTAAAAGGATCCGGCGCAGATGAAGAGGATTTCCCACTGCCCGCTCCCCTCTGGCGCAATCCGTCTCTTTTATAAATTCTATCCTCCTGCCTGTAAGCTGTCCCTCTGTAATGGAAATACAGTCATCCAGGATCTCCTGCAGCTCAAAAGATTCCATGCTGCTTTCTGCTTTTCCGCTTTCCAGCTTTGCCATATCAAGCACATCGTTGATCAGAGCCATCAGATGACCCGCAGCTCCCTGGATTTTATTCAGACAATCCTCCATCCGCTCCGGATTCCCTATACTGCGCCGGGCGATTTCCAGCATTCCCATAATCCCGTTAATCGGCGTACGGATATCGTGGGACATATTAGAGAGGAATTCCGACTTGACCCTACTGGCGCTTTTGGCCTCCTCCAGGGCTGTCATCAAACGGCTGTGATACTTATACTGTACATAGACCCATGCAAGTCCCGCAATGATCGCTGCGATCATAACACATAAAAGGATCATAAGTCCGGGATACTGGTAGGCCACTCTGGCAATAGAAAAAGGCGGGGTACCGTAATCGGTGTTCCTGCTGATAACCTGATCTACAAAATCAGAATCCATACTCTTTATACCCTTATTCAGGATCCGGACCAGAATACTGTCAAGATCCTCGGAAATACCAATATTAAAATACTGATAATGCGATGTAAACGATGTCTTATATTTATCCTTTATATCGTCAAACACAGTTTTTTCCACCTGATAGGTATACGCATAGGAAGCATCTGCTCTTCCCGTCTCCATCGCCTTTAAACATTCTGCAAAGGAATCACAGTATACCAGGCAGTCCTTTCCCAGAGTTTCAGGCAGGCTTTCAGGAAAAACAGAATTTCCGATCACAGCGATCTTCTCTTTTTCTCCCTTGGAATCCTTAAATTCAAGCCAGGACATACCTGCACTTACATAGGAATCAGTCAGCTTATAGCCCAGATCCTCTGCCCGCGAAAAGCTGTCATGACAGTCAATGCACAAATCCGGCCTTTTTTCATCTAAAAGAGTTTTATATTCTTCTCTGGTCCTGGATATCAAAATCTGATACCGTATCCCCACCCGCTCTGCAATATCCGCAAAAAGCTCCGGAAGGATTCCCTTTATCTGTCCGTCTTCATAGTAGGAATAGGGAAAGCCGTCCGGATTTACTGCCACCGTAAAAACACTCCCGTTTTTTTTCAGGCAATCCAGATATTTCTTTTCATTCTGGCTCAGATGAAGCGACCCGTAGAGCTGATTTTCATAATATTGGCTGGAAAGCAGCGTTCTCCATCCCGGTTCGTCCTGATCCATAGCCGCAATAGCATGATCCACCCACTGCAAAAGCTTTGTATCTTCTTTGCGTACCATAACATAAAATGGTTCCCGGGAAAAAATATCCAGCATCCATTCATTCTTAACTGCCCGCAAACTGGTAGTAACTGCTGCATCTACCTCACCGCTTTGAAGTCCGTCATAAAGAGCGGCTGCATCTGGATAATAAACACTTTCATAGGAAAAGCCCTTCATTTCGGCAAATTTTTTAAAATTTTCATTTCTGATGTTTTGACGGATCATTCCTACCCTCATCCCGTCATAGGTAGAATAGTCCTGAGGAATGATCTGTTCATTTCCCGCCTTTATCGTCAGCATGGTGCCGCAGGTACCTACAGGCTGATTTGAAAACACAAAATCCTCTTCCCATTGCCCGCGTTTTACCGCCGATGTCACAAGGTCAACTTCTCCGTTTTTCAGCATTTTCAGGACGCCGCCATTCTCAGCGTTTGCAGTTTTATATTCATAAACTACATTTCCATAACGGCTCAGCTTCTGAAGAAAGTCATAGCCGTAACCGCTGCGCACTCCATCTGCATCCGTCATATGATAGCCTTCCATGGAGAATACTCCCACCCGGATGATCCGTTTTTTCTCCTGACAATAGCCAGGAAACGCCAGGATCAAAGTAAGGAAAACAGCGGTGGCAGCTAAAATTTTCCATTTAACGTTCGTGTGCACGGTCTGTTTCTTCTCCGTTTCCAAAACAGCATCCTCTCCATTTGCAGATTTTTTCTTTTATCTGTCCATTATATCGAATTTTTTTCTTTTAAGCAACGGCCTGGGGGCAAAAACAGAAAAATCCCCGGACAAAAGGCCGTCTCCAGCCGCTGTCCGGGGATTTTATCTTTTTAATATACAAGCTTATCCAGCTCTTTTACATGCTCTGTTTCATTTGAGTTTTTATGCTTTGCCTTGGATGCGTAGAGATTTACGGCTGCCTGGGATTTTTTCACAGGCTGCATGGTCCCGGCTCCGGCTACACAGCCGCCGGGACAGGCCATACCCTCTAACAGATAACCGTTGTACTTTCCAAGAGTTGCCATCTTAAGAAGCTGACGGCATTCCTTTAAGCCTTCTGCATTGGCGATCTTTACTTCCTTATCCGGATATTTTGCATGGATCACATCGGCTACGGACTTGGCCACGCCGCCTGCCACAGCAAAGTTTCTTCCGTCTGTGGAAGCGTCATTTACGCCCTCTGGATCCTCTTCGATATTCTCAATATCCACATGCTTTGCATCAAAGATTCCATCCATTTCTTCAAAGGTCAGGACAAAATCCACCTCGCTGCGGACAGATTTTCTCATCGCTTCCAGCTTCTTTGCCGCGCAGGGGCCGATAAATACGATCTTGGCATCCGGGTGCTCTCTCTTGATCAGTCTGGCGGTCAGAACCATAGGGGTCAATGCCATGGAAATGCAGTTAGCGTACTCCGGGAACAGCTTCTTTGCCATCACAGACCAGGCCGGACAGCAGGAAGTTGCCATAAACGGAAGCTTTTCTGGTACCTCCTCCAAAAAGTCAATGGCCTCCTGGGTCGCACACAGATCCGCTCCGATCGCTACCTCAAATACATCCGTAAAGCCCAGGGCCTTCATCGCCGCACGAACCTTTCCCGGTGTTACCTTCGGACCGAACTGGCCTACAAAGGCCGGAGCAACGGCAGCATACACCTTTTCTCCGGACTGGATGGAGCGGATGACCTGAAAGATCTGGGACTTATCTGCAATGGCTCCAAAGGGGCAGTTTACAAGGCACTGTCCGCATGACACGCACTTTTCGTAATCAATGTCCGCCTTGCCGTTTGCGTCGCTGCGGATGGCGTCCATTCCGCAGGCAGCGGCGCAGGGGCGCTCCTGAATGATGATCGCCTTATAGGAACATACGGTTGCACACTTGCCGCACTTAATGCACTTGTCCTCATCAATATGGGAACGGCCGTTGGTACGGTCTAAATGAATGGCATCCTTGGGACAGACCTCCACGCAGGGATGGGCCAGACAGCCCTGGCAGCCGTCTGTTACCATAACACGTTTTTCCTTGCAGGCATTGCAGGCAAACTTGATCACATTGATCAGCGGCGGCGTATAATAGGTCTCCGCCTTATCGGCTGCTTCTATGTTATCGGAAAGAGGCGCATGCTCTGCTGCACTGCGGCTGGGAAGACCCATGGCAAGACGAAGACGTTCTCCTACAATGGCGCGCTCTAAAAATACATCGTTGCGGAAATTCCCAACTTCGCCGGGAATGATCTTGTAGGGAAGCTCCTCGATCCTCTTGTCCACCGGCCATTCGGTGTGATAAGCCATGCGGGCAACCTCACGGAAAATTCTGTGACGGATCTCCTGGATCCTGGTCTCTACTCCTCTCATATTCTGTATCCTCACTTGTCTATTTTTTATCAAACATATTATAGGCATGGATAAAGGCGATTGCAAGCCTTTTTAAGCATACAATCGCCTTGTATCATCAAAAATACACATTTTTTCCGGTTTATTCTGTCAGCTGTACCTCTTCTACGGGAAGCGTAAAAGTAAACACGGCCCCATGAGGCTCATTATCGCGTATAGAAATGGTGCCTCCATGGGCATTTACAATGGATTTGCACAGGGAAAGCCCCAGCCCCAGGCTTCTGCGGCTGTCCACGATCCGGTTGGCCCCGCTGTAAAACATTTCAAAAAGCTTCTCTTTATTTTCATCCGGAACGCCGGGTCCGTCATCGGCCACGGAAATCACCGCCCATTTTCCCTCCTGTTTTGCTTCAACCGAAATATGGGAACCGGGCTCTGTATACTTGATGGCATTATTTACCAGGTTAATCACCACCTGGACGATCAGCTTGGCATCCATTTTTGCCAAAAGGAGTTCGTCCTCACAGCGTTCCGTAAGAATATGCTCCGTGCATTTCCGGTCCACATGATTAAGCGCCTCTTTTATCACCTCATCCACCAGTTCCGCAGACATATTTAAATTCAGCCTCCCTTCCTCCAGCCGGGTGACGGAAAGAAGATTTTCTACCAGGTTAATGAGCCACATGGCGTCGTCATAAATGTCCTGATACAGACTCTGTCTGGTGGCCTCGTCAAAGGAAGGGCCGTTAGATAAAAGATTGCTCGCATTGCCGGAGATCGAGGTCAGAGGGGTACGCAGATCATGGGAAATAGCCCTTAAAAGCTGGGAGCGCAGCTGTTCGTTTTTTGCCAGGACAGCCGCCTCCTGCTTTTCCCATGCATTTTTTTCATTTTCAAGCGCCAGGGCACATTCACCTAAAATCGAAAGGAGAATACTGTTTTCAAACATGGCAAGCGGATGCTTCTTTATGACGATTCCCACCACTCCGTATACCGTGTCGTTAATCCGCACAGCCAAATACAGACAGCTTGCATGGGACAGGGTTCTGGTGGTAGCTCCTGCATGGCGGTTATTGTCAAACGCCCACTGGGCGGCCTTTTTTTCCTCTTCCGATACATAATCCTCCGGTATGTCTGTTCCTTCTATCCGGAATACCTGAGCTTCTCCCAACTTCCCATCCTTTGCCAGATAAAAAATGATATCCCGGTTTAAAAGCTTCATCAGCTGGTGGGCCGTGGCGGACACAATCTCAGTCCGGGTCTTTTTCTGCTGTAAAAGCTGGTTCGTCTCAAACAGCACCCGCGTCCGAAAGGCCGCATGAGCCAGCTGACGTGAACTGTTTTTCATTCGGGAAGCCAGCGTTCCTGTAAGAAAGGCCGCAATAAACATCACAAAGAAGGTCACGGGATAGCCTCTGTCATAGGCCATCAGAGTATACTTTGGATCTGTAAACAGGAAGTTAAATACAAGTACACTGACAATGGACGCAATGAGGCTGTAGATCTGATTGTGGATCACCACCGATATGATCAGAACCGCAAGTACATAAATTGTAATAATATTGGCCTCATCAAAGCCCAGATGCTCAAAGAGGATACCAATACAGCTGGCCGCAGCCAATACCAGAATACTCTTTATCATATCTCCCACGGACAAAACAAGAGCGCTCTGCCTGTCCTTCCGGCTAAAGCTTCGTTCCTGCGCTATCTGGCAGGGAATGATATAAATATCCATGTTCGGAGCATTGGCGATCAGCTTTTCCGTCAGCGGCGGCTTTCCAAACAAATGCCTGCGCTCCGCCATGCTTCTTCCGATCACGATCTTTGTCACGCCGGAAAGTCTGGCAAACTCAGATATCTGAAACGCAATATCATCCCCACAGGTAGTTTCGATCTTAGCTCCCAGCTTCTTTGCCAGACGGATATGCCCCCGAAGCCGGCTCCGGTCCTCCTCGTTCATCCTCTGATCCTGAGACGTTTCTACATAAAGCGCCGTAAATTCTCCCTTAAATGCCTCCGCCATCCGGGCTGCTGCCTGAATAATGGTTTTATTAGCCGGAGAAGACGACAAACACACTAAAATATGCTCTCCCTGAGTCATATGGCTTCCCCCTTCCTTTCTTTCCTTTCATCTGAAGCTGCCATCATTTCCATACGTTCAAATACCAGTCCGGCTTCATTTAACATAGCGGTTAAAAGGCTGTATTCAAACGGGGGGATCTCCCTTCGCTCCTCCAGGGCAATCCCCGCTACACCGTATACCTTATCTCCGCTCTTAACCGGCAGGTAAATCGCTTTAGCATCCGGCAGGGTATGAGTACATGCTCCGGCCCTCTTTCCCCGTGCGGCACTCCACATTGCCACTGCCCGTTCCTTCTGATTTAAAAATTCCTCCTCCTGCATATGGCCTTCTCCGTCAGCCGGGAAGAAAAACGGTCCTTCCAGTCCGCCTCCGGAATACAGATAAAAAAGCACCGGCAGCCCCAGAAGCTTTTTGATCTGTCCGCCTACCTCCTTTACCGCTTCCTTTTTATCCCGTATTCTCCGCAGCCTTCTGCTGTTATCTAAAAGGATCTCCGTCCGGTATGCCTTTTTTGCCATTTCTCTGGAATGGCTGCGGACACGGTTCATAAGAGAGGAAGTAATAAGGGAAGCCGCCAGCATTACGGCGATCGTAACCGGATATTCTTTTCCATCCATCTGAAAACTGTAAAGAGGCTCTACAAAAAAGAAATTAAACAAAAGCACGCTGAGCAGAGAAGATATGACCACTGCCCCCCGTCTGGAAACAGTCATAGCCGCTAAAAGAATCCCCAGAAGATAGAGCATGATAATATTGGATTCAGACATTTGAAAATGCTGAAACATCATTCCAAACCCTGTAGATACTGCCAAAGCCAGAAAACATTTCACGCAGTCTCCTCCGATCCCTTCCATAAAAGTCTCCGGTTTCTTTCTCTTTCCTCTGCCGTATCCGGCGTAAAAACCTCTTTTCTTTTTCGTCCCTCCGTTTTCTATATCCGGAATGATGTAAATATCCAGTTTAGGAGCATACTGAGCCACATGATCCGCCAGTGTTCCCTTTGTCTGTCCAAATAAAATCTTGTGATTCGTTCTTCCAAGAACGACTTTTGATACATTGCTAAGCTTGGCATACTCTGCGATCTGCCCTGCAATATCCTCTCCAAAAACCGTAGCAATTCTGGCTCCCAGAGCTTTCGCCAGATGGATATTTTCCTCTACCATCTGCCTGACCTTCGGATCTGCATGCTGTAACGAAGGCGTTTCCACATAAAGGGCTGTAAATTCCCCCCGAAATGCATAGGCCAGACGGGACGCTGTACGGATCACCTTTGCACAGGTCGGAGACGGCGAAATACAGGTCAGCACATGCTCACCTGTATAGTAATCTGCTCCGCCTCTGTTTTCCCTCTCCATTACTGCCAGACGGTTGACCCGGTCTGCAGTGCGTCTCAGTGCAATCTCACGCAGGGCAATCAGCTTTTCTTCTGCAAAAAAATGATCCAGCGCCCGTTCTGCCTGGGCTGCATGATAGATTTTTCCCTCCTTCAGTCTCTGAAGCAGATCCGAAGGCTCAATGTCGATCAGTTCTACCTGATCTGCCTGATCAAAAATCCCGTCCGGAATCCTTTCCCTGACCCGGATTCCCGTAATGCTTCCGACCTGGTCATTGAGGCTTTCCAGATGCTGGATATTTAAGGTGGTATATACGCTGATCCCGGCCTGTAAAAGCTCATTTACATCCTGATACCGCTTTTCATGCCGCAGTCCGGGAGCATTTGTATGCGCCAGCTCATCCACTAAGATCAGCTTTGGTTTTCTCTTTAAGGCTCCGTCCAGATCAAATTCCCTTAAACGGATGCCTTTATATTCAACCATAAACGGAGGAAGCGTTTCCAGCCCCTCTGCCATAGCCAGAGTGGCCGGGCGGTCATGGGGTTCAATATATCCGGCTACCACCTCTTGTCCTCTGTCGCGAAGGGTCTGGGCTGCTTCCAGCATAGCATAGGTTTTTCCCACGCCGGCCGCATATCCCAGAAAGATCTTAAGCTTTCCCTTTCGCTCCTTCTCCCGCTTTTCTTCCTCTTTACGGAGCTTTTTTAAAAGAAGCTCCGGGTTCGGTCTGTTCTCTTCCATCTAAGCCTCCTTATGCTGTCACTCCCAGCTTCCTTGCCAGGTCCAGATTCAGCTTCAGCACATTGACCCGTTCCTCTCCAAAAATCCCAAATACCTTATGCTCTGTGTGGGCTTCTACCATCTGGTAAAGCTCCTCCTCCTCAAAGCCTGTATTGGCTGCCACAATAGGAACCTGGATCTTGGCTGATGCCGGGCTGATATGGGGATCCAGTCCGGAACCGGAAGCAGTTAAAAGATCTGTCGGGATTTCCTCTGTCAGTTCTTCTCCTGTGGCTTTTTTATATTCTGCCTTAAACTCTGTTACAGCTGTTTCCACCCTTTCCTTTAATGCCTCATTGGATGGACCATAGTTATAGGTTCCCGATGCCACGCCTGTATAGGTTCCGTCTGCCTTTTCCTCATCTGTATACACATTATAATTGACCGAAGAAGGTCTTCCTTTAAAAAAGCGGGGATTGCTCCACTGCTGTCCCACCACCTCAGAGCCTACCGCCTTTCCGTCTGCGTAAATCAAGCTTCCATCTGCCGTTTCCTTAAACACCGTCTGAGCCAGTACAGTCGTCACAGCCGGATATATAACAGAGCTTAAAACAGCCATAAGCACGGTCAGGACAACCGCTCCCTTTAATGTCTTTAAAAATTGCTTCATATTCCTCTCCTCCTCATAAACCGCCCGGAAACCGGGGGCTGTATTACAGCCCCATCAGTCCAACCAGGGGAGCAATGATCAGGTCAATGATCTTGATTCCGATAAAAGGTACTACAATTCCGCCTGCTCCGTAGATCCCCATATTTTTAAGCAGCATACGCTCTGAGCTCATAGGCTTATATTTAACGCCGCGCATTGCAATGGGGATCAGTCCGGGAATGATCAGCGCATTAAAAATCAGTGCGGATAAAATGGCGCTGTAGGGGCTTGAAAGCCCCATGATATTAAGCCTGCCCATCTGGGGAATCACCATCATAAACATGGCCGGGATAATGGCGAAATACTTTGCCACGTCATTTGCAATACTAAAAGTAGTCAGAGAACCTCTGGTAATCAAAAGCTGCTTTCCGATCTCTACTACCTCAAGGATCTTTGTAGGGTCGGAATCCAAATCAACCATATTAGCAGCCTCTTTTGCCGCGGCCGTACCGGAATTCATTGCCAGCCCCACATCCGCCTGAGCCAGAGCCGGAGCATCATTCGTTCCGTCGCCGGTCATTGCCACGATCTTTCCCTCTGCCTGCTCTTTTTTAATGGCGTCGATCTTATCCTCCGGCTTACACTCTGCGATAAAGCCGTCTACGCCTGCCTCCTTCGCAATGGTAGCTGCTGTCAGAGAATTATCACCGGTACACATGATGGTCTTGATTCCGATCTGGCGCAGGCGCTCAAAGCGTTCCGTCAGTCCGGGCTTTACGGTATCCTTTAAGTAAATCACACCATAAATCACATTTCCGGCGCAAACCACTAAGGGAGTACCGCCCAGCTTGGAAATTCCTGTTACAATTTCTTCCAGATCCTGAGGGATGGTTCCCTTTAATTCCCTTACTCTGGCCTTGATGGCCTCGGAGGCGCCCTTTCTTACCTCCATACCGTTTGAAAGATTAACGCCGCTCATCTTGGTCTGAGCCGTAAACTCCACAAATTCCATCTGACCGGCTGCTGAAGGGTCGATCCTGGTTCCCATGGTATTTCCCAGTTCTACCACCGATTTTCCTTCCGGAGTGGTATCCTTTAAAGAGGTCATCACCGCATAATCAATCAGGTCTTCCTTTAAAACACCCTTTACCGGATAAAACTCCGCAGCCAGACGGTTTCCGTATGTAATGGTTCCCGTCTTATCAAGGATCATGGTATCTACGTCTCCGCAGGCCTCTACGGCCTTACCGCTCATGGCAATTACATTAAACCGGGTCACACGGTCCATTCCCGCAATACCGATAGCAGAAAGAAGGCCGCCGATAGTAGTTGGGATCAGACATACCAGAAGGGCAATCAGGGTTGAAATGGGAATCCGGGTCTGAGAATAATCTGCAAAGCAGTGCAGCGTCACTACCACAATGAGGAAAATAATGGTTAAGCTTACAAGAAGGGTATTTAAAGCGATCTCATTGGGCGTCTTCTGTCTGGACGCGCCCTCTACAAGTGAAATCATCTTATCTAAGAAGGACTGGCCTGGTTCTGAGGTAATCCGGATCTTTAACCAGTCTGATACCACCGTGGTTCCGCCTGTGACAGAAGAAAAATCACCGCCTGCCTCTCTTGTTACAGGGGCAGATTCACCGGTAATAGCCGATTCATCCACAGAAGCAATTCCTTCAATCACCTCTCCGTCATTGGGGATCAGCTCCCCTGCTTCTACTAATACTACGTCTCCCTTCTTTAACTGGGAAGCCGGGATCACCGTTTCATTCCCTGCCTTATCCAGAATCCGGGCCGTGGTATCCTTTTTCGTCTTTTTTAACGTCTCTGCCTGAGCTTTTCCACGGCCCTCTGCAACCGATTCTGCAAAGTTTGCAAACAGGATTGTCACAAACAGGATCAGCGTTACGATCACATTATAAATCCGAAGCTCACCGCCGTCTCCAAACATGGAAGGAAAAATGCTTAACAGCAGGGTAATGAAAAATCCGACCTCCACCACAAACATCACCGGATTCTTTATCATATATCTGGGATCCAGCTTCTGAAAGGCCCCTTTAACGGAGCTTTTCAGAATATCCTTTGTAATAAATTCAGTATGTTTCTCTCTTGCCATAGAAATTCCTTTCTACCTGTTTCCCTGCCTACATGGGGTACCACAGGATCAGATGCTCTGCGATTGGTCCCAGAGCCAGAGCCGGGAAGAAGGTCAGAGCCGCAAAAATATATACGATAAACACAAGAATCAGCATAAAGAGCACATTGTCCGTGCGCAGCGTACCCACGCTTTCATTCATGCGGCGCTTTGCAAGAAGGCTTCCTGCAATGGCGATCTGGGCAATAATGGGAATATAACGCCCTAAAAACATTACAACGCCGGTTGTCATATTCCAGAATCCCGTATTGTCCGCCAGCCCCTCAAAGCCGGAGCCGTTGTTTGCCGCCGAAGAGGCAAATTCATAGAGCACCTGGCTTAAACCGTGAAAGCCCGGATTGGTGATTCCTGCAAGTCCCGCCTGATTTACCACTGCCAGAGCAGAAAAGCCCAGAATTAAAAGAGGATGAAGGATCAGTACGATCACGATCAGCTTCATTTCCCTGCCCTCAATCTTCTTTCCCAGATATTCCGGCGTACGGCCGATCATAAGTCCGCAGAGGAAAACTGCCAGGATCGCATACATAATCATGTTCATAAATCCGACGCCCTTGCCGCCGAATACGCAGTTAAGCATCATGTGCAGCAGCGGCACCATACCGCCTAAGGGTGTAAGGGAATCATGCATATTGTTGACCGTACCGGTTGTAAAGGAGGTGGTAACGGTGGTAAAGAGCGCCGACTGGCTGATTCCAAACCGTACCTCTTTGCCTTCCATATTTCCCATGGCCTGACTTAAACCGGCCTGCTCCAGAACCGGATTTCCGGCCTTTTCGGCAAAAAAGCAGATCATAAGCCCCACTAAAAACAGAATTGCCATGGCTCCGAATACAGGGCCTGCCTGACGGCCAAACATGGGACGGGTGCCCTTCTTTTCTGCCTGCGCTTTTTTATTCTTATCATGGAACATACGTCCAAAGACGATCACGCAGGCTCCGGGCAGAATTGCCATTGCATACATTTCTACCATATTGGAAAGAATGGTCGGGTTTTCCAGAGGAGTCGATGAATTGGCCCCCAAAAAGCCGCCTCCGTTGGTTCCCAGATGCTTAATGGCAACCAGCGCTGCCATCGGCCCCATGGCGATATCCTGATTTTTCCCCTCTAACGTCTGCACCGTCAGATTGGCTGTATAATTTTCCGGTGTTCCCTGGCTTACAAGGATCAGTGCGATCACAATGGAAACGGGGATCAGCACACGGGTCATGATACGGATCATATCCTCATAGAAGTTTCCCATATCCTTTCCCGTTCCGGTTATTCCGCGGATAAAGGCCATGCAGGCCGCATATCCCGTGGCCGCCGAGGTAAACATCATAAAAATGATTACCAGCGTCTGGCTTAAATAGGAAAGCCCCGACTCTCCGGCATAGTGCTGAAGGTTTGTATTTGTCATAAAGCTGATAATCGTATTAAAGGCAAGAGTCGGTTCCATGGCTCCTGTCCCATTGGGATTTAAAAACAAACTTCCCTGAAGACGCAGGATCAAATATCCCGCAAAGATCATTACCGCATTGGTTGTCAGCAGACTTAACGCATACTGTTTCCAGTTCATGCCCTGTCTATCAATTTTACAGATTCTGTAAATTCCGTTGTCGATCCTGTCAAATACAGGATCCGCAAATGTTTTCCGGCCTGTGGTTATGTGATACAGGTACGTTCCCATGGGAATCACCAGAACCATATAGATCACAAGAGCCGCCATAATCTGCAGCATCGCTTTTCTTCCTCCTGTCTTTCATTTGATCAAACCATTCCGCTTACTGGTTCTTTTTTCCGGTTCCCTCTGTCTGGTCGATGCACCATCCGAGAAAAAGTCTCAGCAGTCCAAAACCTGCCAGCAGAGTTCCTATCATTAAAGCATCCATTACCAAAACATCCATCATTGTCTTTCCTCCTTTCGGTATTCAAAAGATTATCACAGTTATAATAAAATAGGCATTAAGCATCCGACCCTCTCTGTTAAGATTCCATAAATGCTTTTATACCAGTCCAAGCAGCAGCGCTGCCGGAAAAGCCGCTAAAAAAGTCAGGGCCGATACGGCTGCCAGCATCCCAAATGGCACTGCGATAAACATGATCAGTATGGTAAGATAGGGATGACGAAATGTAAATTTCTCGGCCCGGCGGTCAAAGGCAGCCTCTATTCTGCCAAATGCTCCTCTTCCTGTATTCATAATGCCTGCCTCCTTCCCGGTCATGGATCAGGAAGACGTTTTCCTGTCCTGTGTATGTATCATAGCATGGGAGGGATTAAGAGGGTAAAAGGGTCAGATGGCGGAGGATTAAGATTTTGTTAGTATAAAAAATGACACCCGCCATTGCAGCGAGTGCCATTTTTTATACTTATCTTCCTACTCCTCACAATCCAGCAAATACGGCGTAATCTGGTACACATAAAAGTTCAGCCAGTTCGTATACAGCGTATTGGACGTATTTCTCCAGGTCAGCGCCGGAATGGAAAAGGGATCATTATTTTCATAGTAATTACAGGGAAGAGCAGGATCCAGCCCTTTCTTCAAATCCCTGTGGTATTCATTATTCAGCGTCATGCGGTCATATTCCGGATGGCCCTGGACAAAAATCTGCCGGCCATCCCGGCTCATAACCAGGAATACGCCGGCCTCATCGGACTCTGCCAGGATCATCAGTTCCGGATGCTTCCTTATGTCTTCTCTGCGGACCTCCGTATACCGGGAGTGCGGCGCTAAAAAGGTGTCATTTAAGCTTCTCACAAGAGGAACCTTCCGATCCAGAACTCTATGGCTGTAGATCCCTGACAGCTTGCTCTCCCTGCTGTATTTGGGAATCCCATAGTGATAATAAAGCCCAGCCTGAGCCCCCCAGCAGATATGAAGGGTGGAGGTGACATGAGTCTTGCTCCACTCCATGATAACAGACAGCTCCTCCCAGTAATTCACTTCCTCATATTCCAGATTCTCCACCGGCGCACCTGTGATGATCATTCCGTCAAATTTCTTCCTGCGGATGCTTTCAAAGGTAACATAAAATTTATTTAAATGACTGGCCGAAGTATTTTTTGAAACGTGGGTGGACAGCATGAGAAAGGTGCAGTCCACCTGCAGGGGAGTATTGGAAAGAGCCCTCAGAAGCTGGGTTTCCGTTTCTTCCTTTAAGGGCATCAGGTTTAAAATCAAGATCTCCAAAGGCCGGATATCCTGCCTCATAGCTCTGTCTTCATCCATAATAAATATATTTTCTGATTCCAGGATTGCCTTTGCAGGCAGATCCCTCTGTACTTTGATCGGCATATAAACCCTCTCCCTCCTAGAGCATGTTTAGGAATTCTTTTTCTGAAATGATCGGAATCCCCAGCTCTTTTGCCTTTTTATTTTTTGATGAATTAGATGTGGTGTCATTATTGATGAGATATGCGGTTTTGGAGGTTACGGAGCCGGATGCTTTGCCGCCCTTGCTTTCGATCAGCTCCTGGAGCTCCTTGCGGTTGGCAAAATGCTCCACCGATCCGGTAATTACAAAGGTAAGCCCTTCAAAGGGCTTTTCTCCCTCCTGCACCGGCTCCTCTTCTATGGACAGCTCCTCTAACAGCCGGTCTACCATATCATTATTTTTCTTATCTGCAAAATAATCCATCCACGCCCGGGCCAGCACCTCTCCGATCCCGTCCACAGCCGTCAGCTCCTCCAGACCGCTGTTTCGCATGGCTTTAAAATCATATCGGAAATGACGGCAGAGCATCTTTGCATTTGCCAGGCCGATTCCTGCGATTCCCAATCCGTAGATCACTCTGGGAAGGGTCGTTTGAGAAGCTTTCTTCACGGAAGCAATCAAATTGTCATAGGACTTCTGTCCAAAGCCCTCCATCTCTACGATCGCATCTTTGTGAGCCTCCAGATGGAACATATCCGCATATTCGCGGATAAAGCCCATGCTGATAAATTTTTCCAGAGTCGCCTCTGAAAGTCCGTCAATATTTAATGCATCCCTGCTTACAAACAGGGTAAAGCTTTTGATTTTCTTTGCCTGACAGTCCGGATTGGTACAGTACAGACTCTTTACATCATTGATCTGCCGGATCTTTGTAGGACCCCCGCAGACCGGACAATGCTCCGGAATATGCTTCACGCCGCTGCGGGTCAGATTATCCGCAATCTGTGGAATGATCATATTGGCCTTATAGACGGTAATCCTATCCCCTTCTCCCAGCTCAAGGCTCTCCATAATGCTGATATTGTGAACGCTGGCCCTGCTCACCGTAGTTCCCTCCAGTTCCACAGGTTCAAACACAGCCACCGGATTGATCAGACCCGTTCTGGAGGCGCTCCACTCGATATAGGAAAGGGTGGTTTCCCGAACCTCATCCTGCCACTTAAATGCGATGGCATTGCGCGGAAATTTCGCCGTGCGTCCCAGTGACTCTCCGTATGCAATATCATCATAGAGAAGAACCAGGCCGTCTGAAGGGATATCATTGTGCTCTGTCTCCTTCCCAAACCACTCGATCTTCTCAGGGAGATTTTCTGCTGTCACTTCCTCATAGTGAACCACTTCAAAGCCCTGGCTCTTTAGCCATTCAAACTGGCATTTTCTGGAATTTTTAAAGTCAACTCCCTCAGCGCGCACCAGTGCAAATGCCTCAAAATGTACATTTCTTTCTGCTGTAATCTGACTGTTGAGCTGGCGTACGGAGCCGCTGCACAGATTTCTGGGGTTCTTGTATTTGGCGTCTGCATCCCCGATCTGGCTGTTAATCTTTTCAAAATCCGAATATGTGATCACAGCTTCGCCCCTGAGCACCAGCTGCCCCTTATAGGCAATACTTAAAGGGATATTGGAAAATGCCCTTGCATTGGCTGTGATCACCTCCCCGATCTCTCCGTTTCCTCTGGTTACTGCCTTGATTAAACTTCCGTTTTCATAGGTCAGTACAATGGTAAGCCCGTCCATTTTCCAGGAAAGAAGGCCTTTCTGGCTACCAAGCCACTCCTGTAAATCCTCTGTGCTTTTTGTCTTATCAAGCGACAGCATAGGTGCCTCATGTGTTTCCTTGGGAAGCTCGCTTAAAACCTCATAGCCTACCTGCTGGGTAGGGCTTCCCGACAAAATCACCCCTGTTTCCTCTTCCAGTGATGTCAGCTCATCATAGAGCCTGTCATATTCAAAATTGCTCATAATCTCCCGGCTCTCCTGATAGTAAGCCTTTCCGGCTTCCTTAAGGACGGGAATCAATTCCTTCATTCTCTGGATTTTCGTTTCCATTCACTTCTCCTGTCTGTTTCGCATTATTTATTTTTAAGTCTTAAATCTCTTTCGGACAAACTTTTTGACTGTTCAAGCTGCGCCAGAAGCGTCCTGTATTCCTCTCCTGTTATTTCCCTGAAAGAGCCTTCCTTTAAGTTCCCCAGATGAATATTCATAATCCGCACCCGTTTCAGAGTGCGCACATGGCAGCCGCAGGCCTCACACATTCTCCGGATCTGCCGGTTTAAGCCCTGAGTCAGTATGATAGAAAAACTTTTATCCCCTGTTTTCCTTACCTTACAGGGCAGTGTCTTTCGTTCCAGCTCAGCCAGCCACAGGCCGGACGCCATTTTTTTCAGAAACTCCTCCGTAACCGGGCGGTCTATGGTTACCTCATACTCCTTTTCATGCCCATTGCCGCAGCGCATGATTTTATTTACCAGATCCCCCTGATTGGTCATCAGTAAAAGGCCCTGAGAATCCTTATCCAGACGGCCGATGGGATAAATCCGCTCCGGATATGCCAGAAATTCCACAATGTTTTGTGCCCTGTCTTTATCAGAGGTAGTGCATACAATCCCTCTGGGCTTATTTACCGCTAAAAGCACCTGTCTGGGAGTTTTTTCCTTTTCCCCAGCTTTTCCCACAATCCGACCGCCGCAGACCACACTCTGGCCCTCAGACACCTTCTGGCCTGTTACAGCCGGTCTTCCGTCCACCAGGATCTTTCCTTCCTCAATCAGACGATCTGCTTCCCGCCTGGAACAGACACCCATGCGGCTCAGCCATTTATTTAAACGTTCTTCCACAGGCATCCCTCTCTTTTCATCAAAACTTTCACAACTATAATATGTTCCATCAGTATATCATCAATTCCACATTCAGGCAACAAAAGGCCTTTGCTTCTGTATTTGCCGTCTGCAGCAGAGCCAAATAAGGATATGAGAAAACAGGCGCAGATCCAATTAGCCGGTTTTGAACGAAAAATGCTTGTAAATGGATCAGGCGAACAGATTTTCCACAAGTATTGTAGCAGTTTTCAAGGATTCAGCCGGGGCATTTTCACAACGGAGCGGTTCATGTGGGGAACAAAACCGTACTGTACATGGGATCTGTATAGCGTAAAACCCGCAAATGCAATAAGCGAAAAAGCGTCCGGTCAAACGTATCCTGACGCTTTTTCGCTTAACTTTCTTTCATCCCGGCCGTTTTTTCCTTACTCCTGACCATTCACAATAAACATCGCATCCCCAAAGGAGAAGAAACGATACCGTTCCCGGATGGCCTCCTCATAAGCATTCAGGATATGCTCTCTTCCGGCCAGAGCGCTGACCAGCATTACCAAAGTAGATTCCGGCAGATGGAAATTGGTGATCAGGGCATCCAGGATCTTAAAGCGGTAGCCCGGATAAATGAAAATATCGGTCCAGCCTGTTTTTGCCTGCAAAATGCCGTCCTCGGTAGAAGCAGATTCCACGGTACGGCAGCTGGTAGTGCCCACGCAGATCACTCTTCCTCCCGCTGCTTTAGTGTCATTCACCTTTTTAGCCTCTGATTCCTCTACCACATAAAACTCAGAATGCATATGGTGATCAAGGACATTTTCCACCTTAACCGGACGGAAGGTGCCAAGGCCCACATGAAGGGTCACATGAGCAATCTTAACTCCCATATCCTCAATCTGCTTTAACAGCTCCTTTGTAAAATGGAGTCCTGCTGTGGGAGCCGCCGCAGAACCCTCGTGAACTGCATATACCGTCTGATAGCGGTTTTTATCCTTTAACTGATGGGTGATATAGGGCGGAAGGGGCATCTGTCCCAGCTGGTCTAAAATTTCCTCAAAAATGCCCTCATAGGAAAACTGAATCAGGCGGTTTCCGTCATCTACAGTCTCCAAAACCGTTCCTGTAAGAAGCCCGTCTCCAAAGTCAATGACTGTTCCCGGCTTTGCCTTCTTCCCCGGTTTTACCAGAGTTTCCCAAATATCATTCTCCCTTCTTTTTAACAGAAGAAGTTCTATTTTTGCCCCCGTATCCTTCTTTACGCCAAACAATCGGGCAGGAATAACCTTGGTGTCATTGATCACCAGACAGTCTCCGGGACGGAGATAATTTACAATATCCTTAAATACTCTGTGTTCAATCGCCCCTGTGTTCTTATCCAGCACCAGAAGCCTTGATGAAGATCTGTCCTCTAAGGGATCCTGAGCGATCAGCTCCTGAGGCAGATCAAAATAAAAATCCTTTACATCCATGATCGTTTTTCCTCCAAACGGCGCAGTATGCGCCTGTGTTTTATTCTATACTGACTGAAGCCTCGGACTCGCTCTGGCTTTCCTGAACCGTCTGCTCCGGTGCTGTTTCTTCACCTGAACTCTGTGTATCTGCCTCTGCTTCAGCTTCTCCTGATCCGGCTGCTTCCTGAGATTCCGGACTGTCCGTGGAAATTCCTCCCTCCAGAATCTGTACCTGGCTGTCAGAGCCTTCCTGTGCGCTGTCATCCCCTGTGACGATCGCGCCGTTGCTTAAGCCCTTATAAACGCCTGCTAAAAGCGTATCGGACTCTATGGCCTCTTTTAATTCTGCCTTTACCTGCCGATTGAGGAGCCGTACCCCCTCAGTCCGGTTCTGCTCTGCCACATAATCGGCTTCCTCGCCAATGACATTTTCCCGGATTTTATAGCTTCCGCTCTCATCCTTTGCCACGTAGCACCACATGATGCCCGGAGCCAGGGTATCAACCCGGTTAAACTTCACATCATAGGTCACATAAACCACAAAGGAATCCTCTGTAAGCCCCTTTCTGGTATAACAGGTCACATCCTGATAATCCTGCACATATACGGCTTCTTCCTTCAAGGCCTTTTTATAATAGTCCATGTTTCCGTCATCGGCCTTTCCAAAAACCTGATAGAGCGCAGCCGGATCCTGATCGATCTTCGCCTGAAAATAGGCTCCTACTACTTCGTTTACCTGCGGATAGGCATCCTTTTCCAGATCATACGCAGAAAAATCCGTCACTGTCTCTGCTTCTGAGCCGTTTTCTTCTGCCAATGAAGCTTCTGAAGGCTCATCCGCCTCTGCTGCCTCAGAGGTCTGCTCCTCTGTGCCGTGACTCACATCCTCGCCCAGAATCTCAATTACGCCATCCTGGTGTGTGCCGTCCTTCCCCGCAAAATGGGATACCATAAGAGAACCTGCAGCCAGGACTGCCAAAACCGCAGCTGCAGCAGCTCCCAGCTTTACATATCTGCTTTTATCATCTCCGGGCCCTTTATAGCTTGATTTCCATTTAACCCTGCGCTTCATCCTCTGACCTCCGTTTCAGGCCCCGTAAAGGCCATATCTCCGCTCTATTCTAGCAAAAAGGGATTCAAATTGCAACAGAAAAACCAGGAGGACACGCCCCCTGGTTTCTCTGTGTAATGCAGAATAAGGTATCAAAAATGCGTCTGATAGGAATCGAACCTACGCACGCGGCTCCGGAGGCCACTGCTCTATCCACTGAGCTACAGACGCATCTCTATTATATTACTATACTTTTTAAAAAACTGCAACTACTTTTTTTATTTCCAATCTTGTTTTCCGATCTTTTTTATCTCTTTTCCAATGAATTACCATTTTTTTCCTTGACATACGAAAAAATTATGCTAAAATGGCATTTGTTGCTCATATATTACAAAAGTGTTAAATATTATTATTATTGTGTTAAGCATTGATTGCAATTATGAACGCATGGAGGTTATTTTATGAAGATACGACATTTACTCACCGGACTGGCAATAATGGTTTCCTTTATGGCTGCCTCTGCCTTCACTGCTCTGGCAGCTCCTGCAAAGGGCCGCTTTGAAGAAGTGACTGAGCACGCCATCACCGGCTGGGCCTATGACAGCGATGAGCCGGATGAGGCGCTGAATGTAAATATTACGATCAAAAATGAAGAAACAGGAAAAGAAGTCTTAAATCAATCCGTAAAGGCCGAAGAATTCCGCCAGGAGCTGCTCGATGACGATAAAGGCAACGGAAATCATGGCTTTACTCTGAATGTGGACTGGCCCTCCTTCGGCGACGGCTCCTATATCATCGAGGCTACGGTAGACGGACGCACTTTTTCCAACACAAGAACCTACACCTGTGGAAATCCGGATGCAGTAAAGAAAGAAGCCGATTCTAAAGCCTCCTCTTCTGTCCGCTCCCTGGGAATCTTTAAGACCACTGGCTACTGTCCCTGCAAAAGCTGTTCCGGCGGCTGGGGCCGTCATACCAGTACAGGCGCCGTGGCTACTGCCGGGCATACCATTGCAGTCGACCCTTCTGTGGTACCCTACGGCTCCAAAATCATGATCAACGGCGTCGTATATACCGCAGAAGACAAAGGTGGCGGAGTCCGGGGCCACCACATTGATATTTTCTACGATACACATTCCGAATCCAAGCATCACGGCGTTCAGAATACAGAAGTTTTTCTGGTAGCAGCATAACCCATATCAGACCACTCACTCACAAAAACAGCAGGCTTATCTGAGAAATACTCCCAGATGAGCCTGCTGTTTTTTCTGTTATTTAATTTTCCATAAGCTCTGCTCCGTGATAAAAGAAGTCCAGAATATCCTTATAAGTTTTTCCTGATTTTGCCATAGACTGAGCGCCGTTCTGGCTCATCCCCACTCCATGTCCGTAGCCTCCTCCATAGATGCGGAAAAATATGCTCCCGTCCTCCTCTGTTATTTTATCAACAGAGATAAATGCACTTGGCAGAGACGCTGCGTTCATCTTAGAACCATCCTGTCTGCGGATGGCATTTTCTTCATTTCCAAGAAAGGTACGAATGGCACTCTGTCCCTTGATCCGAACCGTATCCTGATCTCCCTTTACAGTGAGCTCAGAAGCAATGCCTCCTAATCCTCTTGCGGACACTGTCAAATCCTGGATCGTTCCTGCCTCAGGCGCTTTGGCTGCGATCTGTTCTGCCGTGATCTCCGTCTGCCAGCGGAACATTGGATACTCTGCATCATAGGATGTAATATTTCTGGAACGGATATACGCATCAAAGGTATCGTTATCCTCCATCGTAAGCTCCCTGGCTCCATTTTTAATCTGCATGGATCTGAGATAAGGAAGATTCTCTCCTGTATTCCCCCATACGCTTCCATCCGCCCCATGACCGCAGGAGGTGGAATAGTAAAAGGCGTCAATGGGTTCTCCATCAAAGGTAAGCAGCTGTCCATATGTTTCATCCACCGCCTGATCGGTACGTTCATTGGTCTGGGTATTATTGTAAACCTGAAAACTGGTGCTGTCATCTACGTGAGCACCGTACGCTCCGTATGTATTTCCCTGAATCTGACGGTAAGCATAGGTTCTGGCACAGACTGCCTGGGTCTTTAAGGCTTCCTTTTCATAGGAAGCAGGCATTTCGCTGGGAACTACCTTTTTAAGATAATCCTCCAGATACAGCTCATTGATCAAAACCAGACCTTCCTCTTCTTTTTTAATTTCCAGCGAACCGCTGTATACGGGCTGTCCCTGTGCCCGCTCCAGGGAGCGGATCGTAATTCCCTCTTCCTTTTCCGGGATAATGGTCATACGGCCGTGTTTCAGCCGTTCATCCTCCGCCGTGAGGGTAAGCACCTCCCCCTTTTTCAGGGTACTCTCCTTGCTGTCTCCGTCATCATTTTTGCAGACCAGTCTGGCGTCACAGTTTAACTCAAGCTCTGCCTTTTTATGGAAAAGATTTTTAAAGCCCGTATCCATCAAAAGGACTCGAATGGTCCTGGCGTCAAAAGGCCTCTCTAAAAGGGCTGCGCAAAGCTTTCCATCTGCTGCCACAAACTCCTGAAGATCATAACCTACCAGAATGTCTGCGGCTCCCAGAACACTAAATTCCCCGAACAGCTTATATACGTAAAAATTTTCATCCAGAGGAATGGTCCCGTATCCTTCAATCTCTACCGTATCTTCTGTAACCGAAAGGATTTTTCCGTGAATCCGTTCCTTTTTCACCGTTACCCGGCTGAGACGGCCATGCTCCACATAGAGATCTGCCAGATTGGGAGCCAGACGGCCTTCTGTCTTTTTCGCTTCCTCCGCCAGCTTTCCTTCTGCCTTAAACTCTCTGGACGCCGCTCCCATATAAGCCTTAAACACGCCGTCCTTTACCTCAGAAAGCCATATATTGCGGTAGACCACACTGCCGTTTTTTACCGCCGTCACAGCGGCAATCTCATTTCCCCGAACCATAAACCGGATCTCATGATCCAGCCAGGCATCCAGGGCCAGTCCCTGAAAGCCATACTCCCCCTCTGTGGTGTATGCAGTCCAGCTTGGCGCTCCCTGTATATTAGATGGAGTTCCATATAAAATGGCAGTGATTTCTTTTACATTTTCATCCGGGTCTGCCTCTTTTAAAATCTCTCTGTAAAGCTCCCACCACTGATCTGCCGGAAATGGCTTCTGTCTGTTTTTATCCTTTAAACCCACCTGCCGCTTTAAACGGCCTGAAAACTTTGCCGCTGTATAAGCTGCCTCCTGATAGGTAAACTCCTTTTGAGCGCTTTCCAGATCTGCCGGGGTCAGCTCCGGGTTTAAATATCCTCTCTCATAGAGCAGATCCATATATTTCACAAACCAGTTATCCTGTTCCTGCTCCGAAAACCAGGATTTTTCCCGCTGTTTTGCTTCGGCCTCACACTCTTTCCGGTCTGCAAGCGCCAAAGCCAGGGCTTTGGAAACCTCTGCCCGTGTGATGCCTTCCTTTTCCGGTTCTATCCGTACGATCACCACAATCAGCAGGATAATGACGCCAATGATACCGGCAATCCAGGCAATCATCTTATTTTTACCATTCATCCCATTATTCTCCTGATATAAAATAAAGCAGCGAGAATACCCCCGCTGCTTTTATCATCTGTGACCCCAAGGTGCCGGCTCTTACATATTGACGCCTAGCAATGCTAGGTGGGCAACCTCACTTAAGCTTCTGCCTTCCACTCGTACGGAGGCGTGACATCCGCTTAAAAATATTGGAATCCCTTTTGTCAAATGTAGGTTCAAAATTGGTAAGAAATCGAACACCCCAGGAATCACAAATCCGTCTCATTTATCATGGCATTATTATACCCCAAAGCGCTGTGTTTTTCAAGCTGATTTTTCAAAGTTTTCAGATCAGGGGCGCAAAAACAGCGTCCGTATATCCCCTTAAAGTTTCCGGAGATAATGTAACCTGAACACCCCTCTGACCGGCGCTGACTGTAATTTTATCGTAAAGCTGGGCTGTTTCCTCTATATAAGTAGGAAATTTCTTTTTCATGCCAATGGGTGAACAGCCGCCCCGGATATAACCGGTCACGGAAAGCATATCCTTTACATGGATCATTTCCACCTTCTTCTCTCCGGCTGCCTTTGCCGCTTTTTTAAGATCCAGCTCCTCATCTACAGGCAGGCAGCACACCAGATATCCTTTTTTCTCGCCTTTTAACACCAGTGTTTTATACATCGTATCATGGTCCACACCCATGAGATCGGCTGCATGGCTGCCGGAAAGATCATTTTCATCTACCTCATAGGTTCCCGTTTCAAATGAAATGCCTGCTGCCTCTAAAAGACGCATCACATTTGTCTTTACTGTCTCTTCTACCTTTTTTGCCTTCACGGCTGATCCCTTCTCTCTTTACGTTCTGTTACCGTCTGGAATTTGCCTTTTCCACATGGATATTTTTGCCCCGGATCTTTGCATGGCTCATGGCCTTTAAAACATTCTCCGCATATTCTGCCGGAACATCCACAAAGGTGTAGCCGTCATACATATCAATGCTTCCCACCAGACGGCCGGGAATGCCGGACTCGCCTGCCACGGCTCCCAGGATATCTCCCGGAGTTACCCTCTGGGCCTTTCCAATATTGATAAACAGACGGGCCATATGCTCCCCGGCGCCATTGATCACATAATCTACTGCAGCGCGGTCGGTAGCGCCTCTGCGGTTTCCTCTGCCACCCCGGCTGCGTTCTCTTCCACGCCCTCTGCCGAAGCTGTCCAGATCATCTAAGGATCTGGCAGGAAGATAATTGTCAATGATATCCTCATTATCATCGCCCATGGCCATTTTAAGAAGGGCTGCTGCCACATCCAGGGACGTATAGTCCTCCTCAATGAGCTTTTTCTCCAGGATATTTACCACTTTTGCCAGATCGCTGTCATTTAAAGTCTCCTGAACCTGATCTAAAATCTTCTCCGCCTTGATTTCCGTAATATCATTTAAAGACGGGATCGCCTGAGGGATGATCTTTGTCTTGCAGTAGCGCTGGATATCTCTGAGCTTGTAAACCTCTCTGCCCACAACCAGACTGAAGGCCTTTCCTTCTCTTCCCGCTCTTCCTGTACGGCCGATGCGGTGTACGTAATACTCGTCATCCTGAGGGATATCGTAATTAAATACTGCCTCTACATTTCCTACGTCAATACCTCTGGCCGCCACATCGGTTGCCACCAGAATATCGGTGCGTCCCTTGCGAAAGCTCTCCATGACACGGTCTCTCTGCACCTGTTTTAAATCTCCATGAAGGCCCTCTGCAAAGTATCCTCTTCCCTGAAGGGCCTGAACCAGCTCATCCACCTGGCGCTTGGTATTACAGAATACCACAGAAAGCTTCGGATCGTAAAGATCCAGAAGACGGCACATAACCTCTACCTTATTTTTCGGCTTTACTTCATAATAATACTGGGTCACCTTGGGAACGGTCAGTTCCTTTTTGATCACACGCACGGTAACAGGATCAGTCTGGAATTTTCTGGCAATTTCTGCAATCGCCTGGGGCATGGTTGCTGAAAACATCAGCGTCTGACGCTCTTCGGGAAGCTGGCTTAAGATTGTCTCCATATCCTCTAAAAAGCCCATATTTAACATCTCGTCCGCCTCATCCAGTACAACGGTATGCACATGGTCTGTTTTCACGGTTTTGCGGCGCATATGATCCATCACGCGGCCCGGTGTTCCCACTACGATCTGTGTACCGTCTTTTAAAGCCCGGATCTGGCGCACAATGTCCTGTCCTCCATAAATAGGCAGAACCTTAACGCCGTGCATAAACTTGGCAAAACGGCGCAGCTCCTCTGCCACCTGGATTGCAAGCTCTCTGGTAGGCAAAAGCACAATTGCCTGAAGTTTCTTCACCTTTGGATCAACCTTCTGAAGAAGGGGGAGGCCAAAAGCTGCCGTCTTTCCCGTACCCGTCTGAGCCTGGCCGATCATATCTCTGCCCTCTAACACAACCGGGATCGCCTGAGCCTGGATGGGAGAAGCCTCCTCAAAGCCCATCTCCGTAATGGCGCGGATAATCCGCTCGTCTAACTGTAACTCTTCAAATTTTACAATATCCATAAACTGCTGTTTTCCTCTTTCATTTATCAGTGTATATCGCAACAAAACGAGAGGTTGCCAGCCACGCTCGGCTTTTCATCCTCTCGCTTCGTACAGTGAATTACTATATCAGATTATGTTGGCTGTGTCAATGAAGAAGTCTTACAGACAAGAGCGGAACGGGATATTCTGAGGTGCTTCAAAGCAATCCTCAAAGCCACGGCGATGGTGATAATACATTTTATCCTTATCCTGCGGATATACATATTTTCCGCCTACCTGCCAGAAGAACGGGTGGAATTTATACTCATTTCTGTCTTTCTTAAAATCGTAAAGAAGACGGATCTCCTCACAGTCAGCCTGGAAGTTTGTCCAGACATCCCAGTGAATAGGAACTACTACCTTACACTTAAGATTCTCTGCCATACGCAGAATATCTATTGAAGTCATCTTATCCTGCATGCCCACTGGATTTTCACCAAAGGATCCAAAAGCCACATCAATATCATGATCCTTTCCATGCTTTGCAAAATAAATGGAGAAATGTGAATCACCTGAATGATATATATTTCCTCCGGGAGTTTTTACCAGATAGTTAACTGCCTTCTCATCCATATCAGTAGGACATACTCCTGTCAGTTCTTCTCTGTCCGGTCCAGTCTTATCAGTTGTTACAATACAGGTACGATCAAAGGAATCCAGACATACAATTTCAATATCCTTAATCTTGATTACATCTCCCGGATGTACTACCTGACACCGTTCTGCAGGTACGCCCCAGCCAATCCAGGTATCAACTGATTTCTGAGGGCCAATAAACGGAACCGGAATTTCTTTTCCGTTTTCATCTGTCGTTGTCATACCGCTCTGAATCACATGAGCAGCCCATTCTGCCGACATATGATCCTGATGATAGTGTGTTGCTAAAACTGCATCAACCTGCTTGAATGCAAATGGATCAATTACAAAAGGAACGTTTCTTAAATTTGGCTGCATAGCACGGCCGCCGCACATATTGGCCATCTGATGTCCCGGCTTCATCTTACCGTCTCCATGGGTTCTCTTACCGTTTCCGCACCATAAATCAATTGTGATATTAGCTCCGCCCGGTGTTTTAAACCAGATTCCGGTACAGCCCAGCCACCACATAGCTACATTTCCGGGCTCGACAACCTCATTTTCAATATCCTCTACCAGCCAGGTTCCCCACTCAGGGAAAGTGCTCATAATCCAGCTTTCTCTTGTGATTTCATTCACTTTACTCATTGCGCATCGTCTCCTTTTTATATTGGGTGTGTCATCCGTTTTATCTGCTGTAAATCTGTCTGTACATCTGATTCATCTGCTCTCTGGCTTCCCTGTACAGCCCGGTATATGCTTCTGACGGAACATATATCCGTTCTTCACTGTTTTTCTTAAGCATCCTGAATGCCTCTTCCACAGATCTGTATACGCCCATTTCTGCTGCCGCTACCATAAATGCACCTCTTGCCGTTGCATCTGATTTTCCACGGCGCACGATTGGTGTTCCATATACATCGCTCTGGATCTGATTAAATGGTTCGCTGTTTGTAAGTCCTCCGTTGACACAGATTTCCGACAGTTCCACATATTTTTTCATGGCTTCAATTCCATTGCCGATTTCATAGCAGATTCCTTCCAGAAGGCCTCGAAGCATATCAGCACGTGTAGTTCCCAGGGTTATGTTTGAAAATACACCTCTGGCCTGACTGTTCCAGTCCGGAGTAGAACGTCCCTGGAAATATGGAAGACACAGACAGCCATGGGATCCCGGCGGAACAGATGCTATATCCCGGTTCAGCTCGTCATAGCTGCAGTTTCCGTAAAATTCTCTTTTAAACCAGTCAAATGCAGAACAGCATGTCAAAACACTGGATTCCAGAATATACTGACCCTTTACAGATGATACGTTGCAGATTACATCCTGCTCAAGATTGGATGGTACCTCATTTAATGCTGCAACAAGAAATCCTCCTGTTCCTGCTGTAACTGATAAAATTCCTTCTTTTACTACTCCCTGTCCGATAGCCCCGCACTGCTGGTCTCCACCTGCAGTGATCACAGGAACCCCTTCTGGGCATCCGGTGCGTTCCCGGAATGTTCCGGATGTATAACCACAGATACTTCCCGGCTCTATGAGGCGGCACAGCTTTTCCTCGTCTACTTCAAACAGTTCCAGAAGTTCCGGATCCCATTGACGCTTCCGTATATTCATAAGCAGAGACCGGCTTCCATACGTATAATCTGTACATACTTCACCTGTCATACAGAATATGAGATAATCCGGAATTACCATAAATGTCCTTGTTTTGCTGTATACCTCTGGCAGTTCCCGGCGGATCCAGGTCATCTTGCTGGCAGAAAATACCGGATTCACCCTGGATCCGCAAAGCGAAAATACCTTGTCGTTTTTATCTCTGAGACTGTCGCAGATATCGCCTGTTCTTTTATCCTGCCACATAATAGCCGGACACAAAGGCTTAAATTCCCGGTCTACCGGAATAACAGATGAACGCTGGGATGTAATTGCAATGGCATCCACCCTCCATCCCTTTTCCTCTGTCTCCGCAGTGATTTCCCTGATAATACCATATAAGGCATTTTCCCAGTCAGAAGCATCCTGCCAGACCCAGCCCTTTTCCCCGTAAGTAACCTGATAGAGCTGCTGCCTTTGTGTTAATGTTTCTCCATCCTGTGTAAACAGGATTCCCCTCATACTGGAGGTTCCAACATCTATTACAAGAATATTCATCCTGTTACGGCTTCCTTTCTTACTGCTCGGTTTTCGGTGTCAGGTTATCCTCAAATTCCTGCTCCAGCTGCCGTTCATATTCTCCCTTAAAAGTACCTGTCAGGAACCGGTTCATTCCTTCTTCCTGAAGGCGCTTCCATGAATACGTCTCTTTTTTAACCAGGATCGGGTAATAGAGGACTCCGTTATTTCTGGCTGCCGAACGGTCTCCCGGCGCATCCCCTACCATCAGAACGTGATCTGTCTGATAGCCCTTTTTTAACAGTTCATTGATACAAAACTGTTTGCTTCCTGCATCCTGAGAAAGCATCAGGTCAGTATGTCCAGCCAGCCCATGGGTCTGCCACTCCTCTGCCACAGCCTGTGCATTAGCGGAAGAGACAACAACAATATCTGCTTTTTCATGAATCATAGCCAGCGTTTCTTTTACTCCCTCAAAGGGCAGTTTTTCACTTTCCGGCAGGGCATCAATCTCCCGGTTTACAGCAGCCGACCAGTCAAATGCCTTTTTTAAGATATCTCCGCCTCCCGCCTCAATGGCTGCCATCAGATTAGCCGGTGAAAGTTCCTTTGCAGTGTCTGTCCACTTTGCCAGATCCTCCAGCCCCTCAATTTTACATACATGCCCGTCCACCCAGCGCAGTACCGCCTCCAGCGCCTTAAAGCGGTTAATTCCTCTGGTCATCGTATACAGATTAACGTCATTCCAACGCTTCTCTGTTTCCTCTTTCCACTGCTCAAGCTTCCACTCCCGGATCATACATGGACCAAAGCAGCGAAAATGTTTCACATCCATTGTATCCATAGCACAGCCGTCAGAATCCACACAAACCAGATATTCTTTTTTTTTCACATATTTTTCTATTATGTTTGACATACTCACCTCTATTTGACAGTTCTTATCCCAACTGTCCTTATGATATTCCTTCCCATCTTTCCTTCAGGAAATGGGCTGCCATTTTAGGACTACGGTCGCGCGTAAACACTCCCTTTTTATTACCCCCAACGCGTTTGATATTCTCTGCTGTTGCAAAATCTGCAAAGTTCCATACATGTTCACCTGTTATATATGGAAGACTGTCAAAAACCTCACCATATGCCCGCAGGAAATCAACCTGATACTCTTCGCTGAATATACGGGCATTTATATCATGGAAACCTGCAATGGTATCTGCTCCGTATTCTCCCAGCATAATAGGTTTATCGGGACACCGCTTATGAAAGCCCTCAAGCTCATCCTTTAAAAGAGCTGCTGCTCCTCTGAGATTTCCCTCCGTATCATACCAGCCGCGATAGCGGTTGATGATCAAAAGATCACAGATTTCAGCCACCTTGCAGCTTACAGGGTTAGAACCTTCATATGTAACCAGTGTAGCCGGACGTTTCTGTTCATCCAATTCCCGAACAAGATTTAACAATGGTTCGAAATATTCCTTTGCTCCGTCCTCCTGGCTGGCAGGCTCATTTGCAACACTCCAGATAATAACACAGGGATGATTTTTATCTCTCTGAACCATATCACGCAGAACCTGACGGTGATGCTCAGCCGTCTTAAAAAGCTTCCATGTTCCGTTGGGATTGCCTCCCAGAAGTCCTGTAGCCGTGAAGCCGGCGTTCAGTCCTACCGCAGGAGCCTCATCAATGACTAAAATTCCTTCTCTGTCACAAAGCTGAAGCATCTCTTCACAATATGGATAATGACTGGTACGGAAAGAGTTGGCACCGATCCATTTTAACAAACCAATATCCTTTACATTGTATGCCATATCAAAGCCGCGTCCGTGAACAGGTGAATCTTCATGTTTTCCAAATCCCTTTAAATATACCGGCTTACCGTTTAAATGAATCCGGCAGTCACGAATCGATACCTCCCTAAATCCGAACACTTCAGTGTATGTATCCTTTTCTCCGTCACTTCCTGTAAGAGTAACCTCCAGACTGTATAAAACCGGATGTCCGGGTTCCCACAGCTGTACCTGATCAATCTGTCCTGTTCCTTTAAAGCCCTCGCCCGCTGCAACTTCATTTCCCACAGCATCCAAAAGACGTACAGATACTGTTCCCTCTCCATTTGCCTTCACATCCCAGTAAAAGCTTCCGTCCATTTTTCCGTAAATACTGATATCTTCAATGTATGATTCAGGAGCAGTATAAAGGCAGACAGGACGCATAATTCCGGAATAATTGTAAAAATCAAAATTAGGAAGGTTATGAATCTCTTCCGGCAGCCCCGGAAACTTCTGATGCACCATACGGCCTGCCGGCAGCGTTGTTTCATCTACTATATTATTTACAATTACTTCCAGTTCATTTTCTCCGGCTATGGCTGTTTCCGTAATTTCAAAGGAAAACGGAAGAAAACCGCCAGAGTGTTTTCCGAGACAGGTTCCATTCAGCCATACCTCTGCCTTATGAGTTACACTTCCAAACCGAAGAAACAGACGTTTTTCCAGCATCCGGGAACTTACTGTGAACGTTCTTCTGTAATACAGATTCCCTACATGATCTGCAAAACCACGGCCTGTATAGATATCATTGTAAGAAGAAGGTACCGGCATCGGCACAATTTCGCCCTTTGCCTCCCCATCCATGAGACAAAAATCCCATACTCCATTTAAATCAAAAACCATTCTGCTTTCTGTCATTTTCGGATACAGCATAAATATTCCTCTCTTTCATTAGAATAGCAAAGGGGAAGGGGCATACCACCCCTCCCCCGATTCATTCTGCTTAATTACTTGCCTGCCTTATCCTTCATCATCTGAGTACCATTTTTCATCATGGAATCAATTACGTTATCAAGGCTTTCTGTTCCTAATAAGAATTTAGCACTTTCATCTGTCATCATAGCTGCTAACTCCTTATTGTAAGAAGGAACATTTGCATACAGATTATCCTTCCAAGCCGGATTGTTAATTACGTTCTTTAATGCTTCTACATCTACATACTTAGGATCTTCGATCTGCATATTAACGAATTCCATCTTATCGATTCCCTTTTCTGCAGAAACACTGATGCCACGGATACGCATACCCTCTGTGGTATAGAAACGGATGTAGTCATAAGCTTCCTGAGGATGCTTGGATGTCTTGCTGATGCTGTAGAAATGGGACTCTGTATAGGTAGTTCCTGGCTCTGCATCTTCCCATGCAGGAATTGGTGCAAAGGTAGTTACAAACTCGTGAGGATACTTATCCTGGTCATCCAGCTCAGGAATCATGAAGCTTCCGATTGGCAGCATTGCGATCTGTCCGTTGAAGAACTTATCACGGTAGTTCATGTTCATAGACTTAACGTCTGCATAAGGAACCTGGCACTTATCTTCATTTTCCATATCGTAACGGAACTGCAGCCACTCTTTAAACATTGGATGATCAAAGTTTACAGCCGTCATATCAGCATTGAACATTGGGTTGTCCGGATAGTTGGACCACATTCCCATGTAGTTATAATGATCCCAGGAATGGAAATAGGAACCATAGCGCTTACTTGCGCCTTCACCCTGTGTCATCTTGTTGGCATAGTCACGATAATCTGCCCATGTCCAGTCAAGCTCCGGAACAGGAAGACCAGCCTCATCCAGATAGTTCTTATTAATCAGTACAAACCATGACTTCAGATCTCCAGGAATTCCATACATCTTTCCGTCAACCTTCTGTACGATAGCATATGCGTCCTCAGGTTTTACACCTTCCTTCTCAAAGAACTCTTCCAGAGGCAGATATGCGCCGGATGCTGCTCTCTGAGCATGCTCCGGGAATGCAGATGCCATCAGGATATCCATTTCCTCGCCGCCCATTACCATCATATCTACCTTTTTGTAGTACTCTGCTGCAGTCATATCACCATAGTAGTCATATGTAATGGTTACATTAGGATGCTCTTTTGTGTAAGCCTCTGCTACCTTCTTATCCAGTTCCTTGTTAGCTGTCTGCCAGGAAACAAAGCGCAGATTAACCTGCTCACCTTCCTTGGCAGCCTCTGTGCTGCCGCCCTGAGCACTCTCTGCAGGAGCTGCTGATTCCTTTTTAGCTCCGCCGCCGCATCCTGTCAGCATTCCTGCTGTCATGGCTGCTGCCATCATGGCTGCAAAAAACCGTTTGCTTTTTTTCATTTTAAAAACCCTCCTTAAATTATATATATAATACATTTGTTAACCCTTTACTGCTCCTGTAGCAATTCCGTCTACTACAAACCGCTGACAGAACAGGAACACAATGATCAATGGCAGAATTGCGGAAACTGCCGCAGCCATGATCAGAGAATAATAACTTCCTGATTCAGAAGCAAACTGCTTCATACCAAGCTGGATCGTATAAAGTGCACGGTTGTTTAAAAATACCAAGGGAGCCTGGTAATCATTCCATGTCCATACGAATTTCAGGGTTGCCAGTGTAGCCAGAGATGGCTTGATCATAGGCATAATAATCCTGAAAAAGATAGTTACATGACCTGCACCATCAATCATGGCTGACTCAGACAGGGATTCAGGAATAGCAAGCATTGCCTGACGAAGCAGGAACACGCCGTATACACTGAACGCCAGCATAAGGATCAGACCTGCATGAGAATTGTAAAGTCCGATCTCACGCATGATAATGAACTGTGAAACGATGGTAACCTGAGGCGGAATCATCATGGTTGCAAGGTAAGCCAGGAAGATTTTATCACGTCCCTTAAATTTCACCTTGGAAAATCCATAAGCGCCCAGAGCAGAAACAAATACCTGAAGAAAAGTTGCTCCCAGTGTTACCTTTATGGTATTTAAGTAATACAATCCAAAGTTATAGGTACCTCCCCAGACTTCTTTCATGTTTTCCACCAGATTCCAACGGGGAGGAATCCACTGAATAGGGAAGTTAAATACATCCGCCTCTACCTTACAGGCAGTAGACATCATCCAGATCAGAGGCAGCACCATGGAAATACCCACTGCCCAGAAAATAGCTGTCAGGATTACTTTTGTAATATTGAGTTTTTTCACCTGTATGCCCCTCCTTACTCATTTGAAAACTTTGCCTGCATCTTCCACTGAACCAGTGTAACAATGAATACCAGTACGAAAAGCGCCCATGCCAGGGTATTGGCATAACCCATTTCAAAGTAATCGAAAGCAGTGCGGTATACATAGTAAGCCATAACGGAGCTGGAGCTTCCAGGACCGCCCTGGGTCAGTACACTGATCTGATCGAATACCTTGAAGGAACCGATGATACCCATAATTGTAAGGAAGAAGGTTGTAGGGGAAATCAGCGGCACTGTCAATGAAAAGAACTGACGGATCGAAGACGCACCATCTACCTTTGCAGCTTCATACACATCCTCTGGAAGTCCCTTTAAACCTGCCAGGAATACGATAGAATAGTATCCAACCTGCTGCCATACATATATGACCATGATCGATGGAAGAGACCACTTGAAGTCAGCCAGCCAGCCCGGAGGATTTGCGATTCCGATGGAACGGAAAAATTCATTAACTGGTCCGTAGCTAGGCTGTAAAAGAACCATCCACACCGTACATACAGCAACAACACTGGCGATATAAGGAATGAAGATCATGGTACGCACTACACCGCCGCCATAAATGTACTTGTTGATAATAGTAGCCATTACAAGTCCCAGTGCGATCAGAACAGGCACTGTTACTGCAGTAAATATAATGTTGTTCTTGTAGGAATTAAGGAACCACTCATCTGAGAAGAGACGGATATAGTTTGCAAGACCATTAAATTTGATTCCCTCTATACCTTCCATAAAGTTCCAGCTTGTAAAGCTCAGGCACAGGGAGATTACTACAGGAATAAAGGTAAAAATCAAAAATCCCAAAAGACTGGGAAGAATAAATCCCATACCTGTAAAAAAGTCCTTGCGCGCTTTCTTTGATCCTTTTGTATTCATAGGTTAATTCCCCCTTTCTCTCTACAGCCTAGTATCCCAGCGGCCGCAGAATACGTTATCATTGCAGGTTCCTTCAAACGCCGCCTCACCAGCTGCCTTTTCAATGGTCTGACGAATTACTTCTCTGGTAGGGGCATAAGCATTAATAAAGGTTTTAGCCATAGGCACATCCAACAAATGGTTGGTATAATTTAAAGAAATAAATATGGTAGGAAGTTCTTTTACATACCACGGAATCTCCGTAGAATGACCGATGGACCACTCCAGACGCACATTATTGGCTTGAGCATATCCCTTCATATTGATAAATACAAATACCACATCGTATTTCTTTTTAAACTCTTCTACCTTTCCGATTATCACGGAACGCAGCTCAGTTTCTTTTGTAATGCCATCATCCAATACTAGATCATAATAACTTTCATGCATGGTGGTTTCATAACCAAACCTCTCCATCTCCTCCTTTACCAGCTGCTTTACAGGATCATGCTGGTTTTTACGTGAGATAGGTGGACTGCTGATTACAAAAGCATATGCTCTCTTATGAGTTTTTGGTGTAACAGGAAGATTGTGCTGAGTATCTTTTACAAGGGTGATACTCTTTTTAGCTGCTTCTGCTGCCATAGCAAGATGTTCTGCACATCCCACAACAGAAAGCCCTTCCTTTTCAGGTATCAGCGTACCCTTTTTCATCTTTTCATGAAGCTTTAAGGATGCCTTTAAACCAAGAATACGGCGCAGCGCATCTGTAAGGCGCTCTTCTGTGATGATTCCATTTCTATAACCATCCATCATGTAGCCAAAATCTTCTTCGATATCATTAAAGAAGAGGAACATATCACAGCCTGCTGCAATTGCTCCGGGCACCTGCTGACTTCTTGGCATAGCAGCTGTCATTCCAGCCATATGGGAGGCATCCGTAAGAACAAGTCCATTAAATCCAAGCTTACCTCTCAGAAGATCCGTGATCAGTTCCGGCGCCAGTGTTGCCGGCATAATATCCTCATCCTTTATACCCGGACGAAGCTTTCTGGAGTACTCCGGAAGTGCAATGTGGCCCGCCATAATGCTCTGAATTCCGCTGTCGATCATTTCCTTATAAACATGACCGAAAGTAGAATCCCACTCATCACACTCCATTGTATTTACACCCATAACAAGATGCTGATCCAGTTCCTCAATTCCATCGCCTGGGAAATGTTTGCAGCAGACAGCAAGTCCGCTTTCCCTGACACCTCTCACATATGCCTTTGCATTTTTTATTACCAGTTCAGGATCCTTGCCATATGCTCTGGTATTTACGATCGTATTGCGCCAGTTATAAAGAAGATCACAAACCGGGCCAAAATCCCAGTTGCATCCCACAGCTGCAGCTTCTCTTCCGCTCACATATCCTACACTGTAAGCAGTACTGTCATCATCCGTAGCTCCACATGCCGCCGCCGTGGCTACATACGTTCCTCCGCCGCAGGCTCCGTCACCGCCGTTGTCGCAGTTGCACGCGATTAAAACCGGAATTTTGCTGTGTTCCTGATAAAAACGGTTCTGTTCATAAATCTTTTCTGCCGGCTCATTGCTGTAACGGCATCCTCCGATATGAAAACGATCAAAAATCTCTTTCGTCTCATCAAAATCCTTTTTTCGATCCAGCATAATAAACAGCTGCCCAATTTTTTCTTCATCCGTCATGGATGCAATCGTTTCTTCTACCCAACGGATATCTTCATCTGACAGATAGAATGGTTTCTGTTTCAGATCAACCATATACTCGTACCTCCTTGTGATGTATGTCTGCAGTTCCCCAAAAAACTATTGTTTATATATGCCACTGCCTCTGACCGCCTGACAGGAACTTCGTTCTACCAAAGCCGGTCGAAGTTTTATCCCCCGTTCCTGCTCCTTCAGGGTACGTTCCCGTTTCATACGGATCAAAAGATTAATTGCACGCTTCACATGAAGCTTGTGTGAAATCGACACTGACGTCAGTTCCACTGCAGGAACCGCACCGTTGATATCATCAAAACCTATCACTGACATCTGGTCAGGAATCGCTATTCCATATTCCATACAGGCTTTGATTACTCCGTTGGCTGTTGCATCACTGGCCGCAATGATGCCATCCGGAAGCGGCTCTCCTCCCGGCCTGAGGCTTTCCCGTATCAGTTCACTTGCCTGTCCATATCCACGATCAAAACTGCTTTTATAGTTTTTATCACTCTCGTAGACCTCAATCTCTGCTCCCCACTGTCTAGCCTCATCCATAATCCCTTCCACCCGGTAACGATGGACCAGACGGTCTTCCTTGATACCAACGCAGAGAATTTTTTTACATCCTCCCCGAATCAGGCGTTCGGCTGCCAGACTTCCACCCTTGCGCTCATCACCGCACACATAGGGAATCGGGCTGTTATCCGGCATTTCATTTAATGAAACGATCGGAACGTACCGCATATACTGATACAGATTTTTGGAGCTCATATCTCCCACAGGATAAAACAGGATCCCCTCCACCTGATTACTGATCAGAAGCTTGAAATATTCCATCTCTGTTTCATAATCCCGAAAACTATTGCAGAGAAGCACCTGATAACCATACTGCTGTGCCTCGCTGGTAAGAAGCACCATCAGCTGTGCATGAAACGGACTGGTAATATCCGGCACCACAATCCCCAGCGTTCTTGTATGACGCATCGTCAATCCGCTGGCGAGTGTACTGGGTACATAGGCCATGCGTTCGCAAATTTCCAATACATGATCTCTGGTTTCCTTCCCAATTCCACCCAAGCCATTAAGCGCTCTGGATACAGTTGCAACTGAAACGCCTGCCTCTTTTGCAACATCTTTGATTGTGATTTTTTTTGACTTCATCGGCTGTCTTTTCACTCCGTTCGTAAACATTTCCCTCGTCATATATAAAGTATAACATAACCTTTCATCCGAAACTATCCGACTATTTTACGATACGTTTTGCGTAACTTTGTAAGAAGTGCACAAATTTTATGCATATTTTTTATCGCTTTCGTCGAAACTATTTTTGAATTTCCTTGTGTTTTACATTTATTTTTATTAGTTTTATCTTTTTTATATGTCTTTAAAAACAGTAGAAGGTCATTTTGCACATTTCGCAATGTGATGCACAGCTTATTCTTCCGAACGCGCCGGCAAAAGAACTGCGGCGTTATGTTCAAGGTGAATATATCTATGTCCCTCTCAAACTGGAAAACGGATGCAGCAGCCATGTGATCACAGCCGCCGCGTCCGTTTTTTGCAGGTGCAGATATTCTTAAAGTTATCTTACTTTTATGATTTATGAACTGCCGTCCCCTTCCCCAGATTTTTCTCAATCTTCTTTATTACATACAGATAGGAAATGCCTGTAAACAGACCGGCTCCCACCCAGGCGGCAGGATCGCAGGCGCAGGCCAGCCAATAGCTGTGAATATCCATAGCGATCACTGCTACGATCAGACGGGCTGCCAGCTCTACCACTCCACCCATCATAGGCAGAAAGCCGTATCCGCAGCCCTGCATGGTATTTCGGAAGATAAAAATAGTACATAGAGGCACATAAAACAGGATACAGATGGTTGTATACGTTCTGGCCCAGGGCATCATAGCCGCCAGATCTACCTCCCCTGAGAAGAACAGACCCAGACTTGGCCCCAGAGCTGCTGATACGACCACTGCAGATGCCACCGAATAGATTACCTCAATGATCAAAGCCGCACGGACACCCTGGCGGATTCGTCCTGCATCACCTTTTCCGTAATTCTGGCCGCTGTATACAGCCATCGTCTGCCCCATAGCTACCATTCCCTGGGTCAGCAGGCCATGGATTTTTCCGGCTGCCGTGTAGGCGGCCACTGCCTCAGAGCCAAACAGATTAATCGCTGACTGCATCACCATGGTTCCCGAGGAGGTAATGGCAAACTGCAGCGCCATGGGAATCCCCGTAGCCAGCTGATAGCGGGTATCGCCCTTGTGGAATCGCCAATGGCGCTTTTCCGGCATCAGGGCCGGTACCTTTTTATAGATGTAGACTGCACATAATACAGCAGAAATTGCCTGAGACAGGTTAGTCGCCCAGGCAGCTCCGGCTACTCCCATTTTAAAGTTGATGATCAGGATCAGATCCAGCACTACGTTTAAACAGGCCGACAGCACCAGAAAAACAAGAGGCATACGGCTGTTTCCCACAGCTCTCAGATAGGAAGAAAACAGGTTATAAAATACATTGGCCACCATTCCCAGGCTGATAAGGGAAATATACTCATAAGCCTGCGCAAAAATGTTTTCCGGCGTATTCATCAGATGCAGCAAGGGACGCATAAATAAAAGGCTCGCTGCCGTAAAGCCAATGGCGCCGATCAGAGAAAGAAGGATACCGTTCGATACGCTCTGTCTTACCCCGTCCATCTTTTTTGCCCCGTAGCGCTGGGAGGTCAGCACGGCAAATCCGGCTGTAATGCCCTGTGCAAAGCCGTTTAATAAAAACATCACGGTTCCCGTTGATCCTACTGCTGCAAGCGCATCCGCACCCACATAGCGCCCCACAATGATGGTATCTGCCATGTTGTAAAGCTGCTGGAAAATATTTCCAATTGCAAGAGGCAGTGTAAACATGATCAGAACCCGAAAAGGGCTTCCTTTTGTCATATCCTGTTCCATTGCAGATTTCCTTTCCATTCTTACAGATTTCAGTTATGACATTGTAGCACAGGTATGAATCATTGTCACACATCAAATTAAACGAAATTTATTTTCTAACGCATTAAAATCCGTAATCTCATACAATCATACCATCCATGGATAAGCCCAGAGTTTAAAAACGGCCTGCCGCGCCCAGAACCAGCTTCCACATAATATCCCACATCTGAACCACAACAAAAACAAGGCTTCCGGTGCAGATCAACCTGTTTGCCAGTCCATCCGCAGAAAACAGCCGCAGGCAAACACCTTTTTTATATGGATAAAAAATTTCTACCGGCTTTTTATTTAACAGATCCAAAAACATGTGGGAAAGAAAGCCTGCTGCCACATAGGGGATCAGCGGAGCATACAGAAAGTAAAACGCAGCCATCAAAAACCCCAGTGCCAGGAAAGAATGGGTAAAGCTTCTGTGGGAGGACAGCTTTCCTGCAATGGTTATCACCAGAAAAATCCCAAGTCCAAGAAGCTGCCTGCTCCCCAGATGGGAACCGATATGATCCCAGATTCCGGTGCTCCATTTCCAGTCTAAAAATAAGATCACAGCCCCTAAAAGCAGGGCTGTATTTCTCACGACCCGCGCATCCCGGCAGTAAGTGCTGGACTGTACGTCCAGATCGCAGATCAGTCCACCCAGAGCTCCTCCTAAAAGAGCCTGAAGGCAGCCGCCGATAGTATCAGGGGGCGAGATCAGCACAGCGGCCCCGATCCCGGCTATCATATGTGTTTTTCCCATCATGTCGTATCATCTCCCGTCTTGTCTTTTGTCTAAAAATGGGACCTGGCAAGCCCAGATCCCACATATACGTTCTCTCAATGTCCACAGCAGCCGCTGCAGCCGGAACAGCTCCCGGAGCAGCCGCCTGTTCCATTTTTCTTATCCTTCCATAGCTTCCTCAACGCAGCTGCCAGAGAAGCAAATACCAGAAGGCCAGTTACCAGATTCCACGGATTCATTTACATCACTCCCATCAGATTTCCAATGATTTTAACGATCATAGCCGCAATCCACGCAATCCCGCACTGCCACAGTACAACTAAAACCGCCCATTTTCCGCCCAGCTCACGCTTCACAGCGGCAATCGCTGCCACACAAGGCGTGTAGAGCAGGCAGAACACCAGAAGGGATGCTGCTGCCAATGTGGTAAGGGCTGTCTCTATCCCGCCTGCAAAGAGGACTTCCAGAGTAGATACCACGCTCTCTTTTGCCATAAAGCCGCTGACAAGAGAGGTAATGATCCGCCAGTCCCCCAGTCCCAGAGGCGCAAACAGCGGAGCCAGCCAGCCGGAAATCACAGCCAGGATACTTCCCGATGAATCCTCTACCAGATTAAACTGGAAGTCAAAGCTCTGCAAAAACCACACAGCCACCGTAGCTACCAGAATTACGGTAAAAGCCCTCTGCAGAAAATCCTTAGCCTTTTCCCATAAAAGCTGGCTTACATTTTTAACCCCCGGCAGACGGTAGTTGGGAAGCTCCATTACAAAAGGAATCGCCTCCCCTTTAAATAGGGTGCTCTTAAATAAGACTGCCGCTAAAATACCCACCAGAATTCCCAGAATATAAAGGCCTGTCATAATAAGGCCGCCATGTCCTGGAAAAAAGGCGCTGACAAAAAAGGCATAGATCGGGAGCTTTGCCGTACAGCTCATAAAGGGTGTTAAGAGAATGGTCATCTTACGATCCCTTTCGCTTGGAAGCGTCCGGGTCGCCATCACTGCAGGAACAGTACAGCCAAAACCGATGAGCATAGGCACGATACTCCGGCCGGAAAGGCCGATCTTTCGCAGCAGCTTATCCATAAAGAAGGCAACTCTTGCAATATATCCGCTGTCTTCCATCATGGACAGGAAAAAGAACAGCGTTACAATAATCGGAAGGAAGGAAAGCACAGAACCTACTCCGGAAAAGATACCGTCAATCACAAGGCCGTGAAGAACCGTATTTACATGAGCTGCTGTAAGAGCTCCGTCCACCCACTCTGTCAGAGCCGTGATGCCTATTTCCAGAATCCCCTGAAGCCATGCTCCGATCACATTAAAGGTCAGGTAAAAGACCGCAGCCATAATTCCGATAAAACAGGGGATCGCCGTATACTTTCCAGTCAGAACCTGATCAATTCTCCGGCTTCTGATATGCTCCCTGCTCTCTCTTGGCTTTACCACGGTTTTTTCGCAGATCCGTTCAATAAAGGAAAAACGCATATCCGCCATGGCTGCGCTGCGGTCAAGCCCCCGTTCCTTTTCCATCTGTAAAATGATGTGCTCTAAGGTTTCCTCTTCGTTCTGATCCAGCTTTAACTGCTTTAAAATCAGCGTATCGCCTTCGATCAGCTTAGAGGCTGCAAATCGCAGCGGGATTCCCGCGCTCTTTGCATGATCCTCAATGAGATGGCAGACCGCATGGATGCCTCTGTGCACGGCTCCGCCAAATTCATTTTCATCACAAAAATCCTGACGCCCCGGACGTTCCTGATATCTGGCAATGTGAATTGCATGCTTTACCAGCTCATCCACACCCTGATTTTTTGCCGCAGAAATCGGTACTACCGGAACTCCCAGCATGGCTTCAATCCCGTTTACATCAATGGTGCCTCCGTTTCCTGTGATCTCATCCATCATATTTAAGGCAATTACCATGGGAACATCCATTTCCAGAAGCTGCATGGTAAGATACAGGTTGCGTTCAATATTGGTAGCGTCTACAATATTGATGATCGCCTTCGGCCTGTCCTCCAACACAAAGTTTCTGGATACGATCTCCTCATTTGTATAGGGAGACATAGAATAAATACCCGGAAGATCCGTAATTCGCGTATTGGCATACCCCCTGATGGGGCCATCCTTGCGGTCTACCGTAACGCCGGGGAAATTCCCCACATGCTGATTGGCTCCGGTAAGCTGGTTAAACAGAGTGGTTTTACCGCAGTTCTGGTTGCCTACCAGGGCATATGTAAGAATTTCACCCTCAGGAAGGGGATTTCCCTCTCCCTTCACATGATATTTTCCATCCTCTCCCAGGCCGGGATGAACACTGTTGTTAATATTTTGTGCCCCCTCATGGCTGCGGGTACGGATGTCAATGGGTTCAATCTCGATCTGATCCGCATCATCCAGGCGCAGAGTCAGCTCATAACCGTGGATCTGCAGCTGCATGGGATCTCCCATGGGCGCCAGCTTCACAGCCGTTACCTCTGCTCCCGGTATCACCCCCATATCCAAAAAATGCTGGCGCAGAGCGCCTTCCCCGCCAACTGCCTTTATGACAGCACTCTTTCCTATTTCCAAATGCTTCAGTGTCATTTTTCTTTGTCCTTTCTCATACTCTGAAACGACGTTCATCTGTATTCTTGCGAAGTTAGTTTATGATAATTTTTATCATTTGTCAAGCACGCTTTGTTTAAGCTAACTATAAATCGAATCATTTTACTGCTTCTTTCCCCCACCGATCAGATCATAGCTTTCCCCTATCATCCTCTTTATGATTTCATCCGGAATCCTCCCGTCCAAAGGAATTGAATTCCAGTGCTCCTTATTTTGATGGTATCCCGGCTGTATGGAAGGGTATGCCTTTCTCCAAAATTCTCTCCATTGAGGATCAACCTTTACATTCACCCACATAGTCCCATTTCTCTCATACGTCCAGGCAAAGGCTTTACGATTCTTTTTATATCTAAGAAGTACCCAGTTCGGATCGTGAAACGGCGTATCTATATACACATCCTGAAAGGTCATTCCATAATCTAATACCTCTCTGCGTTCTTTCATGTGAAATCTTCTTTTCTCCTTCCCATTTCTGCAAAACAAACACTCTGCCAAAAGCATACAGCAAAGCAGAAGATTCCGCTAGCCACAGAATCTTCTGCCAAAATCACTCCGCTTATAAATAATCTGTTTCCATCTGATTATAAATTTCTTCCAACTCTGCCGCAATCCGCCGGATGATTCCCGGCTCAAAGGGGGAATCCAGACCTGCATCCTTTAACATACAGGTAAAAAAGTCTGAAGCACTGGCTTCGCAAAACGCCAGATAGCTTTTCCAGGCTGCTCTGTAGTCCTTTTGCATCCAGATCTTATACTGAAAGGCATTCGTCTGAGCAATTACATAATCAATATAATAAAATGGGAAGCTGTAGATATGGTGCTGGCGCTGCCAGAAGCCACCTTCTGCATAAAAGGAAGATTCCTCCTCATATGTCAGGTGAGGTTTGTACTGCTTTTCTAATTTTTTCCAGATATCCTTTCGCTCTGCCGGAGTCATTTCCGGATGATCGTATACAATGTGCTGAAATTCATCTACCATACTGCCATAGGGAATAAATACTACCGCATCCTCCAGCTGGGATTTTAAGAAATCTCCGGCCCTGCTGCCGAAGAACTGCTCCATCCATGGATTCGTAAAAAACTCCATAGACATAGAATGGGTCTCCGCAGTTTCCATGGTGATATCGGAATGCTCCATAACCGGATCTTTTCCAGAAATATATCCCTGGAATGCATGGCCGCACTCATGGGTCACTACATCCACATCCCCGGCGGTTCCGTTAAAGTTGGCGAAAATAAAAGGAGCATGATAATCAGGCAGATAGGTCATATAGCCTCCCACCTGCTTATGGGGACGGGCAAATACATCAAACAGATCCCCTTCCATCATAAAGTCGAAAAATTCTCTGGTTTCAGGGGATAATTCCTCATACATTTTCTGCCCGCTCTTTAAGATTTCCTCCGGGGTTCCCGTTGGTTTGGGACTTCCCTCCGGAAAGCTTAAGCCCTCGTCCATGTGGTACAAGGTGTCAAGACCCAGACGTTTCCTGCGGTTTTCCCACATTTTTTCCGCAAAGGGAACCCAGTCCTTTTTAATCTGCTCCCGGAACTGCTCTACCTCTTTTCTTCCGTAGCTGTTGCGGTTCATACGACAGTAGCCCAGATCTGTATAGGTCTCAAAGCCGAGCTTCTTTGCCTGCGCCGTACGGTTTTTTACCAGCTTATCATACAGTTCATCCAGCTGGTCTGCAATCCCCTCATAAAACGCATTCACCTTTGCAGCCGCCTTTTTCCGGATTTCCCGATCCTCATGGCTTAAATATGGCGTCATCATGGAAAGATTAAGGAGTTTTCCCTTCCAGTCAATCTTTGCGCCGGCAAGCAGTTTTTCGTACTCTGTCACAAGGGCATTTTCTTCCTGCATCAAAGGGATCACTGCCTCGCTTACAGACTTTGCCGCAAGCTCAATATTTTTAAATGCAGGCCCGCCGATGACCAGCTCCAGCTCCTTGCGGTATGGAGAAGCAAAGAGGAGCTTCTTATACTGCACCTCCTGATTGGAAAATGCGGGCATTTCCTGGTCATAATACGTTTTCTCTTCCTCATAAAAGGGATCTGTGGTATCAATACTGTGACGGATTTCCGCCAGAGTAGCCTGGGTTTTGATGCGGCCCATCAGCTTATAGTAGCGTCTGTGGCCCTCCATCTGTTCCTGAGGCGTACCGGCTTCCTGAAAAGCCTTTATAATAGAGGAAAGCTCCTCTTTGGCGGCATCAAAATCAATCCGTTCATAGGGCATTTCACTGAATTTCATGTTGGGTTCCTCCTGTTTATGACTAGTATGGATCATTTTTATTTTATCATTCCTGTCAGCTTCCAGCCGAATCCTTTGAAACAGGCATAACCACCGGCCAGTGAAGCCCCCTCTGATTGGAAAAACCATAATCTGCCTTTTCCCTGTATTTCGGCGCCTCTACGCCTGTCAGTTTTCCGTCCGAAATCCAGTTTACATCTTCTCCGTACAGCTGCTGCATCAGTTCCTTTTCCAGCGCTTCCTGTATCTGCCTTACCTCAGACCTCCCTGACAGATCTTTCATTTCCATTGGGTCCTGTTCAAGATCAAAGAGCTGAATCCTGTTTCCCCATGGATAATAAATGAGTTTAAAGCGTCCGTCATGGATCATGCGCGTAGCTCTTGGCCCCTCGCTTATTTCTCCAAACAGAACCTGACGCTTTCTCTCACCAAACAGATTTTCCCCTTCTGACGTATCCGGCACCGGAATTTTGCAGAATTCCAGAAGGGTAGGCATAATATCCTCCAGACAGGCCAGACGCGTATCCTTCTTTCCCCTCAGGGAAGCTACAGGCTTTCCTGAAAAGAGCAGCGGTATATGGGATGAATTTTCATAAAAACTGCGTTTCCCCGCCATCTTATGCTGGAACAGCATTTCCCCATGGTCGCTGGCAAACACAATCAGTGTATTATCCAGTATTCCATTTTCCCTCAGCGCTCCCAGTACCAGACGAATCTGATGATCAATCAGAGTACACTGGGCAAAATAGGCTTTCTTTGCCAGCTTTATCTCTCTGTCGCTGTAATGCCTGCCGGATTCTGTCATTTCCTTCATGATAAAGCTGTCGTCAACCCAGTCTCCTGCTGGCGGCAGAGTAATATCCTCGTCTTTATACATATCCAGATATTCCTTCAGCGGAACCAGCGGCGGATGTGGAAACTGATAGGACAGATAAAAGAAGGAAGGACGTGTAGGATCTCTCCTTTGAATCTGCCGCACCATCTGTGCCGTAGTCCACACGGTAGGATGCATCCGTCTTTCAAGGGGCCATGGAGTCGTATAATATGTATTATTTCCCATAGCATGAGAAAACTCCTGCCCTACCGCTCCGTTTTCCGCCAGCCATATCTGATAATCGTCCAGAACGCCAAATTCATAGCGTCCCTCTTCCTGAAGAATCACCTCATTAAAACCAATACGGTTTCTCTGGGGATACACATGAAGCTTTCCCACTGCCACAGTCTGATATCCGGCATCCGAAAATGCCTGGGCCAGTGTTTTCGCTTCCGGCATCTTCATCCGGTCGCTGTATACCCTGTCACCATGGCTTCTGGGGCTCATACCTGTCATCAGACTCCGTCTGGCCGGTATACATACCGGACAGGTGCTGTAGCAGTTTGTATAAATCACCCCGTCTCTTGCCAGCTGGTCAATGGTGGGAGTCATAATTTCACTGCACCCTCTATACCCCATAAAATTCTGAGACCATTGATCTGTCTGTATAAAAAGTACGTTATATCTCTGATTGTCCATGCCCTTCTCCTTTCGAGTGCTGCTTCCCCCCTGTAAAAGCGTCTGTCAGTGAAAGCCCGCCGGATTCTGACTCCCGCGGGCTTTCGTCATCGTTTCTATCCCTGCTTCGGCTGCTTATTTCACAGCGCCGATCAGTTCTTTTATATCCTCTATTCCGTGGCGTTCCATATATGCCCGGATACCGTCTACGGTTTCCACAGTTGCATATGGATTGTGGAAATTGGCTGTTCCAATGGCTACAGCCGTAGCACCTGCCAGAATAAACTCCAGAGCATCCGCTGCATTGGCAATACCGCCCATTCCAATAATGGGAAGCTTAACCGCATTAGCTGCCTGATACACCATACGCACTGCCACCGGCTTGATAGCAGGGCCGGAAAGTCCGCCTGTTTTGTTGGCTACGGCAAAGGTACGGCGCTCCACGTCAATTTTCATTCCCGTTATGGTATTGATCAGGGAAATCGCATCTGCACCGCCTGCCTCAGCAGCCTTTGCCATCACGGTAATATCTGTCACATTGGGACTGAGCTTCATAATAATCGGCTGCTTTGCATGAGCCTTTACTGCCTTTGTAATCGCCTCAACCGCCTTTGGGTCCTGACCGAAAGCAATTCCCCCCTCTTTTACATTGGGGCAGGAAATGTTGATCTCCAGCATATCCACCGGCTCTTCTCCCAGACGCTCTACTACCTCAATGTAGTCCTCTGTGGAACGGCCGCAGACATTCACAATAATTTTTGTATCGTATTTCTTCAAAAATGGAATATCACGCTTTGCAAATACGTCAATTCCCGGATTCTGCAGACCAATGGCATTGATCATACCGCCGTAGGTCTCCGCGATTCTGGGAGTGGGATTTCCGGGCCAGGGTACATTTGCCACACCCTTGGTCACAACGGCGCCCAGACGATTTAAATCTACAAATTCACTGTATTCCATACCGGAGCCAAAGGTTCCGGAGGCTTCCATCACCGGATTTTTAAATTCCACTCCGGCGATATTTACACTCATATTCACAGGGCCGTCCTCCTTTACAGTTCAATCTCATCTGCCAGGAATACAGGGCCGTCCTTGCAGATACGCTTATTGTGCACCTGAGAATGCTCGTCCTTTTCCTTTGACTGGCAGACACAGGCCAGACAAGCGCCCACGCCGCAGGCCATCTTCTCCTCCAGAGAAATCCAGCACTGGATGCCATGCTCTGCTGCATATGTTTTTAAGGCGCGGAGCATGGGAGTTGGGCCGCAGGCATAGATCACATCTGCGGTCAGTGCATGTTCGCGGATGGCGTCCAGTACATTTCCCTTTGTACCGCGGCTTCCGTCCTCTGTAGCCGTGTAAACCGGGCCGTAAGCCTCAAATTCATCCTTTAAAAACTGCTGGCTGTCACGATAGCCGATCACAGACTGAACCATCTCAGAGCCGTTCAGGGCGCTTAACTCCTTTGCAAGCTGCAGCATGGGAGGAATACCAATGCCGCCGCCGATGAGGAAGGCCTTCTTCCCTTCCAGAAGAGGGAAGCCATTTCCCAGAGGGCCCAGGATATCAACGGTATCTCCCGCCTTCAGAGCGGAAAACTCCTCTGTCCCTGCTCCTGCCACTCTGTATACCAGACGCAGTTGTCCAGACTCTTTATCGATGCCGCAGAGACTGATGGGTCTTGGAAGCAGACGGGAACCGTCCTTTGAATAAACGGACACGAACTGTCCTGCTGCCGCCTGGGATGCAATCTCATCAGCCTGCAGCCTTAAATCATAAATGCCTTCAGCCAGCTGTTCCTGTGAAACAACTGCGGCTGTCATTTTTAACTTTGCCATGAAACTTTCTCCTATTTCCTGTTTTCGCTCAAACGCCGGAATTTATCTTACAGTACGCTGTTGATATCAGCTGCCATATCAATCACAGCCTGTCTGGATGCCTCGGCAAAATTCTCAGCGCCGAACTTCTTATACTTCTCCTGCTTATAGGCTGCGATAATGCCCCTGGAGGAATTTACGATAGCTCCTAAGCCGTCCTTGTTAAAGCAGTGCTTTAAGTCCTCAGCCGTACCGCCCTGAGCGCCGTATCCCGGTACCAGGAAATAGGTATGAGGCATCAGGTTTCTTAAAATGCGGCTCATCTCCGGATAGGTTGCGCCTACCACTGCGCCTACATTGCTGTATTCGCCGTCCATGGAAGCATTGCCCCACTCTACCACCTTCTCTGCCACCCACTCATACAGCGGACGGCCATCGATCAGGCGGTCCTGGAACTCGCCGCTGGAAGGATTGGAGGTCTTAACCAGAACAAAAAGACCTCTGTCATGGCTATTGCATACATCTACAAATGGCTTCACGCCGTCTGTTCCAAGATATGGATTTACGGTAAGAAAATCTGTATCAAAGGCGCTGTAGGTCTTGGAACCCACCTGTACGCTGCCGATATGACCGGCGGCATAAGCAGCAGAAGTAGAGCCGATATCGCCTCTCTTTGCATCGCCGATTACAACCAGTCCCTTTTCCTTACAGTAATCTACGGTTCTCTTATAAACCTTTAAGCCCTCAATACCGAACTGCTCGTACATGGCAATCTGCGGCTTTACAGACGGGATCAGATCAAAGGTATGATCTACGATTTCCTTATTAAACTGCCAGATCGCCTCTGCCGCTCCCTCTAAGGTCTCGCCGTACTGCTCAAAGGCTGCTGCCTGAATATGCTCCGGAACATAGGAGAGCATAGGGTCTAAGCCTACGCAGATCGGAGCCTTGGTTTTCTGTATTTTTTCAATTAACTGACGGATCATAATATCCTCCTCTTATCTTGTGATATGTTATAATTCTATCACAGTTTTTACCGTCTGAACAGTACCCATTTTCCCCGAAACCCGTATGCAGAGGCGCTTACTTTTTCTCTCTCATCATCACCACTGCAGACGGAGTTTCTCCTCCCCGATGCACCGTAACATGGGCCCGTCTCACACAGGTGCTGTCAAAGCCGTCCTCTGTATTGCTGTTGGGGAAAATAAAATTTTTGCCGCTGGATGTAACGGTCAGCCGGAGGCTGTGCCCCGGAAGGAAGGTATTTGATATCTTTGTCGTGCGAATGGTGATATCATAAATCCGGCCCGGCTCCAGATACTCGGCTTTTTCAAAGCCATTTCTGTATTTTGCTCCCAGAACGCCGTCTGCCAGCTTGATGGAGCGGCCGGTTTCATCCACATCCGTAATCCGCACCATAAAATCCGTATCCGGACAGTCGCAGGAAACATACAGCTTCACTGCCAGTTCTCCTGTAACGGTAAAGGCTTCTTCAAATGGCTTTGTGGTATAGGAAAGCATATCTTCCCGCTGTTCCACCGCCGTATAATCCTCCGGAACCTCCAGTTCATTTTCTGACATATCGATAACATGGATGGAAGGATCTTTGGGATCATAGAGATAGGAATCCTTCCCCCTGATTTCAGGAGCCTCAAAATACAGGTCTCCCCGGCCGCAGGCAATTCCAGTTCCGCCAGCCGCACCATCCGTCTCTCCCCCCAGATAAAGAAACATCTGCTCTGTATCCGCAGGCGGCCAGCTTTCTCCCGTCTTCCATCTGTTCTCACCTACGGTATAGTATTCCAGAGCCGAGGTCTTTTCAATGCCGTTTTCCACATCCTTTAAAAAATGCTCCAACCACTTCATGCAGAGGATATCCATATCATAGCGCAGGGCATCCGGGCCCATATGGACACCGTGAAGGTCATAATCTGCATTTCCGCTGTGCTTCCAGGGGCCAAGCACTGCCTTCCAGGTGCCCTCCGGCCAGTCCTTTACCAGCTCCAGAGCCTCAGTCGTACCCATTCCATTATCATCAAACCAGCCGGACATGATCAGAGCCGGAACCGGTCCGCCTTTATAATTCAGCTGCCAGTTCCCCTTTTTCCAAAAAGCGTCCTGGTCTTTATGCTTCAGCCATTCAGTCAAAAAAGGCAGTTCCCGGCCCAGAGCCCTTTTCGGAATATCCTCAATGGGCCGGATATCCAGAATCTCATCCCAGTTATCCTGCACCATCAGATCCGGCCGCATCCTCTGCTCCGACACGGAAAAACACCAGGCCAGCATACCGGAATCAAAGCAGCCGCCCCGTCTGGGGAGATCTATAAAAGCACTTCCGGCACACACACTGGAAAGCATGGCCTTCAGATGGGGATTTCCGCTGGCAGCCGCTGCCCACTGGACGTATCCCAGATAGGAGCCTCCGGTCATTCCCACCTTCCCGTCGCTCCAGGGCTGTGCGGCGATCCAGTTTAAGGTATCGTCACCGTCCTCGATCTCATAATACTGAGGCATCCATTCTCCAGTGCTGTCCTCCCGCCCTCTTACATCCTGAATTACCACCGCATAGCCTCTCTGAACAAAGCGGAAATACCCTTCTGCTCCCCGTTTTTTTCCGTAAGGAGTGCGGATGAGAACAGTGGGAAACCGCTGTCCCTCTGAGGGCAGATACACATCCGAAGCCAGCCTTTCCCCATCTCTGGTCTTTACAAAATCTGTTCCCAGAAAGCGGACGCCAAAACACCTTCTGTCGGGATACACCTCCTCCCAGGCTTTAAGAATGGTCCTCTCTTCCATGCCTTCCCTTACCAGAACGGCTGTATAATCACGGCCGCTCATTAAAACGGCCCAGATTTTTCCATTTTCATAGAAAAGGTCCGTAGGGAATTTTTTATCTCTCTGGATATAGGCTTCTCCCCGGCGGTCTGTAAAACGCGCTCCATTCAGAATAAAGGTTTCCTGCTTCTGTGCTATTTTCTCCTCATAAGCCGCCTTCTTTTCAAAAAGATAAGCAATGCTGCGGCTGCACAGCTTCTGCAAAAACTCATTTTCTTTTTCCCCGAATGGCTTTTCTTCACCAAGACGCCCTGTTTCCATATTCAGGACCTGAGCCGTCAGAGTTTCCTTTTCTTCCCGAAATTTTGCATAAAGAATACCGGAAAAATAAAAGTTCCAGATCATATTTTATCAGCCTCCTATCATCGCATCCAAAATCCCGTCACCGTCAAAAAACCAATCACCACCGGCGGCACCAAAAGAGCCGGGAGCAGATTCAGCGTACGGATCTGCTTGATCCCTAAAATCCCCAGACCGCTGCTTAGGATCAGGATTCCGCCTATCAGGCTGATCTCCGTCATCAGCGCATCTGTGATAAAGGGCTCAATGAGCCCTGCCAGCAGATAGATGCTCCCCTGCCAGCAAAACAGTACAGCTGCTGCAATGGCGATGCCGAAACCAAAGGTAGAACTGAGCACCGTAGAGGTGATGCCGTCCAAAATGGCATTGGTATATAAAAAGGTATTGTCACCCAGAAGGGCGCTCTGCATGGGGCCAAGAATCGAAAGAGTACCGGCACAGAACAGCAGGATCGCGGTGGAAAGTCCCTGGGACAGATTGGAGCCGCCGAAAAGCTTTCCCACCACCCGGTCAAAGGCGGATGCTAGATCCAGCCTTGTTCCCATCAGCCCTCCTATGGCCAGACTTACAATAAACAGTACATGATACTCTGATTTTGGCATAGCTTCTACAATGGAATTGATCCCCAGAGCCGTGGCTGCCAGCCCCATGGAATCCATCATCACAGTTTTATATTTTTCCCCGATCCCCTTTTTTAAGGTGCTTCCTGCCACGCTTCCTGCGAGGATCGCGCCGGCATTGGCAATGGTTCCTAACATCGTTCATCCCTCCTGTTTTAAAATTGATCCGGTCTGTTAAATGACCTTCCTCCCCATCCATTTTCCTGATAAATACCAGACAAAGGAAATCAGGTAATTGGCCGCCCAGCCCATGGGTACGGCATACCATACTGCAGCCACACCCCAGACAGGTGCCAAAAGGAAGGCCGCAGATACACGGATCCCTAGATTAACCAGATTGGCAATGGTAAATACGATCATATCTCCTGCACCGCGCAGAACGCCGTCCGTACAGGCCTTTAAACCGATCAGTGCGAAAAACCAGCCAATAAAGGACAGATATCCCGTTCCTGTCACATAGGCCTCTGAGGTCATATCGCCTCCCAGAAACGCTGCAATGATCGGCCCGTTCCACAGATTCACTATGACTGCGATGATCACAGCAAAAGCAGCGATCATCCCATAGCCGGAACGATATCCCATTTTCACCCGGTCCATCCGGCCCGCGCCGATATTCTGTGCTGTAAAGGTAGCTACCGCATTTCCAACGGCGATCATAGGCACGATGCAGATGGACTCAATGCGCCCTCCTGCAGAATATCCGGCCAGAGCGCCGGAACCGAATCCATTGACAACAGACTGGACTAACAGCATACCAATGGATACAATGGACTGCTGAAGGATAGACGGAAGGGCAATTTTCGTACCGTTTTCCAGCATTCCTGTGTCATACCGTCTGAATGCATCCGACGGATATTCCTTTAATTTGCGCACCAGAAGCCACAGAGAGATCAGCGCGGAAACTCCCTGCGAAAACACAGTAGCCGCTGCCGCTCCGTCTACCCCCATTCCCAACACAGTAATGGAAAAAATATCCAGTCCCACATTGAGAAGAGAAGAAAAGATCAGCAGATACAGCGGCGTCTTTGAATCCCCCATAGCATTAAACATAGCTGCCAGTACATTGTACATAAAAAGAAAGGGGAGCCCCAGAAAATAAATCCCCAGGTACAATTTTGCCTGCTCCATAATATTTTCAGGAGTCTGCAGCGCCCTCAGAAAGGTATCATTTAAAAGAAAGCCCGTTCCCCCAAGTATGATACTGACAAGTAAAAATGTAATTAAGGCGGTAGAAATAGATGTTTTCAGCCGGGTATAGTCCCTGGCTCCCAGATATTGAGAGGTCAGAACCGATGCTCCGTTTCCTCCGCCAATGGCAATCATAATAAATACGTTTGTAAGAGCATAGGATGCTCCCACTGCCGCCAGAGCCTCCTGCCCCAGATAATTTCCAACGATCATGGAATCCGCCATATTGTAAAACTGCTGAAACAGATTTCCAAGGATCAGAGGGACAGCAAAGAAAAACAGCCGGATCCCCGGTGCTCCCGCAGTCAGGTCTTTTGTCCTTTTCCCTTCTTTTGTCATTTCATGCATACCTCAAACTCATCTAAAAGCTCTTCAAAAAACTCCAGCGCCTGCTCAATGGGCCTGCTCTGGGACATATCCACACCGCAAAGCTTTAAAAGCTCCACCGGCTCCATACTGCAGCCGCCGCTTAAAAACCGTTTATAACCTTCTAAGATCCCCGGCTCTCCTTCCATGATCCGGCGGCTGATGGCAATGGCAGCTGAAAAACCAGTGGCATACTGATAAACGTAAAAAGGAGTGTAGAAATGAGGGATACGCTCCCACTCATAGCTGATTTCCGGATCTGAAACCATATCCGGCCCAAAATAGTCCTCATTTAATTTCCCGTAAATCCCGCAGAGGGCTTCCGAATTCAGGCTCTCTCCTGATGCTCCCATCTCATGAACCCTCTGTTCAAACTCCGCAAACATGGTCTGGCGGAACAGAGTGGTCCGAAAGCTTTCCAGAAAATGATTTAAAAGATAGGCCCGTTCCTTCTTGTCCGTACACTTCTCAAGCAGATGGCGGATCAAAAGAGCCTCATTGCAGGTGGATGCCACCTCTGCCACAAAAATCTTATATCCAGCATAAATGTAGGGCTGGCTTTCATTGGAATACCAGGTGTGAATGGCATGTCCCATCTCATGAGCCAGGGTAAAAACATCCTTTAAGGTGCCGTGAAAATTTAAGAGCACATAGGGATGACAGCCATAAATCCCCCAGGAATAGGCCCCGCTTCTCTTTCCTTCATTTTCATATACATCGATCCAGCGGTTCCCAAAGCCCTCCTCAAGCAGGGACAGATACTCCTTTCCCATGGGAGCCAGCCCCTCTTTTACCATTTTCTTTGCCTCTTCAAAGGTATAATGTTTATCTGCCTCGGACACCAGCGGAACATAGACGTCATACATATGAAGCTCGTTTAATTTAAGAAGCTTTTTTCGCAGGGAAATATAGCGGTGAAGCACAGGAAGTCCCTTCCTTACAGATGAGATCAGACGGTCATATACCGCCTCCGGCACTTCATTTGCACTGAGAAAATATTCCCGGCTGGAACTGTATTTTCTGGCTTTTGCATAAAATACAGCCTGCTTTACATTCGCCCCAAAGGCGGCTGCCAGTGTGTTGGAATATTGCCTGTATACACCATACAGACTTTGAAATGCTTCCCTGCGGATCCTGCGGTCCGGATGCTCCATCAGGGAAATATAGGTTCCATGGGTTACAGAAATCTCTCTCCCATCCGTTCCTCTAATGGACGGGAAACGTACATCTGCATTGTTGAACATACGAAAGACCTGACTGCCTCCCTGTGTGGCATCCTGAGCAGCAGCTAAAAGAGCTTCCATCTCATCTGACAGCGTATGATCCTTTCTCTTGATCAGCTGGCTTAACAGCCTGTCATAGAGTACAAGTCCATTTCCCGATTTTCGAAACGCATCCATCTGCTCATCCGGAATGGCCAGAATCTCCGGCACCATATAGGAAGACAGTTCTGCAGCCCGAATGGAAAGGCTCTGAGCCCTTGAAACCATATCCTGATACTGCTGTCCGGCCGTATCTTCATCGGAACGCATCCTGGCGTATACATACAGCCGTTCTATCTTCTGTGAAATATCATCGTCAAATTTCAGTCCCTCTAAAAGCCGTTGTGCCGACTGTCCCAGTGTTCCCTTAAACTCCTGATAGCGGTCTGCTTCCCTGGATACTTCTTCATACAGCCGTTCCCAGGTCTCCTGGTTCTCTATCATGTCCTCCAGCCTCCAGGCAGCTTCCTCTGGAATCTCATTTCTCTTTCTCGTCATAAGACCTTCTGGCTCCTTCCTTTGCAAAATCATTCCTTATTCTATCACATATCTTAACGAAAATGTCAGAAATTATTATAAAATAGTCAAAAGAAAGTCATCGATTTTGTAATATCTATCCGTTATAATCATATATGAAAAAAGAAAAGCAAACTCAAAAGGAGATTTTAATTATGAGAAAGAGATTTATTACCACAGCAGCAATGGCAGCCATTACAGCAGCAATGTTATTAAACGGATGCGGCAGCACCCAGACTAATACCACCTCTGCTGCCCAGACAGAAACTGAAAGCTCTTCTGCCGAAACAGAACCTGAAACCACAGCACCTGAGACAACCGAAAGCGAAACAGAAGCACAGGCAGAGGATGTGATCCGCACAGAGGCTGTTTATGTAAAGGACAGCGAATTTGCCACTGAAGGAACTCTGGTATTCCACAATGATACGATGGGAGATTTTATCTGCCACATCAGTGATTTCACCGTTTTGCCTGAGGAATTAAAGGACGGTGAAACCTATGTGGTAAGCCATTCCATGGTTATGGCTATGTCTTTCCCAGGCCAGCTTCCTCAGGTATATTCCATCCGCACCACAGATGATACCTACCGTGATTCTGTGGGCACAGTAATGACGGTTGAGGAAGAAAGTATCCTTTTTGAGCGTATGGATGGTTCTCAGTTTATGATCAATAAGGACAGCTTAGGAGACACGGAAGTAAAAGAAGGCGATCTGTGCGTAGTAAGCCATACAGAGATGATGACTCGCTCTATGCCCGGAACCTATATGGAAGTAAATCGTGTAGATGTGCTTCCTCAGGCAGAGGAAGAAGCCGCAGAGGTTCCTGCCGAAACACTTACAGAAGCAATCGAAATCGAATCCTCAAAAGCAGAATAATTGAATTTCTGAATTACGCAAATACCTCCCTGGTTCACAGATTTGTTCCGTTGGTGATCCAGGGAGGTATTTTATTGTTATTTTCTTAACGATATCTTTGAAAATCCTTCAAAAACCTTGCATTTTTATAAATATATGATAAAATCCCTAGCGAATCCTGCCAAACCCAGGCCCGGCCGAAGGGCTCTGTGTCTGGGTTGTGGCAGAAAAAAGGGAGGATCTATCATGTCAGCAGCCAGTATTAAAGCTTTCCTCAAACGGAAAAATGTAAACATCACTGTCCAGACATACCTCATTGATGCCCTTGGAGCAATGGCTTTCGGTCTTTTTGCTTCCCTTCTCATCGGCACCATTTTCGGTACTCTGGGCGAACAGTTCCACATCGAAATTTTTAATGTAATCGCAGAATATGCCAAAAGCGCCACCGGAGCAGCCTTGGGTATTGCCATTGCTCACGCGTTAAAGGCGCCCCAGCTGGTGCTTTTTTCCGCCGCAACTGTAGGTATCGCCGGAAATGCCCTCGGAGGCCCTGTAGGCGCCTTGGTTGCCACCATTATAGCCGCAGAGCTGGGTAAAATCGTATCTAAGGAAACTCGGCTGGATATTCTGGTTACTCCGGGCGTCACCATTATCTTTGGCGTACTGGTCGCTCAGTTTGTGGGTCCCGGCGTTGCGGGCTTTATGAACTGGTTCGGCAATCTTGTAAAGACAGCCACAGAAATGCAGCCTTTTATCATGGGCATCCTTGTCTCCGCTCTGATCGGTATTGCCCTTACGCTTCCCATCAGCAGCGCCGCTATCTGTATCGCCCTTTCTTTGGACGGTCTGGCCGGCGGCGCCGCTACCGCAGGCTGCTGTGCCCAGATGATCGGCTTTGCGGTTATGAGCTACCGTGAAAATAAAATCGGCGGCCTTATGGCTCAGGGGCTGGGGACCAGTATGCTGCAGATGGGGAACATTGTATTGAACCCACGCATCTGGATCCCGCCCACACTGGCTTCCATGATCACCGGCCCCATTGCCACCATGGTATTTAAGCTGGAAAATATCCCTGCCGGCTCCGGTATGGGAACCTGCGGGCTTGTGGGCCCCATCGGCATCTACACTGCCATGGGCGGCGGCGCCAATATGTGGCTTGGAATCCTTCTTGTCTGCTTTGTACTTCCTGCCATTCTTACCTTTATCTTCGGAGAAGCCCTTCGGAAAATGGGCTGGATCAAAGAAGGCGATTTAAAACTGGATCTGTAAATCAAAAAACTCCCGGCATACCAAACATCCATGGTCTGCCGGGAGTTTTTATCATTCCGTTATCGTTCAATATACTGAATGGCAATACATTTTGGCCCGCCCTGGGCCACAAATACAGGGCTCAGTTCCAAAATATGAATCTCCAGTCCTGTAAATGCTGTTTCAAACATGGTACGGATGCTTTCTGCTTCTTTTATTGCAGCGGCGTGAACAATATACAGGATATGACCTTCGCCAATCCCCTTCTGCTTCATATATTCCATCACTCCGTTTACCGCGGCAGACATGGTGCGCTTGACAAAAAATTTGTCAATCCGGGTTCCGTCTTTTGTAAGCTTCATCACAGGTTTTAATTTAAGCACAGAACCAAGGGCAGCAGCCACAGGAGTCAGCCTTCCGCCCCGTTTCAAAAAAGAAAAATCCTGCGGGATCAGAAAGGATTCCGTCTTTTCCGCAGCCTCTTTTAACCACGTAAGGATTTCAGAAGCACTTTTTCCCTCTTCCTTCATCCTCTGGGCCCGTTCCACTAGATACCGGTGGGGACCGCACAGAGTCCTGCTGTTAAACACCGTAATTCTCTCTTTGTTATCTGCCATCTCTCTGGCACTGCATGCACCGTGATGGGTACCCGACAGGCCGTCTGCAATGGAAATATGGATAATCTCATCCTGAGGATATCTGGCATATGCATCCAGCACCTCCCCGATAGGAGGCTGTGAGGATCTTGGCACCTGCCCTTCCTCAATCCGCCGGTAAAAATCCTCCATATCAATCTGCAGATCCCGGCCTTCCAGCTCTCCAATATGTATGCACAGGGGAATCGCTTCAAACCCTGCTGCCTTCGCCTCATCTTCTGTATACATCACAGAAGAATCCGTTATAATCTGTACCACGTTCAATTCCTCCGCCCTATAATCTGGTTTTAAAAACTACATATTATAGTTTGCAATATTTGTCCGTAAATGTCAATAGGCGGAGAATAAAATCATGAAGTTAGTGGTGCTCGCCGCACTCATGGACATGCTCATGGTTGTGGCAGACAGAGCCTGTGGAAATCAGTTCTCCCTTCAGGTAGGTCTCTACTGCGGTTCTTGCATCACCCTGAACGCCTACGATGATCTCAACGCCTCTCTCATTAAAAATATCCACAGCGCCTCCGCCCATTCCGCCGGAGATGATCACCTGAGCGCCGTTATCAGCCAGGAAATTTGGCAGAAAGCCGGGACGATGGCCCGGATTGGGGACGGAATTTTCGGCTGTGATCTTGCCGTCCTCTGTATCAAAAAAGATAAAATTCTCACAATGTCCAAAATGTCCGGCAACCTCGCTGCCCATAGCTGCTACTGCAATTTTCATAATCTTCTTACTCCTTTTCTTCTTTCTTTAACAATCGGTTTACAGTTTCATATATATTTTTCAACGCCTCTCTGGCAGGACAGTCTATATCTGCAATACTTTTTCCTGCATTCACTGCCAAAGCTGCGTTTTTATCATAAGGGATCATTCCTGCAAATGGAATATTCTCTTCCCCGCAGAATATCTTTATCTTTTCCGTGTGCTCAGGGCTTACATCCCATTTATTCACACAGACCGCCAAACTTGCCTGAAAGGTTCTGGCAGTTTTTACCAGCCGTTTTAAATCGCTGATTCCCGACTGGCTGGGCTCTGCCACGATCAGTACCAGATCCATCCCGTTTACAGATGCAATTACGGGACAGCCGATTCCGGGAGAGCCGTCAATCACAGCAAGCTCTGTCTCAGGGGCGTGTTTCAGCATAGCCATTTTCACATCCGTTACCAGCTTTCCGGAATTTCCCCGTCCCATTTTCAGGGTGGCTGTAGAAAAGACACTCTCATCCAGATACAGCTCTTTTCTGCCGGCCACGTCCTCCGTCAGCCTTACTGCCTTCTGAGGACATACATACGCACATACCCCACAGCCCTCGCAGGCATATTCATTTACCTCATACACTCCCTTCTGCCGTTTCAGAGCGTCAAACCGGCAGTGAGACTCACAGAGTCCGCAGCCAATGCACCTGTCCGGATCAATGACCGCCTTTTCACCTCCTAAAAAATCAGTGACCACAGGCGAAACCTCCGGCGTCATCACCAGATGGAGATTGGGCGCATCTACGTCGCAGTCTGCAATGGCCTTTGCCTGAGAAAAGCGGATAAATGCAGCCGCCGTGGTGGTCTTTCCGGTACCGCCCTTTCCGCTGAGGATCAAAAGACGCTTCATACGGCACCTCCTATCTGCTTTAACAGGTCCAAAAACAGCGCCTGAAGCTCTGGAATCTTTTCGCAAACAAGCTCTCCCTTTGCCGCCATAGCCCCGATCTTCGGATCATAAGGAATCCGTCCCAGAATCGGAAGGTCACGCTCCAGACAGAAGCGCTCCAAAGGTTCATAGGGAGTATCTTCCTTATTTATAAGCACGCCGCATTTTCTTCCCAAAAGGGTCACAAGCTCATAGACCATCTGGAAATTGTGAAAGCCAAAAGCCGTAGGCTCTGCCACCAGAACGCAGTAATCTGCATCCATCACGCTTTCCATTACACTGCAGGCGCTTCCCGGAGGACCGTCAATAATCGTCAGCCCCTCAGTCTGTTTTAGCGCCTCTCTGATGATGGGAATCCCGGAAGCCTCGCCCGGATTTAAGATTCCGGTCACGGTCTTGATCTCCCCGGCCCTCCCAATCTCCAGCTTTCCTATAGGCTTTTCCTTTTCTGTAACGGCATGTTCCGGACAGACCAGACTGCAGCCGCCGCAGCTGTGGCAGACCTCTGAAAATACCATTGGCTTTTTCCTGATGTACATCAGGGCGTGGAAGCGGCAGAATTCCACACATTTTTTACAGCCTGTACAGCGGTCAGGATCAAACTCCGGCAAAAGAGAACTTACGATTGTTTCTTTTATATCCTGTGGCTTCAGAAACAGGCGTCCGTTCGGCTCCTCTACATCGCAGTCAATGTACACCGCTCTTTTTGCCGCTGCTGCCAGATTCACTGCCGCCAGTGTTTTTCCTGCACCGCCTTTGCCGCTTAAACAGGCGATTTTCATTGTATTCCATGGTAGCCGCCGTGGAAATGGGTCAGCTCCTCAAGGGTTCCCGACTCCAAAGCAGCCAGATCATCCGCAGCGGCCTTATGTACGGATTGATAGATTTTTATATCAGCAGCCTTAAACACTTCCGCCGCATTCTCTCCGCAGCGCACGGTAATCAGGGCGTCTGCCCCGCTGTCTGCCAAAAACTGCGCTGCCTGGATCCCTGCACCTCCCTGGGCCGCAGCCGCAGGATTTTCCACGATTGTGTCCGTACCGTTTTCACGGAACAGAAAATAAGGCGCACGGGCCAGGACAATACATACATCCTGTTTATTTTCGTCCAATGGAACCGCGATTTTCATTCTGTTCTCCTCCTTTATTCCCTTTTGTGCGCAGTCCGGACGGTGCTTTTTGCAGCCTCCGCAGCCGCAGTACGCTTCCTCTCCGTCGCAAAGCTGGTAATCCCCGCCTTCAATGCGCAGAGGCAGACCGTCCACCAAAGCCTCTGCCAGCTTTTTTCTGGCAGAATTGTAGATCAGCTGAACCGTCGTTCTGGCCACCCTCATATAAGCGCTGCACTCCTCCTGTGAAAAGCCCTGTCTATCGATCAGGCGGATCGCTTCATACTCATCCACAGTCAGAACCACTGCCGGATTGCCGCACGCTCTGCCCGCAGGATAAAATTCCCTGATCCGCGGCATCTGACATACCTTCCGGCACTTTTTAGGCCTTGGCATTCTCTTCACCTCTTTCGGTTTATTTATGACATATGCCATTTATATTTGCAGTATAGCTCTGTTTGTGGCATATGTCAATAATAAAGTGCTTTAAAAAATAAAAACAGCTGGCATACAGCAAATAAAGAACATTTCTCTTTCTGCTGCATGCCAGCCTGTTTTAAGCTTTAATTTCCATATCTGTAAATATACGTTTCTTCCGGCCCTCCGGAACGGATCACCTCTCCCCGTTCCCACAGATACTGCAGATGGGCAAGAATTTCTGAGGTTGCCATCCACTGCATTACCAGCGGATAATCTTTAAAACATCCCTCCTTGTAGTACCATTTCACCTTTCCGGCTACTTCAAAGGCACACATGGGCTTTGTTGCCAGTACGCCTGTGATTTCATCCAGACGCTCCCTGTGATGTTCCAAAATCTCATCCACTCTTGTCTGTAAAGAAAGGACTTCACCCCGATGAGCGGGAAATACATGGCTTACGGGAAGATCCCGGATCTTTTCCAGATTTTTAATATAATTGGCCAGGGAATGATCCCCTTCCTCATAATAACCGATATTAGGGGTTATTTTATTCAACACATGATCGCCCGGAAAAAAGATTCCGCTTCCCTCGTCATAAAAACCGATCATTCCCGGCATATGGCCTTTCAGGTCAATCACCCGGAACCGGTATTTTCCATAGGAAAGCACATCCTGTTCCGCCACTGTACAGACCTTTTGGGAAGGAATCGGTACAGAAACATCGATCTGAGGGGGCATTTTCTTTAAAAGCCCCAGAGAAATCCCGCATTTTAAAAAGCTGTTTCTCATATACTCATCCCTGGATTTTGGATCCTGCCAGGTAATTTCCATACCGTCCCAGACACTGCAGACGATTCTGCCGAACCGTCTGTACAGATTCGGCAGATTGCCGCAGTGATCCCGGTGTGAATGGGTAAGAAGAATATCTGTGTTCCCGCAGCACAGTCCCAGTTCCTCTGCTGCATCCAAAAGAATCTGAGTACACTCCTCTGTCTCAAACCCTACATCTATGATGCAGCTTCTGTCCTGCCCTTTTATGATATAGCTGCTAAGTTCCTTTAAGGACGAGCCTTTCAGAGGCAGCTTCACTTCATAGATATCTTCTGCAACCTGCTTCACTTTACTTATTTTTTCTTTCATCGTTCCAGACAAAGAGAATTCCCTTATCCAGATAATCTTTAATCTGCTCGTCCGTATAGCCCAGATCTTTTAAGATTTCTGGTCCCTGCTCACCGATTAAAGGACCGCCCTTATATTCCGGAACACCCATTTCCTCAAATTTAACAGGAGGTCTTACCAGTGTTCTTGTGTTTCCGTTGGCATACTCCATCTTATACAGACAGTTGTTTGCCCATGCCTGCTCATCCTCCAGGATCTCGGTCCAGGACTGTGCAAGGCTGAATGCCACATCTGCTTCCTTTAAGATCGGCTGCCACTCAGCAGCTGTCTTCTTGCCCATAGCTTCCATACAGATATCATACATTTCCGTTCCAAGTCCCTTTGCCTGCAGGTTCTGGATCGGGAAGTATCTCTCATCATCGATCAGGTCTTCTCTGCCCAGAGCCTTCATGAACTGCTTATAGTACATATTGTAGTCAGGCATACAGGTCTGGATATATCTGTCATCTGCGGTTCTCCATGCGGAGTTAAATGGGTTTGCTCCCTCACGAATGTTGATTGGGTACTCTTTTGCAATTCCGTCATAGTTTGCAGCCTGGATCATCATACCAGCCATTGAAAATAACCAGAATCTGATCGTTGAAGACTGTTATATCCCCTTTGACTGGGAAAAGGATTTTTCAGAACGAGATTAAGCTGTAGGTGTATCTTGCATTTTTACATCGATTGATATATGATTATTTCAGTTTATTTTTACATAATCAGGGAGAATATATGGTCAGCCTTCATCTAAGCGATTCTACGATCAATTCTTTAAGCAATAATGAATTGAATATTTTAAAATATGTATACGAACATGGTGATGCCATCGTGGATATGAATATTCGGGAGTTTTCTGCCCAGGTATCCTACTCTTCCGCTACGATCTTACGTTTTTGCCGGAAACTGGGATATTCCGGATTTGCAGAATTTAAGTATCAGCTGCGCCATCAAACTATGATCCATGACATTCCGTCCTCTCCCGAAAAAAAGCCGGACTTTGATATTCAGAGGCTGATGGATTCCATGTGCTTTAATATTGACGGCACTGCCGGCCTGATCTCAGAAGAACAGCTTTCCAGAACCTTTCATTATCTTGACAGTGACTGCCCGATCTATGTATGGGCCCCCGGCGGACTTACGTCTATCCTCAGCAATTACTTTGAAAAACTGCTGCTTTCCATCGGTAGGCAAAATGTATATTTGCTGGAATCCTCCAAAATGTCCGCCCACATCCTGCAAAACCAGAAAAATAAGTGTCTTCTGATCCTGATCAGTACTACTGGAAACTTTGAACCAACCATTCGAATGGGAAAAATAGGCAGTATGAATCATATCCCTATTTTGACCATTTCTCCCTATACCAGCAATGCCCTTGCTGATCTGGGAACCATCAATTTCCGTTTTTTTACAAACCAACGTGAAAACCAGGGTGCGGAATTCACATCCCGCCTTCCGGTCTTTTATGTGATACACATGATTATCCGCAGCTATCTGGAATACAAACGTTTAGGAGATACCCATGATTCCATTATTTGAAAAAGCGTACCGTATGCAGCTTACGGAAACAGAAAAGAGCATACTGGATTATTTTGAAAAAAACCTTCCCCTCTCTGTCCACACTCATTTAAATGACCTGAGTTCTGCTCTTTATACCTCAAACGCTACCATCGTTCGTTTTTGTCAAAAACTGGGCTTAAATGGATATAATGAATTTAAATACCAGCTCCGTCATGAGTTAAAACAGATGAAGGAACCCGTTTTTTCTCCTAATGATCTGATTTCCCATTCCCTGGCTCTGTTTAGAGATAATATGGAAGCTGTCGATGCAGACAAATTAAAACGCATTGCCGACTATCTTACCGGCGACAATCCCGTATATATCTATGGTTCCAATTTAAGCTCTGTCCCGGCAAAATATCTTCAGGTCGTTTTAAATACATTGGATCACCCATCGATTCTTATCGAATGGCACCGCCTTCTGGCTGGACTGATCCATGAGATCACCTCGGATTCTGTTTTATTTATGATTTCCGCCCACGGAGATTCTCAGCGCTATCTTCCGATTTTTGAATGTGCCAAAAAAAGAGGAATTACCACTATTCTCCTTACCAGTGAAAAAAACAGTCCTCTGCTTTCTTTAAGCACCATCTGGATGTGCAGCAATGATCAGAATGAAGAATGTCATCATGTAGATATCAACTCCCGTCTCGGCATCATCACCCTGATCCAGCTGATTATTGAACTGGCAGCACAGGGTACAATAAAAGAGAACTCCTGATCCAAGTTTTCAAATCAGAAGTTCTCTTTTTATTGATCAATATTTTAATACTTCCCTCACATCGGATGCGATCCGCTCTACCTTCGGGCCGTAAATAACCTGAATATGCGTATCACTCGATCGTACAAATCCCATTGCCCCTGTCTTCTTGAGAATATCCTCATCAACAAGAGCCATATCCTTGATATCCACACGAAGTCTTGTCAGACAGTTATTTACCACACCGATGTTGCCAAAGCCGCCAAGTCCTTCAATAATCTTTACCGCTTTTGCTTTCTGCTGCTCATCCATGGAAACACCCTGCTTCCCATCTGTTTCCTCTTCATCTGCCACATCAATTGAAAGCTTCTTTTTTGTCAGATACCATTTAAACACCCGATAGTAGACAACAAAGAATACGGGTCCTACTACAAGTACCCAGTACCAGTTGGATCCGGGCTGGAACACACCCCAGATCAGGTAGTCGATCAATCCGCCTCCAGTATTTCCGATAATCACATGAAGCGCTGCCATCAGCATGAACGAAAGACCGCCCATAACAGCATGAAATACAAACAATGCAGGTGCAATAAACATAAATGAAAATTCCAGAGGCTCAGTAATACCGGAAACAACGCTGGCTGCCACGCCTGCGATCATCAGGGCTTTTACCTTTCCCTTCTTTTCTTCCGGAGAAGTACGGTAAATGGCGAGAGCCGCGCCGGAAAGTCCAAACATCATCATCGGCATTTTACCCTGTCCAAGGAATACCGTAAACGGAGCCAGTTCATTGATATCAACCTTATCAATAAACTGCAGGAAAATATTCAGACAGCCTTCTACGCCCTCATAAACACCCCCAAGAGATGTGGTTCTGAAAAGACCGTTCAGCACATGGTGAAGTCCTGTCGGAATCAGAAGGCGTTCCAAAAAACCATAGGTAAATACGCCTGCCAGACCGGTTGCGGAAATAAGGCCGCCCAGCCCGTCAATGGCTGCAGAAATCGGCTTCCATACCAGAGGAGCGATCAGACCGGCTGCTGCCATTGCCATAATTACGGCAATCGCTACGAATCGTTTTCCTCCATAAAAGGAAATTGCTACGGGAAACTGTACTTTATGATATTTGTTATGAATCTTTGCAGTAACCAAACCGGAAATAATACCTGCTACCGCTCCCATGTCCAGTGTTTCCACACCAAGAATCGCGGAAATCTTCAATGCGCCAAAATCCATGAACCCGGATCCTATCATACAGGACGATGCCACCAAAAAGGTATAGTAGCCAATAAAGCCTGCAAATGCCGCTATTTCCTTTTCTTCCTTTGCAAGACCAAAGGCAATGGAAATAGAAAACAGCACCGGGATCAAGGTAAAAACAACGCCTGCTACCTTATTCAAAGTTAAAATTACAAACTGAAGAACCGGAAGCTGTAAAAATGGCAGCGCCTCTACAACCTGTGCTTTCATCAGTGCAGAACTCAGTCCCAGGACGATGCCGCAGGCAGCTAAAGCTGCAATCGGCATCAGTAAGCTCCGTCCAAGGGCTGAAAAAAAGTCCATAACTTCATTCTTATTCATTGTAAACCCCCGATTTTACATATATTCTCTGATTATGTATGATTACCGCAATTCCGGCCACATCCCCTTATTCGCTTCAATCAGCGCATCCAGAACTTTTCTTGCTTTCTTTGCATCATTGATCAGACGGTTCAGAGTAAATGCCTCCAGTGCCTTCTGATAAGAATTTTCAAAATATGCATCTACGATCAGCTTTTCGCAGGAAACCTGATTAACCAGAAGTCCTAAATTAAACTGCGGAATATTACCCACGCGCATAGGTCTCGGTCCGTTAATACCAAGCTCACAGACCACCTCAACCATTGCATCATCCTGCATATTTGCAATCGCGCCGTTATTTTCCACGATCAGGATATGGCGGTCATTTTTATTGTACGCAATCGCCTCTGCCACCTTTATCATCATCTCTGCATGAGCATCTGATATTGCATGGAATTTATCTCCCAATTTTCCTTCTTTAATTACCTCTGCACATTCGGTAAACACCCTTTTTTCTCTTCCTGCCATAACCTCATCTGCACGGGTAAAGTTGGGATCCAGATGGCTTACTTTATAATCGGGATACAGGTAATACTGATCGTATGTATTTGGAAGAAACTCCGGGAAATCTGCCATGATCGTCTGAACCATTCCATAGGTATCCAGCCAGGACTGATCTCTCTGCTCCGCATCCTGGGGCAAAAATCCTTTCTCCTTCACCATTTCACGAACCTTTGGCAAAAGATCTTCGCCTGTATGTGCATCATATACATGAGTAAACCAGCCATAATGATTCAGGCCAAAATATACCGGATCCAGATCTTCCCATTTACATCCTAACAGGCGGCTTACGGAACGGACTACATTTTCCGGCTGGTCACAGATATTTAAAATTCTCTTGTCATCGGGGAATTCTCTGCGAAGAGCCTCTGCAACGATTGCTGCCGGATTGGAGTAATTTAAAATCCATGCATTGGGCGCATAGGTACGGATATCGTGAACTGCTTTAATCATATCTACACAGGAACGAAGTCCATATGCCATTCCGCCGGCTCCGCAGGTTTCCTGACCAATGAGTCCCATACTGAGAGGAATATGCTCATCCTTGGCGCGCATCTTTAAGCCGCCAGCGCGCATCTGCATAAAGATAAAATCCATTCCTTCATATGCTTCCTTCACATCTGTGGTATAGGAAAATTCCAGTTCCGGAAAACGTTCTTTAAATAAAATTTCGCCATATTTACCAATCGGCTCCTGACGCTCCGCATCTATATCAAACAATACCAGTTTTTTCAGTGGAAATTCTTCTCTCAGGCGTACAAAGGACTTTAAAAATCCCAATGTATATGTACTTCCGCCGCCTACAATACATACATTAAATGTTTTCATAATCGCTTCTCCTTTTTTTCGATTTGTGAGATTTTTTTGATGAATCCATCATACTTTATTCATAATGATATGTAAATAGTTTCTAATTATTGTGAATATCGTATTATGTTTTATTATTTGTTACCTATATAGTAATATTTTTCAATCTTTTATATAAAAATACGCCCCGACAGACATTTCCTCTTCTATCAGAGCGTATTTTGTTACCTTCTTTTATTTTTTTTCCTGCTTCTCTGCCTTCCTGCACAATTCTTTCCATTTATCTGTTCGGAAATACAGAAGCATGGCCAGAAGACCCGCTACAAAGCTTATGGGGATTCCTGCCATTACGTTTCTTCCATATCCCAGCCATCCGATCAGACAGGCTGCGGGAATCCGGACTGCCCACAGCATCAGCAGATTCACAATGGTAGGATAACGGATCTCTCCAATTCCATTCACAAAGCAGATAATCCCATTAAATACCGCATAGCACCAGGTAAATGGCAGAACCACGCGAATATAGTGAACTGCCATCTCAAGAACCTGTTCATCCCTTGTAAAAAAACGGAGCACCGGACGGCAGCCGGCTGTAAGCAAAAGACCGGCAGCCAGGGTAATAGCTCCTGAAAATACCGGAATTATTAAAGCTCCTCTGCGAAGCCTTCTGTAATCCTCTGCCCCAAGATTCTGACCTGCAAAAATGGTTGCCGCAGAGGAAAAGGAAGTTATCGCAATATTAGCAATAGCATTCACCTTTCCCGCAACAGAACAACCTGCCACAAAAGCAGAACCCTGGGTATTAAACAACGTCTGCATCACCAGATGGCCGACCGAATATAAAGCTGAGTTTAATCCGAGAGGAAGCCCTACGCTCAGAATCTGTCTGACCATTGCCCTGTCATAGCTATGGGGCAGAAACGTCATAGCCAGCTCTTTGTAATGCTTCCTGATATACAGTATACTGAACAGCCAGGACATTATCATTGCGATGGCTGTCGCCAGAGCTGCCCCTGCCACTCCCATTCCGAATACAGCCACAAAAACCAGATCCAGCACAATATTTACCAGGCAGGTAATCATCAAAAGAAGCAGGGTTGCACTGCTGTTCCCAAGCCCTCTTAATATCCCGGCGTTTAAATTGTATCCCATATTTCCCAGACAGCCCAACGTAGTGATCCTGAGATACTCAACCGCTCCCTCCATAGCGTCTGCCGGCACCTTCATCAGCTTTAAAAGCCAGGGACCTGCCAGCACCCCCACCACAGAAAGAGGAACCGCACAGAGATACAAAAACCATACTGCCGTGGAGGTAAGCCTCCCCATCCGCTTTCCGTCATTTCTTCCCATGGCCTGGGAAACCAGAATCGAAATCCCCGATCCGATTCCCAGAAAGATGCAAAGCAGAATTTCCAACGGCTGAGAACTTGTAGCCACCGCCGCCAAAGCTGCTGCATCACAGTAATTCCCAATAACCAGCGTATCTACTGTACTGTAAAGCTGCTGCAAGATATTTCCCACACAAATAGGAATGGCAAAAATAAGAGCCTTTTTTATAATAGAGCCGCTGGTCATATCCACCAGCGATGGGGAACGCACCATAAATACTTCCTCCGTTTTATAACTGATGTAGTCTATTCTAATACAAACTATTCTCGTATGCAAGAAATATCCGGCACTGTTATATTACAACTTCAATCTTATTTTTCATCGCCTCTTCTCCACACAGGAATACAGCAGCACACCTCCTATAGTAATTGTACCTCCGAAAATCTGAAGAGTATCCTGTACTTCTCCAAAATCTCCGCAGCTGTCTTCCTTTTTTCCAAAAACAACAGGCGTCATAAAAACCACTGTCCACAATCTGGAAAACGGGCAGGGGTTCTGACCGCTTGAAATACAAACCTGGATGCGGTATCATAAAAATACATGCAGCCAGCTTGGCAATAAACATTCAGCAAGGAACGAAACTATGATATCTTATAAAATTTTGCACACCAAGGACATGAACCAAAACTTATTTGATCACTTCATCCGCCATCAAACCGTTGTAAAATGTTGGCGTAGAGAGCATGGAAGCTGGATCATCCGGGATGATCCCTTTACGGATGACTGGTCAGAAGATGACTATCGGCAGCTGATCTCCCATTTAAAATCCCTGCTCTGCTCCAATGGCTTTGTCTGCGGTGCTTTTTATCAGAATACTTTAAAAAGATTTGTATCGGAGGATATGCGGAGAATGGGAATTGGAAGGACGCTCTTGGATGTGTGGATGCAAGGATATACAGCCGGAAGCATGTCGAAGAGGAGCCATATGACTGTCAGATGGAGTATGTATTATAACTGTCAAATTTTTCACAACATTTGCTTACAGTTAAGGCACGCCCGTGACACACAAACACAAAAGAGCCGCAAAAGACGGCTCTTATCCTAAAGTTCCAGTATCCATTACGCATTTAATCAAAAAACAGCTTTAAATCATCTTCTTCGGTACTTATTATGATATAATCAAACATGAAAATCTGTTGTTATTACAACAAAAGGAGAAAAAATGAACTTATCCAATACACAGCTGTTCCGTGGACTGGAGGAACACGAAATCACATCTCTTTTAAGCTGTCTGAATACTGTGACACGCAGTTATAAAAAGGGAGAAATCATTCTCTCCGAGGGAATGATCACGGAAAATATCGGTGTTGTACTCTCCGGTATGGTCCTTATCTCCTACGGTGATATCTGGGGAAATACAAGTATTCTGGGCAATGCAGCACCCGGCTGCGTATTTGCCGAAGTATATGCCTGTATTCCGGGACAACCTCTGCTGATCACTGTATCTGCCGCCGAGCCCGCAACCGTGCTGTTTATGAATGTGGGGCGGGTCTTGACCTCCTGCTCCAATACCTGCCCCTTTCATGCAAGGCTGGCCAGAAACCTGCTGACTGTATGCGCTGACAAAAGCCTTCAGCTTTCCCGAAGAATGAAGCACACTACCTCAAAATCCATCCGCGGGCGTCTGATGTCCTATTTTTCAGAATGTGCCAAACAGTTTGAAAGCAGTTCCTTCATAATTCCCTATAACCGCCAGCAGCTGGCAGACTATCTGGGTGTGGACCGCAGTACCATGTGCAATGAGCTTTCTAAAATGCAGAGAGATGGGATCATTGAATATGAGAAGAATCGATTTTTGCTGAAAATGTGAATGTTAGAAGCGGCAAAGCTGTGACGGGGATTTTCTTTTGATTTGAGAAGGAGTCTTTTTAGCTGCCTGAGACGGTGTTTTTCTACCGGCCTGAGACGGCGTTTTCTTTCCTGCCTGAGACGGAGTTGCTGTCATCCCTTCCGGGATACGATACAGTCCCTTCTTTGCCGGCATCCATACTCCTGCTGCCGTATTCACTTTATAAATCCTGCAGTTTTCCAAAATCGCCCTGTTTGAAGGATTACAGGAGGTATTCAAGTTATCAAATAATCTGAACTGCGTTGCATATCCGGGCATAGCTCCGGTCCACCAGTTTATGTGCTGTCTGTAAGTTTCTCCCGACAAATGAATTTCACATCCGGCTTCATCGGGATAGAAATCAACATTAAACCGAAACGGACTGCTGTCCACCCTGTAATCTGCTGAAACCAACAGCATCGTACCCGGCCGGATGGATACGCTCCTGCTTTCCACTTTAATCTGATTGCTCTGGCTCCACCAGTCCGATGCAGCCATTGCTCCAATATTGTACATAAGAGAAATGTTATATCTGTTCCGGGTATATCCGCAGCCGCTGCATCCCTGCCAGCACTGAGAACCATTTTCCTGCCACAAAAGGCTGTGGTCTGCCTTTTCTCTCTCAGCCCGACATCTGCTGCAAAAACGGACATGATACGTCTCATTATAATCCAGACCATTTTTCCATGCATGACCCAGAGCTGACACATCCGGCGCATCATACTCATATCCACATCGGCAGGAATATCTGTGGATTCCATTCGTGATGCAGTCGGGCTCCTTAATCAGCAAAGAGGAAAAGCTATGATTTCCGTATTCTGTAATTTTCCCGCATACTCTGCAGTAAAACCAGTGTGTCTGACCATCATATTTCATATCGGTTCCCTGGGAATGATCACACTCCCATCTGGCATACAGTAAAATATCACCTGATTCATCCGGCCCGATCTGTACAGCCGGCTCTCCACTGAAATCAGGGGATCGAAACCATCCTGAAAAGCTATATCCTCCATATACCAGTTCTGACTTTTCAGGCAGAATCACAGTCTCTCCTCTTTCGTATTTCACCGGAGGACTATATCCCTTTTTCCATGCTCCTCCATTAAGACTGTATTCAATCGAAGATCCCGTGCCCCTGATTGAAAAATCATTTCTTATTTTTTCTGAGCTTCCGCCATACTGTCCATATGCCGGAAATACCATAAGCACTGCTAAAAGAGCTGTAATTGCCCCAAATCTGAGCTTTTTTAAAAATGTATATCGCCTATCTGCTCTCATCCATTTTCTCCATCCCCATTTTGCCATCCCAGACTCCATTTTTATCTACCAGACAGCCATCCGGCGTCCTTTCGTCCATATACATACTGCCGTATGATTTATATCCCAGCTTTTCATAGATCCATTTTCCCAGTCCCGTTTTCCAAAACCAGGTCTGTCCGGGAATGTCCTCTTCTGCGGCAAAATAATAACTTTTTCCGTCTATTTCCTGCCAGCCTGACAGCATGATTCCTGTCCTGCGGTCAAGAAAATACCACTTGCCGTCCTGCCCGTCCTTGTGCCATCCCTTGATCAGCATTCCCAAATTCCCATCACTTACTTCACTGGTATAGTACCACAGAGCATCTGACGCCTGATACCAGCCAACCGTCATGATCCCGTCTTTTCCAAAATGAAACCAGCTGCACGTATTCTTTACCGGAGCATAGGGATTGGGCGTATAAACCCAGGCATCTCTTATATAATTTCCCCTGCCGTCACCGTATTTCCACTGCCTCTTTCTCTCATCCGCCAGTTCCCATTTTCCCATAGAGCACTCTGCCTTTTCCTGAGGAGACGGGTATGGATAAAACTTTGAGCCTCCTTTAAAACCACCGTGTCCTTTGGATATGGATGCAGAATGGATAATCTCCGCCCCTTTCCATGGATTTTTTCCGGAAAAATCCGGGCGAAATGCACTGTACTGTACAGCCTGTGCATCAACATCCACTTCTACCTGCGTTCCTTTTAAGACTAAGTGGGCATCCGGGATCAGAATCCCATCTGTCACAGGGATATCCGTCCTGGCTTCTGCTTTTTTTGTATAATAGTAATATTCCCCGTGTTTTTCCCAGCCTTTAAGGATCATGAGGTTTTTATCTGAAAAAGGGGCATTCAGGCCTTTTCTGGAAAACCGAAACTTTACCCGTACCCAGGATGGACCCAGCTTATTTTTAAGCGTCAGCCTGTATCCTGCTGTTGATCCGGGAAAATATTCCTCTGCCCCATCTGTTTCTGCATCCAGCTCAATGGCTACCTGTGAAGTTTCGGAGGCGTATACAGGAAAAGCCCCTGTAAGGCACATGATCGCCAAAACTGTACACAACCTTCTCTTTCTCATCCTATTCCTACTTTAGCCCCAGTGTTGCTGCAGCCGCATCCAATGTAGGCTGTCCTGTGGTCTGGATCAGGCTTCCCGATACATTGACAGAATCTGATACGGCCTCTAATTTCGTAAAATCCTGCACCGTAAAGCTGGTAAAAAGCTTAGGTGTTTCCGCTCCTGGGGCCAGGGGATCTTTCAGTCCGTAAATATACACGCTGTCCGTCCCCGGCTCTCCGGAAATATCTTCCCTGACTTTCTCCCATTTTGCACCATCAATCCCATTCAAAACCACCGCATCATACACCTGATCTGAAAGATCTCCCTTCTTCTGTGCAGTAACTGCCGGAATCTCCACCTGTAAAAATGCCCATGATTGATATTCCACATTTGATTTTAAAGACGGATCCTTTGTTAACTCCTGCCCCGGCTCCAGATCCACGGCGTTTGCCGGATTCCAACCCGGCTCCAAAATAGTACCTGCCGTATCCTTCTGATCCGACTGGCCTGCCACAATATTAAACACATTGGACTTTGTTTCTGCCGTGCCAGAAAAATACGCATATGCACCGCTGACTGCTCCAAGCGTCATTGCTCCTGCCAAAACTGCTGCTTTCGTTTTTTTGCTGAATCCCATAAAAATCTCCTTCCGCCCAACCGGGCTATTATATTTTATAACAACGATGACCGCATCCTGAAACGCCGGAGGAAGCCACCTGTGTTATCATCCTATTTCGGACAATCTGAATACCTCTCTCAGGATCGGAGCCGCTGCATTCAGCCGGAAGACTACGGTTCCCTTTACATTCTTTTTCAAAATACAAACTGTGTCCGGCTCCGGATTCGCATCTCCCTGAAACCAATATCCATCCTCCGTAATATCAATCACACGATGGATCACTGCGTTTCCATTTGAAAAATAAACGCCAATCTCCCCTTTTTCAGGCGCTCTTCGAGAATCCGCTGCCACAATTGCCCCTGTCTGCAGCTCTGGTTCCATGGAACCCGTACGGATCAGATAGCGGTCAAAACGCTGATTTCCATACAAAATGGCAGCCAAAAGAATCAGAAATACCAGATTTCCTTTCACAAAGGCTATTACTTTTTTCAATTTTAGACTCCTTCCTGGAAATAGAATACTTTTACGAATGGAAAATTTTGAATTGAATAAAATAGTGGAAATTTTGAAAATAAAGAAAAAATTTTGATTTCAAAGAAATTCATAAGAAAAAGACAGACCTGTCTGAAATGTGGTTCCTGCTTTTTTACTATTTATACTTCATAATCCGGATGATGTCAAGGGGGAAAATCACAAAAATACTTGACCTGTATACAAAATCGAATAGAATAAATCATATACCCTGACTTCCGTCGTTTCTCTCAAAACATAGTACTCAGGAGTCCAGGAGGATACAGTTCTGAAAAAGATTGTTGATTTCTTTTTCAGTGAGAAACAAAGCATCAAGATTTGTTAGGCTGGTAGCTTTTTTGACTTTTTCGTTTACTGTCTGGTTTCGAGAAATATTAATATAAGAGCCATCTCCTTTATTGACAATCCGGAAGTCCCGTATGAAATCAATCAGATCATAAGAATTAATCTGATTTTTAAAAACTTTAATCTCAAGCACTCTTAAAAGAAACAAGCTAAGGTAGCAGATTAAAAAATGCCCATAGATTGTTTCTTTTTTGTGCACGTAAACCGGGCGTGCATCCAGATAAGACTTTGTGATCCGGAAGGATTCTTCGATCTTCCATAAGCTGTGGTAGGTCTGATAGATTTGGAGCGGTTCCATATCCAACTCTGAGGTGACCATAAGGTTGTATCCTGCATACTTCAGATCCTCATTAACCTTCTCTTTATCAATTCCTATCACAGGAGTTATCTTTTTCCCGTTCTTATCTTTGTTGGTAATCTTTACATATTTTGCAGAATCTCCCAGATCCTCTCTTGTCATTGCTTTGTAAGCAGCATAGTTGGCAGCTTTGTCCGCCATTTTCTGGATCTCCGCCTTTTGTTTTTTAGCCAGTGCCGGATTATAAGATACGATCCTTTTTTCTTTTACTGAAAAAGTTTTTACCACATCCCTGCCCGTTTCAGGATCGATTTCCTTGAATTGATAGGAAAAGCTATCTACGCAGGATTTGAGGCGGTATAAGAGATTCCCGGCTTTATCCCTGTAGTCTTTCCATATATTTTGCTCATTTTCCAATAAGAGCCATTTCTTTTTCACTTAAATTTCTGCCGTGTATGGATTTGGAAAAAATATATCCATCATTGGCTTCTTTCACGGCAGCATAAATATTTCTGGCACAGTTGAGGCCTTTATCAGCGACCTGCACTGTTTTCCCGGAAACTTTATAGCGGCTTTTCATTTCTTCGATGACTTTTCGGATATACGGCTTTTCAGATTCATTACCAGGGTACATCTGCATAGCAACCGGCACCAGATCTGCATCCAGGAGAAGTGCCTGCCCGATAATAGGGTCATGTCGGTTTTCTTTGGAAGGCCCTTTCTGTTTATCTTCATAGGGAAGGTCAATCTCAAAATAGTAATTCGTACTGTCGAAAAAAACATTGCTGAAATCTCTCTGATAATGCTGCTCATAGCAATGGTTAAAAAGTTCAATATATTTTTTATAAGATCCACCAATAAAGGATAATCCATCGTAAACTTGATCTTCCGAGATTGGAGAGCTGTTGTAAAGATGAGGGAAAACGGAAGAAACCGTTTTGGATTTTGAGCATGGATAGATGATCCTGGAAAAAATAAGCTGTGCAATCATATCATATATGCGGAACTGAAAGCGCATTTGAGCAGCCAGGATGTCTATCACTTCCTTGACGTTGAGTTCTTCTAAAAGTGTATGCAGAAGAAACTGCCCAAGGTTATATTCCACAGGAGCAGCAAAGGCCCGTGGACGGGTATCCTCTGCGAATGCGGCGGCACGTTCTTTGTTTTTTTCTGCAACAAAGTGTGTGTAGTAAGAGACAGGATCGGGGATCTCATCAGAGATGAGCTCGTGCACATAGCCAAAAGCTATGACACTTTTTGAACGCGGCTGTTTCTTTTCTTTATCCCAGTGAGATTCATACATCTGCAAATAGGTACCTTTTTTCTTCTTCTCTTTTCTTAAATAGTATGCCATAACCGACCTCCGAACAAAGTGTTATAGAGTACTATTATTATAATATATCAAAAAAATTTTTTTCAATAAAAAAAGCCCCTAAAGGGCATTGAAAATTTGCTGTAAATAAAGGAAAAATCGAGATGCAGGAAAAGAAATGAAAAAATGACAAGAAGAAAACGACGGAAATTTCCTAGTACTACGACGGAAAACGGGAGAAATTTGCCAGAAACGAGATTTCTTTCTGGATTGACTTTTTCATGAGTACAGCATATACTATAGACAGTATAAAAAAACTGTTTTACGGTTTTATATGGGCGGCGTTGCGACGGCGTCCTAATTTTTTGGCTCTTTGTCAAGAGTTGGGGTGGTATTCTTTGGAATACCGTCCACTCTTAGGTTTTGGGACATTTTTATGTTTGATTGAAATGATCACATTTTTCTTTTAAAAATAGCGCCTCTCCTGGTTTTCAGGAGGGGCACTGTTCATTTTTAGACTTCTGCATTATTTGGTTGTAAAACGATTCGGTTTTGATGGGTGTGTGGCTGCAAAAACAAAACATGGAAAAAATTGTCCTGTTTCATAAAAAAGCTTCAAGAAAAAATCAGACTGAATGCCGTAGAACTTGTCGTCATCAGCCACCCCAGCGCTTACAGGGAACAACCTACGAAATGTAGACTTCCTGAATAAATTTCGAAAATGGGTACTGGCCATGTAAACAAAGTCTCATTTCTGGTATCATGTACGATGTCCTGTACCAAATATCAGAAACAGAACAAAGAAAAATACAAGTAATCCAAGCCAGTTTCTTCTCAAAAGCAGATGTATCATCATGGAAATCAGCAAAATGCCCATTACAATTATAATTCCATTCATCTCTTACCGTCTCCCTGCAGCATATTCTCCCATACAAATATCCAATACTTCTCTGGGCGGCTGGATCAGGGCGTCCTCATACTGGCACTTCCACTGAATCTCCCGGCACATCTGGCCATCCGCCACGCCGTCTATGGTTTCCCCATCCTGAATGGGGTTATCATGCTCCAATATGTACGATGCCACATTGTAGGCGTGGTTTACCACCCAATTGGGGTTCATGTCGTGGAAGTGGTACTGGAGGTCAGGCAGGAACAGGGTGCTCATGCCCACCGTGTCGATGAGCATATCTTCCGTGCCCTCAATATTGAAGAATCGGATATTGACACCAAAGCGGATGAACCGATCCGAGCCCTCAATCTGATGGGAGCGCACATCCTCTGCCAGAAACAGCTTGCCGCAGTTCTGAAAATAGAATGCCTCACAGGTGGGGTACAGCTCCGCCAGAGCCTCCAAAAAGTCGGCATCCAGATTGGTACGCTCCAGCGCCGGAAGCGCCGCTGCCAGCATATCGGTGGCTACCACCTGATATTTACACTCCCGGAAGATCCGCTCCCGGTTCTCCTGGCAGTCCCACATCTGGCTCATCAGGAAGGCATCAAAGCCTTTGCCCTTGAACTCGTCGCATTTCATCACCATCAGCTGCACCGGGCATTTTCCGTCCTTGAACTCTGCAATATGCTCCTGTGCGGCAAAGCCGGCCATTTTCTTATCATAACAGAAGCACTCTGTCGATCCGATGTGCTTCTCCATTACGGCAGTCATTTTTTCTTTATCCGGCATTTCTACCTGCTCTTTGAACAGCATCTGAATGAGATAGGGACCACCGGGCCGGGGATCTTTTTTGTCGTCCAGGTTTTTCTTGAAAGCTTTATTGCTCATTTGGTTTCCTCCTTCTTTTCTGGGAACAACTTCCACCGAAACTCCAGCTCTTTCTGGACAAACTCTTTCGGCAGGCCGCGGGGGTTGGCGATGAGATACCATACCCGAAAGGTGCGCTTCTTCGAATCTGTTTCCTGCCGGTAGAGCTGATAGCCCGCCTCATCCTCCTGCGTCCACTGTCCTGTCTGCCGCTTGGCCTGCACAAAGGGTTCCACCACCTGGTCCAGCTCCTCTCTGGTGCGGCTTGAGGCCCAGGCTTGATCCACATCGTTGGCGTGGGAGAGGTGGAACAACATCGAACCTATCCAGTTCTTTGCCTTGCGTTCAGGCGTTCCGCGCAATTCCGCCTGATGGCGGTACTCCGCCAGCTGCTCCGGTGTTCCGTACCGTTCCACCATCTGCTCATCCACATGAATGCGCCAGCTGTAATCCTCTGGCTGGGTAAAGGGGGCGCAGACCGACTGGAGCGCCCCTACTGGGTCTGCTTCAAAGCAGTCAATAAAATTGAGGTAGTGGGCTTTAATCAGGGGCAGGAAGGTGTTCAGCAGCCTGGTGTCCAGCCACAGGTCCTCTGTCAGCATCCGAAAGAATGAACCGCCTGTTGTCGGTTCTATTTTGAAAGAGTAAAGGTAATCATCTCCCTGCTTTATGATACAGGTAAAGCCCACCTCCACATTTCCATGGCCGATTTCGTAGTCTATGTAGTTGTAGCGGCTCCGGTCAAAGCAGATCTGATAGGTCAGCCCGTTTTTCATTTTCTTTTTGAAGTCGCCTTTTTTCAGCTGCTTCCAGCCCTTTTCCTCCAGATCCAGGCCGTTCCATAGGTAGTCCAGAAGCTCCTGAAATATATCTGCCGGGCGTTTTTGCTCCATAGCTATTCATCCCCTAAATCATTTTCTACACCATCTCATACAGCAGGGCTGTATTGCCCCGCACCAGTTCCAGATGGGAGCGCAGCGTTTCAAGTCCGCTTTGCACCACCTTGGCGGGCAGATCCCAGCCTGGGGCAATTTCAGCAGCCAGCTCCAAGAGGTCCTGCTCCCGCAGAGCTGCCAGCAGTTTAGACGCCAGCTCGCCCTCCAGCAGAGTGCAGTCCAGGGTGTCCTCCGTCTGGGGAGCAGGAAAACGGACATCCAGATCCAGCTCGCCCTCACCCCAGTCCCAGATGGCCATATAGACCACGCCGGAGCAATCGCTGTTGGACAGTTTCTGCCGCTGACCGTCTTTGAGAAGATAAAAGGATGCAATCTGTGACATGGTGATTCCTCCTGAAAGTTAATCTTACGCGTCTCCTCTTTGCTCCAGCAAAGCAAAAACTTCATTCATATCCATTTCGAACATGACACTGTTTGCCTGCACCGGTGCAAAGTAGTAGGAAACTTTTTCTGTGCCAAATTCCTGCTCTATCTGCTCCCATTCTGAAGTGGGATAAATACAGAAAGCAAGGGTATCGCTACCGAGCGAGCCCATATACCAGCGGAGCTGATACTGCGGCGACAGATACTCCTGAATACTTCTCAGCGTAGTGTCACGGTCGGTACAATCATCTGCGTAGGGGATCGGTGCGCTGACACCATTCTTTTTCATAAAAATATCAACACCGCGTTCTTTTTCTGTTTCCACACATTCAAACTGAATTTTATCTTCATCAGGCAGTTTTTTATTGAAGTATTCGATGATAGATTCATCAAAATCTCTCCAGTCCACCCAGATCAGAGCATCGCTTTCCCAAAATTCGTCCTGATGTTCCTCATGTTCCGATAAAAACTTTCTGATTTCTTCCATACCGATTTCCTCCGTTTTGTTTCCTTACTGTAATTTATTATGTCTTTTTGAGATACTCCCGGAAGCATTCGATGAACTCCCGATTCCGCTTAGGGACATCGACCCCCTTCCGATGTGGGAAGAACCCTTCCTGTTCCACATCGTCCAGCAACTTGGGCAGATTCGAAAACCGGGCAAAGAACGGTAGTGCATAGTCTTGGATCTGCCCGGAAATCTCCTGGATAGAGCGTTCCCGCTCCAGCAGAGTAGATACCTCATAGCGGGGGAAGTCATCATACCGGCGGGTCAGCCGGGCGATGGAGGTGCCCACGATACCATCATAGGTTTTCTCCGCCCCTTCCTGCTCACTGCGCCACTTGGCAATTACCGGGGAACTCACATCGAAGAAGGCAGTAAAAGTGGTGGAGCCAAAGCGGATGGAGGGGGAAAAGTAAAAGGAGAACACAAAGATGCCGTCTTTTTTGTAGATGTCATTTTTGCTCTTGCGGTATTTGTAGCCCAGCGGGATCAAAGGCTCTGCGATCTGCTCACAGGTATAGACGAAGATCTCGCGGTGCTTGGTTCCCTTGGGAAAATCCTTCTTCTCCATGTTGCCACCTCAATCAAAATCCATCCAGACCAGGTGCTTTCCGCATTGGAGGCACTGGAACAGATAGCATTGCAGGTGCCCGCCATTGACGGATTCCCGGATCATATTTTTCTGCTCCTCGTCCCACATGGGATCGTCCAGCACCTCCTCCAGCACACCCAGTGCCCGCAGTTCTCTGGCACCCACATAGCCCAAAAAGGCACAGTAGTCGCCGCAGTGAGCTCGCCAATATTCCTGCTGCCAGCCGGAGTAGCCGGGGGTGCGGTGGATCAGCTCGTCCAGTTTTTCCAGATCGTCTACACCATCATCCAGAGAGAAATCATCTTGAAAACTACCATCATATTTCCGGGCCGCTTCGCCGTTGGCGATGCATTCTAGGCACAGATACTCAATATCTTCCACGGAAAAAAACGGATTGGTATAAAAAATATGAGTCTCCTTGCCACAGCAATCACAGACAACACCTGTTGTGGACTCCTCAAAAGCGCCAGTTTCCAAAGGGTTCGGGTGATACCGGAAGGTGGGCAGGCCCAGTTTGGCCTGGCACTCCTTCTCTTTCTGCTTTTCCTCCAGCATTTTTGGCTTAGGAATGGCGTAGTGGTTGCCCCAGTTTTCCGCATAGTCTTTCAAGACTCCCAATCGCTTGAGCATTTTTTTATTCGAGCGATTTCCAATTTGGCGGAGCAATTCATAAGCATCCTTCTTAAAGTCCAGCAGATCATATACATCCACCAGCACCGCCTTTGCCTGCTTGTCTTCCGATTGCTCCAGTTTCTCCTTGAAAGCATAGAGAGCGCGGACACTGTCTGGATTTCCTTCTGTCTCCCGAAATTGCTTTTGTAGTTCAATATATTGCTTCAGGTATTCGTTCATGTTCACAATCTCCCATCAATCCCACCAGAAATACCAGGCAGTAGACTGCCACAGGACATCCGCCAGATTGCCCACAGTGGGGGCATCCTGCTCCTGGTTCACGATGTCCGGGCAGAAACCATATTGTTCTGTAGCAACTTCCATTGCCTTCTCCTTGGGAACAGGGGTCGGGAGTAGGAATTCCAACTCATCGTGGCTCATGGCAGCAGGGATGGCGCCATACTGCTCAAACCAGTATTTTGCCACTGCCATCAGCTCCGGCGTATCCGGACACTCATTCCAGTTTCCAAAGGGTAGATAGGCGAAGAGCTCCCAAGGGTTCTTTACCGGAATTTTAGCCAGAATAAGGGGATAAGTCATGTGACAATCTGAATCCCAGTAGCTGGAAAAGCGGCAGTTTTCATAACCATCCTTCATCTCGCCCAGAACTTTCTCCTCCCAATTCATGTCATCGTCCTCAGCTTCTTCCTTACGCTGACCAGTCAATTCTTCCAGAACGGCCTTCCCATCCTTTACAGGCGCTTCTATCATCTTCTTTCGATACTCCTCTACCGTTTTGAGGTCAAATTCATAGCAGTCCACATCATGATCCGGGTCAGCGTTCATTACCAGACACTCCAACAATGTTTCATCATCCGCTCGAATAAGGATAGGAACAAAGCCATCATGGAAACTGTCCCGCTTAGCGTAGCTATACGCAGCCATAATAGGGTCATCATCTGCCATAGCGGGAAAATAAGTACATTCGCAGTCCAAATATTCCATAATAGCCTGGGCCACCTCGGAAGGCTCCAGGGTATCCTCATCAAAGTTCTGTCCTTTCCAGTTTTCAAATCGCTCTCCAATTACCTCTGCCATAGCCTGATAATAATCCTCGTCAAAAGGAATGAACAGATAGGCTTCGTCTTGAATCTCCTCAGAGTAATTGCGTTCCTGCCCGATGACGCTGATTGCGTAGTTGTCAATGTCACTTGGGAAATAGGGACTATCCGGCTCCCCATAGTAGTAGGAAGCAAATGCTCGGCCAATTTTGTTGAATAGCGGGCCGACCAGCTGACCATCCAGTTCATCTCGGATAAATTCCCTTAGACCCACGCTGTCAGGATCAGCCTTGACCTTTTCTACTACCTCTCCGTACTCCACAAGGAATTTCTTATCCATCAGGTCATGCTCCATGCACCAGCGCAGGTAAATAGCCATGTGGTTGTAGGCGTTGATCTCATCCACCGGAAGAGCCTTTTCCTCAATGGTTTCCAGATGCCCGTTGGCATCATCCATTTCCACCACATAGTCGTCATCACTACTATCATCTGACTCGCTATCCAACGGTTCCCATCCGATTTTCAAAGTCATCTGCTCCTCTGGCAGAGAAACACCGGCACTGCGGGTAATGGTATGCTTATCGTCTGCCGAAAATCCGATGGTCTCGCCATCTTTCAGCGTCACATCACACGCCAGCACATAGGAGGCAAGGCTTGCCAAAAAGTCCCGCAGATCCTCCGGCTCGGCGTCGGTGTTCAGCACCTCCATCTCCTCCTTACCGAACACATCCATGCCGTAAGTGTAGCCGTTCAATCCGCCCTCGCTCCGGTACAGGCCGAACCAGACCCAGTTGAAGATGGGCAGTTCGTCCTCTTTCATCATATTGGCGAAGCCCTCGTAGAATCGGGGTTCAAACACCACACCGCTGGTAAAAACGCCGGTAACATATTTCTGCTTACAGCACACTGCCATTGCCTTAGTAAACAGCTTGCCCCGTTCCAGCAGTTTTTCCTCCTCGCCAAGTACTGCCACCATGATATGGGCCTTGTGCGCTTTAGCCGCTTCTACGGCTTCTGGCCACATATAGTTATTTTCGGCGTTAATCTCTGCTTCGCTATCCGGAATGTGACCATGAAAGAGTGTCGCAACCAGCATCATGCCGCTAACTTGCATTACCACAGCATCACCGCTGTTCTCATCATCCTCGTTGTCCTCCTCCAGTCCATCGTCCGCAATACCCCATTCTTCCTGCAATTCCCGGACAAACTGTTCCTTGTCCCACTCTGCTTTGGAGAGGAGCACAGACCCGGCAAAGGAGCTCTTACGGTCGGTTTCCTCCTCGTCAGCATCAACATCTTCGTTAAGGTCCTCTACATCTTCATCCGAATCATAGAGGGATTCATGCTCCAGTCCACGGATAAATTCCTCAAAGCTATCTGCCAGATGGGTGATTTTATAGTCGTTTTCCTGATCCACATGGACTACCGCAGGCTCTCCCTGGGAGCCGCAGACCCGGTAGTCCAGGAAAATCATATCGTGTCCGGCGCTTGGACAGTCGCAGATGGCCACGCCGATGGCAGGATACTCCCACTCATCGATCATAAACTGGCTGCCCAATTCCCCGCAGAGGGAGCAGCTCTTTTCTCGCCCGATGCCGAAAATGCCGGTGATGGCCACATGATCATCTGCCCAACAGGTAGGCTCATCGCAGGGATAGCAGGTATTCACCGGAATGCCGCCGTTGTGCTGCTTCATCAGCCAGATGTAAGCGGCAGGCAGCTTGTAGCCCAGTTCATCCTCCACGCTGGCGATTAACTCGTCGGAAGGCGGCTCGCTGATATATTCTTTCAGCGCATACCAATTATCATCCCAGAAGTTGGTGAGTTCGAAACCCTCAAAGGGGGTATCACCGGGCACGAATTTGGCCTTCTTCCGGCTGCGCTGGTGCTTCCGGATCTCCGCCTTACACTCCCGAACTACCACTGGGGCATTTTCGTCCTCTGGGTCCAGTTCTACCCACCGCTGGGCGTAGGGAATGGCCTTTTCCTCCTGACCGTAGAGATACTGATAGCCGTAGGCCATCCGCATATTCCACTCCGCCTTGTCCTGACCTTCCTCCCGGACGGACTCCAGCACCTCAATGGCCCTCAGGAGGGCTTTGTCTCCCTTGGATTTCAAAGTGCCCTCATCATGGTCCCCGATGATGGCGTAGTTCTCCAGCGCCCGTGCCAGGGCGTAGGCGGTGCGATAGTTCCTCCAGTCCTCTGGGATGGCATTCAGTGCCTGGATACAGCGGGTGTACTCGTCCTCGTCGTTCCACTGCTCCAGCTGAGCGAAAAATGCTTCGGCGTTCTGTTGGGTATAAGGAATATAGTCCATGCCCGTAAGCGTTTCATCCAGCTCGTCATCCTGATTCTCAGTTTCTGTCCCATCATCTTGTTGCTTTAGGGATACAGAACCTGCTTCACGGCGGAAGGTGTGGAAGATGGCCCATGGGATGTCCGTGCCTTCAAAGAACTCTTTCGCCATGTTCAGCGCCTCTTGGATGTCCCAGGCGATGAAGTCCACATAGCCGCAGTAGAGGCCGGTGGCTCCGCCGGTAAGAGTGAGCACTTCCGGCCCGTCGCCGGTGGTGAACACTTCTTCCAGTTTGTCCCGGAAGTCAAAGATCTTCTGGGTTCCTTCCTCCTCCCGCAAGGTGTCCAGAGGATAGTAGAAGAAGCCTGCCACCGCGCCGTCAGCATGGAGATTGTCCATGAAGTCATTGTCGGCATTCAGATAGCCGTTGATGAGTGGCACACAGCAGGTAGAACCAGCCATCACATCCAGCCGCCAATCGGCGTCCGGGTCCTTGTTGGGTTCCATTTTGTAGCCAAGGTAGCTCTCCAGATAGGCTTCCGGATCGGTGGAGAGTTCCAGCCCCCGATCCTTCAAAGCGTCGGGAAGCTGGGACAGGAGGAAGGACGGCTCTGCCTTTGGCTTTTCCAGTACATCAAAGCTGTCTATGTATCTCATGTGGGAGATCTCGCCCAGCACCTGGTCGGTGAGGGTAGTGAGCATCCACCAGGCCCGGCCTTCCTCCTCTCGGAGCATAGGCAGCAGCTTTTCACAGTAGGCGGAGATGTTGAAACTGTTTTCACCCTGCGCCTCCAGCCAGATCCGCACATCCTCCCCGGAGATGTCCCAGCCATCCTCGGTACGCAGACCGATATTCTGGAGGGGCTGACGGCCCACAAGGATGTTCCAGCGCTCCAACACCTCCTTGGTGGCGTGCTTCTGGAAGTAGACCAGCTCAAACAGCTTGACCTTGTCACCCTCCGGGGTGAGGATCAGCTCGTACTTCTCGCCGCCCACGCCCATCTCGAAGGAGATCTCATCAAAGACCAGATCCAGAGTCTCCTGCATTTGGGCCACGAGTTCTGCGCCCCGGGTGTGATCCTTGTCCTTGTCCATCATCTGGCGCAATTCTGCTTCCATCTCGGCAAAGGTTTCCCACCAGTTCTCTGTCCGCTCCCGGAAGCACTCCGAGAACTGCGGCAGAGAAATGCCCTTCTTGCACGAGTCGATCAGTTCCTCCATGTCCTGTCGGGTGTTGAGTTTCGGATCATCACCGGGATGCAGTTCCAGAACTTTTTCAAAATATCGCAGAGCGCGACCTTCCTGATCCAGATAATAATAGGCATACCCCATGCGGAAATTCCAGGAATAAGTATCTCCCAGTTCCTCCTCGTGGGACTGCATCAATTCCAGTGCCCGGTGAAGCAGCTTTCTTCCCTCCGGCTCGCTGGGGGCCGCCAGATTGTTGTAGGCGCGGGCCAGCTCCATATCAATTTCCGGGGTACGCTCCTCGGCGGGGATGGCCTCCAGCGCATCAATAATTTTATGTTGTTTGCTCTCCTCATGCCACTTCTGGCACTGCTTCAAAATATCCATATCAGGCTCCTCCATTTCTTCTGGCTCCAATACTTCCGGCTGAAATACGCCATTCTCGTCCCGGGCAAAGGCGCAGGGGGCGGGTGTATGCAGCAGCGAGATAATATCGGGATCGTCGTTGCAGATCGTATTCAGCTTGTAAATCCCGGCATTGTTGGGGTCGTCCATGTACGCCTCGCTCTCGTCACCGGCGGTGAAGCGCCAGCCGCTATCCCAGCCGCCGTCCGGCTTCTCCCGGTAGCAGTAGCCAACCTTGCAGCCCTCCACCGTGATACGGTTGGTGGCAATGCAGCCATCGGCACCTGACCAGTCAGGGAGCAGATCTTTTACATCTTCCGCCTTTACATGGTAATTCCGGTTACGGCCAGAGGCCTCGTACAGCTCTTTCCGCAGCATCTCCACCTGATAAGCCATATCCGTAATCTCATCCTCGCCCATCATCTCACTAATGTCATAGGACAGGGGATCTTGGACAAAGTCCGCCAGAGCTTTGTCCATGGCCTCGTGTTCCTCCGGCGTGGCGGTGATGCGGATGCGGCGGGCGGGGGTGTTGTACTCGTCCAGCTCCTGAAGGTTTACACTGCCGCTGACGCTGCACTCCAACAGGATGGCAGCCAGGTCGGTGACCACATCAATGGCGAAGTGGAAGTCCATCTCCACGCCATCGGAGTGTGTAAACTCCAGATACTCCACGGTCTGGCGGAAGTCCCAGTTCTGCTTGTCCAGCCCAATCTTGGCAAAAATCTCGCTGAGGGGGATCTCCTCTTTCTTCTGGTCTTCTAAAAAGGCCACAAGGTTCAGGCTGTCGTCCGAGCCTCCGATAAAGTTGCCCCAGTATTTTTTGATATACATCTGTCACGCCTCCTTTTATTCCGGCCACTCATCTCCGTCACAACGGCTGATGAAGTCATAGTGCAGGCTCTCAAAATAGTCGTTGGGATAGGATTCACCGTCCTGATGAAGCTCCAGCCCCTCCAGATCCATCATCTCATTGATATATGCAAGAGTATCGTGGATACCCGCAATATGTTCGTCTTGAAGCCTCTCGGCCAGCACATCTTTCTGCTCCGGTGTCAGTGCGGCGAGAAGATCATTCTTCGCCTTGTTGTTCTCCGTCTTTGGAAAGCCATCACCCTTGACCCACAGAGCCGTCATGCTGTCTTTCCGCTCCACAAGGCCGTCAATAAAAGCTTGATATAGTTCCAGTTCCTTACTCATGTTCAATCCTCCATTTACTGGGGTTTTAGATTATAAATTGCTTTCTACAACCATTACACTGGTTTTGGTGAGCGCCATTTCCGCAGTCTAGACGAAGGGGCAGGAAGGCCAAGTGGATCTTCTCGCCACTCTGGGTGTATAGGCGGGGAGTGAGGTCGATTTGCCTTTCCCGGCTCTTAAGCGGCAAGAAGCCGTGGTAAATTGGGGCGGTCAGAGTTTCATCCTTCATTTGCTGTTCTCCATTCTATCAGTTCACATCTACCCGAATAATAGGCCGATAAAAGTCATAATCTCCGTTTAGTTCATTGTCCTCCTGCACTTCTGGCTTACAGTGGGGCGAACAGGGCAGGAAACCGAGAAATGGACCCAGCCCGCCGCAGATATTGCATCCGCCATCGCCGCCGCAGCTGGTAAGCCTATCAGCCTGCACCACTTCCCGCATATAGGGATCGTAGGCGATGGACAGACCGAAGAAGTTGGGTTCCTCCATGTCATAGGGCCGGTTCTCATCCTCATCCATGTCCTCAAACCAGTGCAGACGCATGGAGTAATCTAACCCATCTCCCCATGGGAACAGGATCCGACATCCGCCGCCACACAGGTAGGCCCACTCGTCCGCAGTGGGTAGCGAAAGCCCCTGCTTTTCCAGCCTGGCAAGAAGCGTATCGTAGTCTGTGCGGTTATAGATCCAGGTCTGAAATCCATCTTCTGTCCGTTCTATGCGAGCCGACTGATGCAAGGTAAGACTGCTGCTGTCACTCCAGGCAAAATCACGGAATTCCTTCAGCCAGTCAGGGTGGGCAGTCAGCCTGGGATCGTCCATTTTGACTGGCTCCCAGTTAATTTCCTCCAGCTCCCGGCCCACCAGCATGGGTCCAATGGCCGCCTGCCGAACAGGAGCCATGCTTTCCCGAATCATTTCCTCTGGGTCCCGCTCCATTTCCCATTCCCGGAACAGATACTCCAATTCCTCCCGGCTCTCCTGATTCAGTCCCACGGCAAACTGCTCCCAGCCCAGGGTGACGGTATCGCCGGGGACAAAGACGAACTCCCGACCATCTTTCTTGAAGATGCCGGTGGTGCAGCTCTGACCCCAGCGGTCAAAAGTATGTAGACCGAGAAAGGTCATATCATAACGGGCAGCCAGGCTTTCCATCAGTGCCTGCTTCTCGGTTGTATCCATTTGATTGAATTGGGGACGGGACAGTTTTTCGTTCATGGCAAGTCCTCCTTCGATTCGTTTTGCGTGTTCCAGCAGATAGCTCCGACCATCCTGCTTGGCCCGTTCCAAGTATTGTGGAAGCAGATCGGAATGGATGGCATCCAGTGAAATCAGAACGGCTATCCGCTGGTATTCCTGAAGTTCAGGAGAGTAACAGTTGCGCTCCCAAAACAGCGGAGCGAACTGTTCCACACAGTCAGGACGCAGAGCGGACATCGCCAAAAGCGCCCGACGGCTCACATATTCATTGGGGTCCTTTGCGAAATCCAGAATTATATCCCTGACTTCCTGACTACATGAGCATTCCGGCAGATAGGCGGCAAACTGCCACTTGGCCTCACTCTCATTGGAAGCTGCGGCCCTGCGGCAGAGGCACTCAAACCATTTGTGATGGGAAGTTGTTTCCTGTATAAATCCCTCCGCTTCGTTGGCTCTGGCAATTAAATAGACCATCTCATCCAGCAGCAAGCTGTCTGCCATTTCTGCATCCATTTGGGTCAACACATGGCAAAAGGCATCAAACATATCATTCCATGCAGGGTAATCAACCTCCCACTCACCGCCAATCTCCTCGGTGTTTTTTTCTGGATAAGTGATTTCCTGCCACTGATGAAATTTTCTTGCCTGCTCCAGCAGGCACTCCCTGATGTCCTTTGCCATACGCTTACCTCACAATTCTTTGCACAGGTTTCCCAGTTCCAATGCCTGTTCCACAAGGCCCAGGAGCAGGCTGGAAAAATTCTCGGCAATCTCCTCCGGATCGGCATAGTCACAGTTATAGCCCCGGACTCTGCCGCTCTTCAAGTCGATAAATACGATACTCCCGTCACCCAATCCTCCGATTGGAAAGGTGGGGCCATGGTCATATTCGCTCATGTAATCCTCATAAGCCTCTTGAAAAATCGGGTAGGCTTCTTCCAACTCTTTCAGTGTGAAGATCCACGGCTCCGCCAAATAGCAGCCGCCGAAGTTCAAAAGTAGCCAGCGGTACTCTGCAGGGATGGGAGTATACCTGCTTTCAAATCGTTTCACAGCATCCTCCGGTTCTGGGCAGGTACCCTTTGTGAAGGGGCTTACTTTATAAGCAGTTTGAATTTTACTGCGGTTTTTTTCCAAATTCATGTCATGCATTGTATTTCCCTCACAGAGCATCCAGGTTTTCCTGTAAATCGCCCTGCATCAAGTGCTGGGCAATGGCTTGGTTCAGTGGCTTATGGGGGTGATAGGCTGCCTGCTCTACATCGTGCAGGCACTCCTATCAGTGCCTCCGGAGAAATGCCTTCCCGTTTGCCATAAAGATGGCCGAAGGCATAGCACACGGACTTGAGAAAGCCGAAAATATAGTCATGATTTCCACACATACTGGGCAGGTCATTGAACGAGCCCATGCCGCCGTATGCCCGAAGATGGTGGGCAACCTCACGGCGCTGGGTCCAGTCCTGAATATCCCTCTCCAGCCAGTCGATCCAGTTTTGAAATTCTGGATGGTCTGCCAAAAGGATGGAGCGCAGACAGGTCAGAGCTTCGGTATAAATATCTGTCTGTTTCATCAGAACCCTCCTGATTCTTTTAATGCTCCATCATAGGTGTGGTTTTCCCAGATGGTCTCAAATTCCGCTTTCTCTATGACGCAGGCGTGGAATTCTTCGCCCCAGGCATGGGCGTTCAGTTCCTCCACAGTGGGGACGGACGTGATTTCAATAGTTCCGTCGTAAAGGTCAGGTATGTTGTGGGTGTGACCGTCCATAAAGATGTCAATGGAGCGGAGAGCCAGCCGCTCATTTCCTGTATCCACTTCATAGAGGATCACCGACGGTTCTCCCTCCGGTGCGCCCTCCCAAAAGAGTTTGATGTACTCGATCATTCCATTTCCCTCATTTGAACCAATCCATCCCATCATGGTGCCGGTTACCTCATCTATCTGTACCGTAATATCATAATTGCCGTGACAGCCCAGCAAAGCCATGAGATGGTCGTTTTCCAGAATCAAATCATAAAACTCAACCGCTATGTCTTGGAATTCCTTCGGAATCTCCAGTGCAGAGAAGAAATCCACTGATTGAGCATTTTGGAAAAATTCAATGGCCGTTTTACTGCATTTTACTATAATCCCTGTTTGAGTGGTCAACTCTTTCATGCTTTCGCTGCCTCGCTCATGTTCAGATATATTTCCATCGCTTTTTCATTGTCACAGGCCACTCGGATCATTTTGGACAACAGCATCAGGTCATCGATGTATTGGAAGTATACGCAGAACACATCTTCGTCGGAGTCGAAGTGAAACAGATCCACACCGCTGTTATTTTCCTCGAACTCCTGGATCACGCCCCGGGCAAGCCGCTCCCAGTCCTCGCTACTGCCGATCAGTCCCAGCCGTCGGAATTCCTCTGTCCGGAATCCGTCACTGATTTTCAGCAGAAGGGAGATCGCATAGGGGTGGTGGGGAATGAGAAAGAATGGCGCGATCTGCTCCGGCTTCGCCCAGATTTTGAAGGGCGGGCGCGGGTCAAGTATCCAGGGTAAGATTTCCCATTCGTCCTCCGGCCGGTTTCCGTATTGGCAAAGGTCTTTCATAGTGTTCTCCTTTGTTCTGTCATATTTTTAATCCTGCTCTCGATAACTGGCTTCAATATCGATGAACCGCACATACACGGCGCAGACCTCGCCCTTGGCGTCATACCCGAAGTAGACCGGATAGTAGCCGTCACCCCAGCCGGAAGCGAAGATGGGCAGATTGCAGTCCGTGTCCGGCACCGTCCAGTTGAGCCAGTCGCCGCAGTCCCCCTGATATTTAGGGTGAGCTTTGGCATTTTCCTCCATCAAGTCGCAGAACAGGTCGTTGTAGGGGTCAATGTCCGGGGCCTCCTCCAGCCGCTTGGCCCAGTATGCCTTGAAGGCCGCCTGGGTCTGGATGTCCGCAATACACCCCATCCCGGCGTCTACGCCGAAACCGAAGTAGTCGTCATCTCCCAGCGCCGCGTCCAACTCCTCGTTGCCCACCATGCCCAGCTCATAGCGGACAGGTTTTTCCTGAGAAACCGCCACCTTGACGCAGGCGTAGCGGTCGCCGTATTGTTCGCTGGGCACCACGCAGATTTTCACGGGATAAGTTCCGGCGGGGATCATTTGAAGGAACGGCAGAGTGTCCTCCAACTCCACCAGTGGGTCACAGGCGAAGATCTGCCCGGTGGGGAAATGGACGGCGCCGATGTCCAGTACATCCACCGCCATGTTCCCAATCACTTTCTCTGTGAAATGGGCCTCCAAGTCATCTTTACAGGTCAGTTTGTTCTTGATTACTTCGTATTTGTTCAGCCATTCAGTTGTAGGCATATCAGTTTCCTCCTGTTGATTCTGTTTCTTGATGTACACACTCTTTGAGCCGTCCCAGTAGCAGTTCACACACCGGCCATTCTGGAAATGATGGTCACAATTCGGGTAGCCATAGAGAATATGGGCACATTCCGGGCACAGTCCCATCATCTGTGAGGAGCCTTTGAAAAACAGGCTGCCGCACTCATCACAAACGGCCAGTTCTTTTTCTGCCATAGGGATCACCAGTCCCGTTCCCGGATGGCCTCTTCGGTGTCAATAGGAATGCCAAACCACTCCAGAATGTAGGCCACGGTTGCCGCAATACATTCTCGTGCCACCGTTTCGAGTTCGCTGTCGTGCTCGTCAAACTCCTCCTGGAGATCATTGATGCCGCAGACCGCCTCATCCAGCGTTTCCTGCACCACTTCGGTGTCGGTTTCGCCGCTCTCCAGCAGGTCGATGACCTTCTGAAGCTCGTCCTTTACCTTGTCCACCAGAAAATCAGGATAGTAATCATCCTGGTACATCTCGTCCAGCAGTTTATAATTGGGGTCAAATGTTTTCATATAAGTGCTCCTTTCTCATTCAAACATCAAACCGTATGATTCGGTCAAGCTACCATCATCCTCATGGAAAACTCACTGGTACACAGGCTCACGCTGGGTTGCTTTGCGGAACCGCTCCAGAACCGGAGACAGCGGCGCACCGGTAGGGATGCCGAGCGCACCAGACACCCACCGCAAGCTGTCCACATCCATATCTTCCAAATTGGTGTTACGCTGTCTCTGCCCATATTCCTCCAGTGTTTTGGAATCCACATACTGCTTTGTGTCACAGCAGTCGTGCCAGCAAATGCAACTCACAAGCAGAGAAAAGAGATCGTCCATGCTCTCGGCCAAACGGCCTGCCTCCCCTTCGCTGCTGTAATATCCAATGGAGCCATCTTCCAACAGGTGGTATTCTCCGCCGGAGCCATCTCTAGCAAAGGCCATGCCGGGCAGGGAAAAGGTGCATCGGCCTTCTGCGTCATCCCGCGGGGATAACTCGTCCAGCAGGAAGAAGTCGAACAGCGAATCAAATTCATCCGCCAAATCAGGGTTTTCATGCAGTATTTTCAAATAGTCCATAGCCGTTTTCCTCCGTTTACGGTTCTTGGGTCATTTTGCGTAGCTGTTCCAGCCACAGCGTTTCTTCCATTATCTCATCATTTTGGTAAAAATGGTCTTTGTCACGGGCCAGATGATCGACAAGTAGAGCCGCGTCCACAGGAGTGCAGACTGCGAAACTGTCCCGATCCGCCCCCTTAATCTCCCGGTTGAGGTAATACACCCGCTTGGCATCGCGGGAATACCAGTGCCCAAGCAGTTCCCAAGAAGTCAGCTCTGCTTTGGGAAGCTGTTTGCCGTAGGCATAGATCCGTTGCTCATCCCTGGCAAAATAGGTATCGCCCAAGGAGCGGAAAGAGGAAACTTCCGCGCCCTTGATGATCTTTACCTTGCCGTCTCCGTTGTGGAAGTAGACCTGCCGGCTGTCCTTTGCATATCCCTGGGGCGCACCCGAATCGTTCTGGCCGTTGTCCAACACCTGGAATGCTGCCAGCTCTGCATCTGGGATTCTCCCGCTGGTGGTGTAGACGGCTGTTTTGTCCATGGCATAGGCATAGTTTAACACCCGAAACGATGCCGGGTCTGCTCCATGAAGGCGAATCCCACCAAGAAAGCAGGCCGTAGAGGATTTGCCCCAGTAATGCCAGCAGCAGAAGTCTTTGGGCGCAACACCCTTCAACAAGCCGTTTTCATATAGGCCGGAGAAATAGACGGCTCCATCCCGAAGGAAAAATTCGTTGTCCACTGGCTCTGTGTTGGTAATTGGTTGCAGCGTTTCTTCGTGCTCGGCTGTGATGCTCAACTCGATCTCATCATCGCTGTAAACTAAGTAGAGCCCATGAGGGGATTTTCTATCGAAATGCAGTTCAATGTCACAATATTTGAGTATCAAAGGCTTTCCGCCGCTTCTCATGGTGGAAACGGCATCGGGCTTCCCGAAGATCTCTATGACCTCATCCTGCGACATTCCAAATTTTAGCGGTAAAATGTCCCGCGGATTCTGCAATATTTGATTGCGCCAAATAGTAAAGTCCTGTTTCATAGTTTTCCGTCCAGTGCCCCCACAGTTTTCATGGCAGCGGAATCAAATTTGCACTGCCGCAGTTCCCGTTCGATTAGGGCAAACGCATCGGGGAAGCACTCGATCTCGTCCTGATACTCATATTTCGCATACAGTTTCCCGTACTCCGAGATCCAGACCTCTGCCGGGTAGTAGTAGCCGATGTGACCGATGGGCTGGCACTTCTGACCGGCAGCCTGTTCGATCTCCGCCAGCTCACAGCCGGACATATCCCGGAAATAGGCTTCTTCCAAATGGTTTTTGATCCCGTTGACCAGGTAAGGGAACAGAGCAAACTCAAAGTCAGCCGCCCATTTCAGCTTTTTCTGCGCCAAGTACCACTCACAGCACAGGCCGAAATACTTGCGGTAAAACCGCTGGGTGGTCTTCATCATCGGGACACCATGATCGGCGTAATACTGCTCTGGGGTGGAAATATCCACACTGCGGCCTTCGTACCATCCGGCGTACTCCATCAGCTGCTTGACCTTGCTGCCCAGATCGCCAGAGATAGGGATGCGTTCTTTAATCATTCAATCCACCTCCTGCCTGCTGCGAATCAAAGTTCATTTGGATACCCGATCTTGTCCAGCCCCACCTTGATTTCTTCCCATTCATTGCGCTTGGAGTTCAACGCAGCGACCAGTTCTTTTGTTACCGGCACCCCATCAGCAAGCTGGCGCACAGCCTCCAAAGGCAGGTCTGCTGGGTAAAACCACTTTCCATACTCCACATAGGTCTGTGGATTGCCATCAACCATGGAGAGCAGATCCTTGGATGCGTCCTCGCCGTCCATGGGATTGCAGTGCCAGGTGGTTCCATCTTCCGTCCAGACGCAGAAGGTGCTTTTCATCTTTTTGACCTCACGGCTGCTCATAAGCTTTTGCAAAGCAGGGGGCATTCCATTCATCAGGTCTTCGACACGGGGAAGTTTGTCCTCCCAGTCGTAGAGTTCAGAATCCACGCCGTTAATCACGCAGCCTTCGGGCGCGAATAGGACAATCATACTCTGGTCGCTACCATCGGTGGCAAAGAATGCCTCCTTGCCTTTTCGCCATGCAGGGTTGTAGGTATAGTGGCGGATGAAGCTCCATTCCTCCTCCACCATGATGATGTCCAGAGCCGCCAGCCCTTTGCAGAATTTTTTCAGGCGCTCCGCATTGGGAAGGCCAGATAAATCTTTTGTGGAAATCATGTGGTTATCCTCCTGTCTTTCGTCACCACAGTCGGTCAATCTGGGTATATATCTTATTAGGCTCTCTGTCCGTAAAACTGGTCAATGAGTCAGTGGGTTCTGTAAGCGGCATCACATTTAAAATATCCAGTACATAATACCAGATTCCTGTATCCCAGTCCCGGAACCGACCATTGCAGACAGCCCGACCATAATCACCAGGAATCAAATCCAGTGCCAGCTCATTGAGGGGCTGTTTTTGCCCGGTCTTATTATAGGTATATCGCTCCGGCATCGCACCAATATGCCAATCATAGCGGTAACGCACCCGGATTCCGGGCTCCTGCTGAATCAGTTCAAAAGGGTGAAGTCGCACTGTGCCATTCGGCTTCCATTCCATCAGCCTGCGACAATCCTTATCGATCTGAAATCCATCGGGTCTCTGTAAAATAGATACAAAGTGTGTAGGCAGTCCAAAGGAATAGTAAGAGAAAAAGTCTTTCGGCAGCAGCATCGCTCTGGGATACTGGTTCCGTTGTGCGGCGGCGTTTCCGCCCCGACAGTCTTTATACCATTGCAAGCGGATCTGCTGGATCAGAAGCGTGGGCAGATATTTTTCTCTTTTTCGTTCCTCAGCTCTCATGGGTGATACAGAAAATCTCCTTGTTCAAATCAAAGTAGATCACCATCAGTTCGTCAGTAATCTCCGGATTGAAGGACAGGTCCAGAATGAAAACCTGCTGTTCCATCTCGTCATCCACCAGGCTGCCGAACCGCTTGAGCTTCAAAAAGTCTACCATCTCGGCAAAGGATAGCTTGGATGGATCGGTTCCCGGAAAGAGTTCCGCCGCAATATCCGGGCCTACATCGTCTCGGTGGAACTCCATAAAAAATGTCACAACGCTATGGTAGCGACTGTCCTCGTCCGCCAGCGCCGCTTTGATGGCGGATTTAGCCTTTTCTGCCAGTTTTTCCGCCTCATCCAGCATTTCTCCCACTGCATCCATGGCAGCAGGATCGCCGGTCAGTTCTTCCTCTACATCGAAGATAAAGGGCAGTCCCGTGTTTTTGGGAAAAGTAAAGATTTCCTCACCGGGTGTATATGTAAAATCTATGCGTTTACAGTTCAGTTTCATCTCTGCGCCTCCTTACTCATGCCAGTTCCGCGTCCAGTATCTGAACTGGTTTTCCTTTCTCGTTCACATAGTAAAGGGCGATATAGTCGATGCCGTCCCGCTTGACCTGTTCCCACGGCATCCGTTCACCATTGAGCAGTTCCACGGTATCCGCTTCATCCGGTTCGAAGTCCTCTTTTTCGTCTTCATAGTCGATACTGTAACCCAGCTCCAGCACCAGTTTGGAGGCAGGGATCTCATACCGTTTGAGGGGACGGTGCTCCAGCTCAGATGGATCATGTTCATCGCAGAACATATTGTCGTAGCCATGCCGTCCACCGTCAAAGATGACGAACTCCTCGCCGTTTTCCGGGTCACGGGCTGCCACCAGTCCGGGAGCCACATCGCCATCTACAATATAGGATTGGGGCTCTCCTTTCGCCGTGAGCAGATCTCCGTAATACCAAACCTCCAGCAGTTCATTGCCGGTGGTGGAACAGAGTGTCACGGTAGGCAAACGCTTCTCCGCCCATTCTTTCACATGGCCGATGAGCCAGGTGGGATATTTCTCAGTCATCATAGTCTTTCTCCTCCTACTTCAATTTCAGCACAAATTCCCAGATACTTACCACAATCAGGAGGACGCCCAGCAGGAAGAAAACCACACGCCGGTATCCTCTGCTGTGGCGATAGGCATCCCGCGTACCAGTGGGGTCGCAGAGCCAGTTCCAGTTGCGGATCGCTCCAATTAAAATCACGGCTCCAATGAACACCGAGGCAATATACCAATGATCTTGTAAAAAAGTCATTATCTTCTCATGATCCATTTCGCTCTCCCCTTATAAAAATACCTCAAAACATGCTTCATTTCTTTCAATATAACAAAAAAGCCTCGTTCCATACCGTCATTATAAATAATAACAGTTTGGTACAAGGCATAAAAAGACCGCAAGAGGAAATCCCCATCCAAGATTAGATATGGCTTCTTCTACAGACACTATTAGCTTTTTATATCTATTATAAATAATTGGGGGCTGTTTCCATGACTGATCCATGGGCAAAACCTCTCTTATATGTGTATTTTTATCTTTTTATTCTATCATAAACGATTTTTATTGTAAAACTTTTTCTTACTTTTTCACTTTCCTTATCCACTTTTCCTTCCTAAAAAAACAGAGAGCAGCTCATGTTATACTGCTCCCTGTAAAAAGATTATTGTATTTGATTCGGTTAAGCACTTGGAATAAAAGTTCCATTACCATCCCATGTGCCTGGGCGTTTGGTAAATTCTGGATGGGAAGGACAATTTAAGAACATATTGGTAAAATTGGATGTATTTAAAATATCCCAGTCATTCAACACTGATGTATCTGTAAGCTGACTAATTCTGATGGTGTATAAATAAAGTTGACACCCTATTCTCAAGGATTTTGATATATAATC